>ENA-UONW01003734-UONW01003734.1-human-gut-metagenome-genome-assembly--contig:-CS52-NODE-3734-length-12098-cov-19.146890_pt1 | contig 12098 bp, 10 predicted proteins | sample MGYA00242463_ERZ724010 | MGnify/ENA metagenome assembly ERZ724010 | reverse complement strand
GCCGAGACCATCTGCGGCGAGGACTACTGGCCTCTGCCCAGCTACAGCAAGATGCTCTACTACGTCTGATCTTCACATACCAGCGTAGAATAAAGCACCACAGGCTGAGGCGCTTATCTGAGCCATTCTCCTTTTCCTATTTCTTACACCAGCCTGAAGACCTGCCTCTGTACAGAGGCAGGCCTTTGGGCGTTTTTTAAGAAGACATACTTTTCAGAGGACACACACCTATGAGTTATACGACACAGCAGGACATCCTCGATTTCGTCGAGGACAACAACGTAAAATTTGTCCGCTTCGCGTTCTGTGACATCTTCGGCTTTCAGAAAAACATCGCCGTGCTGGCAAGCGACCTTCCCAAAGCGCTGGAAGATGGCGTCTGCTTCGACGGCAGCGCCATCGCGGGCTTCATGCACGTGGAGGAGAGCGACCTGGTGCTCCGGCCCGACCTGTCCACCATGACCATCCTGCCCTGGCGCACGGCTGAGGGCCGGGTGATGCAGTTCTTCTGCGACGTGGAAAAGCCGGACAACACCCCCTTTGGCGGCAACTGCCGCGGCTTCCTGCGGGACATCAACCGCCGGTTCAAGCAGCTGGGCCTGCGCTGCAACGTCGGCACCGAGTGCGAGTTCTATCTCTTCGAGAACGACGACCGGGGCCGTCCCACCCGCATCCCCATCGACGCAGGCGGCTATTTCGACGTAGCGCCGCTGGACGCCGGCGAGAACATCCGCCGGGACATCTGCCTGACCATGGAGCAGATGGGCCTCGCCCCCCAGCACAGCCACCACGAGAACGGCCACGGCCAGAATGAAATTGACTTCCACTACGCCGGCCCCCTCAAGACCGCCGACAACATCTTCCTGTTCAAGCAGATCGTCCGGGCCGTGGCGGCCAGCAACGGCTTCCACTCCAGCTTCCTGCCGAAGCCGCTGCCCGACCAGGCCGGCAGCGGCCTCCACATCAACCTCTCGCTGACCATGGACGGCAAGAACCTCTTTGAGGGCGACATTGCCCCCGACAGCATCCCCGGCAGCTTCATGGCGGGCATCCTCCGCCACAGCCGGGAGCTGACGGCCTTCACGAATCCCCTGCCCAACAGCTATCTCCGCTTCGGCTGCGACGAGGCTCCCCGCTACGTGAGCTGGAGCCGCCAGAACCGCAGCCAGCTGGTCCGCATCCCGCAGGTGAAGGGCGACAACTGCCGCATGGAGCTGCGCAGCCCCGACCCCGCCTGCAACCCCTACCTCGCCATCGGCCTCGTGCTGGCAGCAGGCCTCGACGGCATCGAGCACCGGATGGAGCTGTCTGCCCCTGTCAACCGCAACCTCTTCATCCCGGGCGAAGCCGCCGGTCTCGGCCTCGAGACCCTACCCGCCTCGCTGGAAGAGGCCGTCGAGGTGGCCAAGAACAGCGAGTTCCTTCACAAATTCCTGCCCGACGAGCTGAGCCGCCGCTACTATGCCGAGGCTCTGCGCCGCTGTGAGGCGCTCAAGAACGCCTCCGACCCCGCCGAATATGAGCGCGTCCACTACTTCAATGCCATCTGATGCAGAATGACATAGGAAAGGAGTGAGCCGAATGGGACGTGCCCTGATCGTAAGCGCGGGCGCAAGCTCCAACGAATATATCTCCGCACGCCTGACGGAGCTGGGCTATGCGCGGCCTATCATCGTACCAAGTGCGGCGGAGGCGCGGCGGAGGATGCTGGAATCCGACTTTGAGCTCATCGTGGTCAACTCGCCGCTTCCGGATGAGTTCGGCCACGAGCTGTGCGCCGACGCCGTGGAGAAAACGGATGCCGGTGTGATATTTCTGGCCAAGGCCGCAGCCGCCGAGCAGCTTCTGACCCCGCTGAGCGAAGAAGGTGTTCTGCTGGTCACAAAGCCCTTCTCCAACACCTTCTTTTTGCAGGCCATCCACATGGCCGCCGCCAGCAACCACCGCCTCCTGCTTTTGCGGCAGGAGAATCAGCGGATGCAGGAAAAGCTGGCGCAGGTGCGGCTGGTGAGCCGCGCCAAGTGCTGCCTCATCGAGCTGGGCCATATGACCGAGGCCGAGGCGCACCGCTACATCGAGAAAAAAGCAATGGACACCCGGCGCGACCGCGCCGAGGTCGCGCAGGAGATACTGGACTCCTACGACCCCGCGCAATAATCCGTATTGCGCCCCCACTGAGGGAAAGTATTTGCTTATCGTGATATTCACGGAAAAGAATATCTGTAAATTAGAGGAGAACCATTATGGCAAAGTTTATTTTCGTGACCGGCGGCGTCGTCTCCGGTCTGGGCAAAGGCATCACCGCCGCCTCTCTGGGCCGACTGCTGAAGTGCCGCGGCCTCAAGGTGGCCAGCCAGAAGCTGGACCCCTACGTGAACGTGGACCCGGGTACCATGAGCCCCCTGCAGCACGGCGAGGTCTTCGTCACCGACGACGGCACCGAGACCGACCTGGACCTCGGCCATTACGAGCGCTTCATCGACGAGAATCTGAATAAGTATTCGAACCTCACCACCGGCAAGGTCTACTGGAACGTGCTGAACAAGGAGCGTCAGGGCGCTTACCTCGGCCAGACCGTCCAGATCATCCCCCACATCACCAACGAGATCAAGAGCTATATCTACAATCTGGCCTCTTCCACCGAGGCCGATGTGGTCATTACCGAGATCGGCGGCACCACCGGCGACATCGAGAGCCAGCCCTTCCTCGAGGCCATCCGTCAGGTGGGCCTCGAGCAGGGCAAGGAGAACTGCTGCTTCATCCATGTGGTGCTGGTGCCTTACATCTCCGGCTCCGATGAGTACAAGTCCAAGCCCGCACAGCACTCCGTCAAGGAGCTGCAGGGCATGGGCGTCAGCCCCGACATCATCATCCTGCGCGCCGACGGCAGCGTGGGCAGCGACATCCGCCGGAAGATCAGCACCTTCTGCAACGTCAAGCCGGAGTGCGTCATCGAGAACCTGACCATGCCCAGCCTCTACCAGTGTCCGCTGATGCTCCACACCGGCGGCCTCGACGACGTGGTGGTCAAGCAGCTGCATCTGGACGTTCCCCCCGCCGACCTCACCGAGTGGAAAGAGATGCTGGCCCGGATCGCCACCCGCAGCAAGACCTGCACCATCGCCCTCGTGGGCAAGTACGTCAAGCTGCATGACGCCTATCTGTCCGTCATGGAAAGCCTCTACCACGCCGGCTTCGAGAACGACAGTCAGGTGGAGATCAAGTGGGTCGAGAGCGAGGACCTGCCCGACCAGGCAGCCTGCAAGGAAGCCTTTGCGGACGTGGACGGCATCATCGTCCCCGGCGGCTTCGGCGACCGTGGCATCGAAGGCATGATACAGGCCGCACAGTACGCCCGCGAGAACGATGTTCCCTACTTCGGCATCTGCCTCGGTATGCAGATCATGGTCATGGAGTTCGCCCGCCACGTTCTGGGCTACGCCGACGCCAACTCCAGCGAGTTTACCCCCGAGGGTCATCACAACGTCATCGACCTGATGGCCGACCAGCAGGGCAACATCCCCAAGGGCGGCACCATGCGTCTGGGCAAGTACCCCTGCACCGTCCTGCCCGGCACCAAGATGGCCGAGTGCTACGGCCAGAGCGAGATCTGGGAGCGTCACCGCCACCGCTACGAGTTCAACAACGACTACCGTCAGGAGATGCAGGACGCCGGTCTGGTCATCTCCGGCACCAGCCCCGACGGCCGCCTTGTGGAGACCGTGGAGCTGCCGGGCCGTGACTTCCACCTCGGCGCACAGTTCCACCCCGAGTTCAAGAGCCGTCCCAACCGCGCACATCCCCTGTTCAAGGGCTTCATCGCAGCGGCGCTGAAGTTCAAGAAGGGCAAGATGGGGCACTGAGAGGTTGTACGAAGGCAAACCTGACCCTAAACCCAAAAGCACCCGCTTTCCACATCACCGTGGAGAGCGGGTGCTTTTTTGCTATGATGCTATGTAGCCGTGCTTACTTGCTGGCCTTCGTGCTCTTCTTACGAGTGGCGGTCTTGCGGGCAGGCTTTGCAGCAGGAGCGGCCTCGGCGGGCTTTTCCTCCGCCTTGGCGGGTGCGGCTTCAGCCTTTGCCGCAGCGGACTTCGCAACAGTCTTGGCGGCGGTCTTCTTTGCCGCAGGCTTTCTGGTGGTCTTCTTCGCGGCAGGTGCAGCCTTTTCCTCAACCGGCTTTTCCTCGGCGGGAGCAGCGGCCTCGGCCTTGACCTCAGCGGGCTTTTCCTCCGCCTTGGGGGCGTGCTTTGCGCGGTCCTTCACCTCGGAGATGGTCCACAGCTGGTCCTCGCCGGCAGTCTCCTGCCAGATCTGGAGCACAGCGCCGTCCGCAGTACCCATGCCCACGGTGTCGATGCACTTGCCGGCAGCCCACATGGAGCGCAGGCGAACGGTGCCGGCCGGGGTGGGCTCCATCTTCCACATCTGGGAAGTGCCGCCCACGTCCTCCCACAGGTGGAGCCAGGTGCCGTTTGCGGTGCCGGTCATCATCAGGTCGATGAGCTTGCCGGAAGCGCGGTTGCGGATACGGTAAACGCCGTCGCCCTCGCGGACGAAAGCCCACTCCTGCTCGGGCTTGCGCTCGTACTTGCCCAGACGGATGTTGCCGCCGTCCTTGACGCTCTCCACAGCCTGAATGACGCTGCCGGTCTTGGCGGCGATGGTGTAGAAGCGGTCTACTTCAATGATAGTCTGTGCCACAGATTTCATAAGATTTCCCTCCGTATCCCGGGGCAGGATCTCCCCGGAACTCTTCTCTGCGCTGTTTTTTGTCTTCGCGCTTTTGTTTCTTTCCATAAATTATACCACTTGACGTGATTTTCTACAAGTAATTCGACCTTTCTTTGGCAAATTTGCCAAAAGGCATTCCATTTTCTCCTGCTTTTGCACTCAATACCCTAACTTTTTGAGGCAACGGCGACGACCGCCGCTGATGCAGTGCCATCATCTCGACATTTCCCCCGATCTGCGCTATACTTATTATATATCTGCATTTTACCCGTTCTTTGCACAAAGAGCGGTATTTTCTTTGATTTCCGAAAGTGAGGTATCACTTCATGCCGTCTTCCCTCCGCACCGCATCCGACGCCGCCGAGCTGGAGCGCAGCAGGCTCCAGTTCGAGAAAATGACCCAGACCCCCGTGCCGAAGCTCATTCTCGGCCTCGCGGCCCCCACCATCCTGAGTATGCTCATCACCAGCATCTACAATCTGGCCGACACCTTCTTTGTGGGCCAGCTGTCCACCAGCGCGTCGGGCGCGGTGGGCGTCGTGTCGAGCCTGATGGCCATCATTCAGGCCCTCGGCTTCATGTTGGGCCACGGCGCGGGCGGCATCATCAGCCGCAGCCTCGGCAGTCAGGACACCCATGCGGCCACAAAGTTCGCCTCCACCAGCTTCTTCACGGCGCTGACCTTCGGCGCAGTGCTGGCCGTTCTCGGTCTCGCTACCCTGCCCAACTTTATGATGCTGCTGGGCAGCACCGACACCATCCTGCCCCACGCCTGCGCCTACGCGCGTCCCATCCTCATCGCGGCCCCGCTCATGATGTCGAGCCTCGTGATGAACAACATCCTCCGCTACGAGGGCAAGGCCAGCTTCGCCATGATCGGCCTCGTCACCGGCGGTGTGCTCAACATCGTGCTGGACCCCGTCTTCATCTTCGGCCTCGGCATGGGGACCGGCGGCGCAGGCACGGCCACCGCCCTGAGCCAGAGCATCAGCTTCTGCATCCTGCTTTCCATGTTCCTGCGGGGCAAGACCGTCAGCCGATTCCGCATCACCCAGGTCACCCGCAGCGCCCGGGACTTCGGGCTGATCTTCTTCAACGGTGCGCCCAGCTTCGGCCGTCAGGGCCTGAACAGCATCGGCAGCATGCTGCTGAACGTCGCCGCCCGCAACTACGGCGACGCTGCCGTGGCCGGCATGAGCATCGTGTCCCGCATCTTCCAGTTCGTGCTGTCGGTGGCTATCGGCGTCGGACAGGGCCTGCAGCCTGTAGCGGCCTTCAACTACGGCGCTCGCCGCTTTGCCCGGGTGCGGAAAGCGGCCATCTTCACCATCTCGACGGCTTTCGTCTTTATGGCGGTGCTCAACTCCCTCTGCTGGTTCAACGCCGAGCCCCTCATCCGCCTCTTCCGCGATGACCCCGAGGTCACCGCCGTGGCTCTGCCCGCCCTGCGGTATCAGTGCGTCGCCATGTTCTTACAGCCCGTCATCATCGTGACGAATATGATGTTCCAGTCCATCGGCAAGTCGGGCCGGGCTACCTTCCTCGCCTGCTGCCGTCAGGGCGTCTGCTTCATCCCTCTCATCCTCACCCTGCCCCGCATCTGGGGCCTGAGTGGCATTGAGTTGTGCCAGCCCATCGCCGATGGCCTCACCTTCTGCATCTCGGTGCCTTTCCTGCTGCCCTTCCTGAAGGAATTGAAGGAACAGGGAGACGAAGAATAAGCTTGTCATAAAACTGTAACCAGGCCCGGCCACATTTTTGCAATGAAATGTCCGGGTCTTTCGTATATACTATAGATGGGAAAGTCAAATTCTGGGAGACTGTGAGGTGTTTCTATGAAGACCACTCTGCTTCGACTCAGCCGCCGCGCCGCCTGCCTCGTGCTGGCGGGCGGGCTGCTGACGAGCTGTTCGCTGCTGCCTGCGGCGTCGCCCCGGCACGAGGGGACGGCGGCATCGCAGGCTCCGCAGTATTACAGCGACGCATGGCTCAGCGATGACTCGCTCCACTACGTCTACTCTTACGCCGGGAACGGTGGCGGCACCATCCTCCGGGGCGGCAGGGTGCTCTACAAAGCCAGCAGCTCCGACAGCATCCAGCTGCTGAAGGACACCCTCACCGGCGAGACGGGCCACTACCTCGTGGCCCACTCCACCCCCGGCACGGAGGAGCGCACTTCCACCCTTTACGACGCCGACGGCAATGCCGTCATGACCTTCCCCTACGCCGTGAACGCCACCCTCTCGGGCGGGCTGCTCATCCTGCGGGACGACGCCGACGTCTGGGCTTTCGAGAACGGCACCACCGGCGGCACTCGGGTGTACGACCTCGCCACAGGCGCCCAGCTTCCCGTACCCGAAACAGCGCTCGACTGTCTCGTGGTGGACGAGGACGGCCAGCGCCTCATCTTCAACTGCTACGACCTGCCCGAGGGCCTTACTTACGCCTACGACGACCCCGACCAGCCGCTCCACCAGTACGTCCTCATCACCGACCGGGAGGGCAATGTGCTGATGCGGGAGGACGGCTGCACAGCCAGCTCCCTCGCATCGTATCGCGGCGGCTTTGCCGACTGGCTCGATTTGAGCTGGTTCCGCAGCTCAGACTGGGGCATCACCCGCGAAGCCCTCTACAACGTCACCACCGGCGAACTGCTCACCGGCGAAGAGGACAGCGCCGTCTCGGCCTGCGGCGTGGGCGTTGCCTGCCTCCAGAGCCGTCAGGACAGCCGCTCCGTCCTCTACGATCTGAACGGCGGCGAGGCCGTGGAGCTGGGCCGCTTCGACCGGGGCGTGAATACTTACACCCCCGGCTGCGTCGTCCTCTCCGGCAGCGATGACCCGGACAGCCCCTACACCCTCATCGACCTCGCCAGCGGTGAGAGCATCGGCGTCCAGCGAAGAGACACGGACTACCGCTCCGGCAACGTCGCTGTGCTGACGACGGACAACATCCTCAAGGTCTACGACGGCACCACCGGCGCGCTGCTGACCGACGTGGAGGCAGCGCCCGTGGAAGAAGCACAGTACATCAGCGTGACGGCCCTGCCCGACGGCTACGCCCTGCTGCAGTACGACGACGAAAACTACAACACCATCGCCATCCAGACCTACGGCGGAGAGGGTCTGCTCTGGTCGTCCGCCGGTGAGGCCCAGCAGTACACCTACGCTTCCTACCTCACCAGCACCGCCAACGGCCCGGTGCTCACAGCCCGCCGGGACAGCCGTGACGGCAGCAGCCTCTACGATGTGCTGGACATGGAGGGCAATCTGCTTCTCCGCCGCCTCGGCAGCTGTTACAATATCGACGGCCTGCCCGACGACTGCTTTATCGCGCGGCAGGGCTTCGACTACGGCCTGATGGACTCCACCGGCCAGTGGCTCTACCGCGAAAGCATCTTCTCCTCCCCCAGCGACGACGCTGGCGGGGGCTACCTGTACTGACACGGAGGATTTTGATATGAAAGAGATGATCTCCCGCCGCAGCTTCCTGCACGTGATGGGCCTCGGCTTCGGGGCGGCGATGCTCACCGCCTGCAAGACCGGCACTACGGACTCCCCCGCCGACTCTCCGGCGGCGTCCGTCCCCGACCCGGACACGCCCGTCCCCTTCCTGACCGAGGACGAGTTCCCCCGCCTCGACGGCTCCACGGCCTGCATCCCCCTGATGGCCCAGATGAAGGCTGATGTCACCGGCATGGACCTTCTCGAGGCCCAGACCAGCATCACCGTCAGCACCACGGCCTATGCGTGGGAGAACTTTGGCCTCTGGTCCCGCAGCGACAGCGAGGACTACGGCGCACAGCTGCTCATCGTCTACGAGGCCCCCGAGTACGTCAAGGAAGAGCTGGCCGAGGCCGACGCAAAGCTCGAGCAGAAAGCCATTGGCCGGGACGCGCTGGTGTTCATCGTCAACGAAGAGAATCCCGTCCAGAGCCTGACCCAGCAGCAGCTGCGGGATATTTATGCGGGCCGCATCACCAACTGGAAGGACGTGGGCGGCGCGGACTCCCCCATCGTGGCGTTCCAGCGGGGCGTGGACTCGGGCAGTCAGACCCTCTTCAAAAAGCTGCTCATCGACAAGGGCGACGGCCAGCTGATGGCCGCGCCCACCGAGCTTGCCCCCGCCGACATGGGCGGCCTCGTGGACAGCATCGCCGAGTACAACAACTCCGCCAACGCCATCGGCTTTTCGGTCTACTACTACATCGACCAGATGTACTCGAAGCCCGGCCTCCGCCTGCTGGCCGTGGACGGCGTGACCCCCGGCAATGACACCATCGCCGATGAGAGCTACCCGCTCTGCAACGAGTTCTACGCAGTCGTCCACGCGGACGCCGCCCCCGACAGCCCCCAGCGGAAGGTCTACGACTGGCTGGATACCGACGAGGGACGCAGGTGCATCGAGAAGGCGGGGTATGTAGCAGTGGATTAAACCTCTCCGTCATCGCTGCGCGATGCCACCTCCCCTACCGAGCGGAGGCCTTGGCATTTCATGAAGCTTCACCTCTTCGCCAGAGGCTCCCCTACCAGGGGCAACGGCGACGACCGCCGCCAGCGGCGGAAACAGGGAGTCGCCGTTGGGGCCGCGGCCAGCAGGATGCAAGCGGCAGCGCAGCAGACGCTGGGAGCCGCAACCCGGCCTTGTCTGCGAAGCAGACTGAGAGGTTGTACAAAGGACAGCCTGCCAATTATACAAAAGCGTCCCCGGGATTTTTTCCGAGGACGCTTGCTTTTTATTACACCACCAAACACCACAGCGGCGTCGTGATGAGCGACAGCACCGTCGAGATGGCCGTACACTTGCTGGCGAAGGTGGAGTCTGCGCCGTACTTCTCGGCGAGGATGGTGGTGGTGCCGCCCATCGGCATACCGGCCAGAACGACGGCCACGCCGGTGGCCAGCTGGCCCACATGGGCCGCGCGGCATCCCACCAGCACCACCAGCGGCATCAGGAAGAGCCGGATGATGCAGTAGATGATGGCGTCCTTGTCCAGCAGCGGGTGAAGGTCGCGGCTGCCGATGATGGCCCCGATGAGGAACATCGACATGGTCATGTTGCAGCTGCTGGTACACTGGACGGCCTTGCCGAGGAAGGTGGGCAGCTGCCACTGGGTCAGCATGATGACCATGCCCACGAACACCGACGCGATGCAGGGGTGGGTGATGGTCTTGCGGAGCACTGCGAGGCGGTGCTTTTTCCTTTCCTCGGGCGTGGCGGGGGCAGCGTCCTGCATGAAGTAGGACACCCCCACCGACCACATCACGATGCGCTGGGGGATGAGGTAGAACGACGTCAGCAGCAGCCCTACCCCGCCGAAGAGCCCCTCCGCCAGCGGGCTTCCGAGGAAGCCCGCGTTGGAGCAGACCGTGCCGTACTGCATGACGGCCTTCCGCGCGAAGGGGTAGCGGTTGTAGCACACCGCGCAGACGACGCCGTAGAGCACCTGCAATAAAATCGACAGGATGAGGATGTCCCGGGTGCTGCGGAAAATTTCCGCGTTGAACTCGATGCGGAACGACTGGATGATGTTTGCAGGCAGGATGATGAAGAGCAGCAGGTCGGTCAGACAGGCGCGGCCCTGGTCGGTGATGAGCTTTTTCTTTGCCAGAAAAACGCCGATGGCCAGCAGAAGCATCATCTGCGCCTGCAGGTCCAGCATGGTGGAAAATTCGGGCATGGTATCCCCTTTCATTTGGATGTTCTTTGCTTAGCTGAACCAATTATAATCGCGTGATGAGCCGATTTCAATACCCGCGCCCCGCCGGGCGGCATGATTTTTCTGCATACCTTGCAGAAAAAGAGGCCAAGACCCATTCTGTCAGGTCTTGGCCTCTTTCCTGTTTCCTTTATAGGCCGAACAAATCGGCGTGTGTGCCGGTGCGGTACAAATACAACTCCGTATCTGTCTGGTAGTAGATCAGCAGCCAATCCGGCTGTATATGACATTCCCTATGGGGAATGTAGCTACCCGTCAAGCTGTGATCTCTATTCTGTGGCGGGAGCTGTTCAGGAACGGCCAGTACATTGATGACCTGCTGAAGCAAAGCCATATTGTAATGCCGCTTCTGGCACACTTTCAAATCTTTCTTAAATCTAGTGGAGTATTTTACTTCAAGCACTTTCATCCTCCAGCAACGAGCTGATCAGATTTTCAACCGGCCCGTTGTAGGTATGACCACCGCCGTTGTCCAGTTCTTCAAAGGCTTCCAGCGTGTCGGCATTCGGTGTTTCACTTTCATCCGGAATAGCAGCCCCCTGCAAGTAGGCAATAATATACGGCAGCTTGTTTTCCGGCACTTGGTCAATCAAGCTCTTCGCCAATTCTCTTGTACTCATAACACACCCATCCTTTCGTGTAAAGTTTCAGGCTTATAAGTATTATAGCACTTTTTTCTTTATTGAACAGTCCTGCGTACCTTTTCCCAAAAAGCAAAAGCCCCACGACACACGCCGCTTTTCAGCGGTATATCGTAGGACTTTTTGGAGCTGGTGACAGGAGTTGAACCTGCAACCCACTGATTACAAATCAGTTGCGCTGCCATTGCGCCACACCAGCGAGTATCGTTTGCACAGGGTACTTTAGTAGAATACCAGAAACCTCCCCGCTTGTCAATATCTTTGTCTGCCCCCCGGCCCCGCTGTCGGCCCATGCAGCGCTGTCGTCAGGGCGTTTCAAGACATCTGCGGGGCGTTTCAAGACATCCGCGAGGCGATTCACGCACAAAAAACGGCGATTCACGCAGATTTGTTCACATTATGGCCGGAATGTGGTAGAATAAATCAGACTCAACATTTATGCTTCTTCCACAAGCTCCTGCCGCTTTGTTGGGAGCTTCTGTGTAAAACTCACACTTTTCAGAGGAGGTTTCTATGATTTCTTATCGCAAGCTTGCAATGCGCGTTCTGGGGCATCCGCTGCGGGTGCCGACAACCCCCCCCGGCCCGCGTCTCACCGGGTGACGGCGCTGGCGCTGACAGCCGCAATGGTGGCCGGCATGGCCGCACCGGCGTATGCGGATGTCTATTACATAGGCGATGGTAACATCACCATCACCAAAGACGAAAAGGGCGCCGTCTATGTCAAGCACGCCAACAGCAAAGATCCCGACAAGGGTGATTTAGACAACGGCGAGATCACCATCAAGGGCGGCAAGCGCTCAGAGGATACCCCCGCCCCCGGCAGCGGCTCTTCTGAAGGCACCACCCCCGCAAAATCTCCCGCCAAATCCATGTCGGCCACGCCCCCATCAGAAGACAGCGAAAACAATGACATGGTCTACCTCGGCGACACCAAGGGCAGCGGCGAGGAAAACGAGAACCAGCCCAGCGGCACCACCGGCGGCGAGGAAAACGAGAACCAG
>ENA-UONW01003733-UONW01003733.1-human-gut-metagenome-genome-assembly--contig:-CS52-NODE-3733-length-12108-cov-4.781963_pt1 | contig 12108 bp, 10 predicted proteins | sample MGYA00242463_ERZ724010 | MGnify/ENA metagenome assembly ERZ724010 | reverse complement strand
GTCGCCATGCAGCTTCAGGGGGGTGCTGTTACCGGATTTCTGGAAATTCACGTAAATAGAAATGAATTTTAATTTAATTTTTTATATTAAGTGGCAATGGAATGAATTATGAATGATATTTATCGAGCTATCATATCATTGGCAACTGTTTTCCCGTTAAGTATAACATTTACTTATTTATATGCTGATTGGATTGTGGAACAACTTCCATCTCAACTTACTGCGTCCTTGATAGATGTTAATTACCTGCAGTTTTTATTGGTATTTGTGGTAATTGTTTTAAATCTTTGTATTGGATTAGGGATAGTAAGATTTTTGAGGTTTTTATCTGGAAAAATAGACGTTGCCCCCGTTCGAGTTAATTCTTATAAAGAACTCGGCTCAGATAGTATTTTATCTTATTTGCCATATGTACTGCCGTTATTTATAGGGTCTGGGGAGTCTTTGGATCCTGGTGGTTGGGCTTTAGGACTTTTATTGTTACTCTCATTGTCATGGATCTCTATGACTATTGCATTTTCTCCTTTACTTCGAATTTGCGGCCTTCGATTTTATGAAGTAGTGTTTTCAGATGGTGAAACGGCAACTTTGCTTATTGATGATTTAAGGCTGTGTCCTAAATCAATAGACTGCGCAGCGAAAATTTCTGATAGTTGTTTTTATGGACTTAGGTGAAAGATATGAAAGAACTCGTGTCGGCTGTTACTTATCTTGGCGTTGATGATGAGGTAAAAGCATTGCGCATTCCTTTGTCGGCTGAGGTTAGAAAAGAGTTAAGCGAAATTCTATATAATCAATATTCAACTTTCATTAAGTTAACCAAGGTGGAATTTACTAGTATTTATAAAACCGAAGAACATGAACGATTTTACATTGATGGATATGACGATCCAGATAAGACGATTGAAGTTTTTGATGCTATCCTGTCAGGATCGAAAAAGGATACTTTAACTAAAGTGGATGACTTGACTGAGTGCAATGCATTTTTGTCTCACATCCCTCAACTTCCGGATTTGATTCTGATTCAGCGTTTTACAAGCTACTATTTTGCTGATCGAAGTAGATTTCTCGGTCTATATGATGGAGATACAGTTGCACATATTAATTCAAGTGCTTTTGCTTTCCCGTCGAGCATTACCGGTGTTTATAATAAGAAAAATCGTGAACTATCCTTTGTAAGTCTTCAGACGATTAAATCTGCGCTACCTGGTTTTGCTGACAGTTATGCCCCAGTGGCGAAATCTGAAGACATTAAAAAGTTTTTAACTAATAACTGTTTTGATGTAGAAAGCGTTAAATTGTTTCGAGAAGATGTTCCTGTACAGGCAGGACGTTTGTTTTCACAATTGATAAATAAAAATCAAAATTTGATGAAGAGGATGCCGAAATTTCAGCAATTCGATGCGAAACTAAAGATGGGGTGCTATAAAAATGGAAAGATTGTGATCAGTAACGATAATAGGCGACTGAATATTACCCTCAGAATATTATTGGGGGGATGTTTACGAAGATGATGGGGATTTGTATTTAAGCAATTCTAGAAGAGCGCTTAAGCCTTTTTAACTATTATGTTCAAGTATTGTGGTTAGGGGTAATTCATTTAAATTGTAATTGAATATTTATATTCTCTTGTGTTATTATTTTTGCGCCATGGTTATTTGTTGAATAGTAAATGAAATTCAAAGTATGGCAGAGATTTGTAAAAAGACGATGCTTTGCATAGAGCGCTCAGATCTAATCGAATTAGGGCAAATTACCAACGTTTATACTGATAAAGTAAATCGTATTAACGTCCTGTGCCGTGATTTTCGAAGAATCTTCATATCTCGTCCGCGTAGGTTCGGTAAGTCATTGCTAGTCTCTGCCTTCGAGATTCTGGTCAAATCTGGCATCAAAGATCTTGTCAGTTTATCTATTCAAAATCTCCGGACTGATCGAATCTATCCTGTTGTTCGACTCGATTTTTCATTCTGTGAGCACCAGAAGACAATTGAAAGTTTTCGTGCAGTATTCAATACCTTCATCACATCAGCTTTCTCTCCCTTAGGGTTCAAATTCGATCCGACGCATGCTTCCATCCGCTTCATCGACCAATTAAAGTATTGGCTCAACACACTCGAACCAAATTCAATCGTTCTGCTGATTGACGATTACGATGTGCCGCTCACCACTCACCTTGACGATCCAGAGCTATTTGATCAAGTGAGTCGTGTCTTGGGTGAGTTCTATGCGGCGATCAAGGAATACGAAGGCTGCCTTCGATTCCTCTTCGTGACGGGTGAGACAAGAATAGGCTTTGATGGCATCTTCGGCGGCTTCAATATTCTCGAAGACATCACATTCGATCCTGACTATGGAACGCTGCTCGGGTTTACCGAAGCTGAGATTGAAAGCAACTTCAGCGATTATCTAAAAAATGCCGAAGCCGTACTCAATCTGAGTAGAAAAGATCTTCTCAATGAAATGCGCAGGCACTATGGCGGCTTCTCCTTCGACTCCGAAGCTGAGACGCACGTCTTCTGCCCCAGTTCTGTTCTTCAATTCTTGAGCCACCCGGAAAAAGGCTTTCAGTCTTATTGGCACGCAAGTGAAGGAGAGCGCTCCGCCCTCTGGGAATTCATCAAACGCCGGGCGCTCAGCTTACCAGATGTATTCAAAAAGCCTACGAGCATCACGATGGATGAGCTCGAAGGCTTCAGCTCCGGCCAGGATATCTCCCTCAAGGCACTTCTCGTGCAGACGGGCTGCCTCACCATCAAATCGAAGCTCAACATGGCCGAGGTCGAATTGGGATGCCCCAACAAAGAGGTTGAGCATTTTCTCGAGCAACTCTGCGCTGAGGAGAAACTAAAGCGCGGATCACCAATGCACCAGTAACGCGGGATAAAACTGCACCACCCCGAGATTGGTGATCAATATCCAGAAACTGCAATCCGTCACTTCGTGGATGTTCCTTTTCTGGCCCGGGTCATCCGCATCGTGCTGACAATCCTCCGCAAGCCCTGAAGAATTCCGTCTGATGGACAACGCAATGCTCTCCGCCGCTGAGAAAGGCGCCGGTCTCAGGAGGCACGGCATTGAGGGCGCAGCGTCCGATAGCGTCCGGCTATTCGAATTAAAGAAAGTTCCAGAACCGAAGCGTCAGCCTTGGATCTTGCAACTCTCAAAGCACTCGCAAGGGCCTCACACGCCAGCCGCCTGAGGCCCAATCGCGTCGACGCACGCTTCGGGTCTCACGCGCGTGTCCCCGCATCCCGCAAACGCTTCCGCTTCCCCGGGAGCCCCGCCATCCAGGGGAACGCTTTCTCATGCGCCGCTCTGAACGCATCAATCGCCGCCTTGTCGGCGAGCGTCGCATCCACCATGTCGAGCCCGTCGAGAAGCATCTGCATGTGGCGCGGCGCAATGTCGAAGTGCCAGGATTTATGCGCACCCGCGGCTTCAATCGTCTGAGCCGGGAGGTTGATAGTAAGCTCAACCGGTTCCGTTTCCGAAAGAACGGAAAGAATCTCCGCCCCGTCCTCAGGCGTCACCCGGGCAGCGAGGAGGCCGTTATTGAAGCAGTTCGAATAGAAGATTTCGCCGAAAGAGGGCGCAACGACGACGCGAATGCCGTACTGCATCAATCCCCAGACGGCATGTTCGCGGCTCGAGCCGCAGCCGAAATTGGGGCCGGAGACGATGATCTTCGTCTTCTCAAATCCCGGGCGATTGAGAACGCAGCCGCTTCTGGGCGTGCCGTCCGCATTCATGCGGAAGTTCCAAAGGAGCCCCTGAGCGAGCCCCGACTTGTCGATCCCGTGCAGGAATTGCTTCGGCATCAGCTGGTCGGTGTCGAGATTGTCGATGTCGATGGGCGCGGCGACCGCGCTGAGGGTAGAGAACTTTTCCATTTTTCCTTCCTCCGGACAATCCTTAAAGCTTTCCAAGCGTATTGGGGTCCGTGAGGACGCCCATGACAGCGGAAGCCGCCGCCGTTTCGGGGCTCACGAGATGCGTTCTTGCGCCGCGCCCCTGCCGGCCCTCAAAATTGCGGTTCGTGGTGGAGGCGCAGCGGACGCCGTCGCCCAGAATGTCGCCGTTCATCGCGAGGCAGAGGGTGCAGCCGCTTTTTCGCCATTCGAAGCCAGCGTCCTTGAAGATGAGGTCGAGCCCCTTGGCTTCCGCTTCGCGTCTGACGCGCATGGATCCCGGCATCACCTGCGCCCGGACGCCCGCGTGGACTTTGCGGCCTTTCAAAATCGCCGCGGCTGCCCGGAGGTCCGAGAGCCTTGCATTCGTGCAGGAACCGATAAAGACATGCTGAATCGGAACGCCGGCCATCGTGCGGCCGGGTTCGAGCCCCTGATATTCAAGCCCGCGCTTTCCGGCTTCCCTCTGAATAGGATCCTGAAAGGCTTCAGGGTCGGGAATCGGTTCATCAAGCGCTGCTGCCTGATCGGGCGACGTGCCCCAGGTGGTCATCGGGCGGACATTTGACGCGTCGATTTCGACCGTTTCATCCCATTCGGCGTCCGGGTCGCTATGGAGCGTCTTCGCGTAAGCGGCCATGGCCTCAAAGTCTTCTTCCGTGAGCCCTGCCGCATGCGCCTTCACCCAGTCGAGGGCCTTTTCGTCCGGCGCAATGAGCGCGCCCCGGGCGCCGGCTTCAACGGTGAGGTTGCAGAGCGTGAAGCGTCCTTCCATCGGGAGGGCAGAGACGGCTTCGCCCGTGTATTCAACGACCTTTCCCAGCGCACCACGCGCGGAAATTGTGCGGAGCACCGTGAGCGCAAGGTCCTTCGGCGTCGCTGTTGGCGGGAGCTTCCCCTTGATCTCAATCTTCATGCTGCCGGCCAGACGGTAGACGAGCGTCTGTGTCGCGAGAATGTGCTCGATCTCGGAGGTCCCGATCCCGAAGCCGAGGGCTCCCAACGCTCCGTGGGTCGTCGTGTGGCTGTCGCCGCAGATCACGACCATCCCGGGACGCACGAGCCCCTGTTCGTCCATGAGGACGTGCTCCACGCCCTGGTCCGGGTCGTTGGGCCCATAGAAAGCGTCGATTCCGAAATGCCGGCAGTTGGCTTCGAGGGTCTCCGCCTGAACGAGGCTCGCGTGATCGTGAATGACGCGCGGGTTGACGTCCTCGCTCGGGATGATGTGGTCGACGACGCAGAGGTGCGCATCGGGAACCGCCACCGGAATACCGCGGTCTCGTACGCCCGCAAAGGCCTGAGGCGACGTGTATTCGTTCGCAAAGTGCGCGTCGCAATAGAGAAGCACGGTGCCGGCATTGATTCGCTTCACCGTATGGGCGTCGACGATCTTCTGGTAGAGCGTGCGGGTACGCGCTTTAAGCGCTTGAGCGGAACTTTCATGAGTGGGTAGGTCAGCCGTCATGTCTGGGGTTCTCCTTTTTTGTGTTTCCGTCCCGTTGAGGATTCCAGCAGCCGGGATCTTTCTTTGCGGCAAGGAAACTGCTGGAACGACGGCATTTCAAGCCGTCGGACCCGGAGTCCTTTCGGGGGAAAAAGTCGAAGTCGACTTTATCCCCGGATTGACGCCGGGAGCCTTGTCAGGCGGGAGGAACAAGTTTTCCCTTCAAATTACGCTTCTTTTCGGCCTGCGTACGGGTACTTCGCAAAGTAATAGTTGAGAAGCACTGGAACCAGGAAGATCGTGCCTATGGTTGAGGCGACGGTGCCGAAGATGAAGGTGATGGCTAGGCCTCCGAAGACCGGATCCGGAATGAGGATGACGCTCCCCAGAAGAATCGCGAGCGTTGTCAGAAGAATGGGCCGCAGCCTCACCGCGCCCGCATCGATGAGCGCGTCCTTCAAGGGAAGCCCCGCCTTCAGATAGTCGATCACAAAGTCGATGATGAGAAGGGAACTTCTCACCACAACGCCCGAGATCGCCGTGACGCCGACGAGGGACGAGGCGGAAAACTGCACGTTCATGAGCCAGTGCCCGGGGAAGATCCCGATGAAGCAGAGGGGAGCGGCAGAGAGCGCAATCATCGCGAGCCCGAAAGAGCGGTAGTAGGCAACGAGGATCAGAAAGATCGCGCCGACGGAAAGCATGAGCGACTTCGCAAGATCCCGGTAGCTGTCGAGCATCATCCGCATTTCGCCCTGCCAGAGGAGAACGGCGGGCGACTTCGTGAGGTCGGGGCGTTCGTCGGACCACGTGAGGTTTCCGGTTGCGAGCGTGCCGCCGCCGGGAAGTTCGAGGCCGGCGAGCCTCCGGTCGAGATCAAGAACCGCGTAGGTGGGCGTCGTAGAGGCAAGCTCGCCCCCGACGGCAGCCGTCATGACGCCGTCCTTTTTGTCGATCTCCCGGGGTTCGCTTCTCGATGTTGCGGCGACGATTCCCGAGAGCGGGACGCGCACGCCCGCAAATCCGGGAACCGTGACGCCCGAAAGAAAGGCGGGATCAAAGGCTTCGCCCTTTGCGATTTCCACGCGGATGGGCTCTGCGAGGCGCTCGCCCTCCGCATGGGCGTAGCCGATGACGGAGCCGTCCGTGAGGGCCTTGAGTTCATGCGCAGCGAGTGCCGGAAGGACCCCCGCGCGGATTGCCTTTTCACGGTCGATTGAGAGCGCGATCTGCGGGCGGTCCGCCTTCTCAGTATTCGTCACCTCCGCCATGTCGAAAGTCGCGCGGAATTCCTTTTCGACTCTCTCCGCGAGCCACCTGAGAAGCTCCGGGTCCCTGGCGTAGAGCTCCGCATAGATCGTTCCCTTTAGGGGCGGCCCCGGCGGGTCTTCGAGAACCTGGATGGTGCTTCCGGGACATTTGGCCGACACCGCCTTCAGCGCCTTGCGGAGTTCCGCCGCAATCACGATCGAGCTTCTCTCGCGGCTCTTCTTGTCGGTGAGATTCACGCGCACCGCGCCGATCGTGCTTCCTTTCTCCGGGCTCATCCGCATCATGGAATTGAAGTCCGGAACGTCGGCAAGCCCCGAGGAGCTCTGCCAGTTTCTGACTTCCGGAATCTGAGCGACGAGGGCGGCCACGTCCCTCACAGCCCGGTCGGTGACTTCAACGGGCGTTCCCGAGGGCATCTCCACCGTCACATTGAAGGTGTTCTTGTTGTCCTTGGGCAGAAACCCCATTTCAACGCCGAATTCGGGGGACGGTCCGCCCGGTCCTGAGGGCCTCACGAGCTGCCAGAAGGGCATGGCGAACGAAACCGCAATCAGAAGAATCAGAATGAGGACGTAGAGGGTTTCGCGTTTTGGGTACCCAATCAGGCGCTTTGCCGGAATGCTGTACCAGGCTCCGAGCTTTCCGCCCGGAACTTCCTCTGAGGCAGCAGCGCCCCTCGGGGAAGTCTTCAGAGGCTTCACTTTCGGAGCCGGCATCCAGCGGAGCGCCGCCCAGGGGGCCACCGTATAGGCAATGAGGAAGGATGCGGCGAGCGCGACCGGAACCGCAAAGCCCACCGGATAGAAGTACTGCTTCGGCATTCCCGTGAGCGCCGGGATGAGGGACGCAAAGACGAGCATTACGGCAATCGTCGCGAGAAGCGTGGCGCTTCCGATTTCGCCCGGAGCCACGATTGAGCGCTCCATCTTGTCCGCACGGTTTCGGATGGGCGAGAGCCCGTAGTGCCGCACGATGTTTTCAATGACGACGATCGAGTCGTCGACGAGAAGCCCCAGCGCAATGATGAGCGCGTAGAGCGTGAGGCGGTTGATCGTGAAGCCCGTGAGGCCGACGACGCCCAAAGTTATCGCGAGAATGAGGGGCACCGTAATCGCGACGATGGAGGCGGCTCTTACTCCAAGAAAAAGAAGCGTGACCGAAACGACGGCAAAGACCGCAATCCCGAGGTGCTCGATCAAAGTGTTGACGGCATCGTTTGCCTTGTCGCCGTCGTTGCGCGTGACGTAGACCCCGACATCCTGCGGGATGACGGAGCCCTTCATGCGTTCGATCCGGGCGACGGCTTCCTCCGCCACCGTCACCGCATTGGCATTCTTGCGCTTCGCAATGGCAAGCGTCACGCTTACGCGCTCATGGATGCCGGGGGCAATCGCCCCGGCTTCGTTCCGGCAGTCCGTTCCGGACAACCCGCAGCCGAAGCGCGTGGAGTGGGTCCTGGTCTCCCGGGGCCCGTCGTCAATCCGGGCAACATCCCCCAAATGGACCGGACGGCCTTCGGGCGACATCCCGACGACGAGGTTTCTGAGATCCTCTGCGCTTTCAATAAAGTCCGACACCCGGACGGAAGCTTCCTTCCCCGCTTCCATGATGTTCCCGAGCGGCCCCGCGACGCTCGAAGCCTGAAGTGCGAGCTTCAATTGCGCAAAGGAGAGCCCGAAGGCGGAGAGCTTTTCGGGCTCGACCGTGACTAGAAGCTCCCGGTCGCGGCCGCCGTAGACCGCCGTCGTCGAAATGTCCTCAAGGCCCGAAAGGTCGTCGAGCACGCTCTCGGCAATGCGCTTCAACCCATAGTCCCCGTACTTGTCGGAAACGAGGGTCACCGCGAGAATCGGCACGTCGTCCACATCGGCGCTCTTGATGAAGGGCCCGATCACGCCGGGAGGCAGTTCGTTCCTTCCGCCCATCACGCGGTCGGCGAGCTTCACGAGCGAAGCCTCCTTGTTTTCGCCCACCTTGAATTGAACGGTGACGAGGGCTCCCGAGTCTTTGGCCGTCGCCCAGACGTGGTCGACGCCGCTCACCTGGTTGATGATGGCTTCCAAGGGCCTCACGACCTTCGCTTCCACTTCCGCGGGCTCCGCCCCCGGCATCACGGCAATGACGGCCGCGGCCGGCATTGTGATCTGCGGGTTCTCCTCGCGGGGCGTGGTGAGAATCGCCCAGATGCCGAAGAGGAGCGCCGCGATCATGACGATCACCGTGAGCTTCGAATCAATGAAGAGCGCGGCCATCCGGCCCGTGATCGTATGTTCGCTTCTTTTCTCTTCCTGAGCCGCACTGCTTTCCATCTTCAGGTCTCTCGTCGCGACAGGAGCGGGCTTATGCTGCGGGTCCGTTTCTCCGCTCATTTTTGATCTCCCTCGAGCGTCAGCGCAGCGTCTCCTTGGGCGCCGCCGCGCTTTTCGACCTTCACGGGGCTTCCGTCGCGAAGATTCCCGGACGGCTGGTTGATGAGCGATTCGCTGCCCCTGAGGCCGGCCAGAATTTCAACCATTCCCCCGAGGCGCTTTCCGGTTCTGAGCCAGTGGAACTTTGCTTTTCCCTCTTCAAGAACGAATGCGCCTTCCAATCCCCCGCGGGTCGTGAGAACGGACTCCGGCACCCAGGGCGAGGCGTCGGCCGAACTTGAGCGCTTCACTTCCACCCGGACGTACATGCCGGGCTTCAAGCGTGCTTCAGCCTTCGTTCTTTCCTCTCCGGAGAAGGCAATGCGGGCGAGCGTGGTCCGTGAAATCCGGTCGGCGGACTCCGTCGTGCGTTCGATGGTTCCTTCGAATTTAGCTGATTCGCCATCCATTCGGACCAACACCCGCGTGCCCGGTTGGATCTCTGCGCGCTGGTTCTGCGGAATCGAGAATTCCACTTTCGGATTTGTTTCTGAATCCACGACGACAATGGGAAGGCCGGGAAGCGTAAGGTCGCCCTCGCGCTTCAGAACTCTGGCGACCCGGCCGTCGATGGGCGAACGCACGGACGTGTAGGCGAGCTGCGCCTTTGCGGCAGCAAGCATCGCTTCGGCTTCCTTCAGATCGCTTCGGGCGGCTTCATTTTTGAGCGTGATCTTTCGCCAGTCGTTTTCCGATACGAGTCCCTCGCGGTAGAGCGTAGAGAATTTCTCATGGTCGAGCGCGGCATCCTTCGCCGCTGCCTTGGCAGCCGAGACTTTCGCGGATGCCGTCCGGACGGCCGCTTCAACGTCACGGGAATCGAGTTGAGCCGCCACGTCGCCCGCCTTTATGGAATCGCCTTCCTTCTTCGGAATCGCTTCAATGTAGGCCGACAAACGGCTCGCAGCCTCCACGCGATGGTCGGGGACGACCTCGCCGAGCGCAGTGAACGCCCCGGGGAGGGTGACCGGCGAGAGAATCTCAACGTTTTCGAGAAGCGCTTCCCGCGGTTCTGTGCTCGCAGGAATTTCATCCGTTCCGCAGCCCGCAAGGAGGAGGCTCAATCCCAGAAGGAGAAGCGGGGAGGCGAGGGATAGGGCAGGTCGTTTCATGCTGTTCATTGGTTCACTCCCGGTTCGGATGCCTCGAGCGCGGGCTGGTTCTTTTGGGAATCTCTCGACGAAGCTGACGAAAAACTTTCCGGGAAAAGGATTCTGAAAATGCTCCGCTTGATTCGCTCGGGCGTAAAGTTTCCCTTTTCTGCGCCTGGGAGCCAGAGAAGCGTTTTTCTCGCTTCAAAGGGCATCAGGCACATGCCGGCGACGAGAAGCGCCCAGTGCTGCCGGTCTTCGGTGATGCCGAGTTTGCCGGCGAGGTCGTAGAGGATCCGGAAGGTTTCGCGGTAGGCAATGTCCGAGCATTTGCGGGAGCGCTCGTCATCGGGATCAAGGATGGAGCGCTGAATGAGAAGCGAAAGATTCGGGTTTTCAAAGAACCGGTCGACGAGGAAATTGACGAAAGCCTTCAGCTGCTCCCGTGGATCGGGGATTTTTTCCACCGCTTCCTTGAGCCCTGTTATGTGGATCCGGGCGAGTCTTTCGCAGACGGCGAGCCAGAGGGCGTCCTTCCCGGGAAAGTGATAGTAGAGTGCCGCCTTCGTGATGCCTACGTCTTCTGCGATCTCCCGCATGGAGACGCCGTCAATGCCCGCTGCGGCAAAGCGGGCTTCCGCTGCGTTCAATATGGCTTCCCTTGAGTCGCCCGGGCGGCTCTCCGTGAGTTCGTTTGCTGCCATGAGTTGTTGGTTTCTAAATTCCGAGGGATTTCTGCCGGATGTTTTCTGACTAATCGGTCGGTAAGCGGATTCTAACGAAGGCGAACAACCGGATAGCGATATAGCGCTCAGGCTCTCTGACAGGCGTCAAGGCTTTTCTTCATGCGGCGCGCAATCGTTCTGTCGGAAAGCGGCGGCGGCCTATCATGAGCTTTCGTCTGCACCGGACCCTACCTTTGAGCGAGTTCATTTATGCGCTTTCGCACTGCCCGTCTTTCCGACGCTCCCGCGCTTCTTGAGATTTATCGGGAATACATCGATACGCCGATCACGTTTGAGTATGCGCTCCCGTCCGTCGAGGAATTCAAGGACCGCATCCGTTCAATTTCCGAATTCTTTCCCTATCTGGTGCTCGAGGACGATGGCGGCGTGATCGTCGGCTACGCCTATGCGCATCGTCATATGGAGCGTGCGGCCTACCAGTGGAATGCGGAGCTTTCGATTTATCTATCGCGCGCGCTTGCCGGAAAAGGCTGGGGGCGGCGCGCTTACGGGCTTCTTCTCGAACTTCTCGCGCTTCAGGGTATGAAGGCCGCCTACGGGTGCGTGACGTCGCCCAATCCGCCGTCGGAGAAGCTCCATAAGAGTCTCGGATTTGAACTTGTCGGAACGTATCCCCTCGCCGGGTGGAAGAACGGCTCCTGGCATTCTGTCAGCTGGTTCAGAAAAGCGATCGGGAGCTATGAGGGGGAACCTCAACCGCCGAAAGCCTTCGGCGATCTTCCTCAGGCTCGGGTTTCTGAGGCGCTCGAGCGCTGGGCGAAGGCATAAGCGGGAAGCCTGAAGTCTTTTCGAACAGATAACTACATTTTCTGCGGATTTTTTGAGAAGTCTTCAGACTTTTTTCATCCTTTCTCGGATAGACTTGCCGCAATAGATTCCGGGTACATAAAGTCCCGGAAATAATTTGACCAGGATTAAAAAATGAAGATTTCTGCACGCAATACGCTCGAAGGCAAGATCCTTTCCATCAAGGAAGGTCCGGTGTCGACCGAGGTTGTGATTGAAACGGCTGCCGGCGAGAAGCTCGTCTCCTCCATCACGACGACTTCTGCCAAGACGCTCGGCCTCAAGGTGGGCGGCAAGGCCTATGCCATCATCAAGGCGTCGAACGTCATGATCGGCGTGGATGACTGAGACGCAGCCGGGTTTTAAGCCGGACGAAAAATCCCCTCACGGACGCTTGGTCCGCCTGGGGATTTTTTCGCGCCTGCATCGCGAGCTTCCAAGGAAAAA
>ENA-UONW01003730-UONW01003730.1-human-gut-metagenome-genome-assembly--contig:-CS52-NODE-3730-length-12115-cov-5.808375_pt1 | contig 12115 bp, 13 predicted proteins | sample MGYA00242463_ERZ724010 | MGnify/ENA metagenome assembly ERZ724010 | reverse complement strand
GTCAGGCAGTTCTGGATCTTGAAATGCCGGATATTGATTCTATCGATAAACTGGCAGGCGCAAATTTTGCAGGAAAGATCAAAGGACATTGTACCCATTTTTACGGCCTTTGCCCTGCCTGCGTCAAAGCAGAATAAAAGGTAACTTCTGTGATGAAAATCACAGTTTCACGTTTGAAATATTTCAAACAGCATAAAATAAAATGAAAAAAATGAAAAAGAAAAGGAGAAATGAAGTATGAAGTATGTATGTCAGGTATGTGGTTATGTTTATGAAGGAGACAATCCTCCGGCAGAATGTCCGGTATGTCATGTAGGTCCGGACAAATTCAAAGCAGTTGAAGGCGAAATGACACTTGCTGCTGAACATGAATATGGTGTTTACGGTCAGACAGTAAAGAACAACCCTGAAATCTCAGACGAAGACAAGAAGTATATCTTCGAACAGTTAAAAGCAAACTTTGAAGGAGAATGCTCTGAAGTTGGTATGTACCTTTGCATGGCAAGAATCGCTCACCGCGAAGGCTATCCGGAAATCGGTCTTTACTGGGAAAAAGCTGCTTACGAAGAAGCAGAACATGCAGCTAAATTTGCTGAAATGCTCGGCGAAGATCTGGAGCCAAACATGAAGGCTACAACAAAGGACAACCTCAAGTGGCGTGTTGACTGCGAATTCGGTGCAACAGCCGGAAAAGTAGATCTCGCAAAATGCGCTAAGAAAAACAATCTGGATGCAATCCACGATACAGTGCATGAAATGGCAAGAGACGAAGCAAGACACGGAAAAGCACTCAAAGGATTACTGGATAGATACTTTGGTTAAGCTACAAGCCGAGCAAGGATAAAATAAAAAACAGCCGGAGGGCATTTATGCACTTCCAGCTGTTTTTTATTTTAGACTTATTGGGCGCCAGCCCAACATGAATAGCCCGCAGGGCTATGAATGGCTCGGCGCAGCATTCTATGAATGGCATGGCGAAGAACATTTATGCACTTCCAGCTGTTTTTTATTTTAGACTTATTGGGCGCCAGCCCAACATGAATAGCCCGCAGGGCTATGAATGGCTCGGCACAGCATTCTATGAATGACCCGCCCATCTATTGGGCAACAGCCTTTCTTCCTAATTCATTCGGCGTTACATACTTTCTTTACACAACTCCATATATTTCTTCCTTGCCTGTTCAAAATACTTCCTGCTTACCATAATCTTATTTCCGCTATACAGAATAATCCCCTTGCGCTGAAAACTGTCTATATAGTGGAAATTGACTGCATAACTCTGATGTATACGGATAAAATAATCGGGCATCTGCGCCAGACATTCATCCATTTTCATCCGGAACTTATGCGGAATTCCATCCTGATAGATCAGCACATTATGCTTCCTGCTCTCTACATGAGATACCTCCCGCGCATTCACAGCAAGCATTTTTCTTTTGGATCGGAAAGAAATCATGTGGCTGTCTTCTATCATCCGCCGGTTCACACATTCCACCACAGAGCTCTGCGATACAGGCTTTGTCAATACATGTGACTTATCCATCACATAAACAGTCTGCAGATCCGGATTCATCTTCCACATCTGCTCGATCAGCTGCAGCTCCTGCGCATTGTGGTTCAACTCTGTTACCAGAATATCCGGACGTTCCTTCTCCTGTTCTGAAATTCTTGCGTAATAATCACTGAAATTCTGACTTTCTGAGATTTCCTGTACCTCTCCCCTCTCATCAATGATTATCTCTTTTATAAATAGAGTATCCTCTGCTGCCTTGCTGTCATAAATGCACACTCTATACATATAAATCCCCTCACTTATTCATTTGTATTGGATTATCCCTTGGTGATCCCTCACTTTTCCGAGTATAGCATATTATAATTGCTTTTTCACTCCTTTTGTCCCAGTTTACTCATTTTTGGCAAATTTAACTATTATCCCGTCAAGATCAGCACTCTGTAGTTTTCATATGACATTACTTTCCAAGTACAACGGAAATTTTAATTTCTTTTTCTATACTGCTCAGATCAAAATCCCCTCCATCTGCAGCACTGACATAAAGCTCATAAAGTGTACCCTCAGACAATGTATCCACTGCTGTGCCATCCTCGTCCCTGATTGACCATAGTTCATCAGAAACTTCTGCCATTGTGCCATCTGCCCTGTAAGCATAAAGCTTCAGATCTGCACTGCTTCCGGAGATATTATTCATACGGATCGCAACAGTTGTATTCGGATGTACATTTTCCACTGTTACAGTATAATGCCATCCCACAACATTACCCTCACCGCCATCTGCGGTAAAGCGTTCCTGTGTCAGCACATTCCGCGTTGCTTTATCAAGATCTACTTTCCGATAAGGCATTTCCGGGAGATATACAAACCGATCCTGCAGGCGCAGAAGCTCCAGATAACCGGTCGGGCAGTAAAGTGCATTACCGCTATTCCCTGCATACATACCGATAGCCATATTGTTATAGCCATATTTATCTGACACATCCATAGTAAATACTGTCTCACCTGTCTCAAAATCCAGAATAATGTACTGCCACATACCACTCTCCAGATCCTGTACATAGCCATAAATATATCCTGTTGCAGTAGAAAGCTTCATCATCGATGTATCACTCAGATCATTTCTGCACCAGATGCTTTTCATTTCATACCCATTATCCGTTCTGACTGTATCTACACGCTCTACACCCGGTGCGATCATGACATTTCCTCTGGTAAGCCAGTTCGTATCATAAATATTGGCGTAGCTCTGAATAGAAGAATCACTGTCAGGATCTGCCAGACCGGCATTGCCTGCCCCAAACCAGTTACAGACAATCGTACTGACACTGCCCTCTCCATTGTCATAAACGATCGCAGAATTTTCTACAGATACCTGATATCCTTCCGGCAGCTCATCCAATACCGGAAGGCTTGCAGTAACTTCTCCTGTCTTCATATCCAATGCCAGCAGTTTGACCGGATCTGCATTATCAGTAAACATCACAAGATCAGGTGTCAGGGATGGGGAACAGCCGCCGCCCCATGCAAGACCACCACCAGTAGTTTTATCATTCTTGCCGCTGACCTTTGCGCCAACACTCTCGTAAGGTGTACACCAGACAGCCTCAACTCCATCATTTGCACGGAGCAGATAGCAGTTCTGATTTGTCAGAATGACCGCTCCGTCTTTTGAAGCTGCAATACCATTTTCTGCGCCTTCTCCCGGTGTCAGCTCATAAACAAAAACAGCTTTTTCAAGATCTGTCTGCTCTCCTCGCAGAATCGCATCAATGGCAGAATGTGCAATGTATCCCATCACACCCTGCTGTCCTCTTTCCGGATAAATACGAAATCCACCCGTTGCGAACCAGAGATTTCCGTCATAATCAAAAACGACTGACAGGAGATTCTGCTCGAGTGTTTTCCCAAGTGCTGCCTCTGCTGCAGCTTTTATATCAATATCAAGAAGCTTTTTAAACTCCGGCAGAACATTGCCTTCCTCATCCGTTGCCTGCAGTATCAGCACATGGTTATTACTGGTAGGACAGACAATACGATTCTCAGCATCCAGGAATGTATAAGAGCTCTGTATCACGTAATCGCTGCCATCGTGCTGCTTGGGCGAAAAGTATCCCAGTGTTTCCGTTTCCTCCGCATTCAGATCCCGGATAGCAATACCGCCGAGAAATGGAACAACAGCGTGCTCATAGCTGTCAAAATAAATAGCCGGTGAAGCATTTGCATTTGTTTTTTCATACGAAACATTAATCTCCGGATAAATACCAAGCGGCAGAATCTCATCTGTAGAATCGGTATTGTATCCATCATGATGAATATTGGCATCGCTTTTTGCCATATATGGATTTTCATCTACACGCTTTGCACTTAATGCCTTCACAGGAAGCGCTCTGCCTGTCACAGCCTCTGTATCCGTTGCAGCTTCCATATCCGTTGCAGTTTCCGTATCCGTTGCAGTTTCCGTATCCGTTGCAGTTTCCGTCTCCGTTGCAGCTACGCCGGTCTGCTGCTTTGTACCACAGCCGGTCAGTGTCAGCGCTGTTGCTGCGCAAAGCATCGCAGGCAGCAAAAATTGCAGTATTTTTTTCTTTTTCATGAATATATCCTCCATTATTTTATAGTGTTTGCTCTGGATCAATATGTTATTTTCCGGATCCAGTTTCTTGCCCTTTCTGCAGTCAGTATAAAAACAGCAATTACTCCTTTCAAGCACTCTGTCACAAAATCCCGTTTTTTGTCACGAATTCTCGTTTGTGTCAATACTTTGTGCTATAATTCAGATAGAAGCCATACAAAAAGGGGCATATACTGTATGAGAATTGCAATTGTAGATGATCTTGCCGCAGAACGGCACTTTTTGAGAGAACAATTAGAACAAAAGCTATACCGCATGGGCATACAGGCTGATATTTTGGAATATACATGTGGTGAAGCCTTTCTGGAAGCAGAACACGAGCTGCCGTTCTCTGTCGCTTTTCTGGATATTTATATGATGGGTATGACAGGAATAGAAGCTGCCAGAGAACTGCGAAAAACCGACACTGACTGTCTTCTGATCTTTACAACGACCTCAACTGACCATGCACTGGAGGGTTTTCAGGTTCGTGCCATGCATTATCTGGTAAAACCTTTTACTGCTGAAGACATTGATACATTGACAGATGAGCTGCTCACACGTATTGGACACACAGACAAATATATGGAATTAAAAGCAGAAGGAAGCCTGCTGCATCTGCGCTATCAGGATATCATTTATGCCGAGCATTTTGCTCATATCATATATGTCCACACTACTGTCTCAAAGGTACTTGCCACGCGCCAGACCTTTAAGGCATTTACAGCACCACTGACAACAGATCCACGATTTTTTATATGCAGTCGGGGTGTGATCGTCAATATGGAACATGCCGCCGACTTTGAGGGGTCCTCATTTTGTATGAAAGATGGCAGCCATATATTTGTCAGTCAGGAGCTTTTAAAAAATGCACGGCAGGCATTTATGGAATACCTGCTGCAAAGGGGGTGCATATCATGATTAATATGCTGCAACCAATTTTGGAGCTTTGTGTGGTGATCCCCGGCGTTATTCTCGCATATTTTCCCGTAAAATCCGGCCTGAAGCATCCAATACGGCAGATTATGATATGGCTTTTACCGCTTCTTCTGCTTCTTTGCATTACAGGGGGAAGTGTGTGCTATATAAAGCGGATCTCTACCATGCCGGCACTTGCCCTGATCCTGTCAGTCACAACTTTTCTCTATATAAAAACGCTCCGGATCTCTCTGTGGAAATCCGGAACGGTAGCATTGTCTATTTGTGCTGTATTTGCCTGTATTAACAGTCTTTCAAGAGCTGTCAATGCCGTACTTCTTATGGATCTGCAGCCTATACAGGCTGATCCATGGCTCTGCCTGCAAGCCTCCATATTCTATAATGCAATTTGCTGGCTGCTTACCGCTATCTTTTATTATCCGGCAGTCCATGCGGTAAAAGAAATGGTCGACGATGAGAATTTTGCACAGACCTGGTATGTATTCTGGGTTTTGCCGCTTGTCTTCATTGCTCTGAATCTGTTTATGATCCCAAGATATTCAGGCACGCTTTATGTTGGACGAATTTTAAAGGGGTACTTCGTTCTCAGTCTTACGCTCCTGATTTTATTGCTCTGGTTCAGCGCGGCATTCCTGATCATGGCCACCATTCTGAACCGGAATGCAAGACTCCGGCAGGAAAACCAGCTTCTATCCATGCAACAGCAGCGATATGAAAATTTAAAAGCTTCCATTGAAGAAATGCGACAGGCGCGGCATGATATGCGCCACCACCTGAACCAGATTTCCAGACTGGCAGAAGAAGAGAATCTTCCAAAACTCAAAGAATATCTTACCAGCACCATCTGCAAAATCCCCGATTTTGATATGCATTTGTGTGAAAATCAGGCTGCAGACAGTGTAGCAGGGTACTACTATGCACTTGCCAGACGGGAAAACATTCCATTTTCTCTGCGGCTTGATCTGCCTGCCAGACTCCCTGTTGACGAAGTAGATATGTGTCTGGTTCTTTCCAATCTTCTGGAAAATGCACTTGAAGCAAGCCTGCGGATAGTTGACAGCCCCCGGCATATCCGGATAACTTCCTACCTTCATGCTGGAAATCTTTTGCTGATCCAGGTTGAAAATACATATGTGGGAGAAATTTTGGAAAAAAATGGAGTTTTTCAGTCCTCCAAGCGGAAAGGAGAGGGCATTGGTCTGCAGTCCGTCCGTCACATTGCGGAAAAATCCGGCGGTGCCAGTACGTTTAGCCATCAAAATGGTATTTTCTGTGCAAAGGTCATGCTTTGCGGCAAATCATCTGCATAAGCAATTCGCCGGATGTCATCTGTAACATCCGGCGAAGCTTCTCAGTTATTTCACATAATACACCCTGTTCTCTTTTCTGGCAGGTTCCGCCGGATATTCCCCATCTATATAACCAAGTGCGCAATGCCCGATACCTTCATACTCTCCTTCAATACCAAGAGATTTCAGAAGCTCTTTGCCCCACTCAGTCTCAAATTCTTCCTTTGCACGATGGATCCAACAACTTCCCAGTCCCAGTTCATGTGCTGCCAGCATCATGTTACCCATCACTAAGCTGCCATCATATACATGTGTCGGCCAGTCTTTTCTGCCAAGTACGATCAGCATGGCAGGCGCTCCGTAAAACGGATCAAATCCCTTATCCCAGCCACCGATCTCTGCATTCATTTCTGCGATCTTATCACGAAGCTCCTTCTTCGTTACCTGGATAATGATCGCTGCCTGCTGCCCTTTTCCGCTTGCTGCGTAAAGTCCTGCTTCGATGATCTGATCAAGCAGCTCCTGCTCAACAGCATCCGGTTTATATTTTCTGATACTTCTTCTTGTTTTCATTTTTGTAAGTACGTCGCTCATATTCAAAAACTCCTTTCAGACTTTTCGCAGATCCTGTCTGCTGTATTTATTATAGAAACACAAAGGAAATATATCAATTTCGCAAGCAAAATACCAACTTGTCTGTTTTTCAACATTATGTTATATTAGACATAACATCAATTGATCTACAAAAGAGGGGGATTCTATGTACAAGTATAAACCTGTCCGTTACATTTTTCGTCTGCTCAACTTAATTATTTATGCTGCTGTCATATCATTTTCTGTTATTGCCATTCGTGATGATCTCTGCATTACCGATTTCATGACAACTATATTTAAAGAGAACCTGATGGATTCTAAACGCAGCCTTTATCTGGCAATCTTTTTGCTCGTGAATGTCTGTATTATTTTACTATTCAAGGTATTGAGCAAAGAAAAAACAAAGGCGCTGTTTTACTACATATGTGACTTTATCATCCGGTTGACTTTTTCTGTCCCGCTTGCTTTTATTACGCTTTATTTCTTATTCTATCGTCTGATGCCCAATTTATTGTTTGATGCCATGACACAGATCATTGTTTTCCTGATCCTGTTTGCGGTATATGATTATCTGATGCGCTGGCAGATCATGTTCCGCCTTGACGTCAGTTATTTCCGCGTCAAAGATAAATTATAAAACGTCGATTATCATTTACTGCATTTTTCTTGCCGCGCCAAGCAGCTCCACCAGTCCTTTTTCTTTGATAATGGCAATTCCCTGCCCCTCATCTCCAAGTATGATCAGATTATCTCCCGGCTTGATATCAAACAGCTTTCTGGCTTTTGCCGGGATCACGATTTGTCCTTTCTCCCCGACCTTTACCATGCCAAAGATATGTTTTCCTTTTGGTGGTACACCAAGCCCCATATGCGACAATGGTAAACAATAGCAACAGCCAGAGCGTCTGCAAATACCATAAAGGTCCGACACCGCTGACCGCCATAATGATATAGCGTATCACTCCGGGGATTTCCTGCATCGTATCCGTAAAAACACCACTGAGCATCATATTATAATAGCCCAGTATCCACTGAAAGACAAATAATCCTATTGTGGAAGGAACAAGCAGCTTCTGCGTTCTCTTTTTCAGAAATGCTTTATCTGAGCAGCCTTCCAGGCAGAAACGGGCACACATACCGGATACCACAAATAACAGCAGCATAAACCATGGATATACCATATAGAGATAAACATCCTGATACTGCGATTTTACAAACGGTCCGATCACACCTGCCGTTTCAACTCCGTTAAACATATAGATCACATGATAGATCACAACCAAAGCCACTGTGATCCACCGGATATTATCAATGTACACCTTTCTCATAAAAATACCACCTTTGCTATTATTTTTAACATAATTGTAAAAAATCACAAAGGTGGTGTCCAGCAAGTCTGCTTTACAAATCTACGTTATTCCTGTTAAAAAAGGTGGCAGATGTCCGACTCTGCCTGCTATTCCGACTCTGCCTCCTGCAGTTCTTTCGCGCCGTCCAGATAAACCCACTTGATCGTATAGGTCTTTCCTGTACATGCACCGATATTATTCACGTAATCATCTAATAGCTTCTGTGCCCTCTGCTGTGCGCTTGCCAGCAGAACAGTATCTTTTTCGGCCTCTTTGCGCATGTTATCCTGTGCTTCCTGAAAAGCCGCCGTCTGATGCTCGGCTTCTACTTTAGCAGAATCCTTAGCCACAATAAAAGAATCTTCCGTCAGCGTCGACTCATCCACCTTGCATTCCAGTATTTTGGCAGGTGGAAGCGTAATGGTTACCGTGTCATCCTTCACTTCCATATTGACCAGCGAGGCATCAATTCCAACCGTAACAACACCGGCGTATTCTATCCAGAACTTTCTGTCCTTTTTCCAAAGCCAGATACCGGAGGCATCTTCCTCATTATATTTTGCCACATTATGATAGTAACAATCCATCGTAGCCAGTTCACAGATGGATTTCATCTGGGAAGACTGCGGTATGATTTCTTTTTTTTCATCCGCATTCTTGCCACATGCAACAAGAGAAAGGCTCATGAGCACAAGCAAAACAGTACTTATCACTTTTTTCATTCTGCATTCCTCCTATTCGATCTGCAGCTGATATTCTTCATCAAGCTGCTCCATAAAAGGCTGAATGATCGCTTCCATCGTATTTTTCGCATTCTGCTTTGCAAGCTCATAGATTGCTTTTTCTTCAGCACTTTCCCTTGTCACGTCCTCAATGCATTTCTTATATGCCTGTTCAGACACGTTCTCCGTATTTGCCTTTTTATTTTCAAATATGTAATCAAGCGATCCTATATCCACATTGACGTCCGTAATTTTGATCTCCGGAATTTTCACTGTGATCACCTTCCGGTCATGGTCTACCTGCATATTCAGATTTTCAAAATCAAAGCCCGCCTTTACCTTCGCTTCATAAGAAACGTAATAATCGATCTGCGTCGGATCTGCTTCATTCTCTACCTCCGCAATTCCATTATAAATTGCCTCAAAAGTAGACATATCGCTGACATCAACCATCTTTTCCAGCGCTGTCAGACTGATGATCTCCGGTTCTTCTTTTTTTGCATTACGCGAAACCACAATAGCGACTGCTGCCAGAATTACCACAATCAGCACCGCGAATACAACCATTTTCCCCTTTTTTCTTCGTTTGTGCTCTTTTTTCATGCCTGTCTATCCTCTCTTTTTACACAGAGTTCGTTTATGCTTCGTTCGTAACTTCTACCTGACAGGATTTCATTGTCTGAAGTGCTGCAGCATGTGCCTTTTTTGTTACCCCTGCACAACAGCCTGCATCCACTTTGACAGTTGCTTCCGGGTAATACGCCTTCAGGATAAGGGCATTCGATACCACGCAGATATCTGTACAGACACCGATCAGTTCTATCTGCAGATCACTTCCATCCGCTTCCTGCGCGGCGATCACCTCTCTCCAGCCTGTATAGCCAAAGGATGGTTTATCCACCACTGTATAATCCTTCTCTGCGAAAAGTCCATCCGTTAATGCACTGCAGATCTGCCATCCGTCTGTCCCCTTGATACAATGCGGAACCGGCAGATGCTTTCCTTCATTTGTCTGCATATAATCTTCTCCATGGGTATCTCTGGTAAAGATCACTTCTGCATCTTCTTTATGATATGCGTCTATCTTGGCTCTGACACCGGGAAGAATCTTCTGCGCGTCCTCCGAGCCAAGTGCTCCTGTTACAAAATCATTTTGCATGTCTACAACGATCAATATTTTTCTCATGGCGTTCTCCTTTTCTATCTGCAGTATCTGATCCGGCAGCTGCCGTTCTCGTCAAATTCTTCTATTTCATATAGCAGCGGTCCATCCTCCCAAAAGGTCCCAATTGTGGTGTATTGTTCTTCGTTTTGTGTTGAGTATGTTTTTTGATTCCTGTGAATTTCATGCAGGCTCCTTTTAGTTCAAGATCCGGAAATTGCAATAAAACGGCTATTTTCGTACACGGAAACATATCCCGTTCTCTGTTTATAGCTCTAAACTATGCTCATTTAGAAGGAAGTCGTATATGCTCATCGTGAGGATTCCATCATTATCATGTAATGGTTTTACAACATCCTTTACAATAATAATCTTCTTAAATGAGTCATTCACATTTATAAGAGAAGCTTTTTCCTGTGCTCTCTTCTTGTCATCCGGCAGACTGAAAGCAGACTGGATGTAATATCTCTTGCTACCCATATTGGCAACAAAATCAATTTCAAGCTGTTTCTTTTCCTGCACACCTTCTTCTGTTCTGTCTCGCTTTACAACCACACCAACATCAACCTGATAACCTCTAACACGAAGTTCATTATAAATGACATTTTCCATCAGATGTGTCTCTTCCACTTGCCGAAATCCCAGTCTGGCATTTCGTAGTCCCACATCCTCAAAATAATACTTAAGTGGCGTACCAATGTATTTTCTGCCCTTAACATCATATCTATTTACCTCATTGACTATGAACGCATCCTTCAAATGGTCAATATATGCTCTTATGGTATTAAGGCTGATATCCGACTGGATAACACTCTTAAATGTTGCTTTTATTTTAGATGCATTCGTAAGAGAGCCAATGCCGGATGCCAAAATATTTATCAAGTCATTTATTTCTTGAACTTTTTCAATATGGTTGCGCTCAATAATGTCCCTTATATAGGTCTCTTCAAACAAACTGGTAAGATACTCCATTCTCTGCTCATCGGTAGCCATTGTAATGACATCCTTTGACAAGAATTTTGAATTGCTGCCGGTTACATAAACATCCACATTATGCATATGAAGAAACGAATTCAGCACCGCTTCAAAGGCTGGCAGTAACTGCACTTCATCCAGAAAAATATAGTAGTCCCCATCATCTGTCATCCGGTTTTTAGTATATTCCAGCAGCGTGCGTGGATCTCTATACTTCTCATTTTCGAACATATCTAACTCAATTGCGATAATATGGTCATCCGCAACACCCTGTTCCTTAAGGTAATTCCTAAAAATAGTAAATAAAAGATATGATTTCCCGGAACGTCTAATTCCTGTAATAACCTTTATCATCCCGTTATGCATACGGTTTATTAACTTCTGCAGGTATATGTCTCTTTTTATTTCCATAATGCCTCCATATTGATAATTTAAGGATATTGTGCCCTTTTTTTTCAATATTATACTTTATTAGGAAAGAATTCTCAACTTATTTTTGACATTTAAGGGAATATGTGCCCTTGTTTTTCAGTATCTTTTCATTTTGCAACAACAATCATATAGCGTTTTGTAAATTCTCTATCGTATGGGTATACATCTAATTGTTCTTTTGTACAATCTTTTGCATTTACACTGTGAACAGTTTGAAAAAATAATCTTGCTAACTGGTCACAGTCTGAAGAATATCCAATGCTTTTTGATAATTTTCTTTTTTTATCAGTACATAGTCTGTGTTGTAGGTCGATACTGCAAAAATTGAAATTCCATTATCAGCTAACACAGTGGCAATTTTAGCAAGTATTCCAATTAAGGAAAAATCCAGAACGCCTTGAATACGAAAAGCTTTCCAACCGTCATCACAGCAAGTAATCATAGCCCTACTTTTATTATATATAAATACCACCTTAACGTTTTAATTTTCGAATATTCGGATTGACATTTCTTCTACTATATTGTATCA
>ENA-UONW01003727-UONW01003727.1-human-gut-metagenome-genome-assembly--contig:-CS52-NODE-3727-length-12119-cov-4.479360_pt1 | contig 12119 bp, 8 predicted proteins | sample MGYA00242463_ERZ724010 | MGnify/ENA metagenome assembly ERZ724010 | reverse complement strand
GTCGTTTTCGGACGGTTCGTTGTTTTTCCGACAAGCTATATTGGAAGAGATGCAAAAACCGCCCCAGCAGACGCCGTTTTTTCTTTCCTTCTATCGCGCGCCGCGGCGCGCATAGACTCTTTCACGGAGGGGAGGCGTCATTATGGGGCTTTGGAGATCGATCCGGAAAAACGCCGCGCTGCTGACGGTCTCGTCTCTCGTCATGCAGTCGCTTTCGATGCTCTGGCAGGTGTGGCTGGCCGCGCATATCGGTCCCGCCGGCATCGGGCTTTTCCAGCTTATCGGAAGCGTCGGCTTTCTTTTCATAACGCTCGCGGTTTCCGGCATCCGGTTTTCCGTCACGCGGCTGCTCGCCGAGGAGCTGGGGCAGTGCCGCGGCGGGAGCGTCTGCGCCGTGATGCGCCGCTGCTGCGCCTACGCGCTCTTTTTCGGGCTGGGCGCAGCGGCCATTCTCTTTTTTCTTGCCGAGCCCATTGGCTTTCTCTGGATCGGGGACGCCCGCGCGGTACGCGCGCTGTACGCCGCGGCGCCCTCCCTTCCGGCGCTTGCGCTCTCGAGCGCCATCTCCGGGTACTTCACCGCCGTCGGGCGCGTGTGGAAAACGGCGCTCTCCCAGTTTTTCGCACAGCTTCTGCGCATGGGGCTTTCCGCGCTTCTGCTCGCGCCGTGCAGCCGCGGCGACCTTTCCGCCGTGTGCGCGGCGCTCTCGGCATCCGGCACCGCCGCGGAGATCGCGCTCTCGCTCGCGCTTGCCGCGCTCTATCTCGCCGACCGGAAACGGTTTTGTCCCGCGGGCGAATGCGGAGCCGCCCTCACGCCGCGGATGCTGCGCATCGCGCTGCCGCTCGCTTCGTCCGCCTATGCGCGGAGCGCGCTCAACACGTTCCGCCAGCTTCTCGTGCCGCGGGGTCTTCGCCTTTCGGGGCTGAGCAGTGAGAGCGCGCTCGCGGGCTACGGCATCGTCAACGGCATGGCGATGCCGGTTTTGCTTTTGCCGACGTGCCTGCCGCTCTCGGTCGCGGAGCTGCTCGTCCCGGCGCTCACGGAGATGCAGGTTGCCGGAGAGCACGTGCGGGTGCGCCGGAGCGTGCGGGAGATGCTTGGGAAAACGTTTCTTCTCTCGCTCGGCGCGGCGGCCGCATTTTTCGTTTTCGCCCGCCCGCTCGGATTGGTGGTCTACGGGATCGGGGAAGCCGCGCGCTTTCTCCGGCTGCTCGCGCCGATGGTGCCGTTCCTCTATACCGACATCGTGACCGACGGCTGTCTCAAGGGTTTGGGACAGATGATGGCGTCCATGGCGTTCAACATTGCCGAGGCCGCGCTGGGGCTTGTTCTCGTGTGGGCCCTTCTCCCCCGCTGGGCGCTCACGGGCTATCTTGTGACGCTCTACATCTGCGAGGTGTTCAACTTCACGCTGAGCCTTCTGCGGCTGCGGCAGATTATAAACGGGGACGGTTCTCATTGACGACCTTGTGTCAGAGAGAACCGTCCCCATGAATAACTTTGGATCACTTTATTCCTTTTTCGCATCGGCGAGATTCACGCCGATGCCGTTTACCTCCACGCCGCCGTCGGCGGGAATGAGGATGTATTTCCGCCCGTCGATCTCGCGCGTCTCGACGAGATACCCAAACTCGCCCGGCAGCGTGATTTTCACCTCCGGCGTTACGATCTCCAGCTTCTTGCTCTCAACGATGTTGTTCGGGTCGAGCGCGGCGTGCGCACCGTAGCGCTTTTCGCATTCGCGCTCGAACTTCTCCGTCTTTTCGAGCGGCACGCCGCTCGTGCGCAGCACGCTCACCACGTCGCGCGCCGTGATCTCCAGCGCATCCGGGTCTTTGGCTTCCTTGTGTTCTTCAATGCGGCTGCGCAGATTTTCGTGCACGGCCTGCACGACGTCGAACCGGCAGTCGGTATCGAGCGCCGCGGCGAGCGTTTCGGAGAACGTCTCCTTCTGCTCGGCGGCGGACATCGGCGGCGCGACACGGAACAGCCCGTCGATCAGCTCGGGATGGATCTCCGCGGTATCATGGCTGTAGTAGAGCGCGTCATAAATGTTCGCGCGGCGGTCATCGAACGCCGGGAACAGAAAGCCAAGCGCCGGGGCCGCGACGGTCTGGCCGGTGGACGTGCCGTGAAAGGCGCGTTCCTCCGAAAAATACCGCAGCGCCGCCGTCGCATCCTTCACGGGGCAGACCGTGCAGACGAAGAAGCGGAACACCTCGTCGCTCAGCTCGTCCTTCTCGCCGTCTGCGCCGCGGTGCGGCACGTCGTAGGCATCGCCCGCGAGGAGGATGAGGTAGTTTTCGCCCTGCATATCGAGCGAGGAGATGACGCGCGAATAGAGCTCATGCCGCGCGTTCTCGTCGGCGCACGCGCTCTCGCGCAGGGCCTGCAGCAGCCGGTGCTCGTCGCTCCCGGCGACCTGCTTCGTTTCAAACGGGATATCGATGAGATTTCGCCCGAGTGAGCCGGAGAGGGTTTTGCGCAGGAGCGTCAGATACATCTCCTGCTCCTCCTTGCCGGACATGCCGAGAGACACGTCCGTTTCCGCGACGACCTCGCGCATACCGTTTACAAAGCAGCCGTATACATGGGCAATGCCGCTCCGCTCCGGCCGGAACCGGCGGCGGAGCTCGTTGAGTTCCTTCTGATTCATTATGTACCTCTTAAAATGAGAAAATGGCCTGCGCACCGTAGGTGACGACCGAGACGATCACGCCGGCGATCACAACGCCGATGACGATGGCCGGGAACGCGCGCTTGAGCCGCATCTCCATCATCGCCGCGACGAGCGCGCCCGTCCACGCCCCCGTGCCGGGCAGCGGGATGGCCACGAGAATGGCGAGACCCCAGAACGCGTACTTTTCCACGGCGGCGCGGTTTTTCTCCGCTTTCTTCTCCATGCGCGTCACGAGCCCGTCGAGCTTCGGCATATGCGCGCGCATCCACGCGAAGATCCTGCGGATGAAAAGGATGATGAACGGCACCGGCACAAGATTGCCGAGCACCGAGGCAATGATCGCCGTCCAGAGGTTCAGCCCGCGCACGACGCCGAACGGAATCGCGCCGCGCAGCTCCACGACCGGAACCATCGCTACGAGAAACGTGAGTAAAATGTCTTTCATGGGCATGACGCCGTCTCCCCTGTCGGAACGGCCTGATCCTCCGTTTTATTACAGTTCTTTCGCCGCGCGGCGCGTCTTTTTCCGCCGCTGCACGAATGCGCTGAGTTTATCCAGCAGCTTGTACATCACATTCATCACCGGCCAGGCAAGCAGCGCGAACACCGCAAGCACGAGCGCGCTGAGAAAATCGAGCGTCACAAGGTTGAAAAGCGCCTTGAGGAACAGAAAGCTCCCCGCAAAGCCGAGCGCGAGCACGCAGATCATCGCGATGCGCAGCTTGTTGTACGGTTTCGCCGTCTGGTGCACCATCATGAGTCCCACAACGCCCATCACGCCGGCACAGATCGTGCTCATGGCGGTGTCCGGCAGATCGGCGGCCAGATAGAAGAGCATCACGCCGCCAACGAGCAGGATATCCGTGAGCGCCGCCGGGAGCGCGCGCCGCACCACGTTTTTGAGAAATTTGCCCTGCACGAGCGAGCGGTTCGGCTCCATGGCGAGGATGAACGCCGGAACGCCGATCGTCATGCAGTTCACAAGGCCGAGCTGCGCGGGGCTGAGCGGGTACGGCAGAGTGAAGATCAAACTGATGATCGCCATCGCGATCGAGAACATGTTCTTCACAAAATAAAGCGAGGCGGAGCGCTCGATGTTGTTGATGACGCGCCGCCCCTCGGCGACGACGTCCGGGAGCGAGGCGAAATTCGAGTCTGTGAGCACGATCTGCGATACCTGACAGGCAACGTCGCTTCCCGAGGCCACGGCGATGGAGCAGTCGGCTTCCTTGAGCGCGAGCACGTCGTTTACGCCGTCGCCGGTCATGGCGACCGTGTGCCCCTGTTTTTTGAGTGCAAGGACGAGCCGCCGCTTCATCTCCGGCGTCACGCGGCCGAATACGACGCATTCGCGCGCCGCCTTTTCGACCTGCTCGTCGGTCTCGAGTGTGCGGGCGTCCACCGCCCGGTCCGCGTCCGGGATCCCCGCGCGGCGGGCGACCTCGGAAACCGTGAGCGGGTTGTCGCCGGAGATCACGCGCACGGAAACGCCCTCGCGCGCGAACCACGCGAACGTATCCGGCGCCTCGGCGCGGATCTTGTTGGAGAGCAATATGAGCGAGATGGGCAGGCGCTCGGCGGTGAGCGCTTCATCGGTGAGCTGCCCGTCGTAGAGCGCGAGGAGCAGCACGCGGCAGCCCTTCGCGCTGTAGTGATCGATCTTTTCCCGATAGGCGTCAAAATTGCCGCCGAGGATGACCTCCGGCGCGCCGAGAAGGTAGGTCTCATCCTCATGGAACGAAACGCCGCCGTATTTTTTCGCGCTCGTGAACGGGAGCGCGGCGATCGCGCGCTGATTCACCTCGCCGGTGAAAAATTTGCGCATGGCGGCCATGGTGTCGTTATCGCCGCGCATCGCCGCGCAGTAGTCCGCCATGATCATGTGGATATCCTCGGCGATGAACCGGTCGGGGCAGAGCGGGACAATATCGTCCACGATCATTTTGTTTTCCGTCACCGTGCCGGTCTTGTCCACGCAGAGCGTATCGACGCGCGCGAGCGTTTCGATGCAGTCCATCTCGCGGCACATCGTCTTTTTCTGTGCCAGACGCAGCACACCCGCCACGAGCGCGAGGCTCGTGAGCAGATACACGCCCTCCGGGATCATGCCGACGAGCGCGCCTACCGTGGACGTGACGCCCGCGGGGATGCTCCGGCCGAGCCAGTGGACTTCCTTTACCACGAGCAACACGCCCATCGGGATGATGCCGATGCCGATCCATTTGACGAGGTCGTTCAGCGCCTTCATCATACCCTTGGCCTGACGCTTTTTCTGCGCTTTCGCGTCGAGCGTCAGACGGCTGACGAACGAATCCGCGCCCACGGCGGTGAGCCGCGCGCGGCACATGCCGGAGACAAGAAAGCTGCCCGAGAGCAGCGTATCGCCCGGCGCTTTGCGGATCTCGTCCGCCTCGCCGGTGACGAGCGCCTCGTTGACAAGGCACGTCCCGTCCACCACGACAGCATCGGCGCAGACCTGCTCGCCGGTCGAAAAGAGGACGATATCGTCCCGCACGAGCGAGGACACGTCCACGCGCTTTTCGCGCCCCTCGCGCACAACGGCGCATTGCGGCGCGGTCAATATATTCAGCGCATCGAGCGCCTTTTTGCTGCGCAGCTCCTGCACGATGCCGATCACGGCGTTAATAATGACGACGATGACGAACGAAAGGTTCAAAATCGACGCCTTCACCGCCACAAGGCACAGCGCGAGCACGAGAAACACGAGGTTAAAGTACGTGAGAAGATTCTCCCGCACGATCTGCCCCGTGGTGCGCGTGGGCGGTTCAACCGGGCGATTGTCCCAGCCCGCGGCGGCGCGCGCGGCGGCCTCGGCCTCGGTGAGCCCCTCGAAGGGCGCGGCCTCCTTCACGGCGATCTCCTGCCGGACGGCTTCCTCTTCTGTTTTTCTGCGGAACAGCTTCAAAGCGCCAAGCCCTCCCCCGAAAAAAGCGTTATGTATCAGTATACCATTTTTTCGCTCTTTTTCAATAAAGACCGTCTTAAAATTGCGTAAAGAACGCCTGCCTTCGGATGACAAAAGCAGGCGTTCGTTTGATTTTATCGTTTTACTCAATGATCATGCGGCGGGCGCGCATAAGCGTAAGGCGGTTCCGCACAAGGGGCGAGCAGCGCAGGAGCTTATCCAGATCCGCAGATGAAACGCCGATATCCTCCGGCGTACGTTTTGCGTCCAACCCTTCCAGAACACGAAAAAGCTCCTCCGGCGCAGGGATCGCGGCGATAATCTCCCGAAGCTGCTGCCAGCTTTCGCCCAGTCGTTCCGGCGTGACCTCCGCAAGACAATCGCATCGGTTTTCCTCCTCGATAGACCGGCAAAGCCGCTCACCGAAAAAGGCCCGCATTTCTTCCGTCGGGAACGGGGCATAGCGTTGGACGGCAGGTGCAGCGTCCCCGATTTCGGCAAGCCGCTTATATTCTCTCGCCGCCAGCAGCGTTCCGACGCCCGCCTTTTCGCCGTGCAGCGCCGGAAAAGCAACCAAAAGTTCCGCCGGATGCATTTCAATGAGATGTGCTATGTGGTGCTCCGCGCCGGATGCCGGGCGGGAATTGCCCATCATCTGCATGGCGATCCCGCTCAGCAAGAGCGCCTTTGTCACGTTCTCAAACGCTTCCGGCTCGCCGCGGAGAATGCCGTCCACGCTTTCCACCGCAGCGTCAGCCGCAGTATGCATCAAGTCGTGGATCTCGGGGCAGAAATATTCCCCTGTCAGCACATGCGCCATCCGCCAGTCGGCAAGCGCGGTATATTTAGCGAGAATATCGCCGACACCGCTGCGCACCAGCTCGGTGGGCGCTGCGCGGAGGACGTCGGTATCGGCCGCAACGATTTCCGGCGCTACGGCGGGCAATGTCTTTTTATATCCGCGCCACGTCATAGCGGCCACCGTGCTGCAAAAGCCGTCTACACTTGCTGCCGTAGGGCAGGAAACAAAATGGAGCCCGCGCTCGTGCGCGCAGTAGCGCGCGATATCATGGATCGTGCCGCTGCCGACGGCGATCAGCACCTTGGTATCTCCGTGTAGCTCGGCAAGCGTGCGTGCCACGGCTTTTTCGTCGGCGTGAAGGTCTTTGGAAGGGAGGATGATCTCCTGCTCCGCATACGGATGGCGTCCCGCTGTTGCTGCATAGGTCCGCTCGCCGTAAAGCGTACAGCGTTTCCCCTCTATGCCGTTTTCGTGCAGCGCATCTTCCAGTGCAAGAAGTGCGCCGGGCGCGATAAGTACCGAACGCGTCACCATCGTGTGATCTTTGCCGCAGCGGCATGATCCGCCAAATTGCCGCGCATCCAATGAGATCATGTGTTTTTCTCCATTTTTAGCGTTTCCACTGCGAGCCGTTCGAGCGGGAAGGCGGCTTTATAGCGCTCAAGGAACGATGTGAAGCCTGCGGCATCCACGCTGTCGGGCAATACCGTAGAGACCCCGGCATCGGCAAAGACCCGGTTATCCAGATACTCTTCCAATGATTCACCCTTCCTGCGCCAAAGCATATATGCGCAGAGCAGCGCCATGCCGTAAGGTCCGCCCTCACCCGCCGTTTCCATTACGGACACCGGTGCGCCGACCGCGGCGGCAAGGATCCTCTGCCCAACCCCGGGCGTTTTAAAGAAGCCGCCGTGGGCGCATATGCGCTCTACATGGACATTCTCTTCGCGCCGCAGAATGTCCAGTCCGATGCGGAGCGTGGACAGTGCCGATAGAAGGTGCATCCGGCAGAAGTTCGCCAGTGTAAAGGCGCTCTCCGGGGTACGGACGAAGAGCGGTCTTCCTTCGTTCACGGCAGTCACGCCCTCGCCGGAAAAATAGTTATAGCTCAAAAGTCCGCCGGCGTCGGCATCTCCCTCCAGCGCCTTGCGGAAGAAGATGGTATACAGCTCGCCGCGGTCAATGGGAAGTCCGGCAGCTTCGGCAAGTTCGGAAAAGAGGCCGACCCAGCCGTTGATATCCGATGTACAGTTGCTGCAATGCACCATTGCCACGGGAAGCCCCGTCGGTGTCGTCACCATATCCACCTCACGGTGAACGCCGAGAGGGTGATCTGCCACAAGCATGGCAAAGGCGCTCGTCCCGGCGGAGACATTGCCCGTACACGCCCGAACGGAATTTGTGGCGGTCATGCCGGTTCCTGCATCGCCCTCACAGGGTGCGACGGGGATCCCCGCCTGAAGCGTTCCTGTTGGGTCAAGGAATCTCGCGCCCGCCTCCGTCAGATATCCGGCGATCTCGCCCGCCGGGACAGGCTCCGGGAGAATATCAGCAAGACGCCACGGATACTTTTTCGTTTCCGGCAGCGCTTCAAAGGCTTCCGTCATCTTTGCGTCATAGCCGAGCGTTTCGCTGTCGAGCGGGAAAATGCCGGAGGCTTCGCCGAGGCCGACCTTCTTCTCGCCGGTCAGCCGCCAGTGGACATATCCCGCCAGCGTCGTGAGATAGCCGATGCGTGCCACATGTTCTTCGCCGCTGAGCACGGACTGATAAAGATGCGCGATCGTCCAGCGCTGCGGGATATGAAAGCGGAAGAGCTCCGTGAGCTTCTCGGACGCCTCACCGGTAACGGTGTTGCGCCATGTGCGAAATGGTGCGAGCGGCACACCGGTCTTGTCCAGCGGCAGATATCCGTGCATCATGGCAGATACGCCGATGGCGCCGAATGTCGTCGGATCTTCTCCGGTTCTTTTCCGGATATCGGCGCGCAGATCGGCATAGCAGCTCTGCACGCCGCCGACGATATCCTCCAGAGAATATGTCCAGATACCGTTTTCCAGCCGGTTTTCCCATACATGGCTGCCGGAGGCAACAGGCGCATGGTTCTCGTCGAGCAGAACCGCTTTGATGCGCGTCGTCCCCAGCTCGATGCCGAGCACCGTTCGGGAAAAATTCAGCACAAAGCTCACCTCAGCTTCCAGACAAGATCTTTTATCAGCAGCTCCTCCTCAAGTTTTTCCGGAGTGCTGCCGTCGGTGATATGGACAAATTCAATATCCATGATGCGAGCCCAGTCACGCAGCTGTTCGGCAGTCACATCATACGAGAGCACCGAATGATGCGCTCCGCCCGCCGTGATCCAGCACGCAAGCCCCGTGGTCAGATCCGGCTTTGCCTTCCACATAACGCGAGCCACCGGAAGATTCGGCATCGGCATAATGGGCTTTACGGCCTCGATGTCCTGCACAATCAGGCGAAAACGCCCGCCCATATCGATGAGCGTCGCCACGACCGCCTTTCCCGGTTTTCCTTCAAACACAAGTCTTGCCGGCGGCTCACGGTCGCCGATGCCGAGAGGGTGTACCTCAATACGCGGTCTCTCTGCCGCAACGCTGGGGCAGACCTCCAGCATATGCGCACCCAGAGAATACTCCTGCCCCTCAACAAGATGGTAGGTATAGTCCTCCATAAAAGCGCTCGCGCCGTTGCCGTTCTCGCCCATAGCCTTGAGGATCGCCGTAAGTGCGGAGACCTTCCAGTCCCCTTCTCCGCCGTAGCCGTAGCCCTGCGCCATGAGATGCTGCGAGGCCAGCCCCGGCAGCTGCCGCATGCCATACAGATCCTGGAATGTGTTGGAGAAAGCCGCGCATCCCTCGCGGTCCATCATGCGCCGGATGGCGATCTCCTCCCGTGCCTGATAGCGCACGGTCTCGATATCGTCCGTAGCGAAATCATAGGAAGCGCGGTATTCGTCCATGAGCGCGTCAATATCCGGATCCGTAACGGCGTCCATCTCGTGCACAAGCTCGCCCACGGGCCAGGTATTGACCTGCCAGCCGAGCTTGATCTGTGCTTCGACCTTATCGCCCTCTGTGACGGCCACCTCACGCATATTGTCGCCGAAGCGCATGACCTTCATGTTCTTCGATACCGCCGCGCCGACCGCCGCCTTCATCCAGCTTCCCAGCCGCGCCTGCACCGGCTCGTCCCGCCAGTATCCCGCGATCACCTTGCGCGGCGTACGCAGCCGCGCGCCGATGAAGCCGTGCTCGCGGTCGCCGTGCGCCGCCTGATTGAGATTCATGAAATCCATGTCGATCTTTTCGTTCGGGATCTCACGATTGTACTGCGTGGCAAAATGACACCATGGCTTCTGCAGCGAAGCGAGACCATTGATCCACATTTTCGACGGAGAGAACGTATGACACCACGTGATGATACCGGCGCATTCGTCGTGATAGTTAGCCTCTTTGATCGCATCAGCGATTTCCCCGGCGCTTTTGGCCGTCACTTTATATACGACGGGATACGGCAGAGCTTTGGAGAGCGTCTCCGCCATTTCCTTTGCGCGCGCATCTACTGTTGCAAGCACCTCCGGCCCATACAGGCACTGGCTGCCGACAATAAACCAGAATTCGTAGTTTTTCATATTGATATAATCTCCCTTATGCAACCCTCTTTTGTGCAAAGGCCGCATACAACAAGGATAATAAGCCGATTTAAGATCAGGGTCTCCAAAAAGTGGAGACCCTGTGATGTCGAAAAAGGAATGAAAAGAATTAGTTGACGATGCCTGTGTTCATCGCAACCTGCGTAACCTGCATCATGGTATAGATCATACCAATAGTGAAGGATCCAAGGTAGATGCTTCCTGTCTCTTTGAAGTAATGACGCGTAACAATAGTAGCCGCAGGAACAAGGACGAGAAACGGGAACAGGTTGTGGGTGCGCATGGCGTTGAACACGAACGTTCCGGTTTTGGCATAAACTGCATATTGGATAACCAACAGGATGATGATTCCAAAAACGTTGGCAATGCAGCTGATGAGAGTAACCACCCAGTCCGGCATACCCTTGACACGGTTTCCGCCATTGACCATGATGGAGTTGACAAGGTAGAATACCACAAACGCGGGAACGTACGCTAACCAGTACATGAACTTATTGGCGTTGAACGTGCGCATGGCGATGAGCCAGAAGCGGAAGTCGGTCGTGAAGAAGAAATCCGCCACGAAGACGATCGCGTACACCGTCAGGAAAGATATAAACGCAAGCAGAAGGCTCTTCCACAGATTGGACCAGGAGATCTTGTAGCCCCAGCCGTCGGTGTTCATTCCATACTTTCTGCTGAACAGGAAGTACGAGAGAAGAAATACGCCGAGAATGCACACGCCGGAAATCAGCGCCCACGCTGCAATCTCATTGGTGGAGCCTTCGCCAAACCACTTTGTCACAGTTGCCGGAGCGAAGGATTGCTTACCGACCAGATAATGCATAACGGGCATAGCCAAGGCCGCGGGAATAATCAGGTTAATCAGATAACCGCCCCAGAACACCAGCTTCTTCTTCGTGGAATCCAGTGCGGGAGCCTCCGGAAGAGTCTCGGTTGTGCGAAGAGATGAGAAATAAGGCACGGAATCCATAATCCAGCAGGCAAAGGGGAACAGAAACAGAACAGCGCCTACAAGGCCAAGCAGGTTGAATAATTGCTTAATCAGCCAAATCTGGTTGGTGGGAGCAATGTATTCATGCCCCTCAGGAACACCCAGCGTGTTGTAGAAGAACTCCACGACATCAGCCGCAGTCTGTGTGGAGAACACGTTCTGCGGGTGGATCTCGGGGTTCTGATAATATACGCGGGAAACTTCCTTGCCGTTGATCTCGCCGTAGTAATACTTGCCGTTTTCCACGGGGCCCTGCGCCTCGGGATCTGCCTGACGCACAAAATCAAGCGCGGCCTGGCTCTCAAGAATACGGGCGGGGTCGTTTCCTGCATCCGGCTGACGGAAGAAGTACTCGTCATACTTGCCTGCGATGACGCCCCAGTGGGAATCTGCATAAACAGGCTCATCTATACCTTCAAACGTGAACGGGACATAGCTTGGATCGTAGCCGATTTCCAGCGCCGCAGCAATCTTGTTAACGCCGCCTCTGGCACCGAGTTCGACATAATGCTGCAGTGTGCTGACAACGATTGCAGCACCCATGGAGTGACCGGCAATACCGATCTTATCCATATCAATGCAGTCCATATTCGCCGTACAGGTATCGATAAGATAAATCATGTTGGCAAAGTTCAGTGCGGGAGAGTCGGCAAGACCTCTGGGCGTAGAGGATCCGTGACCAAGTGCGTCACCGGAAATGACGATGAAACCTCTGCGTGCCAGCTCCACCATATTCATATCCTGCATCTGCAGATTATGCTGGCTGCCGTGCTGAAGGACGACCAAGGGGAGCTTGTGATCCGCTGAGGCATCCTTGGGAATGTACATCTGTGCGTAGAGTGTGTCATCATTGGCAATGACAAGATTCAGTTTGCGGATCTCAACATCGCCTCCGGCGGTCTGCACCAGACTCGCGCCAACGATACTGACGACCATGCATGCTATGGCAATCCAAAGCCAAATGCGCCTGCTGGTTTTTTTCATTTTTTCCCTCCTATTACAATAAATTAGGACAGGAAAGTCGGGCAGCCAGTCCGGCTTTCT
>ENA-UONW01003724-UONW01003724.1-human-gut-metagenome-genome-assembly--contig:-CS52-NODE-3724-length-12122-cov-13.372421_pt1 | contig 12122 bp, 7 predicted proteins | sample MGYA00242463_ERZ724010 | MGnify/ENA metagenome assembly ERZ724010 | reverse complement strand
TATTTGCCATCAATAGAAGGTGCGGTCTGAGTTTGTCAGGCTGCACCTTTTGGCATTGGTTTTTATTGTTTTGCACGCACCCGAGGCTCCCCTTGTCAAGGGGAGCTGGCGCGGAGCGCCTGAGGGGTTACCTCGCTGCGGCGGGAAAGGCTCCCCTTTCAGGGGAGCTGTCAGCCGCAGGCTGACTGAGAGGTTGTCACAAATTTGCTGCGACCTCTCCGTCTCGGCTTCGCCGAGCCACCTCCCCTGAGAGGGGAGGCTTTGGACTTTCGCACATCCATGGCTTCCCCTCATAGGGGAAGCCTTTTTTGCTGCAGCGGAAAAAGCCAGTGTGAAGCTTTTGACATTTCCCCTGCTGCATGGTACACTGAAAGAAAAAACAGGAGGACAATTATGTCTCTCATTCCGTATTATCTGCAGTATCTCTCCGAGATCTGCGAGGGGACGCGGCAGGCGCCGGAGGGGCTTGCGCTGAGCGAGCAGGACGATCTGAAAAAGGCGCTGCAGCTGCAGGCCGGGATCGCTGAGATGGGCATCCCCGCCTTCGTCCGCGCCTGCGCCGCGCAGGACGGCACCGAGATCCCCCAGTCCGAGTACGACAGCTTTGACCCTGCCGAGCTGAACGCCGCCATCGCCCAGCTGGCCGCGGCCGAGCAGACTCAGGAGACGCAGGAGGCCCCCGCCGCGCCCGCCGCGCCGCAGGAGCCGGTCAGGACCGAGACGCGCGATATTTTCGAGATCTTCCTCGACAGCGTCTGCCTCGACGATGATCTGCTGACCTACCTCATCGACATTCTCAAGCGGCACGCGGAGCCGGAGTTCACCAAGCTCTCCCACGCCGCGGCGCGGACCGAGCTGAAGCTCGACGATTTCCTCGCCTGGCTCGGCAACATGGAGCTGCTGGCGGGCGAAGAAGAGCAGGCCTGCGCCGCCATCATGGACAAAGCCCTCCACCGCCTCGAGCAGGAGGGCGAGATGGAGCTGGCCGCCGCCCTGCTCTCCGGCGACGAGACCACCTTCAAGCTTTTCCGCACGCAGGCGCCCGAGCTCGTCCACCTGCCCGACGCGACCTACGAATGGTACTGCAAAAACTATCTTGACCGCTATTACCCCGTGCGCTTCATCCTGCATCATCAGGGCATCGAATTTCCGCAAGCATAAGGAGGCTTCTCATGGAACCCATCTATGTCACCGGCCACCGCAACCCGGATACCGACTCGATCGTCTCTGCCATGGCCTATGCGGCGCTGCGCAACGCGCTGGGTGACCGGGAATTCGTCCCGGCCCGGCTCGGGCACATCTCCGATGAGACGCGGCTGGTGCTCGGCCGCTTCGGCTTTGAGCCGCCCATCCGCATCCAGACCATGCGCACGCAGGTCCGCGATCTCGACTACGACACGCCGCCCGCCCTGTCCGGGGCCGTGACGGTCAGCCGTGCCTGGACCGCGCTGCAGAACAACAGATCCATCCCCGCCATCCCCGTCACGAACGACAACGGCGAGCTCTACGGCATGCTCTCGCCGAGCGAGATCGCGAGCTACGACATGCGCACGCTCTCCGACTCCCGGGTCGACCGGATCCCGGTGTTCAACCTCCTGAGCGTGCTTGACGGCAAGATCATCAACGAGGACGGATATCTCGCCGACACCATCAGCGGCGAGGTCAGCATCGCGCTGCCGCAGGACAATGAAAATCTCCTGTTCCGCGGCCCGGACGCCATCGTCATCGTCGGCGAGCAGCCGGAGATGGCCCGCCGCGCGCTCGAGCAGCAGGTCAGCTGCCTGATCGTCTGCCAGGCGGAGCTGCCGGAGGAGCTGCGCCAGCAGCAGACAAACACCTGCATCATCGCCACGCCGTTCGACGCCTACAAGGCCGCCCGGATGGTCTACTACGCCATCGAGGTCGCCCGCGTCTGCCGGACGGAGGATCTTGAGGCCTTCCACCTGACCGATTATCTTGACGACGTGCGCGAGATCGTACTCAAAAGCCGCCACCGCAGCTACCCGATCCTCGACGAAAACGACAAGGTCGTCGGCACGCTCTCGCGGTATCATCTCATCAAGCCGCGGCGCAAGCGTGTCGTCCTCGTCGACCACAATGAGGCGGCGCAGTCCGTCCCCGGCCTCGAGCAGGCGGAGATCCTCGAGATCATCGACCACCACCGCCTCGCCGACATCCAGACCGGCGGCCCCATCTACTTCCGCAACGAGCCTGTCGGCTCGACCGCAACGATCATCTCCGAGATGTATCAGGAGCGCGGGCTCATGCCCCCGGCGAAGCTCGCGGGGCTGATCGCCGCCGCCATCGTCGCGGATACCGTCATGTTCAAATCCCCGACCTCCACCGCCGTCGACCGCCGCATGGCCGACCGCATGGCCCGCATCGCCAATATTTCGCTTGAGGAGCTCGGGCAGACCATCTTCTCCGCCTCCATCTCCGACGACAAGCCGGCCGATGTGCTGCTGTTCACGGATTTCAAGGATTTCCACATCGCCGACCACGATTTCGGCGTCAGCCAGATCACCTGCGTCGACTCCAACCGCATGATGCAGCGCAAGGACGAGTTCCTGTCCGTCATGCGCAAGACGATGGAAGAGCGCGGCTACACGCTCATGATCCTCATGCTGACCGACGTGCTGCTCGAGGGCACGCACCTGCTGTACCTCGGCGACGAGGACATCATCACGCAGGCCTTCGGCGTGCAGCTCAAGGACCACACCTGCTTCCTGCCGGGCGTCGTATCCCGGAAAAAGCAGGTCATCCCATCGCTGACCGCCCTGTGGGGCTGAGAAAAATTCTCCCGAAAACCGAAAAAGCTCCCCCGGCCGCTCTGGCCGGGGGAGCTCTCTTTCTCGTTTACAGACGCTGGTTTTTGGCCAGCTGGCGGTTTTTGTAGGCGGGATCGTCGGTGACCTCACGCAGGACGGTGATCTCCGGCGGGGCCTGAAGCGCGGGCGCGTCCTGCGGCAGGGCGGCGCGCATGATGGCGCGGTCGTTGGAGAACGGGTAGACGTCGATCTCAAACCGGCAGCCCTGATAGACGAAGCGGTACTTCGTCTTGTGGACGGTGTGCAGGCTCGTGTCGCCCTCCATCAGATAGCGGATGTACTCCTTCTCGGAGATCGGCTTCTCCGTCTCCCACTGGCCGGAGTCGGTCGTGCGCTTCTCGGTGTAGAAGTAGAGGTAATCCCCGCCGTTTTTCTGCTGGCGGACGCGGCGCACGACGTTGGGGTTGGCGCGGGTCAGGTAGGTCTGCATCATGTCGATGCTGGCGGCGTGGTAAGTCTGCTCCAGGGTCTGGAGGGTGGGCAGGGCGATGAGATACTTGTGCCAGACCTCCTGCTGCGCCGGCCGGCCGATCGCGGCGTAGACCGCGCGCAGACCTCTAGCGATCTTGTCTTCAAAATCGACGGAATTGTCGATCACGTGGACGTTGGGATGCGCGCTCCAGGCGCGGAGCGTCAGCTCGTCCTTCTCCCGCGCGACCTCCAGAGGCTCGTAGCGGGCCTCGTTGCCGAAATTGTAGGCAAATTCCGCGCCCTTGGCGCAGGAAACGAGGTGGAGCACGGTATCGTAGTGCGTCAGCGCCTGCTGCTCCGTCAGGCCGAAGTGGGAAAGCACCTGCCGGAACTCGTCGTCAGAGACGTAGGCCTTGTTGTCGAACAGCGCGCGGTCATACAGCACGATCACGCGCTCCTCAGGCACCATCTGGGCAGCCTTGAGCGCCAGCTGCTCCTTGTGCAGCTGGTCGGCGACGACAAAATCCTGAAAATCCAGCATGGACACGCAGCCGCCGAAGGGCTTGATGCCAAAGCCGGAGATGAGCTCCGTCGACGTTTCGGGGATGGTGATGACCTTCCAGCCCTCGTCCTGCTTGAATTCCTTGAGTACCCGGCTGATGAGCGTCGTCTTGCCGGCGGCCGGCCCGCCGGTCAGTACGATCCGCGTGATCTGTTTTGCCAAAGGGACCGCTCCTTTGCTTTTTTATAGTATCATATTAACATCATCCGGCAGCAAATGCAAGAAAAAGGCGCAGCCGCTTCCGTGGGGTTTTCGATACGCCCCAGGGAAGCGGCTGCGTGTGTTATCCTTCGAACTGACTGTGGTACAGCTTGGCGTAGAAGCCGTTTCTCGCGAGCAGCTCATCGTGTTTGCCCTGCTCGACGATGTGGCCGTCCCGCATGACGAGGATGACGTCCGCTTCGCGGATGGTCGAGAGGCGGTGGGCCACGACGAAGCTCGTCCGGCCCTGCATCATCTCGTCGAAGGCCTGCTGGATCTTGACCTCGGTCCGGGTATCGATGGAGCTCGTGGCCTCGTCGAGGATCAGCATCGGCGGCAGGCAGAGCATCACGCGCGCGATGCACAGCAGCTGCCGCTGCCCCGCGGACAGCGCCCCGCCCGTGTCGGAGAGCATCGTATCGTAGCCGTTCGGCAGGCGGCGGATAAACGAATCGGCGTGCGCCTTTTTCGCGGCCGTCTCGACCTCTTCGTCGGCCGCATCGGGCTTGGCCAGGCGGATATTTTCCCGCACGGTACCGGATTTGAGCCAGGTGTCCTGCAGGACCATACCATACTGATGGCGCAGGCTCTGCCGCGTCACGGTGCGGATGTCGCTGCCGTCCACGGCGATGGAGCCGTCCTTCACGTCGTAGAAGCGCATGAGGAGGTTGATGAGCGTCGTCTTGCCGCAGCCCGTCGGGCCGACGATGGCCACGCGCTCGCCGGGCCGGACCGTGAGGTCCAGATCCTCGATGAGCCGCTGCTCCGGCGTGTAGGAGAAGGCGACATTCGTCAGCTGCACGCTGCCGGAGGCGTCGGTCAGCACCCTGGCATCGGGCGCGTCGGGGATCTCCGCCGGCTCGTCGATGAGCTCGAAGACCCGCGCGGCGCAGGCCAGCGCGTTCTGCAGCTCGGTGACGACGCCGGTGATCTCATTGAAGGGCTTGGCGTACTGGTTGGCATAGCTGAGGAAGCACGACAGCCCGCCGACCGTGATGGCCCCCGCCACCGCGCTCAGCGCCCCGGTAAAGCCCACGCAGGCGTAGATGATATTGTAGATGATGCGGGTCGAGGGGTTCGTCATCGACGAGAAGAAGGTCGCGCGCATGGTCGCGGCGGTCAGGCGGTCATTGATCTCGTCAAACTGCGCAAGGCTCTCGGCCTCATGCGAGAACGCCTGCACGACGCGCTGGCCGCCGAGCTGCTCATTGATGAGCGCGGTCTGCTCGCCGCGGGCCTTGGACTGCGTCTGGAACATGGAGTAGGTGTGCCCCGCGATGAACTTCGCCACCAGCAGGGATAGCGGCGTCAGAACGACGACCACCAGCGTGATCTTCACGCTGATCGAGAGCATGAAACCGAGCGTCCCCACGATGGTCAAAACGCCCGTAAACAGCTGTGTGAAGCCCATGAGCAGACCGTCGGCAAACTGGTCGACGTCCGCGATCATGCGGCTGAGCGTATCGCCCGCCGGATGGCTGTCGAGATAGGCCAGCGGCAGACGCTGCAGATGGGCGAACGCCTGCCGGCGCACGTCGCGCGTCACGGCGAAGCAGACCCGGTTGTGGATGGCCGCCATGACCCACTGCAGAAGCGCCGTCCCCGCAGCCAGCACGGCGATCTTCGCCGCCAACGCGGAGACCGCGGCAAAATCGACCTGCCCCGGGCCGACGACGGCGTCGATGGCGTCGCCGACCAGAATGGGGATATAGAGCGTCCCCGCCACGCTGGCCGCCGCCAGCACCAGAGACACGATCAGAAGCGGCAGATACCGCCCGAGGCTTTTGAGCACGCGCCGAAGCGCCCAGGATGAATCATGCTTCATTGCGCATCCTCCTTCTTATACTGCGAGCGGCAGATCTCCTGATAGACCGGGCAGCTCTGCAGCAACTCGTCATGCGTGCCGGTCCCGGCCAGACGGCCGTCGTCGAGCACGAGGATCTGATCCGCGTGGCGGATGGAGGACACGCGCTGCGAGATCAGCACGACCGTGGGCTTCCACGGCAGATGCGCCAGCGCCTTGCGAAGCGCGGCGTCGGTGGCAAAGTCCAGCGCGGAGGCGCTGTCGTCGAGGATGAGGATCGCAGGTCTCCGCACCAGTGCGCGGGCGATCGTCAGCCGCTGGCGCTGGCCGCCGGAGAAATTGCGCCCGCCGGGCTCGACTTCCGCGTCCAGCCCGCCCTGCTTGCCGCGGACGACCTGGTCGGCCTGCGCGTCCTGCAGTGCCTGCCAGAGGTCTTCATCGCTGGCCTGGGCATTGCCCCAGCGGAGATTGTCGCGGATGGTGCCGGAGAAGAGCAGCGCCTTCTGCGGCACGACACCGATCGAGGGCCGCAGCGCCTGCAGCCGCAGCTGCCGCACGTCTTCGCCGCACACAAGGACCTGTCCCTGCGTCGCGTCGTAAAACCGCGGGATGAGGTTCGCCAGCGTGGATTTGCCCGCGCCGGTGCCGCCGATGACGCCGATGGTCTGCCCGGGCGCGGCGGAGAAGCTGATATCGCTGAGCGCGTCCGCGCCCGCGCCGGGATAGCGGAACGAGACGCCGCAGAACTGCAGCGCCGGGCTGCCGCTGCCGTCCGGCAGGGCGTCCTGCCCGTCGGCCATGCTGGACTTCGTCTCCAGCACCTGCGAGATCCGGCCCGCGCAGGCGACGGATTTTGTGATGTTCAGGATCAGGTTGGCGAACTTGATGAGCTCGACCAGGATCTGCGACATGTAGTTATACAGCGCGATCAGCTGGCCCTGCGTGATGACGCCCGCGTCCACGCGGACGCTGCCGGTCTTTAAGATCGCCACGATCGCCAGATTGATGACCACATACGTCAGCGGGTTCAAAAGCGCCGACAGCTTGCCCACGAACCGCTGCGCGGCAAACAGTCCGTCCAGACGGCCGTCAAAGCTCTCCGTCTCGGTCTGCTCGCGGGTAAAGGCGCGGATGACGCGCACGCCGGACAGGTTCTCCTGCGCCGCGCCCGTCACGCCGTCGAGCTTCGCCTGCACCCGGCGGTAGAGCGGGATGCAGCTGAGCATGATGGCAAAGACGATGGCAAAGAGCACCGGGATCGTCACGACGAAGATGAGCGCCGAGCGCACGTCGATCGTAAACGCCATGATCATCGAGCCGAACACGACGATCGGCGAGCGCAGCAGCAGCCGCAGCGTGAGGTTGAGGCCGGTCTGCACCTGGTTCATGTCGCTCGTCATCCGCGTGACGAGCGTGGCCGGGCCGATGGTATCGAGCTCCGCATACGACAGCGACTGGATATGCGCAAAGAGCGCGTGGCGCAGACTGGCCGTCGCGCCGGTCGCGGCCTTGGCGGAAAAATACTGCGCGCAGGTCGCGCTGGCAAAGCCGCACAGGCCGAGGCCCACGAGCAGCAGGCATTTTTTCAGGATATAGCCCGTGTCGCCCGCCGCGATGCCGACGTCGATGATATCTGCCATGATGAGCGGCACCAGCAGCTCAAACGCCGCCTCCAGCAGCTTGAACACAGGCGCGAGGATGGCCTGCAGCCGGTAGGGCCGCAGATAGACAAGCAGTTTCTTCATTCGTTTCTCTTCTCTCTTCGGATGCTATTCGATGGATTTGAGCGCCTGGGCCATGTCGATGGCGCGGATCTTCCGGCGCAGCGCCAGATTGACCAGCAGCCCGAACGCGAGCGTCAGCGCCGCGGAGAGCAGATAGCTGCCCGGCGCCACCCGCACGTCGAAGCACATGAGGTCGATGCGGATCTGCGACATGACGTAGGCGTGCAGCGCCTTGCCCATCGGCAGACCCACAAGCGCGCCGAGCACCGTCAGGATGATGTTCTCGCGGAACACATAGCGGTTCGTCTCGCTGTCGTAGAAGCCGAGGACCTTGATGGTGGCGATCTCCCGCTCGCGCTCGGTGATGTTGATGTTTGTGAGGTTATACAGCACGATGAACGCCAGCGCCGCCGCGCAGACCACCACGACCACCACGATGTACCGCAGGCTTTCCATCATCGTCGCCACGCGCGCGCGGAAATCGCTGCTGAGGCTCACGGAGGCGACGTTCTTCGCCCCCGCCAGCGCGGCCGAGGCCGCGTGGGCATCGGCGTCAGGCGGGAAGTTGACCCAGGCCTGCTCGTATGCCGGCGCTTCGCCGAAGCACTGCGCCCAGCTTTCCGCCGTCAGGTAGACGTAGTTGTAGACATAGTTTTCAAAGACCGCCGCGACCTGCAGCTGCGCTTCGCGCGTGCCGCTCTGCAGCGTGATGGTGTCGCCCGCCGACAGCTGCAGCGCCTCGGCCAGCCCGCGGCTGATGACGCACGCGCCGTTTTCGGGATAGGCGACCGGCGTTTTGTCCTTCTCATGCAGGTCGACAAAGCCCTCCACGCTGCCGGACGCCGGGCAGACGACGTTCGTCGTCTTGACCGTGCTGCCCGCGCTGGCGTCGGCGCTCTTTTCGGCCACGAAGAGATATTCTTCGGCTTCTTCCTCGCAGAGCGCGGCGAAGGCCGTGCGCTCCGTCTCGTTCAGCGCGTGCTGGAACGTGACCGACGCGTCGTAGCGGGTGATCTCGCTGTACTGATAGTCGACGACGTTGCTGATGGAATCCTGGATGCCATAGCCGGTGATGAGCAGGGCCGTGCAGCCGCCGATGCCGATGATCATCATGATCATCCGCTTTTTATACCGCAGGATGTTGCGGATGGAGACCTTATGCAAAAACGGGATCCGGTTCCAGAGGCCCGGCAGCCGCTCCAGCAAGATCCGCTTGCCCGCCTTCGGGGCCTTGGGGCGGATGAGCTCCGCCGCGGGCCGCTGCAGCTCCGCATGCGCGACGTACCACGTCGTGCCGAGCGCGCAGAGCAGATACGCCCCCGCGGACAACAGCGCCAGCGGCCAGTCGAACGCATACAGGATGTCCGTGAAGCCGTACATGATATTATACCCCTGCCAGATCATCTTCGGCAGGAAATACGAGCCCGCCGCGATGCCAACCACGCAGCCGAGCACCGAAGCGCTCCCGGCGTAGAGGAAATAGACCAGGAAGATCGCGCCGTTGGAGTAGCCCATGGCCTTCAAAACGCCCGCCTGCGTGCGCTGCTCGTCGACCATGCGCGTCATCGTCGTGATGCACACGAGCGCCGCCACGGCGAAGAAAAACAGCGGGAACACACGCGAGACGCCCCGCACGATATCCGAATCGCTCTCAAAGCAGGCGTAGCCGATGTTGCTGCTGCGGTCCAGCACGAACACGTCCGGGTTTTCGAGCTTTTCGAGCGCGTCCTGTCCGTCCTGATACTCCTGCTCCGCGTCGGCCAGCTTCTGTTCGCCGTCCGAGAGCTCCACTTCGGCGTCGGCGATGTCCTGCTTGCCATCCGTGAGCTGCTGCTTCGCGTCGGCAAGCTCGGCTTCCGCGTCGGCGATCTTCTGCTCGGCCTCGGCCTTGCCGCTGTAGTAATCGGCCCAGCCGTCCGCCAGCTCCTGCTTTGCGTCGGCAAGCTGCTGCTCGCCATCGGCGAGCTCCTGCTTTGCGTCGGCCAGCTCCTGATTCTTTTCATCGAGCGTGGCCTTGGCCTCGTCGAGCTTTTTCTGGTTTTCGCTGATCTCAGCGTTGGCCTCCTCCAGCCCGTCGCCGAATTCCTCGCTGCCTGCGTTGAGCTCCGCCTGCGCCGCGTCGATCTGCTGCTGCGCCGCGTCGAGCTCCGGCCCGGCGGCCTCGATCTTCTGCAGTCCGGCCTCGACCTGCGCGAGCTGTGCCTGCAGCTGCGCCCGCTGCTCCTCGGGGAGCATTTCGCTGCCAAGCTTCCCCGCCAGCTGCGCCTTTCTTGCTTCGAGCTCGGCCTTCTGCGCGGCGAGCTCCGCGCGCTTCTGGTCGAGCTGCGCCTGATTCTTGTCGATCTCCGCCTGCCCGGCCTGCAGCTCGCCGACAGTCTCGTTAAACTGTTTGCGAAGCTCCTCTCTGGCCTCGGCCAGCTTGGCCGCGCCGTCGTCATATTCTGCCTGCGCGTCGGCGAGCTTCTGTTCGCCGTCCGCGAGCTCCTTGCGGGCGTCTGCAAGCTTCTGCTCGTTCTCCTCGATCTTCTTCTGGCCGTCGACAAGCTTCTGATAGGCGTCGGCCAGCTCGCGGTCGGCCTCCTCCTTCGCATCCGCCAGCTTCTGTTCGCCGTCCAGGACGTCCTGTTCGGCGTCCGCCAGCGTCTGCTTGGCGTCTTCGAGCTTCTGCTTCGCGTCCGCCAGCTCCTGCTGCTTTTCGTCGAGCGTTTCGCGGGCGTCAGCCAACGTCTCGGCCGCGTCGTCATGCAGCCGCGTGCCGCGGTCGTCCGCGCACTGCTCCGCAAGCGCGGTGACCCAGGGCTCGGCGTCGTCGATGTGCGCCTTGTATTCGTCCGAGTAGATCTCGCCCGCCCGGTCCGTCAGGCGCAGATACAGCTCCGTATCGTAGTCAAAGTCAAACGCCTCCGGCAGCACGTACACGAAGGCGGACAGCGACCCGCTGCCGACCGACGTGCTGCCGCGCTCATAGTTGATGTACAGAACGCTCTTGGCGATGCCGACGATGGTGAATTCCCGCCGGGTGAACTGCCCCAGCGTATCGTCGTCATTCTCCTCCGAGAGCACGATCTTCTGCCCGAGATCCTGTTCCGAGTACAGCATCCCGTCGGCCAGACACTCGTCCGCCGTCTGCGGCAGCCGTCCGGCCTTCAGGCTCGGCAGGTCGAGCGTCTCGGGCAGCGACAGAAATTTGCATGCCCGCGACGCGCCGCCCGCCGTGCTGGTCAGCGCGTCGGCGCTCTTTGTGCCCTCGCACGCGGCGACGCGGCTGTCGGCGGCGATTTTGGCCGCGTCGGTCTCGTCAAAGCCGATGGTGCTCACGAGGCGGAAATCGTACATCTGCTGCGCCTCGGCGTAGGCGTCCAGCGTGCGCACCATGGCCGTCTTCGTCAGCCGCAGGCCGCAGAAAAAGCCCACGCCCAGCGCCACGATGGCCGCGATGGCCAGAAACCGGCCCAAACTCCTGCGGATCTCCCGCAGCGTCAGCTTCCCCATGCCGCTCACCACTCGATCTGCTCGACGGGCGTCGGATGTTCATTGATCCGGACGCCGGCGATCTGCCCGCTTTTCACGCGGATGACCCGGTCGGCCATGGCGGTCAGCGCCGAGTTGTGCGTGATGATGACGACGGTCATGCCGCCCGCGCGGCTCTGCGCCTGCAGCAGGGACAAGATCTGCTTGCCGGTCTGGTCGTCGAGCGCGCCGGTCGGCTCGTCGCACAGCAGCAGCTTCGGCCGCTTTGCCAGCGCGCGGGCAATGGCCACGCGCTGCTGCTCGCCGCCGGAGAGCTGCGCGGGGAAATTCTGCATCCGCTCGCCGAGGCCGACCTGCCGCAGGACCTCGTCGGCCGGCAGCGGATCCTTGCACAGCTGGCTTGCGATCTGCACGTTTTCCAGCGCCGTCATATTGGGCAGCAGATTGTAAAACTGGAACACGAACCCGACCTCGTGGCGGCGGTAGGTCGTCAGGCGCTTGCGGCTGTAGTCCGCCACGTCCTCGCCCGCGAGCAGCACATGGCCGGAGGTAAGCCGGTCCATGCCGCCGAGGATGTTCAGGAGCGTGGTCTTGCCCGCGCCGGACTGGCCGACGATGACGCAGATCTCCCCCTCGTCGATCGTAAACGACGCGTCCTTCAGCGCCTCAATGCGCACGTCTCCCATCTGATAGGTCTTACAGACATGGTCAAATACAACAAAATCCTGCATGCGTCCGCCCCTCACTTTTTTTGCTTTCTGAATAGTATATTATGCCATACCGGCACACATTTTGCTTGAATAAATCGTGAACACGCAGAGAAAAAGCCTGCCCGGAAGGGCAGACTTTTTGAGGCAACGCCGCAGGATTGGCGGAAAAGATCCGCCGAAGCGCGCAGACGCAATTGTGCGGTGCTGCCTTACCCGATGGCTGTCCACTGCTCGCCCTGCGGCAAAAGCCTGCAGGTGTGGTCGGCGGAGGCTTCGATGAGGTCCGCGTAGTACCAGGCGGTCTGGTCCTGGTTGTCGCGGTACCAGGCGGCAGCCTGCAGCTGCGCGTCCTGCCCGTCCGGGCAGCGGCCGAGCAGACTGTTGAGCGCCCGGGCCAGCTCCGCCCGGGTG
>ENA-UONW01003720-UONW01003720.1-human-gut-metagenome-genome-assembly--contig:-CS52-NODE-3720-length-12145-cov-4.007858_pt1 | contig 12145 bp, 10 predicted proteins | sample MGYA00242463_ERZ724010 | MGnify/ENA metagenome assembly ERZ724010 | reverse complement strand
GCCACTATACAGCAGCTGGCCGATACCTGCGCCAAGATCCAGAAGGACGGGTATCCTGCCGTCAAATTCAATGCCGTGGCTTTTGACGAGCAGGCAAAGCCCCTGCCCCGGGAAATGACCACCGGTCCCTTGGACAAAACGGTTTTGGATCTTGCAGAATCCCGCCTGGCAGCAGTGCGGGAGCGGTGCGGCGACCAGCTGGGCATCATCCTGGAAAATCTCTGCGGGACCGATGTGACTGCCGCCGTGCAGCTGGAGCGGATCGCCCGCAAGTACGGCGTACTGATGATCGAAGAGGCCACCTCTAACTTCAATCCCGCCCTTTATGGAGAGATCGCCCGGAGAGTCGAGACACCGTTGGCCACTGGTGAGCGTTTCCACACCCGCTGGGGCTTTGAACAGCTGCTCAAACAGGGAGCTATTTCTGTGATTCAGCCGGATATCACCAACTGCGGAGGCCTATCCGAGGCCAAGAAGATCTGCGACCTGGCACACATTTATGATGTCCGCGTCCAGTGCCATGTAGCCGGAACTCCTATCGCGGAGGCCGCTGCCATTCAGCTGGAAGCCGCCATCCCCAATTTTTACATCCACGAAACCTACCATATGGCAGCGCATCCTGACTGTGTGTCCTACGGAAAGTACGCTTACGTACCGGAAAACGGTTATTTGACTGTGCCGGATCTGCCTGGCCTAGGGCAGGAGCTTTCTGACAAGGCCATGGCGGAATCGCTGGGACATATCGAGGTCCGATAAGGCGGGATCCTCCCATCCGTTCATCAGAAAAGCCGGGTAATTTATCTGGCGGAAAGCTCCTGCCAAATGCGTCGGTGCGTAATCTATAAAAGGTTTTGACAGCCGTGAGAGGATGCCCCAAAATTTTCAGGTGATCCTTGATTTTGTAGAGAGCGTGGGGGCACATCCTTACAAGGAAACCGTTCCTCTAATCCAGAAAAATTTGTATGGGAGACGATCGTATCTATGATAACGATTCCCCTCAGCAGGTCTTGGATCTTCGGACGGTTCTTTACACGCAGGCCCTCACTGGAGCGCGCCCAGTAATCTCCGTCAAAAAGTTCCTGATTTCTTAAAGAAATCAGGAACTTTTCTCTGTTTTAGGTTTCAGTCTCTGCTGTTCCCAGACTTCCTCCGTTTTCCCTGATCCCAGAAATACCACCGGCAGGGAACCCTCCCCATCTGCGGAAAATATCATGAAATCAAAGCCCCGGTCCAATGACTTGATTTTTGATCTCATCACATTGTGCGGAACGACCCGCATCCCCCCTTCTGTGCCGGGCGGGGAAGACGGTCATCGGAACCGGTTTGTCCACGCAGAGCAGAAGAATGCCCCTCTGCCTCAGTCTATTCTCCTTTGTTTTCCATCATATGACGGGGGCCGGATTCCTTGCTCCAAAAGCACATCTCTTATAGCAAGCGGTATGCCGAGAAAAATTTCCTCAATATCGCTTAATTTCTACTAAAAATCGTCGATATTATTTATGAATTATAGTGTTGTCCTGAAAGGCTCACTGTCTGGGATCATCACGTATTACCAAAGTTATGAGAAAACTGTCTGATTTATCTGCGATGCGGAAAAGTAATGCACGATACATATTTTGTATTTATATAAGGAGTCGTTTATATCCAAAATATTATACAGAGGAGATCATTCAGATGAAATACGAATTGACGCCCGATCTGATGACGGGCAACCAACTGGTAGACAGGGAACACAAGGAACTGCTGGAGGCGGTTAACCGCCTGATGGACGCTTGCAGTGAAGGCAAAGGGCGGGAGAAGAGCGCTGAGGTATTCCGCTATTTGCTCAGTTATGTGGATAAACACTTTGCGGACGAGGAGAGACTCCAGATGCAGGCCAAATATCCGGGGTACGCAGCCCACAAGAACTTCCACGAGTCTTATAAGAAGAATCTGCGGGATATCGAAAAAACCTTAGTCGCCGAGGGGCCTACCATAGCGATGCTCAGTGCGCTGAATCGGCAGGTGGGTATTTTGGTGACGCATATCCGCTGGGATGACAAGAAAATGGCGGAGTATGTGCGGGCACATACCTGACGGCAAAGATGAGGATTGTGGGGAATAGAAGTAACCGCTGAAGGAATTTACTTTTCTCTGGCTTTCCATGTCCTTGTTTTTGGGGGCTGTTCCCGGAACAGCCCCCTGTTTCTTTTCGTCTCTTCTGCTCCCATCGGAATTTGGAGGACGGCGGCATAAAACTGTTCTGGCGCAGTCTGACGATGATCCCATAAAACCGGCCCAGTCGGACTTTAACTCTCCTCATCCCTGGTACGTATTTCCGGCAGTGAACTGCAGATCGCTGCCTTTCACACCATCCGCACTATTTATGAGGATTATGCGGAGATCGTCTTTGCCCGTGGATATTTCCAGCGGTCCCTGGGAGCGGCAGCCTCTCCCGGCCGCCCTTTGGGGCGCGGCAGGATTTCGGTCTCCAACTTGCGTCCTTTTCTCCTCTCACGCTCAAGTAGCCGTTTTACTGCCTGTCCTTCGGCCCGCCGCGTTTTCTCCTCTGCCGTCATCGCCATGATCTCAGGCAGCAGCACCTGAACGTGTGTACGATTCTGCTTTTCCATGGCAAGCCCCCCTGGTGTAGTCTATTTTCCTACATCAGGGGGGCTTTTGTCACGGTCCGTTTTTACCGGACCTGTTCCTTCCGGGGGCCTTCTTCACAGCCGACTAGAAGTCAGGGCTCATAGATACGCGCCACAGCGCAGCCATCCGTTTTGACCATGTTCTGAACCTTGACGTCATTGACGTAGAACACATTCTGGCCTTCATCAAACCGGCAGTCCTCAACGGTCAGAACACTGGACAGGTCCTGAATAGAGCTCTTATGGCAGTCCGTAAAGGTGCAGCCAATGATCTCACCGCCGCCGTTATTGAAGTAGAAGGGGGTGTCAAAGCCCGTGAAGGTGCAGTCATAAACCTTTACAATGCTATCAGCATCACCGGTAGTAACAATGGCCCACGCTCCACCAGAAACGCTCTTAAAATTGACGTCAGACACAGTCACAGTGCAGGCATTGGCACACAACGCGCTCTCGGCACCCACATTCACTGCGCTATACTTCATGACAGATTTGCCGTTTCCGATGATAGTGACATCAGAAGTAATGGTTGTATCCAGCTGATACTCGCCGTCACCCAGGACGATGGTCTCCTTGCCGGCCATTCAGCGCCTGGCTATCCTTGACAACCGTCATCTCATCAGCGGTGAACACAACAGTTCCGGTGACCTCGACTTCAACAGTCTGAGCCTCATCACTGAACTCGATGTACTCTTCATCGCCGTCCACAGAAATGGTGCAGCTGTATCCAGCCTTCACAGTTACGACAAGGGTTTCACCCTCGGCAACATAGTTGCCGGAGGAAACGGAGGTTTCATCCTTCAATTCCATCTTATCAATCGCACCGCTAGTCTTATCAGTTACCTGATAGACCGTATACAGGTCGAGGTCGCTGTTCAGAGTAGACTTCACAGTGATCTTGCCGCTTCTGTCAGCGGTATGAGTGTTTCTGGCGGTGACCAGGCCGTTGGAAAGCAGTGTACCAGCCTTCAGGCCAGAGATTTCCGTATCAATGCCAGTGACGCCGGCATCCTTATAAGCGACGATCTCTCCATCGAGATTGATGGCAACCACCTCGATCTGGGTGAAGTCCACACTGTACATGTCGCCATTCTCCAGGGTGACATAGCCCATGAACTTGTTCAGCCGATCCACGGGAGCGCCCAGCAGGTCCTCGATGGCGGCCTTGATCTCGCTGTCGGTCATCTCGTCCTTGTAGTACCGCAACTTAACTTCCCTGTTCTTGCTATCCCAGGAAGCGGGCAGGAACTCACCCTCGGGAACCGTGGGATTGCTCACATCAGAGCCAGCCTTGGCTTTGTCGTTGATCACGATGCTGGTGGCCACGCCGTTATCCAGGATCGCGCTCACCTCGACCACGCCGGTGCCGAAGGTACCCTGGGCATTCATGTCGCGCAGAGCCTTCTCCAGGCCGTTGTAGCCGGTGTAGGAGTCATCCACATCATCAAACTCGTTGCCCTTCTTGTCGGCCAGGGACAGAACCACCTTCACCTCGGGAGACACGGAGAAGCCCTTGGTGGCGTTCCGGTCGGTGTACAGGGTGCCGTTCTTGAAGGTCAGCTTCTCAACAGTGTTGGTGTCGGACAGCAGGACGGTGTCGAAGTCCTCCACGGCGTCCTCCACGTCCTCGACCTCGTCGACGAACTTGTCAGCAGCCTTGGAGAAGTCGATGGCCTCGACCTTACGGACATTGCCGTCAGCGTCATACTTGACCTCGAACCACTCGCCCTGAGCCATCTCACCCTGGTTCTTGGAGGCGTTGCCGATCCACTCCAGGGAGTCGCCGACCTCGGAGATCTCCACGAGCTCGCCGTTGACGACCACCTCGCGGGTCCAGGTCCACTCGGTCTCATCGTCGTAAGCCTCGCGGTTCACGTTGCTGCTGGTGACATAGACGTAGTTGGAGGAAGTGCCCTCGTTCTCGCCGATGGTGACAGCGGCGATCACATAGCCGTCGTCGTTGTACAGGGTGTAGATCTCGGCGGCAGGAGCGATGTAGTTGCCATCCTTCTTGAGGTCCTCCATCACCAGGTTGACGTTCTTCACGCCGGTGGTGACGGACTCCACATCGTCCACGATCTGACGATACTCGCCGCCAGAGCCGCCAGTGGTATCCTCGACCTCAACGTTCTTCAGCTCCACGTTCAGGTAGACGGAGTCGTCGTTGCCGTAGACGTAGCTGCTGTTGTTGGCGGCCTTCAGGGACACGTGCTTCTTATCGATGGTAGCGCCATTGCTGCCCACATCCTGGGCATACTGGGCCACATCGGTGTCATCGTCGATGACGTTCTTGGAGGTGGACACAGCCACTTCCTTCAGGGTATACACGTTGTCGTTGTTGACCGTGTAGGTGCACCAGGTGTTCAGCTGAGACAGGTTCTTGCCAGTGGTGTCGATGTCGCTCTTGGTCATGTTCACGGTGACGGTATCCATGTTGCCGTCCATGAAGATGACGTTGGCGTCAGCGTTCCGCACAGACAGGTTGCTGTTCTTGCCGTCGATGCCGGTCAGGAACACGTACTGGTCGGGATCCTCGTTCTGCTCAATGCCGATCATGTAGCCGTAGGCGTCCAGGATCACATTGTAGGTGACGTCCTTCATATTGGCGTCGTCATACTGATCCAGCACTTCCTCGTCATACATGACGGTGTCGGCGTAGTCATACTGGGTACCGCCGGCGGTAACATACTTCTCCAGGCGGAAGTTGGAGATGCTGGTGTCGGACAGGACCTCGGGAGCGTCCATGGTCTGGATCACGCCCTGGGCGATGGTCACCAGGAACAGGTCGTTCTCAGCCACTTCCTCGATGGCGAAGTCCTCGCCGTCCACAGAGATGGTCTGCTTCTGGGGCTTATCCTCGTCAGCGGACTTCATGTAGACGGGCTTGCGGCTGGTGCCGTTGTTGTCCACATAGTAGACATCCAGGTCCACGTCGTCGTTCTTCTCGTCGTAGTCCTCGGCGGCCTTGGCCAGATAGGTGTTGATGATGGCCACGGTGATCTCGTCGTCCTGGGTGTCCAGGAACACCTGGGTCAGCACGCCGTTGCCGGTCCGGCCGATGGTCTCGTCGTTCTTCTTCACCATGTCGGCCTTGCCGAAGGCGGCATCACCCAGATTCTCATCCTCGCCGTCCACATAGACGAACAGGGTGTTGTCATCAATGGCGGTCTTGCCCAGCAGGTTGTACAGGTCCTCGCCGGTGACCTGGGTGGTGTACTCGGCCACCATCTTGTCGAAGTCCACATAGGTGCCGATCTCGGCCTTCTTCCAGGTCCAGGTGTGGGCCGGACGGCCGAAGTCGTCGGTGGTGTCCTTCAGAGCCAGGTCGGGCTGATACTTCTCAGCGAACTCAACCGTCCAGCCGTTCTTCACGTTGTCGGTGGCGTCGTTGATAGAAGTGGCAGCGTCGTGGATGTTGCTGGTCACGTAGGTGGGCTTGGAAGCGCCGATAGCAACAGTGGCGCCGTTGACGGTGACGTCGGTGCCCTTGTTTTCATACTCCACCAGGGTGGCTTTCAGAGCGTTGACGGCATACAGGCAGGCCTCCTCACGGGTGGCGGCACGGGTGCCAACAAAGTTCTCATTGCCCTTAGTCAGACCGGCCTCGATGGCGCGGGAGGCCACATTGACGGTCCAGTTGGTGCCGGTGAAGCCCTCGATGGCGCTGTCATAACCCAGAGCGGTCAGCAGCATTTTCAGGAAGGCAAAGCCGGTCAGCTGCGCAGAGGGCCGGAAGGTGCCATCGGCGTAGCCGTCGATCAGGCCGGACTCCACGCAGTAGGCGATGTAGCCGGCAAAGGTGGAACCCACGGGCACGTCCTTAAAGGGCGCGGCCTGGGTGCCCAGGGCCTCAGCCGTGGTCTTGCCAAGCATCATGCAGGCGATGATCTTGGCGGCAGCGCCACGGGTCAGGGTTCCCTGGGGCTGGAAAGCACCGCCGGCATAGCCGTCGATGATTCCCATTTCGGACATCACGTTGACAGCTTCCGCATAGGCTTCGCCGCTGAGGTCTTCGCTGTCTGTGAAGTCCTTGGCACCGGCGCTGACAGTGACCAGAGACATGGTCATCACCAGAGCAAGCACCAGAGAAAGGAACTTCTTCATTGGGATTTCTCCTCCTTTTGAAATTTGCGGTGGTCCGCCGCGGCCTCCGGGCCCATTCGATGCCTCCGCCGGCGCTAGCCCTGCCGGCGCATTCGCCGAAGAGTCGCATCCGCCCCGGCGTCCCCGCTGAGGCAACTCTATCCAAACTTCTCTAAAAAGTCCACAGTTTCAGCCCGTTTTTAATCCAAACGAAAACTTATGGACGCAATACGTTTTGAATTTGTTATATTTTGTAACCTTGGTGCAGAGAATAAAAGAGGCGGCGAAGCCCTTTGCCGCCCCTCATTGAATCTGCTTCTGCCCAGGCTGCTTCGCCAGATAATACCGCTTTTCAAACTGCAGCAGCTGGCCGTCCTTCACCATCCGCCGCAGGATGCCCGCCGTCTTGCGCTTTCCGACGTGCAGGAGCTCCGCCACATCCTGGCAGTAGGCAAACCCCGCCTCCTGCAGATAGGCTGAGATCACCTCCCACTGCTTTTCCTCCGGCACCACTGTTCCGGGGAGATAGTATTTCTTGCCCACCTGCTCCAGCTCCCGCCGGCCAACCAGCCGGCGAAGGCGGAGATATGCCGCAGTGTCCGACAGATTCAGCAGCGCCATCACATCCCGCCGGGTGATGCTGCCATGGGCCCGGGTCCACTCCAGCAGGGTCTGGTCGTCCTCCCGCTGTCCGCCTGCCGCCCGGATGTCCCGGAGCGTGATATTTTCCAGACCTCCCCGGATCAGCGCCGTCTGCACCACCTTGGACAGCCGGGCCAAATCCATAGGCCGCCGGGACTGGGGGGAGAGCAGCACATGGGGATCCTCCCCAGGGGAGCGGACCTTCTGCACTTTTTCCAGCAGCCGCCGCACGGCATTGGTCAGCAGCATGTCCCGCTCCGGCAGATGCAGCAGCCCCCGCTCTAAATCCACCTGGTCCCAGGTGAGATTCACCAGCTCCTTGCCCTGCACGCCCATTTGCCAGCTCATCCACAGAGCAATGCCCGCGGCGGAGCTGTCCTCCTTTTGAAGGACCTGCCACAGACGGAATTCATCGAATTGCTGCCCTGCCTGTGTTGAACGCTTTTTGTGCGGGGTGTCCCCGGCAAAGCAGGCTTGGAAGGTGGAGACCGACAGACCGCTGACCCGGACGGCATAGGGCCAGTCGTGCTGCTCCAGCTGGCGGAAAAAGTAGTCCCGCCGCAGATCTTTCAATTGGAGCTGAGGCAGGCCTCCCGCAGTCAGGGCATTTCTGGCAATGCGGGAGACGGACTCCGGCCGCAGAGGTTCCCGGAACTTATCGGAGATCACCACATAAGGGGACACCGCGCCGCCATTTTCGAAGCGGGCAGCGAGGCATCCGGCAGTCTCTTCCTCCAGCGGGACCGTCCGGTCCTCCAGAAACAGACTCCTCTCCTGGAAATCCACTTGGGCCCATTTCAGGGCGACGATCTCCTCCCGGCTGAGCCCCTGAAGCCAGGCCAGGCGGAGGATGAGCCCCGGCAGGTCCTCCGGATGCTGGTGCAGGAGCTGGCGCATATTCTGTTCATCCGGCTGGCGGAACTCGTTTCGCATAATGCCTCTCTTGGCGGGCGGCGGCAAAAGGTTATCCTTATGTAACAAATCAGAAGAATGATTTGGATTTCCGGATAACGCAAACGCTGCCCTCTCCCAGCCAATGGCTGGAAAAGGGCAGCTACCTTTTATCATCCTTCACCGCTTCCGCAAAAACTAAGTATATTACACTTAGAATTATAAGCATAACATTTCGTTTAAGTCAAGCATTATTATGCGTAAACTGATGATATTATATTGAGGAGTATATCATCATGCAGGGAAAGAAGCCGCTGAACATCGCAATCGGAAGACGGATCCAGCAGTCCCGGGAGCAAGCTGGGCTGACGCAGGAGGAACTGGCAGAGCGGATTGACCGTTCCACGCAGTTCATCTCCACAATCGAGCGGGGGTTGGCCGGCCCCTCTCTGGAAACTGTGATTCATCTTTGTGAAGTTCTTGGAACCTCCACAGAGTGGATCCTGCGGGGCAGGGCCCTCCTTCCGGACTCCAATCTGCTGGCAGCCTCCGTTATGGAAAAGCTCTCCGGGCTCTCCCCTGCCCAGCTGCTTCTGGTTGACCGAATGACCAGCGATCTAATCAAATTGCTGCAAATGAAGGAGAGCGGTGACGAATGAGCTCCTCTCCCTCCAATATGGAGGAATTGATAGACGCATCGCCTTCCCCGCAACACCGCTGCATGAAGTTCACAGGCCGGCTGCAAAGTCTATGGCCGTTGGCCTGTCAAGATAAGACCGGGAGCCATTCTCCGGTGTTATGCCCCCCCGGAGATCATCAGCCCGGAAGTATATCCCATCGGCCAGCTATTCTTTACAAACGCTTCCTTACACAGAATGCCGAAACATAGAATTCCTTAGAACAAGAAACGCTCAGATGGGTGCATAGAAGCAGCTCCTCCAGCTTACAGCGTGATCCGTACAGCAAAAGCCAGCACCGGACAGGAAATATCTTGCCCGGTGCTGGCTTTTGTGCTTCTTTACTATCTCTGCTTGAGGTGGGTCTGTCAGAACCATGTTGTCTGTCCGCAGCAGCTCTGCCCGGCTTTTTCAGGGCCTTTCGCCCGGGTCTTCACCAGAGTGCTCTTATCGGATGCCCGTTCCCATTTCTGGTACATATCTGATGGTATGCCATCTCTCACATCAGCCATCTGCTCATGTCCGCCATTATTCACGCTCCGCCTTGCTATGCGGCTGAAGAGCCGTGGGATGCTTTGCCTCAGAATACGCCCTGCTCCATCATGGCCTCAGCCACCCGCTTGAAGCCGGCGATGTTGGCGCCTGCCACCAGGGTGCGCCGGAGTGTAAACCGGCGCCTTTTGATCTTGTGCCCACTCTGGCTGGAGTCTGCAAAAGTATTCCTGCTCTGATGGCGGCAATGCAGCCCCCCCTTTCAGGACGGCAGTTCTTTTCTGCCCAGAAATAATGAAACAGGCCGTCGGCTGCAGCCGGCGGCCTGTTTTCAGTTTCTCCGGTTATTGATACAGCTTCGGGATCCGAAAGCTCTGCTCGCCATTTGCCTCATCCGTCACGGTTCCGGCCGGGAAGTAAATCACCGGATTTCCCTCCTCGTCCACCTCGAACTTCGTGGTCCCGCCGATGGTCACATAGTCGCTCAACGGCGTGTTGTCCTCAATCGGGAAGTAGCGGACCTCCGGGTCCTTGTCCATGCGGTTGGCCATCTGCATCGTGATCGTCTCCGTCAGGTAATTCACATAGTCCTCTCCCAGGAGATCCTCCAGCGTGACGTCCTCCTGCTGGGCAGACGGTTCTTCCGTCTCCGGCGCAGCCGCCGATTCCTGCGGCGGAGTCTCCGGATCCGTCCCCTCACTCTCCGCGGCAGACGCGCCGCAGGCAGTGAGAAGCAGCATACAGAGCAGCAGTGTGAGGAGCGTGGAAATCTGCATCCGATTCTTTTTCATGATGAATTCCTCCATTCCATATTCATCCGCAGCACCCGTCCGGGCGCCTGTTCCCTTTTGATACCGATACCATAAGCCCTGTTTCCGGCAAAGCAGCCGCAAAAAGGCATCATTGTTGCATCATTTCCCTTCTGCGGCACGGGAGGCCGGTTCCTCCCCGGAGAGGTCCCACACAAATCCCATCAGCTCCACACTGACGCGCCCGCTGCGGCCCTCCACCTTCCATCCGGGGCCGGGCCGTACTGTCAGATCTCCAGCCTGAGACCTCTGCGGAAGGCCTGTCCAAGCGCTTCCGCCGTGCCCAGGGAATCCCTTGCCGAGCGGAGTGTGGAGTCGATCCACACCGGCAGCCCCGCGCCCTTGTCCACCATCATCCAATGGTCATCCCGGTGCTCCGGGCCGCCCCGCAAATACAGCATACCGGCGGCCAGACTGCCGTCGGCCTGGATATACACCACGCCGCCTCCGCCTGGGCCTTGCTATGCTCCTCCGTCTGTTCCAGCAGTTGGGTGGCGGAATAGACGTCCAGCTCCGGATACCGGATGGTCCTGCCCAGCAGCTCCAGCTTTTCCGGCAGCGACGCCTCCCCCGCCGCCAGCCGCCTTTTGTCCCCTGCGGAAGAGCAGGTCAGTAATTTATTCCCACAATGGCCAGTCTGCCATCGACAACACTGAACACCACATTGGGCCTGCCGCTGGCGGACAGGGCAAATCCTGCCTTGCTGGGGGCCAGCCCCCCGGGGTCCGCCCCGGCGATCTCAGAGACCAGCTCTTCTGAGAAGATCCGGTCCGCTTCCAGTGCGATCAGGTCCTCCCGGGACTCCACAGATTCCCCTCCATCGGAAAAGCCGATGTACAGCGGATACGACGCCAGGTCCGCCAGCGCCTCCAGATCCTTTTCCGCCACTGCGGCCTGGATCTGCTCTGCAAATGCTGTAACAGCCTCCGTATCTATGGAAAAATTATCTGTATACTGGGGCGCTTCCGTATCCGCACCGTCCTCCTCAGGGGTCCGGCCCCCATCTTCTCCAGCGGTCTCCTCCGCGGGCTGCTCCGCCTGCGGAGAGCTGCCCCCCTCCGGCGAGGTACTGCCGCTCTGGCCGCAGCCTGCGAGGGACAGGCACAGGAGCCCTGTTAATGCCAAGAAAATGAGCTTCTTCTGCATCGTTTATGATCCTTTCCTCAAGATGTTTGCCGGCGTCATCCTCTGTGGGACTCCGGCTGTCTTATAAGACGCCCCAAAGGGCAAAAAAGTTTTGGCGGCCGCTTTTCCTCTTCCACCTCCGGAGGATCACGCCTCCGGAATGTCGCCGGCGCGACCGCTGGCCACGAAGAGTCCCGATGCGCCATCGGAGGCCGTCAAAAGGCCGTGGGAGAGGCAAATGCCTCTCCCACGGCCTTTGGGGAATCAAATTCTGCCAGAGTACGCGCTTACTTGGTCACCTCGCCGCCGGGGGCAGAGTGAGCCGTAGACCAGGCGTGCTCCAGAGCCGCCCAGTCGCGCTGTTCCAGCTTCTCCGTCCACTTCTCGACCTTGTCACCGCTGACGGTCACCCAGGTGTAGTCGTGGCTGTTGGTCGCCTCCTGCATGTCGGCATAGAACCAGTCCTCCGGATTGTTGTCGGGCCAGGTGATCATCTCGTCCTCGTCCAGCAGCCGATCCTCATCCGGGCTGCGGCCCAGGGCGCGGTTCACGATCACGCAGGCCTGTGCCCGGGTGATGTTGGTGTTGGGGCGGAAGGTCCCGTCATTAAAGCCCTCGATCAGGCCCACGCGGGCTGCCGCCTCTACGTACTCGGTGTACCAGGCGTTAATATCCACATCGGTGAAGTATCCCTGGTAGTCCTCCCGGGTGGTCTCGAAAAAGCCCACCGCGATCTTGGCAAATTGGGCGCGGGTGATCTTGGCATAGGGCCGGAAGGTCCCGTCCGAGAACCCGTCGA
>ENA-UONW01003719-UONW01003719.1-human-gut-metagenome-genome-assembly--contig:-CS52-NODE-3719-length-12146-cov-9.229592_pt1 | contig 12146 bp, 2 predicted proteins | sample MGYA00242463_ERZ724010 | MGnify/ENA metagenome assembly ERZ724010 | reverse complement strand
CTGGTGTTCGTTACTGTCACTTCTGCATTCGCTGCATCATAAGGCAGTTCTGCAGGACTCACGCTGAAGCCGGCAGGAGCCGTAATCTTTATAGGCTTGTCGCTCTGAAGTGCAGAAGCATTAACAGTGAATGTCTGACTTGCACCCGTACCCTTGATTGTCAGAGAGTCCGAAGAAACTGCTATGGCAGATGCAAGAGGAGCGTATGCACCTGAAAGGTCATACTTCATATATTCTATATCTGCACCGTCGTTCTCATAGCCTATCATCTGCCTGTAAAGTCTTGACTTTCCTGTAAGCTTGACATTGTCGACTGTCAGAGCAGAGATGCTTGCGCCCCACTTGTCGCGCTCGAGATAGCAGCTGATGCGAAGCTGCTTGCAGTCGGCACTTGTCGTATAGTCCGTTGCATAGGTTTCGAACTCGTCACTTGTGACAGAGATGTTCTTGCCCTTCTCTGAATCCTGAACCTCACGGATGCGGAGAGAACCGAGGATGGTTCCGTCGCTCTTTATACCGCCCTTGGCAAGAGCCGAGAATGAATATGTCTCGTTAGGAGCAACGTCTACTATCTGAGAGATTTCACCTGCTGCCCAACCGTCGCTCCACTTGTAGCGGCGAACCTCGAGAGCATGGTTGTCATAGTCCTGAACATTGTCTATCTCGCAGTTGGCAATGTTCTGGGTTGAGTTGTACTGGTCGAAAGGACTTACGTTCCAGCCTTCGATGTCGGTCACGATGTTGCGCGATGCGCTCCAGTTCCACTCGCCCTCGAAGCCTGGGTTCTTGATGAGGTTCTCGACATAATCGCCTGTCTCGTCGGTCCAGTCGGCCTGACCGCCGAGGTCGGCCATGCGCACTGTATCTACTGCAAGACCATCGCGGTAGATGAACACACGCTTGTCCGGAGTCACGGCATAGCGATATACATGATATTCGTCATCGTCGTTGTAGAATTCTCCGCTATGAGTAGCTGGATTAGAAATGCTGAGTTCAGAAGAAGCATTGTACTTGCCCATGCCTTCGCCGGATACATATCCCTTGAAGCCGAGGCCGTCGCTTGTAAGGAAGTAAGGCGAGAACACCTTGTCGGCATCTGCGGCCTTTGCCTTGAACTCTACGGTATAGCCCTTGCTCATGTCTGGCTTGAAGCCGTCGGCATCGGAGATTTCGAATGTACCTGATGCAGGGTCATAGATATTGTCGCCGGAGATTTCCTTCTGTTCCAAAGGTGTTCCCTCGCCGGAGAGTGCAACATAGGCACGCACTGAACCACTGCGAAGAACAAGTTTGCCGTATGTGCCCTTCTTCGTACTGGTGTTCGTTACTGTCACTTCTGCATTCGCTGCATCATAAGGCAGTTCTGCAGGACTCACGCTGAAGCCGGCAGGAGCCGTAATCTTTATAGGCTTGTCGCTCTGAAGTGCAGAAGCATTAACAGTGAATGTCTGACTTGCACCCGTACCCTTGATTGTCAGAGAGTCCGAAGAAACTGCTATGGCAGATGCAAGAGGAGCGTATGCACCTGAAAGGTCATACTTCATATATTCTATATCTGCACCGTCGTTCTCATAGCCTATCATCTGCCTGTAAAGTCTTGACTTTCCTGTAAGCTTGACATTGTCGACTGTCAGAGCAGAGATGCTTGCGCCCCACTTGTCGCGCTCGAGATAGCAGCTGATGCGAAGCTGCTTGCAGTCGGCACTTGTCGTATAGTCCGTTGCATAGGTTTCGAACTCGTCACTTGTGACAGAGATGTTCTTGCCCTTCTCTGAATCCTGAACCTCACGGATGCGGAGAGAACCGAGGATGGTTCCGTCGCTCTTTATACCGCCCTTGGCAAGAGCCGAGAATGAATATGTCTCGTTAGGAGCAACGTCTACTATCTGAGAGATTTCACCTGCTGCCCAACCGTCGCTCCACTTGTAGCGGCGAACCTCGAGAGCATGGTTGTCATAGTCCTGAACATTGTCTATCTCGCAGTTGGCAATGTTCTGGGTTGAGTTGTACTGGTCGAAAGGACTTACGTTCCAGCCTTCGATGTCGGTCACGATGTTGCGCGATGCGCTCCAGTTCCACTCGCCCTCGAAGCCTGGGTTCTTGATGAGGTTCTCGACATAATCGCCTGTCTCGTCGGTCCAGTCGGCCTGACCGCCGAGGTCGGCCATGCGCACTGTATCTACTGCAAGACCATCGCGGTAGATGAACACACGCTTGTCCGGAGTCACGGCATAGCGATATACATGATATTCGTCATCGTCGTTGTAGAATTCTCCGCTATGAGTAGCTGGATTAGAAATGCTGAGTTCAGAAGAAGCATTGTACTTGCCCATGCCTTCGCCGGATACATATCCCTTGAAGCCGAGGCCGTCGCTTGTAAGGAAGTAAGGCGAGAACACCTTGTCGGCATCTGCGGCCTTTGCCTTGAACTCTACGGTATAGCCCTTGCTCATGTCAGGTTTGAAGCCGTCGGCATCGGAGATTTCAAATGTACCTGATGCAGGGTCATAGATATTGTCGCCGGAGATTTCCTTCTGTTCGAGAGGTGTTCCCTCACCGGATAGAGCTACATAGGCACGCACTGAACCGCTGCGCAGGACGAGCTTGCCGTATGTGCCTTTCTTCGTGCTGATGTTCGTTACTGTCACCTCTGCATCAGCTGCATTGTAAGGCAGTTCGGCAGGACTCACGCTGAAGCCGGCAGGAGCCGTAATCTTGATTGGCTTGTCGCTCTGAAGTGCAGAAGCATTAACAGAGAATGTCTGACTTGCACCTGTACCCGCAATTGACAAAGAGTCGACAGACGTAACGATTGAAGCAAACTCAGGAGCATAAGCACCGGTGAGGTCAAAGGTCATATATTCGACCTCCGCACCCGAGTTCTCATATCCTATCATCTGTTTGTACAAACGCGATTTACCTGTCAGCTTGACATTGTCAACGACCATAGGAGTGATACTTGCGCCCCACTTGTCGCGTTCCAGGTAACAGCTTATGCGCAACTGTTTGCAGTCGGCACTTGTAGTATAGTCTGTTGCATAAGTTTCAAAATCTTCACTTGTTACAGATATTTTCTTATTCTTCTCGGAATTCTGGACCTCTGAAATTCTCAAAGAACCAAGAATCGTTCCGTCGCTCTTGATTCCACCCTTTGCAAGGGCCGAGAACGAATATGTCTCATTAGGTGCAACGTCTACCACCTGAGAAATCTCTGCAGCCGCCCATCCGTCGCTCCACATGTAACGGTCGACAGACAGAGCATGGTTGCTTTCGTCCTGATTCTGGTCAATCTCACAGCTGTCGATAATTTCCTGAGTAGAGTTGTACTGGTCGAAAGGACTTACGTTCCAACCTTCGATGTCGGTCACGATGTTGCGCGATGCGCTCCAGTTCCACTCGCCCTCAAAACCAGGATTCTTGATGAGATTCTCGACATAGTCGCCAGTTTCGTCGGTCCAGTCCGGCTGACCACCAAGGTCGGCCATGCGGACAGTATCAACAGCAAGACCGTCGCGGTAGATGAACACACGCTTATCTGGAGTCACAGCATAGCGGTAAACATGGAATTCACCGTCATTGTTATAGAAATCGCCACCGTGAGTAGCAGGATTGGAGATGCTCAATTCCGAAGTAGAATTGAACTTGCTCATGCCCTTGCCGGATATGCCTCCCTTGAAGCCATATCCGTCTTCAGTTATAAAGTAAGGATTGAAGACAGTCTTCTCGTCCGAAGCCTTGACCTTCATCTCAACAGTGTAGCCCTTGTCGGCATCAAACTCGAAGCCGTCGCGCTTGGTAACTTCGAAAGCATGGTCGTCAACAAAAAGGTTGTTGTCGAGCGACAAAGCCTTTTTCTGCAGAGGTGTACCGTAGGCACGCAGAACAATCTTGCGTCTGACCATACCGCTCTTCAGATACAGAATGCCGTAGCCCTCGTTTTTCCAACTGTTGAAAGTTACTGTCACATCTGCATCCTTCGCGTCCTTCGCAATCACGGCAGGCGACACGCTGAAACCTGCCGGCGCAATAAGTTCGACATCGTCGGTCAAGCCCTCGCAGCTTATCTGGAAAGTCTCAGACGCACCTGTACCGTTGATGTACAACGTCCCAGACGGACTGCTCCCAGAGCCACGCAATTCTGAATCACCTCTCATGTCGGGCAGTGTGACAAAGATGCCAGGGCCATCTTCAATCTGCACCACCTGAGAAGGCGACTTTTCCAAGGCATATACCGGCACAGCCATCAAAGAGGCCAATGCCATGCCGCAAAACAGAAATGTTTTTCTCATCTTGGTTGTTTTTTAAGTTAGTAAAAGATTATATGCTATTTTCCGATAAAGATTTTACTACTCGTTCCACCGCGCTTCAAGATATATACACCGACAGGCAGACTGGTATGGTTCCACTCAGCCCTATCCTCTCCGGTCTGCACAAGCCTGCCGTCGGTTGAAAAAATCTCATAACGTCCCGAAGTCAAGGAATTGTCGACCGAAGCAATACCGCTCGACACTGATTTCCTACCCAAAGCTATATATCCGAATGTCTCGGGAGAAACCTTATCTGTTGAAGCAGAAATTTCGCGTTCGCGAAACAGAGTTACACGTTTTGCATCGCGTTTCTTTATGCGTGGAGAAGCGGCGACATTGTCGGAACATGTCTGAAACGCTCCGAAAAAGAAAGGTACGTCAGCAAAGTCTGATTCAAGTTCGAGCACATAAGCATCAGTACGCTCATCACCCACACAGGCTTCGGGAGTGGTACCGGCCTCTATCAGCATGCCGTTCCATTCCGACCGGCCGTGCGTCGCAGCCATATAAGCAATGGTTTCGCCCTTTGCACTGACCTGTTGGCGCAGCTTCTCCTCAAAGAGCAAAGACACATCGAATCCATCACGTGTGACATCCTTGATACGCACGACGTAGGCACTGTCATTATGAGATGTTGCAGAAGAAACGGCTACGACAGGTACTGTATCAAACGGTTTTCTGAAATCTACATGCAGCCATTCGTCGGCCACGTTTTCCACTGTGTCGACGGCCAACGACATGCCCGGCAGTTCGAACGTTCCGGCAGAAAGGAGCGCACAAGCCACAGTGTCGGGATAATTATAGGTCTGCACACCCTGATATTCCCAATTCTTCAACCGAAACTGCATGGAATGTTCGTCAAGAGCCTTGACCCGAAACGTCAAAGCTGTCTTAATACGGTCAGTCGGTACGCCCTGCAGAAAAATGGGCTTTTGACCATACGAATCGGCAAAAGCATAGAGAGTCCAGGAATTCAAGGCCAAGGCGTTGAAAATATAAGGTTCGGAAACAGAATTGTGAACTACAGAATAGCCTACTTCGTCAGACTGTTTCTTTCTGCGTCCGTCGGCATCAAGGTTCCACAACGAATATCTTACGGACGAGACCGAGCTATCAAAAGCAACGGGGTCGGCAAAACTTCTGTCATAGCAGTTTGAAGTTTTAAATACTGATTCGGTCGTGCCGTCAGTCTCACGGTCGAGCTCGAAACCTCCCACCTGTTCACCGTTGGTGTCGGTCCACGAAAGCAGAATATTCTTTTCGGCAGGACGATAGGCATACGACAGCACTGGAGCATCATTGATTGTCCATTCAGGTACGACCTGCATGTCGGCACGATAGGCCAAATCGGAAGTATCGGCGGCATAGTATTCACCGGCAGGAGTGAGCCGACCGTTGAGCAGAAGTGCTCTTTTGTCCTCAACCCAGTTGTAGATGGAATAGCGCTCAACGAAACTGCATGTGTCGAGCACCTGCAATATGCCCTTGAGAGCCTCAAGCTGATGTTGCTTCTGAGCCTCATCGCCCGAAGGCCAGCTTTCGTGGGTCCAGTTGGCTCCGTTGTTCCACTCGGTAATCCATATAGGAAGCCCCGTGGCATCGTGCACCTTCTTCAACTCATTATACCAGTCGCGTCCGGTCATTCCGCCCCAGTAGGCATGAATGTTGACATAGTCGAGCCTATAGTTCTTCTTTCTGCACTCGCGAACGAATTCAAACAGCCAACGGTTGTCGGTCGTGGCAGGCGAGCCAAGGCGCATGCCGCTCTGAAGCATACGAGGCCACTCTTCTATGGCTCTTTCTACAGAGACGTTCGACTGCTCCGCATGGTCGGGTTCGTTGTAGCCGTTCAGATGGTTCGACGTGCGATTGTTCAGAATGGCCTTCCAGTCGTCTTCGCCTCCGTATCCCCATTTTTCTGGTACAAACTCATGATTGTAGTCAACAGAACTGTTACCAGGTTCTGAAGTCCAGTCGGTCGTAGGACTCCAGTTGTAATACCACGTGGCATTGACCTTATCGGCCTGCTGGCGTACATAACGGCAGTCGGCCGTCTGTCCGTTGTCGACCGATCCGACCCATCCTTTTTTGGTAACGTCGTTCCACCGGAACACACGTACGAAGGAAACCTTTCCATTCAGTTCCTTCTGCAATTGAGGAACTTCGATATCGGCCTTGTCGGCAATGAAACAACGGCTGTAGCCCGTTCCGTCGGCCTCACATGCAAAAGTGGCCATGTATCCGCGCTTCAGGCGGAAAGAACGTATGGCATTATCATATTTCAGCGAAGCTCTCAATTCGCGTTCAACCTGTTCGGCCGGAGCATTGCTGTAGTAAAGACCAACGAGATGCGATTGGCTCTCCCCTCCGAAATCGGCAGAGGTATACGTTGTAAGCGGTTCAAATTCTGTTCCATGAGGCGTGACAACACATCCCTGGCGATATATGGACAGACGACAATTGACGTCAGGTTCGATGGGCTCTCCATTGACTGTTATATACGAAGCATAGTCGGCAAGGAGCTTTTCGGGCTTCACGTTGTCGAAATATAGAAACGATTCCGGATTGCGCAAATCTATTGCGGCCATGATCGGACTATCGGCAGAAGTAACATGGAGATCTGTTTCGGTATCCAGAATCCTAGGTTCGGAAATAGAAACGACAACCTCAACTTCGTTTGCGCTCGCTCCCAGTACAGCAAACACAAATGACAAAACAAGCACTGTGCAGGACTTCAGATTCATAATAAAGATTTATGTTAACAACATCCGTTTTTCAGGACTGTGATTTCAGGTTTGATGTAACAAAGTTAATACTATAACATAAAATCACAGGTAAAAAATGGGTCAATTTGGTTGACATATTTTTCATGAAACAGCTTTTGCCACATTTTTGCAACAATATATGTACAGATAATCAACCTTTGAAACAAGTATGAAATATTATGTACATGACCTTGAGAAAACAGAAGAATACTTAAAAGAAGGATAAAAGATATCTTACTGCGACAACAAAGAATGAACATGAAGGACAAAAATGCGGGCGCCCGGAATGGAAATTTCGGGGGCTCGGAAATATCTGTACAAGCGCCCGGGAAAAATACGACAGACCTGTGCACACTTTCCTACGCAACGGCGAAAGGACTGCACGACACATAAAAAAAGGAGACTGCTATGTATGGCACGCCTGCCATAAGCCGCAGTCTCCGACAATCAATCTAATCTACTAAACTATCTATCTAATGCCCTGACCAAATATGCAGTCAGACCTTAAAACTACAATAAACATATTATCATCCACACAATCGAAAAGCTTATCAACTTCACAGCTGAATCGAGAAACTGTACTTAGGCTTAGGTTATACAAATCTCCCGACAGTGGCAAAAATAAATCATCCGCATAACCTTGAAGGCGAAAAATGAATCAAAGAAGTAGAAAAACGTTTCATCATACAAAAAATGTACTTTTTAACCCATCAATAAATACGAATGGTCCTAAGGTTTAGGCTGGACGTTTTCTGCACTGTCCTTATTCTGATATTTCTGCTGCATCTCGCTAGGCAACATTCCGTATTCTTTCTTGAAAATGGAACTGAAATATTTGGGGTCATTGAAACCTACAGAATATGCCAGTTCGGACACCCGCAGGTGCTTGTTGCTCTCCAGCATCTTGCGGGCTGTCTCCAGGCGGTATTTCCTTATCAGCGAAGACGGACTCAGACCTGTAAGCATCTTGAGCTTGCGATAGAGAGTGGACTTGCTTATGCCTGCCTCCTCGAACAACTGCTGCTGGTCGAAATCGGGATCGTCGAGATGCTTCTTTATGCAGTCAATAATCTTCTGCATAAATGCCTCATCGATAGAAACCATGCCGGCCTGATCATCAACAGAAAAATTATTGCGGAAATTCCGAGCATTCCTCTCTGCCACCTTGAAGAGATTCTTTATTCGCGACTTTAGCACCATCATATCGAAAGGCTTCGTTATGTAGGCATCGGCCCCAGACTCGTAGGCATCTACTTTGTCTTCATCCTTGTTGAGCGCCGTGAGCAATATTATAGGAATATGGCAATAGTCGATGCTGTCCTTGAGGTATTTGCAGAAAACAAGTCCGTTCATCTCAGGCATAAGCACATCGGATATTATAAGGTTGATTTCATTGTGCTTTACGACATCGATGCCCTCCTTGCCGTTTTTGGCCGTCATGACATTATAATCGCGGCTCAAGAGACGCTTCATGACCTGAATGAGATCTTCATTGTCTTCAACAATGAGTATCGTAGGCTTGCTGTTTTCGGAATCATACCAGACTTCACCGTCAGCAGGCTCATCCGAAAGGTTCTTCACATCCGACTTGACATCATAACTGTCTTCTTCAACCATGTCTTCCTCTCTGAACGAGTCCTTGGATATAGGTAGTACTACGGTAAAGACAGCACCTTTGCCAACCTCGCTCTCTACATCTATCCGCCCCTTGCAGAGCTTGACCAGGTCGGATGTAAGAGACAGACCTATGCCGTTTCCTTTGGACGTGCCTCCATAGCCAGAATCTTCATAGAAACAGTCGAAGATGCGCTTCTTGACTTTCTTGGATATTCCGCGTCCGTTGTCTTCAACCTTTATTATAACAGAATTGCGGTCATCGGAATCAATAGAGAGATTTACGAAACCGGCCTCCTTGTCGTTGTATTTGGCGGCATTGGAGAGCAGATTGTAGAGAATCTTCTCAAGCTTGTCGGAATCGTAATATCCGTAGAGGGAACTAATGGACGTACTGAACTTGAAATCTATGCCGCTGCGCTTCATGAGCGGTATGAATTCTTCGGTGCAGGTGCGTACAAAAGAGATGATGTCGCCTCGACACACACGCAGACGCAGATTACCGGTTTCGGCTTTACGGAAATCGAGAATCTGCTGAAGCAGACGAAGCAGACGATTGACATTGTAGGTCATGACATCATACAGTTCGGCTCCAGGTGCATACTGCGTACGCAGCTCCTCAATGGAAGCCGATATGATTGTAAGAGGCGTAAGCAGTTCGTGCGTGATATTGGTGAAAAACTGCATCTTGGCATGATTGAGCTTGTCGAGGGAATCTTTCTCAACATTCTGATAGTAGAGTGTACGCTTGAGCTTGTACTGCCGGCGTGCATTAAGAACAAGCCAAAGAACAATGCATGCGAATATGACAAAATAGGCAACATACGCCCACACGGTTGCATACCACGGTGCGGCGACGACAACGGTCAACACTTTCTCCTCGTTGCTCCACACACCGTTCTCATTGGCGGCCTTAAGCCTGAACTTGTATTTGCCATAAGGAAGATTGCTGTATGAAGCAAAATTGCGGTCGCCAGATGTATATTGCCAATCGCTGTCGAAACCTTCGAGCTTATAGGCGTAACGTGCCTGGCGTATGGATGAATACATAAGTGAAGAGAAAGATATGGTGAGCATCTTGCAGTCGTCTGGGACTATGATTTTTTCGGCACAGACGGGAAAGGACGTGCAATGCGACTTGATGTCCTCATTGCTCATATCATAAATGCTTACATTGCCGAAACAGAAATCCGTGAAGAACACAGAAACTTTAGAACGGCTTGTGATGATAGACGACGGAGCAAAACGGCTTATGCCGTTGAAACCGCCGAAATACATCTTACCATCAATATAAAATGAGGAATTTCTATTATATTCCATATTTATCAGGCCGTCGGCTTCGGAATAAATCTTTACGTCGCCGCCTTCGGCATTGTCTGGATTGAAACAAGCAAGACCACTTCCAGTAGAAAGCCATAGATTTCCCATATCGTCTTCTTCAATACTGGTAACACGGTCTGAAAGGAGGGTATTGTAAATCTTGACTTGCTGAAAACTGTCATGAGACTTGTCATACGTAAAAAGTCCGCAATTCTGTGTTCCCACCCAAATACGTTGCTGCGAATCGACAAAAATACAGAGTATGCCAGACGTAGGCAACGCATTATTCCAATGACCGTAAGCCTTGGTCTTGATTTTCTTCGGATGCATGAAGTCGCCAGAGAGTCTTACGATGCCGTCTTCGTCTGTTGCAATCCATATATTGCCGTCGCCGTCCTGACTTATGCAGTTTATGGTACTTATGCTGTAGTCGTGGCCGTCGACATGAAAATCAGTAAATATATATCCGTTGCCGTTGGTCTGCAATATGCTGAGTCCGGACTTGCTGCCAATCCATACATTGCCGTCATGATCTTCGAAAAGCGAATATATGCTGTTGTCTTTTATGAAAGAACAATTCCATGAGTTGAATGTCTTGGCGGCATGGCCTTCTTCATATACACAAATGCCGTCGCCGAAAAGACCAATCCACAACTCACCTGTAATCTTGCGTTTCATGAAACAGTTGACAGAAGACAGGGTCTTGATGTCCTTGAATTCAGGCATGTCTGTGAAATAACTGAACGTCTTGGTGTCGAGGTCCATGCGCATAAATCCCTGAGATGTCAGTCCCCACCATAAGCGGTTGCGGTCATCGACATAAATGGCATGCGCTGAAGGTGTCAATATGTTGTCATTGGAATAATCTATGGTGAAGTTCTCAAAAAAATGGTTGTTGCGCTTCACCATTATGAGTCCGCTGTTGGCTGTGCCGAGCCACATGTTGCCGTTGGCATCGCTGACGATGGAATTGACTTCACAGCTTGGAAAATAGAAATCGGAACTGTGACTGACATTATAATTATAGAAAAATGAGAAATCGTCCTTATCAAGAATACTGAGACCGCTCCGCGTTCCTATCCATATATTGCCAGTGTTCTTATCCGTGCCGATGGCGTAAACCATATTGTCGCCCAGACTATGAGGATTGTCCGGTTCGTGAACGAAAACTTTCCATGTGCAGCGCTTCATGTCATATGGATGCTGCAGAAGAAAGAGGCCACCATCCCAGGCACCTACCCAGATATTGCCCTTGACATCTTCGTAAAGCACATGGGCCGAATTGCGCCAGTTCATCTTAGGATATGCAAAGAAACGTTTCTGCGAAGGTGAATATCTGTAAAGACCGGCGCTCCATGTTCCAATCCAAATGTTGCCTTTCGAATCTTCCATCAGCGACTTGATTGCCGTGCCGGAAAGGACATTGCCTGTGGATTCTCCGGAATACAGTTTGAAGGACTTCTTATTGTAGTCGTACATGCACAGACCGCTCTCGGTACCTATCCATACAGAACCATCGCGGGAAACCAAAAGACAAGAAACCTTCTTATTATATATGCCTTCGAGGTCCTTATGCCAGAACGTCCAGGTCTTCTTGTCGAGAACATTGATGCCGTTCTGCGTGCCGAACCATATCTGCTGGTGAGTATCTTCGACCATACACTGTATGTTATTGCTCGTCAAAAGGTCGGGCGACCGCAAATCGGACTTGAACGTCCGAAATGAATATCCGTCATAGAAACCTATGCCGTAACGGGTAGCCACCCACAAGAAGCCATCTCGGTCGCGGTAGACGGAATGGACCTCATTTGCAGGGAGGCCGTTGTTTACAGAGAAACGTATCATGTCATTCTTGTTGAATCCTGAGGCACTCTCTGCTTTTTGACACAAAGGTGCAATGAACACAAGAATGAGAATCTTCAATAAAGCGGCAACTGAAATTTTCTGAATGTTTTTCATCGGCATAAAATTACATGCATATTGTATCAACACGGAACCATCATTAGCACCGGCACCGTGGCGAAAACTTGTTCGCAATTACAAAGTAAAGCAAAACAATGTTTCATAAGGACGAAAATATGACTAATTTGGTAGAAAAACTATTCAAAAGAATGCGTAAAGCTATTGCGGAACAAAACAG
>ENA-UONW01003708-UONW01003708.1-human-gut-metagenome-genome-assembly--contig:-CS52-NODE-3708-length-12165-cov-5.968621_pt1 | contig 12165 bp, 9 predicted proteins | sample MGYA00242463_ERZ724010 | MGnify/ENA metagenome assembly ERZ724010 | reverse complement strand
TACTCATCTTTCGACATTATCATATTCCTCCATGGTATCTTGTATCGTGGTATCCGCTTTATTTGCCCTCACAACTTCCGAGTTGTTGAACTAAGCCGAGTATACCACACTCTTCCCACAAATACTACCACACAAAAAACTCCCATGCTCACATCGGAAGATGCTGTGCATGGGAGTTTTTGCTGCGCCTGTTACGGCGTATTGTTACTTATTGAAGGTCTCCTCGTTCAGCAGGCCCTCGCTCTTGGCAACGCAGATGCTGGCAACTGCATCACCCACCACGTTCAGGGAGGTGACCAGCATCTCGATGGGGCGGTTGATGGCCAGGATCAGGGAGTAGGCCAGCAGAGCGCCGTCGTTGACGAAGCCCATGCCGGACAAAATGGTAAACAGGATGACAGCCCCAGCGCCGGGAGCGGCAGGGGTGCCCACAGATGCCAGCAGGGCCAGCAGGGCAACCACGACCAGCTGGCCGGGGGTGACGGTGTAACCGGCACAGCCTGCAATGAACACGGTGGCAATGACCTGCATGATGGCGGTGCCGTCCATGTTGATGGTCATGCCCAGCGGCAGGACGAAGGAAGCAATGCTCTCATCCACGCCGAACTCTTCCTCGCACACCTTGATGTTCAGGGGCAGGGTGGCGGCGCTGGAGGAGGTGGAGAAGCCAAACACTGCCACGTTGGCGATCTTGCGGATGAAGGTGAAAGGGTCCAGCTTGGCACCCAGTGCAATGACCAGCGGGTAGGCAATAATCAGAAAGGCCAGCAGCAGGACCACCGTGACCACCACATAGACCAGCGCGGGCTTGAGGTAATCGATGCCGTAGATGGCGAAGGTACGGGTCAGCAGCACAAAGACTGCAAAGGGAGCAAAGTTGCTGACGATAAAGTTCAGGAACACGACCACCACATCGTTGACCTCGCCCAGCAGGCGGCGCAGGGTCGCGGTGCGGCTCTCGCCCAGGGTGTTCATGCTCAGGCCGATGGCCACTGCCAGGAACACGCTGGAAAGCACAGCGCCATTGCTGCCAAAGGCAGTGATGATGTTGGAGGGGATGATGTTCAGCACCACGTTCAGGGGGTTGGAACCGGTGGAACCGCTGGCTTCTGCCAGACCCTCGATGCGAGTGTTGAACAGGCCCATGGAGTAGGTGCCGTAGCCCACACAGCCTGCCAGCAGCAGCGCCAGGAAGGAGCACAGCAGGAACCAGAACAGGGTCTTTGCGGAAATGCGGCCCATGGTGCGGGTGTCTGCAATGCTGCCGATGGCCAGCGAAATGGAGGTAAAGACCATGGGGATGATCACCAGCTGCAGCGCCTTGATGAAGAGCTGGCCGATGATGTAGAAGATGCCAAAGGAACGCTCAGCGCCCTCGGCGGTGATATCCTGGAACAGCAGGTTGTTGATGGTGGTCCAGGTCTGTGCCTGACCGCTGGCGTTCAGATGCTCCCGCAGGAACATAAAGGCCAGACCGGCCACCAGGCCGCAGACCAGAGAGATCGCCATGCGTTTTGCAAGGGATAATTCGTGCTTCTTTTTTGTTTCCATATACTTTTCCTCTCACAGTACCGGTTTTTGGCTCACACTTTGCCTACTCTAGCACAACTCCCCCTGCAATGCAAGAGAAAATCACGCAAAATACAGCATTTTTTGCAAATAAGTACGACTTTTCTCCGCAAAAATCCCCCGAAAGCACTCTGCCTCCGGGGGATCTGCTCACTTATTTCTTGAACTTGAACACCGGCGTGCCAGCGGCAGCATCGCCGTTTGCAACAACACTGATCTCCGGCAGGTCATCACTGTTGGTCACGATGAGGGCCGTTGCAGTGGGGTGGCCTGCAGCGCGGATGGCTTCCAGATCCACCTTCAGCAGCGGGGTGCCGGCCTTGACCTTGGCCCCTTCTTTGGTCAGGGAGGTAAAGCCCTGTCCCTTCATCTCCACCGTGTCCATGCCGACATGGATCAGCAGCTCAATGCCGTCATCGCTCATCATACCAACGGCGTGCAGGCTTTCGGGCACCTGCGTAACGGTGCCGTCAAAGGGAGCATAAACGGTGTCGCCGGTGGGCTCCACGCCGCAGCCGGGGCCCAGGATCGCGGAGGCAAAAGTCTCGTCGGGCAGCTGCTCCAGCGGGATCACCTTGCCGTCAATGGGAAGCATGACCGTCATCTTCTGGCCGGAAAATTTCGTCTCGGATGCGGCCTTGCCGCCAAAAAGCTTGTCAAAAAAGCCCATAATACAAACCATCCTTCCACGGTACACAAAGTGCAGTCTTTATCCTGTTAAGAATAGCATATCCGCGCAGGAAATACAATCTGCATCCTGCACAAAGAGACGCACCGCCATTTGGCAGGTGTGCCCTTACATCAGCTCCAGCAGCTGCTCCACCTCTTCCATCCGGGTGGCCCAGCTGGTGGCAATGCGGACAACGGTGTGGGTATCATCGTACTTCTCCCAGAAGCCGAACTTGGCCTTGCCTTCCAGCGCGGCCAGCTGCTCGTTGGACAACACGATGAACACCTGATTCGTGGGCGAATCCATGAAGAACGAATAGCCCTTTTCGGCCAGTCCCTTCTTGAGCACGGCGGCGGTCTCAATGGCATTTTTGCTGATGGTCTGGTACAGGTCATCGGTGAACAGCACATCGAACTGGATGCCCAGCAGACGGCCCTTTGCCAGCAGAGCGCCCTGCTGCTTGACCATGGTCATAAAGTGAGCCGGTGCGCCGTGGGGGAACACAACTGCCTCGCCGCAGAGCGCACCCACTTTGGTGCCGCCGATGTAGAACACATCGGTCAGGCGGGCCACATCGGCCAGCGTCACATCGGTGCCCTCGGCGGCCAGACCATAGCCCAGACGGGCACCGTCCATAAACAGCGGCATGTGGTACTTATGGCAGACAGCGGACAGCGCTTCCAGCTCTGCCTTGGTGTACAGGGTGCCGTACTCCGACGGGTGGGAGATGTACACCATACCCGGGAACACGAGGTGATCCATATTGCCATCGGCATAGAAGGTCCTGCACCAGTCCTCAACCGTCCCGGCATCCAGCTTGCCGTTGGTGTGCGGCAGGCCGATGACCTTGTGGCCCGTGAACTCGATGGCACCGGCCTCGTGAGCGGCCACATGGCCGGTGGATGCGGCCAGTACCCCCTCCCAGCGGCGCAGCATCGATGCAATGACGATGGCGTTGCTCTGGGTGCCGCCCGAAATGAACCAGACATCGGCATCCGGTGCGCCGCACGCCGCGCGGATCTTCTTCCGCGCACTGGCGCAATAGGGATCGGTGCCGTAGCCGGAGACCTTTTCAAAGTTGGTCTCCACCAGCTTCTGTAAGATCGCCGGATGCGCACCCTCGCAGTAATCGTTTTCAAAATACAGCATATACTTTCCCTCGCTCTGCATTCAAGATAAACCTATTATCTGCTTTTTGCGCAGGGTTGTCAATGTAGAACCCCCGCGTGGGCGGGGAAAAGCGGGGCGGCATGGCGTTGCGGTTTCCTGCATTGGGATCACCCCCGCGTTGGCGGGGAAAAGTCGGTGCAGCTCTGCGAAAGGAAAGGCTGTCCAGGATCACCCCCGCGTAGGCGGGGAAAAGATGTAGGGTTTGCTGGGCTTGCCCCCTTTGCTGGGATCACCCCCGCGTAGGCGGGGAAAAGAGGCCAGCATTTTCGATGATGGACAGCGTCTCGGGATCACCCCCGCGTGAGCGGGGAAAGGAGATGACCGATGCACAGGCCATCTTTGACGGGGGATTACCCCCGCGTGGGCGGGGAAAAGGCGATTGCTCCCCATCCTGCCATTGTGCACCTCCGGATCACCCCCGCGTGGGCGGGGAAAAGCCTTTTCTGTTTTACGGCGGCAGTTCCGATTCAGGATCACCCCCGCGTGGGCGGGGAAAAGAGCTCCCTTTTGTGGGCTTTGAGCCGCATACAGGGATCACCCCCGCATGGGCGGGGAAAAGTATGACTGCACCGGGCAGGAGTTCACGAACTGGGGATCACCCCCGCGTAGGCGGGGAAAAGAACAACCACATCATTGATAACCAGTATGGCAAAGGATCACCCCCGCGTGGGCGGGGAAAAGTCCATAGCCAGCTTCTCGTAGTAGGCATCGTCCGGATCACCCCCGCGTGGGCGGGGAAAAGTGCTACATCGGCGAAAGCAAGAGCAACGACACGGGATCACCCCCGCATGGGCGGGGAAAAGTCGCAGGTGCTGCCTGCCGGGATCTCCTCGGAGGGATCACCCCCGCGTGGGCGGGGAAAAGGGCGGCATCTCAGCCATGGTCTCCTCCCCTGTGGATGATGGTCATCAGGCCAAGGCCATAGGCCTTGCCCCGGCCAACGCCCTCGCACAGCAGGGCCTTGAAGGCCTCCGGGTCCGTCACCTGCAGAATGCCCTCGTAGGTCACAGCCAGCAGGGTAACAGGCCGGGTGCCGTTTTTCTTGAAGTGATAGGTCTGCTTCCGGGTCACTGCGAACGCCCCCTCCGAGACGGCAAAGCCGTGCTTTGCGGCCTGCGCCCACAGCCATTCCTCCTGCTCCACCTCGAGATAGCAGGGTTTCAGGGTGCCCCGGGCCGTATGGTCGGCAGAGTCTTTTTTGCTGCGGGTGGGGTTGGCAGTCAGGCGGAACTGCCAGCAGCTGCCCGCTGTCACCCGTTCCAGCAGCGGGTCATAGGGCCGGGTCTCCGGGGGCGCACCGGTGCCGAACTGCGCACACAGGGCGGTCAGGTCCGGCCGTTCCTCACTGAGCAGGAGCAGGTACAGTTTTTCTCCCAGCTGATCCAGCCGCCACAGCCTGCGGCGGCGCGCACCGGCAAAAGCGTTTTCCACCGCACCATGAAATTTCTGGGGCGAGATCAGCGCCACCATGGTCTCACGGCGGGTCGGGTCAAGTTCTGCGCGGGATAGATACATGATTCCTCACCTCAATTCTGCCATTGCGTCATGTTCGGTTGCGCCGGGCATTTCCGGCGGGTTTGTGTTCCACTCCCGCACCGGGCGGAAGCCGTACTGCCGGTGGATGGGGCTGAACGACACCGCCAGATCACGCCGGGGCACGGCAGCAGCATCCGCCGGGTCCGTGTCTGCCACGATGCGCAAGGGGGCCCCATTCCTCTGTTTCACCAGCAGCGGTTCTGCCCGCAGGGTATCCAGCAGTTCCCCGGCCCGGATGCCAAGGCAGAGCGGCAGGGTGGGCGGGCAGGAACGCCGCCCCAGATACAGTGGGTAGACCGGATGTTTCAGGGCCGTTTCCAGCTCCTGTAACAGGGCGGTGTCCTCGCTTTCCAGCCCCACCAGAAAGACCGCATCCTGCAGGTAATGGCGGTAGGTCACATAGGGAGCCTTGCCTTTTTTCCGATCCTCTTCCCGGTTGGCTGTGTGGAAATCCACCAGCAGGCTGCCCTCCCGGTCAGCACGGACGGCAAAGCGCAGGCCGTTCAGCCGGGCAAGGCCTGCGGCATCGTCCCGGCGCAGGCCCAGAGCCGCTGCCAACAGGCCAATGACACCGCTTTTTGTGGGTTCCCGGTTCGTTTTGCGGGTCTCAAATTTGGAATCCGCACCCCACGATTGCAGGGGCGCGGCCAGCCGAAGCAACAGAGTTGCCATGGTCACACCTCATTTCCGGGCAGCTTCTCCTTTACGGCACGTTCCAGCGCGGTGAGCATCTGGTTCAGGGGCATGGCCAGGGCCAGCTCGTCCAGCCCGATGCCCACAGCAAAGCTCTGGGCCGGAGCATCCGCATAGCAGGCATATACCTGCTGCGCATACTGCTTCAGCGCCGTCTTGGAGGGTTCCGCATAGCCCTCGGGGCTCTTGCGCACCGGCTTTTCAAAGGCACCGCAGAGGTTCACAGGCTGATCTTCCCGCAGGGTGACATAGACAGCATCCGGCAGGGTGCGGTTGGCAAAGCTGTTCTGCTTTCCGGTGGGCATGGAGCGGATGAAGGCTTCGCCGAACACCCGGACAGCCTGGGCTGCCTTTTCAGCCCCAAGCAGGTGCGTCAGTTCCACCATGTTGACGGTGGCATAGCGATACAGGGTGGAAGAGTTGTACTCCACCGTGCCCAGATGGCCCGCGCCTGCCGAATCCTCCGGGGCACAGTCATCCACAGCGGTGAAGTAATCAAACTCGTTCTGCACGGCATGGGTGGAGATGCTGTGGGCCACCTGAGCGGCGGCATCGTAATTCAGGGACGGATCGCTGGCGACCATCCGGCCAAACAGAGCCATATCCACCGAAGGGTTCTCCTTCAGGGCCTTTTTGTAGTCATCCTTCTCCTCGCAGTTCTCGGCGGCCAGCCGGGCCAGCGCCCGGGCCTGGGCCGTGCTCAAAAAGAGCAGGGCGGCGTTGTTGTCATCTTTCAGCTTGATGCCTGCATTTTCCAGTGACTTTTTTGCATCCTTTTTCAGTCTGGCATCGTCCAGTTCAGGAGCCAGTGCGGCCAGTTCCCCGGCCACAAGGTCAGTTGCTTTCAGGGTACGTTTTCCGGTCTCGACCATGTCGGCCATTTCTTCGGCAAACATTTTGCGGATCGCGTGCTTCCACGCCTGAGAGGATACCCGGGCGCGGGTGGCACCGCCATAGACAGCCGTCTTGGGGCTGCCGGTATCGTCGCGGTTCACACAGCTGGGCGGCACCGTTTGCAGCACATGAAAATCAACATACAGACGCTTGGTATCCATTTCAATTCTCCTTTTCTTCGGTTTCAGGTGTGTCGGCATTCATCTGGTAGAGGTCCCGGCCCCACTGCAGGCGGACATTGGCTGCCTGATCCGGGAGCTGGAACCGGTACAGCTCCACAGCCAGCCGGGGGTAATCCAGTTTCAGCTTCGGTTCATTTCCCCGGAACAGCTGCACCATCCCCCGGAGGTAGTGGGACACCTCGGGCATGGAATCCGCTGTGGCCAGTGCGTTGAACCGGCGCAGGACGCTGCTCTCGGTCCAGTCCTGCGCGGCAGCTGCGGAATTCTGGGCCAGCAGGCGCACCGCCCTGCCCAGCGTGCAGCCCTTTTCATTCATGGAAACGTTCTCTTCTCCCTGCTGGTGCAGGGCGTAGAGAGTCAGGGCAAGGTAGACCGCCCACTCGGCTTCCGATGGTTCCCGGCACTCTCCTGCCGCCGTTTCCCTGCCCCAGAGCTCTTTGGGCAGTTCCTGCAGGAAGCTGCCCCACAGCGCCGGCAGGTCGCCGGGCTGATGCCCAACGCCCCGGCGCAGCTCTGCCAGCCGGGCACGCCGCTGGGGTTTGGGCAGGCTCCACAGCCCGCTCAGCTGTCCGGCCACATAATCATGGATCGCATCCGTTATCATGCTGTTCCTCCTTCTTTCTTCGGGTAGAGCTTCCGCAGATTGTACAGGAAGCTATTGTAGGCCTTGGGGGCCGTATACAGAACGGTTTTCTTTTCGTCCTTTTTACCGCCTGTTTTCACCTCGACCCTATGGCCCACAAAGGCGGCATTCCCGGCCCGCTCTACCATCTGGCGGCCCAGCTCTGCGGCCAGTTTGCGGGCTTTCTCCTGCCATTCATCGGCTTTTTCGTCCAGCTTGTCCGTTTCGGAGTCAATGCTCTGCAGCCAAAGCCGGAACGGCTGATCGATGGTAAAGTAGAACTGGGTGCGGGCGGATTCCGCGGTCGTATCGTTCTTATCTCCCGCCGCAAGGGAGAGCTCCCACGCAAGGTGGCCGACATATTGCGCGGCCCGCTCGCAGCGCCCGATCTCATCCCGGATGGGCACTGTCCAGCGCCGTCCCAGTTCTCCCAGCAACGCGGCCTGAAAGGTCAGGCTGTCGCTGAAGGAATCGTTCACGAAGAAATCCTTATCGCCATACTTCATGCCGCTGATGGCAAAGCGGATCAGCCGCTTGCGTTCCAGCGGGCAGTCCGGGTCATTTTGAAGCATTTCCACCCAGCGGACAACGCCGGGCCTGCGGACGCTTTCCCCTTCCTCACAGAACACTGCCGGAAACTCCCGCCAGAACTGCTTTGCCGGGTCGTGACGGCTGGGCACAAAGGTGACTTGCCCGATCTTCTTACTCTTTTTGGCATCCGGGTCACGCCAGACGGTCATTTGTTCTGCAAATGCGTTCTCCCGGGGGAAGAAATCGCCGCCCAGCAGAGAAAATCCGGTCACGATTTCCCCTTCCCGGTTGAGCAGAAGCCGCCGGGATTGCAGGGTCAGCAGCTGCGCAGGATTGTCCGGCAGGGCAATCTCTGTGCGCTCTGCACTGTGGGGCTGTTCCAGTTCCCAGCAGGGATGATTCTCCCCCCACAGTTCTACGCCATCCTTGAGCAAAGTGAGGTTCAGCATCAAAGTCTCGAACAGGTTGCTGCCCTGCGCCTGAATGTACCCCAGCTTTCCCAGCCAGCCAGCGCCCACCGAGGGCAGACCCTTGCCCTTGGGCTTTGCAGAGGTGTCATCATAGCCATTCACACTCAGCAGCCAGCGGGCCGCCTGGGCATAAGTCAATCCCTCTTTTCCTTCGCCCGCATAGGATGAGAACAGCCGCAGCTTGTTGCTGCTCTCAGAAAGTTCCCCGTTCAGCTTGGAAGCGGTGTATTCTGTGCCGATCTTCGCTTCCGGCACCTGCCAGAAGGGGCGTTCCGGGTGGAAAAGCCAGAAGCGGTCACGCCACTGCTCCAGATAGGCCCGGATGGGCGCTTCCGGAAAATGCCCCAGCCGATACAGCTTCTCCCAGCGGATCAGGGCATCGTCCGTTTCCTCAAAGGGGGCCGGAGTACCGTTTTCATCCACCCGGGAAAACACCGTGTGCAGAACCGCCAGCAGCAACCGCAGCATGGCGGCATCCTGCGTGGGCAGTTCTCCGGCCAGGTCACGGTATTCGTGGGCGTGCAGCAGGGCATCCGGCAGAGAGACTTCCTGCACGGTGTAGTCCTGCCCGCGCACCCGCACCCAGCGTTCCTCCAGCAAATTATACTCAATTTGCTTCATCCTCTTCCTCCTTCCGGTAAGTCAGACCGTTTTCACGGTCGTATTGCAGCACCTGCCCGGCAAGCTGTGCGGTCAGGTGGTCATCCAGTAGTAAGATCAGTTCTCCCCGCAGCAACGGCGACTGCCACCACATGCCAAATCGTTCTCGGGTTTCTGCATCTAATATTTCAATCGTCTTATCTATCGACCACTTTTTGCTGAAATATCCGGGCAGGCGCAGCTTCTGCCGTGCAATTTGAAGCGCCATTTCCGGCTGAGGCGGCTCGTCCGTGGGCACGCAGGCACCGGGATGCCCCGTTTCATCGGGCAGGAAGCGGACATTTCCCGCCGCATCCCGCATCAGCACCAGCACGTCAATGGAAGGGTCGCCGTCACGCACCGCCGCGCGGGCACCGTTGTCACTGACCGCACCCACATCATCCATCCAATTATCCAGCGTATTCAGGGAAGGGCGCTTTCTGTGCTCTTCTGGCGGCAGAATGGTAAAAGTCTTCGCCTTGCCCATTTTGATTTGCTGGGCCTTTTCGTACTCCGCCCGGGCCGCAGTGCTCTGCGGGCTGGCGGGCAGAGGGTCGGGCTCCCAGCCATAGACATCCTGCACCAGCGGGGCAATGTCATCGGGCAGGGTAATGGCGGTGGGCAGGAACTTGCGGGTACGCCAGAGCAGCCATTCCCCGTAAACCGCCTTGCTGCCCTCGTCGAAGTCCTCCGTCCCAGTGTCCAGCACGGCACAGCGGGCCTGCGCCACCAGCCGGGGACGAGCCCGCCCCTCGTGGCGGTGCAGTCGTCCGATGCGCTGTAAAAGCAGATCCATGGGGCAGAGCTCTGTGACCAGAAAATCCAGATCGATATCAAGGGATTGCTCGAGCACCTGCGTGCCCACCACAATGAGCTTATCCCGCTGTTCCGGGGTGGAGTGCTTGCCGATGCGCTTCATCAGCGCCTCTTCTTTGGCGGCACGGTCGGGCATAAGGAACTGAGCGTGGAATACCACCACCTCAAACTCCGGCAGTTCTGCCCGCAGACGGGCCGCAATGGCCTGCGCCTTTTTCACGGTATTGACGATCACGCCCGCGCAGCCGCCCTCCCGCAAGGCACTGCGCAGAGTGTCAGTCAGCTGTTCCTCGGTCAGCGGGAATGTCTCCACTCTGCGTGGTTCGGTTTCCAGCGGGATGGTCATCTGCTCCACCCGTTTGCCGTCCGTCCAGGTCAGCAGCGGATAGCCCCGGCAGGTCTGCCACGGGCCGTCCGGGGCGGTTCTTCCATTCAGGTAGGCCCTGACCAGCTCGACCCGGCGCTTGGCGGGCAGGGTAGCTGAAAGCAGGATCACCGGCACTTTGTACCGGCCCAGCCAGGTCAGCGCCCGGTCAAGGTAGCAGTTCATATAGGCATCGTAGGCGTGGCACTCGTCAATGACCGCCACTTTGCCCGCAAGGCCAAGGTGGCGCAGCATCACATGTTTTTGCTTGAGCGCCGCCAGTAACAGCTGATCCACCGTGCCGATGACAAAATCAGCCAGCAGTCCCTGCTTATTGCCGCGGAACCACTGATGCACCATCACCCGGCTCTCCGGGTCAGCATCGGGATCTGCTTCCAGATCTTCCTCCACCCGCACCGTGTCCTGCTGCAATCGGATATAGACCTCGTTCAGTTCGGCCATACCGTGGGCCAGCTTGATGGAGTGCTCCAACCCATCCGGCTGCTTTTCGGCCCATGCCAGCAGCCGCCCAAAGATGCCGTTGGCGGTGGCCTGAGTGGGCAGACCAAAGAAGATTCCGCCCTCACCGCCGTGCTTGGCTAAAATTTCTGCCGCACCCAGCGCGGCTTCCGTCTTGCCCACGCCCATCTGTGCTTCCAGAATAAAGATCCCCGGCTCCTGCGTGCGGCTGACAGCTTCCAGCATGGCCCGCTGGACTTCATTGGGCGGGAAGCCAAACCGTTCCGCAAACGTCCCCGGTTCCGTCACATCCGACTGCACCTCCCACGGAGAGGTCAGGTCCAGCGCTTCCCACGCCCGATCGACACGAGCGGGATACAGGGTATCGCTGCCCACCTCTTCCACAGGGATGAGCGGAAAGTACCGGGTATTACTGGCGATCCAGTCCGCCATGATGAGCAGGCCGGTCAGCAGGATCTCAGCCGGGATGGTCAGCTGCGGCAGCTCGTCCACGCCGGAAAAGCCGCTTTCCTGCAAGGCGTAGTCAAACAGTTCCCGCCAGCAGCTCTCCCAGAATTTCTGCTCGCCCTCGGGCCAGTAGTTGGATTCCCAGCAGCCTTCTTCTTCCTCATCGCCCAGCTGGTCAAGTACGTCCTCCCCGGTTTGTGGCTTGCCGTGGTGTGCACCTGCTACCGATGCAAGCCCGTCGGGGCATTCCAGCCACCGCAAGATGGCCTCACTCGCCAGCGCGTGACGTGAATATTTGCGGTTCTGTTCCCGGTACCGGAGCGTTGTGTATTTTTCCAAGCGCTGTCTGGGCTCCGGCAAATGCGTCATCATTGGCCCCTGGAAAGCCGCGGATATCTTCCCCAGGTCGTGAACCCACCCCAGAAAGCAGGCGGTCTGTGTCAGCAGGTCCTCGTCCAATCCGATGTGCTGACGGACGCTTTCCGGCAGCCACCTCTGCACCAGATACACCATAATACCCGCCGTATCCCGCAGGTGCATCCAGAGCGGCAGCCAGAAGCCGCTGTTCGCCGGGTCTGTCTTGCCCGCAAACAGCCGTACTTCGTAGGGAACACCTCGTTGTTTCATCCTGTTCCACCTCCACTGCAGTCAGGAAAATCGCATTTTCCGCATCATCGGAGTTTCTCTGAGGATAGAATAGCACGCAAAAAGTCCTATAAAGCGGATGTTTTCCGCTTTTTTAAGGTTTTTTTCAGTTTTTTTGATGTTTGCCGTTTGCCGGCTATTACCCCCGCAAGGCGGGGAAAGTGTTGCTCCCTATCAAGCATTCGGAGCACATCCGCTGATGCGGATCCCAGAGATAATACATATCAAGCATTGTTTTAAATCTCTGTACACCAATATTACACCTTTTTTCCCAACTTTACAAGCGGATTCTTCCGATTCATCAAATGATACAAAAACCACCCCGGCTTCCTGTTACAGAAACCGGGGCGGTTCACTTGCATTATTTGTGCTTTTTCAAGCGCTCACGCAATCACTTGCGGGGGTTCTTGATCGCAGCCTGAGCGGGTGCCAAAATT
>ENA-UONW01003706-UONW01003706.1-human-gut-metagenome-genome-assembly--contig:-CS52-NODE-3706-length-12168-cov-7.292083_pt1 | contig 12168 bp, 8 predicted proteins | sample MGYA00242463_ERZ724010 | MGnify/ENA metagenome assembly ERZ724010 | reverse complement strand
GACAAGTCCCGATTTTAACAAGTCTGTTCGGATTTTTTACCGGACAGTAGTGGAATCAAATAGAAGAGTTTTTAGTTGGCGATACTAATTCAACTGAGTACGGTTATTATTCTGTATTTCCTATCAGTTCGCTTGGGGTTGAAGAAATTAGAAAATTAACAGAGATTGTAAATTGTGAAATATTTTCAATCCCAACAGCCAGACAAAATGATTTTTTTAATGAGCTAAATAATAATGCATTAAAAATTATATTAGAGAAAAATCACAGCCATTTTAGAAAATATAGTATTTTAAAAAAAATGGTAATTGATTATTTAGGTTTCTTTTGGGGGACTTGGGGGCATTGTGATGAAAAAATATTGTATATATTAGGAATGGCCCAAGTTGAAGTCGTACATGATTTTCTCAAAAAAAGAATAGATAGTAGCAAAGAATAATGGTAATATTTAATACTACAGTGGTTGGCATTATTCGAGGAAGAGTAAAATCAGCAACAACTCCCTGTACTGCTGTTAAGGTGGAATTAAATCGTTATTTGATTGAGAATGATTATATCATTTCCGCCCCCTTCAAAGAAATTCAGCATATTTTTCGCTTAGGAGAAAACTACTCACAGCCGGATATTATTGCATTTCGAAAAAAAACAAGAATCCTTGAAACTGCAATAGAGGTCCCTTTAGCTGATGTTACAAATAAAGCTTTTGACATTGCATATCCAATTATGAGAAAAGCTGCATTGCAGACATTACTTGCTGTTGCTTCAAAGTATTCCCTTCCTGATCAGTTTTTAAAGGATGTATTATCAGCATCTTTCCCTAAGAATCTTTATGAAGAAACTTTAGAGTATGAAAAGAAAGGTCTTCAATTGTATTACGCCTGGCTAGCGAAGCAAAAAGAATAAGTTGTGAAAAATGTTTGTTATTCGTTGCATTTTTATAATTTGTTAATGTAAGGTATTTGCCATGACAGAAAATAACTTTTGGGAAATCTTGGATAAATTGGATTGGACGCATGAAGGGGATGACGAAAAAGTCATGGAACCTGTAAAAAATGCTCTTGCTCAATTATCTGATGAAGATATATTTGAGTTCGATAATATTATGTCAAGCAAATTGTATGACCTTGATAGTCGGGAACGAGCTCAAAAACTTTATGGGACATTAGAGCACTTTTCGGCCGACACATTCCTTTATAACCGGTGCGTTGCAATTGTGAATGGAAAAGAATATTACGAAGATATATTGAATCAACGCCAACAGCTGAATCCCGATTTGGAATTTGAATCAATTCTCTATCTTCCTGCATTGGCATGGGCGCAAAAACATCATGAGTCAATGGATGAATATCCACATGTACCGGAGCCGAATTATGAAAGCGGAAGCAATACTTTACTATGGTGACAATAGAGTAAAATTTGATACGGGAAATTGACTGTATAACTCCATGGCAATGTGTTCATGCAGGAAAATGTACTGAATATTTTACTCTGATACACACCTGTCCTACAATACGCTGATGTGCCCTGCCGCACAAAAGAAAACCGGAGAAGCGTGGGCGGAGCCGTATGCGATGTTTTATGACAACTGTACCTGGCCGCAGACAAAAGAGCTGGCAGAAGAGTTTGGAATGTCGTTTTACGATGATCTTCGCAACGGAGCCTATCTGCTGCCCCAGAGGATGAAGAAGCCGAGCAGTTTTTTTGTCTTTGTCGATTCGCTGAGAGTCAGCGGCTGGCTGACCGGATATACCGATCATGTCTGGCGGGCGCGTGAAGCCCAGGATGGAGGAGGCATGTATGCCCAGCATCTCGGGCGTGCCAATGTCGGCCATGCAGACGGCCATGTCGGCAGCTACAATCGTGCAGAGGCGGAGGCTTCCCCTCGGAACACCTATCTGTTCGTCGGCGGTCTGCTGGTGCGCCGCACTCTGCTGACCATCATCCTCTTCGGGTTGATCCTCTTCGGAAACTACTACTTCTATCAACGCCTTCCCTCGGCCTTCCTGCCGACGGAGGACAAGGGAACCATCTTCTGTGAAGTGGTCCTCCCCGCCGGCGCCTCGCTGCCGCGTACCGAAGCGGCATTGGCGGAGGTCTCCGACCTGGTTAAGGATATCCCCGGGATCAACCAGCTTCTGGCCATTCCCGGCCGGAGCCTGACCGCGGGTGAAGGGGAAAACCTCGGTCTCCTGATCGTCGACCTGAAGCCGTGGGCGGAACGCACCACCCCTGAGACGCAGATCAGCCAGATTCAGTCGGCAATCATCAAGCGCGCCGCAGTGCTGCCGGACGCTTCCGCCAACGCCTTCGTGCCGCCGGCCATCATGGGTCTCGGCGCCACCGGCGGCGTAACTTTTTCACTTCAGGCCACAGGCGACCAGAGTTCGCAGGAGATCGCGCAGACAACCAACCATCTGCTCTCCAAGATCATGGAGACCGGCAAGGCGGTCTACGCCTTCACCTCGTTCGACGCCAACACGCCGATGCTCTATCTGGACATCAACCGTGACAAGGCGGAGGCGATGAACGTGTCGATCAACTCGATCTTCAGCGCGCTCCAGAGCCAGCTCGGGTCCTACTACATCAACGACTTCAACAAGTACGGCAAGACCTATCAGGTCAAGACCCAGCTGGCGCCGGAACTGCGGGAGAATCTCAACATCATCGATCAGCTCTACGTCACCAGCACCACCGGCGAGAACATTCCGCTCAGCGCGGTGGCGGATCTCCGCTGGACCCTCGGGCCCCGGCAGGCGGAACGGTTCAACATGTTCCCCTCCGCATCGGTCAACACCCAGACCGTGCCGTCGTTCAGCTCCGGCGAAATGATGAATCTGCTGGAGGATCTCGTCCACAAGAATCTCTCCAAGGATTACCAGATCAGCTGGACCGATATGAGCTATCAGGAGAGCCAGAACGAAGGCAAGATCGTCAGTCTGCTGATGATTTCACTGCTGGTGGCCTACCTCTTTCTGGTGGCGCAGTATGAGAGCTGGACCATGCCGATTTCGGTGATGCTCTCGGTGGCGACCGCGACGCTCGGCGCGATCCTCGCCCTGAAACTCAGCAACATGTCGCTGAACATCTACTGCCAGCTCGAGTTGCTGATGCTGATCGGCCTCACCGCCAAGACGGCGATTCTGATGGTGGAGTTCTCCAAGTTCGAACGCGACAAGGGAGCAACCATCCAGGATGCGGCTTTGAACGGCATGCGAGTCCGGTTCCGCTCGGTCATGATGACCGCGCTCTCCTTCGTGATCGGTGTGTTCCCGATGGTGGTCGCCAGCGGCGCCGGTGCAGGCAGCCGTCAGTCGATCGGCGTCACCACCTTCTGGGGAATGCTGGTCGCAACCATCGCCGGAATGATGTTCATCCCGGGATTGTACGTGATCTTCCAGAGAGCGGCGGAGGGAGTCTCCGGATTCTTCCATCGCCACTGGTAAGACAACAGCGGCGCTTCAGGGGCGCCACGTCAGAATGCCGGAAACCGGATTCATCGCACGCCATGCGATGAATTCCGGCCAGCTCCGGACGCCGCCCTCCATCACCGCGCGGCAGTATTCGATCCCCATGATCCGGGCGGATTGCGGCGCCGCGCACTTGAGCATGAGAATGGTCCGTTCCGTCTCCGGAGTCAGTGCCGCCAGGATCCGGTCGGCGACTGTTTCGAAAAAACCGTCGTACTTCGAGCCACGGCGGATCTGAATCATATCGACCCGCCACGAGTCGCCGCGCTCATCCCGCAGCGAAACGTGGAATTCGAAACAGCACTCCTCCGTCGCGGCAAGATTCCGGAACTCCATCCCGGTCACTGCCGGGTTGGCGCAGATCCGGGCGACAGCCCGGAAACTCTCTTCCGGCTCCAGTGTGTCGGTGTATACGTGGAAATCGATGTCGCGGTGGTCGATCAGAAGTCCGGTTCGCAGGGAGCCGACCGCGGCAACCTCCGCGCCGATCGCCTTCCACGCGGCGGGGATGCCGCTCATTTCCACCACTCGCCGGGCCCGGGCCTGGCGCAACTCGGCAAGACGCAGAAGCTCTTCCATCGCCGCCTCCCTGTATCAGATCATTGTTTCGCAACGGCGCCGCCGCCCGCCACATCGGCTTTGCGGACGATCAGCATCGACAGATATTCCCGTGGACGATCCGCAATCGCCGCGGGATCGTCCGAAACAAACTCCTCCTCCAGTCCGATTCCGGCGCCGTAGACAGTGCGGAATCCCCGTTCGGAAAGCTGCCGGAGCAGTTCCTCCCTCGTTCGGTAGCACTTGAGCAGAACGGTGGTCGCATCGGCGGCAAGCAGCTGGTCGAGCTCCTCCGAACCGGGAGCGACCGCGGCGGGAACAATCTGCAGCACCGTCTGATCCTCCACCAGCGGGACCCCCTCCTTTGCGGCCAGAGCACTCCAGGAGTTCACTCCGGGGATGATTTCATACGGCAGAGCCGGTTCCATCCGCAGCAGCGCCCGCAACAGATAGCCGCAGGTGCTGTAGGTCATCGGATCGCCGATGGTGACAAATGCCGCGTCATCCCCCGAACGCAGACGGTCGAGAATCCGTGCGGCATGCTCATCGATTCTGGCCAGACGTTCGTCGAAATTGTTCGACATGGTGAAGGCCAGCTCACACCGATCCGCCGTCACGCCGGGCAGCGCATCGAGAATCCGCCCGGAAACGCTGCGGGAACTCTGCTGTGAGGCTGCCGCATAGATCACCTGCACCGCGCGCAACACCTCCAACGCCCGCAATGTCACCAGTCCGGGATCTCCGGGACCGAGTCCGACTCCATAGAATTTTCCCAATGCCATCTCTCTTTCCGCTGTTCAACGCGCACAACGCGGGCGCAGGGAGACAATATAACCGCAGCGCCGTTTTTTTCAAGCCCGGGGGAATCGGGAAATCGCCGCGTTTCCGGAAAAAACCGGCCGCCTCTCCGGCCCGGCAGGCCCCTCCCCTCTCTTCCATGAAAAAAAAGAGGCTGCCGCATCCCTCAACGGAATGCAACAGCCTCTTCCCGAAAGAAACGCTCTCTTACTTGTCGGAGAGCGACACCACGCCGGGCAGAGCCTTCCCCTCGAGGAACTCGAGCGAAGCGCCGCCGCCGGTGGAAATGTGGCTCATCTTGTCCGCCAACCCGGACTTGTTCACCGCAGAGACGCTGTCGCCGCCGCCGATGATCGAAACACCGCCGTTCGCCTTCACTTCGGCCACCGCGGCGCAGACGCCGAAGGTCCCCTTCGAAAACGCAGGCATCTCGAAGCAGCCCATCGGCCCGTTCCAGACGACGGTCTTGGCGCCCTTGATCGCTTCCGCATAGAGCTCGGTGGTCTTCGGACCGATATCCAGCGCCATCCAGCCGGCCGGAATCTCGTCGCCGACGATCTGCGTGGCGGCGTCCGCCGCGAACTTGTCGGCGGCAACGTTGTCCACCGGCAGCAGCAGCTTCACACCGCGCTCTTTCGCCTTGGCGATCATGTCGCGGGCGTAGTCGAGCTGATCGAGCTCGCAGAGCGAAGCACCGATATCATGTCCCTGCGCCTTGAGGAAGGTGTAGGCCATGCCGCCGCCGATGATGAGCGTATCGACCTTGCCCAGCAGATTCTGCACCACCGCGAGCTTGTCGGAAACCTTCGCGCCGCCGAGAATCGCCACGAACGGACGGACCGGATTCTCCACCGCGCTGCCGAGGTAGGCGATCTCTTTCTCCATCAGGAATCCCGCCACCGAAACCGGCATGTACTTGGTGATGACCGCGGTCGAAGCGTGGGCGCGGTGCGCGGAACCGAACGCATCGTTGCAGTAGATGTCACCGTAGGAGGCAAACTTTTTCGCCAGAAGCTGCTGTTTCTCCTTGAGTTCGGCCTTCTTCGCCTTGAACTCCTCGTCGGACTGCCCTTCCTTCTGCTTGAGCTTGCCCTGTTCCTCCTTGTAGAAACGGGTATTTTCCAGCATCAGCACGTCGCCCGGCTTCATCGCGGCGACCTCCTTGTCGGCATTGGCGCAGTCCGGAGCAAACGCCACCGGGCGACCGAGCAGCTTCGCCAGATATTCCGCCACCGGCTTCAGGCTGAAATCCGCCTCGTAGCCTTTTTCCGCCGGACGGCCGAGGTGGCTCATAAGCACCAGGCTGCCGCCGTTGTCAAGCACATACTTGATCGAGGGGAGCGCCCCCTTGATGCGGGTGTCATCTTTGATGACTCCGTCTTTGATCGGAACATTGAAGTCGACGCGCATGACCACGCGCTTGCCTTTGAGATCGACGTCACGAAGCGTTTTCTTATCCATGACAATTCTCCCTGCATTGATTGATGAATAGATGCGTTAATACAAAAAGGGCGGGCGGCATTCGACCACCCGCCCTTTCCGGGAATCAAAAACCCCAGGTTACTTGGCGATGACGCGGGCCATCTCCAGAACCTTGTTGGAATAACCCCACTCATTGTCGTACCAGGAGCAGACCTTGACGAAGGTCTTGTCCAGCTGGATGCCGGCCTTGGCATCGAAGATCGAGGTGCGGGCATCGCCGCGGAAGTCGGTCGAGACAACCGCTTCGTCGGTGTAACCGAGAACGCCCTTGAGCTCGCCTTCGGAGGCTTCCTTCATCGCCTTGCAGATCTCCTCATAGGTGCACTCGGTGTTGAGTTCGCAGGTCAGGTCGACGAACGAAACGTCGGAGGTGGGAACGCGGACCGACATGCCGGTCAGCTTGCCGTTGAGCACCGGGAGAACCTTGCCCACCGCCTTGGCCGCGCCGGTCGAGGAGGGAATCATGTTCTCAAGGATGCCACGGCCGCCGCGCCAATCCTTCTTCGAGGGGCCGTCGACCGTCTTCTGGGTCGCGGTGGCGGCGTGAATCGTGGTCATCAGGCCGCGCTTGATGCCGAACTTGTCATTCAGAACCTTCGACAGCGGAGCCAGGCAGTTGGTGGTGCAGCTGGCGTTGGAGATGATCTTCTGGCCGGCGTAGGTCGTGTGGTTGACGCCGTAGACGAACATCGGGGTGGCATCCTTGCTCGGCGCGGACATGATCACCTTCTTCGCACCCGCCTTGAGGTGGGCGGAGGCCAGCTCTTCAGTAAGGAAGAAGCCGGTGGACTCGACGACGACGTCGGCATCCACTTCGTCCCACTTCAGATTGGCCGGATCCTTCTCGGCGGTCAGGCGGATCTTGTTGCCGTTGACAACCATGTAGTTGCCTTCGACCTTGATGTCGCCTTCGAACTGGCCGTGAACCGAATCATACTTCAGCATGTAAGCGAGATACTCGGGGTCGAGCAGGTCGTTGATGCCGACAATCTGGATATCCTTGTTGAAGTTCTGCACCGCGGCACGGAAGACCATGCGGCCGATGCGGCCGAAACCGTTGATACCGACTTTGATCATTTTGGCAATTCCTTCTTTTTGGTTTAGGGGAATAACAGATTGCTCCGTATTCGGAAAATATACCGCTTTTTTTCAAAAAGTCAAGCCAAATCGTTCCGCGCGGCATGGAAAACCCGGAGATGCCCCTCCGGCGGATCCACCGCCGGCCACGTTCCGCCGCCGGGGCGGAACAGCTCTCTTTCCGGTGCGGCGGAGCATTCCGGCTATTCTCCTGATCCATGTTCGTTTTGACTCCTTATATATTCCCTCACGCAGGTGGGGAGCGCACCGGCGCTCTTGGCCGGCAATCCGTGACACACCCGTTTGCGGTTGGCGCACCTTCGTGGCACAGGTGCGCCAAAATGGCACACATCACCGTGACAATCCGGGCGGATTCGCCCTCGCTTCCTCAAAAAAAAGAGTTGGCACGGGATCTGCTTACTTCTCCGGCGTAAGATTTTTAAAATTATCATTTCTTCATGGAGGTATTGAATCATGAGTAAAATTTTAGGTATCGACCTCGGCACTACCAACAGCTGCATGGCTGTCATGGATCACGGCGAGTACAAAATTATCCCCAACGCGGAAGGGAACCGCACCACGCCTTCCATCGTCGCCTTCACCAAGAGCGGCGAGCGTCTGGTCGGCCAGACTGCGAAACGGCAGGCGGTGACCAATCCGAAAAACACCATCTTTTCGATCAAACGGCTGATGGGCCGCAAATATTCCGAAGTCCAGCGCGAGAAGGAGCTGGTTCCGTACGAGATCGTCGAGGCGCCCAACGGTGACGCCCACGTCCGCGTCGGCGACCACACCTACTCTCCGCCGGAGATTTCCGCGATGATCCTTCAGAAACTGAAGACCGATGCGGAAGCCTACCTCGGCGAAACCATCACCCAGGCGGTCATCACCGTCCCGGCCTACTTCAACGACAGTCAGCGTCAGGCGACCAAGGACGCCGGCAAGATCGCCGGTCTGGAAGTGCTCCGGATCATCAACGAGCCGACGGCGGCGGCGCTTGCCTACGGCCTGGACAAGAAGAGTGACGAAACCGTTGCGGTCTACGACCTCGGCGGCGGCACCTTCGATATTTCGATTCTCGAAATCGGCGACGGCGTCTTCGAAGTGAAGGCCACCAACGGCGACACCCACCTCGGCGGCGACGACTTCGACCAGGCGGTCATCAACTACCTTGCCGATGAATTCCAGAAGGAGAACAGCGTCGATCTGCGCAAGGATCCGCAGGCGCTTCAGCGGCTCAAAGAGGCGGCGGAAAAGGCGAAGTGCGAACTCTCTTCGAGCATGAACACCGACATCAATTTGCCGTTCATCACCATGAACCAGGACGGGCCGGTTCATATGAACATGACCCTTACCCGCGCTCAGCTTGAGAAACTCTGCGATCCGCTGCTGGAACGCACCAAAGTCCCGTGCCAGAACTGCATGAAGGATGCCGAAGTTTCCAAGAGTCAGATCAAGGAAGTGATCCTGGTCGGCGGCATGACCCGTATGCCCAGAGTGCAGGAAGTGGCGAAGGAGACCTTCGACAAGGAGCCGCACAAAGGCGTCAACCCGGACGAAGTGGTTGCCGCCGGCGCAGCGATTCAGGGCGGAGTTCTCAAAGGCGAAGTCAACGATGTGCTGCTGCTCGACGTCACCCCGTTGTCGCTCGGTATCGAAACGATGGGCGGCGTGATGACCAAGCTGATCGAGCGCAACACCACGATCCCGACCAAGAAGAGCGAGATCTTCAGTACGGCGACCGACAACCAGCCTGCGGTGGACGTCCGTGTGCTGCAGGGTGAACGGGAACTTGCCCGCGACAACAAATCGCTCGGCCTCTTCAAACTGGACGGCATCGCTCCGGCGCCCCGCGGCGTTCCGCAGATCGAAGTGACCTTCGACATCGACGCGAACGGCATTCTCCATGTGACGGCCAAGGATCTCGGCACCGGCAAGGAGCAGAAGATCACCATCACCGCGTCGAGCGGCCTCACTGAGGCGGAGATTGAAAAGATGGTCAACGAGGCCAAGGCCCACGCCGAAGACGACAAGGCGGCCAAGGATAAAATCGAGACCAAGAACAAAGCTGATTCGATGGTCTACCAGACAGAAAAGCAGCTCAAGGAGCATGGTGACAAGCTTCCGGCCGAGGTCAAGGGCCAGATCGAGAGCGGCATCGCCAAACTCAAGAAGGAGATTGAATCCGACGACACCGCCGCGATGAAGTCGACCATGCAGGAACTGGAACAGCTCCTGATGAAACTCGGCGAAGCGGTCTACGCGCAGCAACAGCAGCAGGGTGCGGCGGGCAACACCGCCGGCGCCGGCCAGCAGCAGAGCGCGAACAACAACGGCAATGACGACGGGGTTGTCGACGCCGAAGTCGTGGATGACAAATAAACTCAATTCCTAGGTGGAAGAGTAATCCATTGAAGAGCCCCGCCCGGGGAAACTCCCGGGCGGGGGGAGTTTTAGTTTCCGGAATGTAAAACATAAGGTTGTTTTTAAACCAGACACCCAAAACAATAAGGTTGTTTTTAAACCAGACACCCAAAACAATAAGGAGAATCAAAATGTCGAATGTCAACATCAAGCCGCTCGGCGACCGCGTCCTTCTTGAGATCTGCGAGAACACCGAACAGATGAAGGGGGGAATCCTTATCCCCGATTCCGCAAAGGAGAAACCGCAGGAGTACAAGGTGATCGCGCTCGGCACCGGCAAGAACGATGACAAGGGCAACAAGATCCCCTTCGACGTCAAGGTCGGCGACATCGTCCTGACCAGCCGTTACGGCGGCACCGAAGTCAAGGTTGACGACAAAGAGTACAAAGTGGTCAACCAGGACGACATCCTCGCGGTGATCGGCTGATTTTTTTCAAACCATTTCAGCATAACAGCAACAAACAGGAGTTTTCAATACCATGGCTAAACAGCTTGTTTTTTCCGATGAAGCCCGCCGCGGCATTCTCGAAGGCGTGACCCTTCTCTCGAAGGCCGTCAAGGCCACCCTCGGTCCGAAAGGACGCAATGTTGTAATCGATAAGAAATTCGGCGCTCCCGCCATCACCAAGGACGGCGTGACCGTCGCCAAGGAAATCGAACTCAAGTGCCCCTATGCCAACATGGGTGCGCAGATGGTCAAGGAAGTCGCCAGCAAGACCAATGACGTCGCCGGCGACGGCACCACCACCGCGACCGTGCTGGCCGAGGCCATCTATCGGGAAGGTCTCAAGAACGTTACCGCCGGTTCCAATCCGATGGAACTCAAGCGGGGTATCGAAAAGGCCGTGGAGGCCGTCGTGGCTGAAATCGCCAAGATGAGCACCAAGGTCGGTGGCGACATGATCGCCCAGGTTGCCTCCATTTCCGCCAACGGTGACACCACCATCGGCAACATCATCGCGGAAGCGATGGCCAAGGTCGGTCAGGAAGGCACCATCACCGTGGAAGAGGCCAAGACCCTCGAAACCACTCTCGACGTCGTCGAAGGCATGCAGTTCGACAAAGGCTACCTCTCCCCCTACTTCGCCACCAACACCGAGGCGATGGAAGCGGTTCTCGAGGACGCCTATCTGCTGATCCATGAGAAAAAGATCAGCAACCTCAACGACATGCTTCCGCTGCTCCAGGCGGTTGCCAAAGAAGGCAAGCCGCTCCTCATCATCGCCGAAGACGTCGAAGGCGAAGCGCTGGCCACTCTGGTCATCAACAGCATGCGTGGCATCCTCAAGGTCTGCGCGGTCAAGGCGCCGGGCTTCGGCGATCGCCGTAAGGCCATGTTGCAGGATATCGCCATCCTGACCGGCGGAACCTGCATCACCGAAGATCTCGGCATCAAGCTTGAGAACGTCACGCTCGATCAGCTCGGCAAAGCCAAGCGCATCACCGTCACCAAGGAGAACACCACGATCGTCGAAGGCGCCGGTACCCAGGCCGCGATCATGGGCCGTGTCGCCCAGATCCGCCGCGAGATCGAGGAGACCACCAGCGATTACGACCGCGAAAAGCTCCAGGAGCGTCTCGCCAAGCTGGCCGGCGGCGTTGCCGTCATCAACGTCGGCGCCGCGACCGAGGTCGAGATGAAAGAGAAGAAAGACCGCGTTGACGACGCGTTGCACGCCACCCGTGCCGCGGTGGAAGAGGGCATCGTCGCCGGCGGCGGCGTGGCGCTGATCCGCGCTGCGGCGGCGATTGACAAGCTGCAGCTCTCCGGCGATGAGGCCACCGGTGCCGCCATCGTCAAGCGTGCGGTGGAAGAACCGCTCCGTCAGCTCGCCGCCAACGGCGGATACGAGGGCAGTGTTGTGGTTCAGCGCATCAAGGAACTCAAGGGCAACGACGGCTTCAACGTCGCCAACGGCGAGTACACCGATATGCTCAAGGCCGGTATCATCGACCCGGCGAAGGTGACCCGTTCCGCGTTGCAGAACGCTTCCTCGATCGCCAGCCTCCTGCTGACCACCGAGTGCCTGATCACCGACATTAAGGAAGAAAAAGAACCTGCCGCGGCTCCGGCCGGCGGCATGGGCGGCATGGGCGGCATGGGCGGCATGATGTAATTCATCCGTTCATGCCGGGGAAAGTCTCAGAGGCGTTCCCCCCCATCGAATCAAAGGCGTCGCATCGGAATTTCCGGTGCGGCGCTTTTTTTCTTTTCCCCCCTGCAGCATGTGGTCGGGATTGGGGCGGAAGGCTGATCTTCCGCGAGGAAACGACGGTCGTGGGAGCCGGAGGGCCAGGCGCCCTCCAGACCTCTTCGAATGGACGAGGACGCAACCGGGACGGAAATTTCCGACTTCATCGGA
>ENA-UONW01003702-UONW01003702.1-human-gut-metagenome-genome-assembly--contig:-CS52-NODE-3702-length-12191-cov-6.657218_pt1 | contig 12191 bp, 3 predicted proteins | sample MGYA00242463_ERZ724010 | MGnify/ENA metagenome assembly ERZ724010 | reverse complement strand
ACGCGCCGACAACTGAATAGCTGCAGCAGGAAAGGATACTGCTTCCGGGGAAGCGACGCGAGGAAACGAGCGCGCCAAGGGAGCTGAAAACGTGGTCTTCGTCATCGGGCGGCGGGAGCACAGGAACCGATACTGTATCTGCGGTGCAAAAGGTTTTATTGTTATTGTAGTCAGCGGCATAAGCCGTGACATATCGCGCCGGTGCGGGGTGTTTCTCCTCTGCGCCGGTTTCCTGCGCGAGAAACGATACTGTTGTGAAAAATCACGCTGCAGCCATTCATGCAGCAGCTGCGTGAAGCCATAGGCATGAACGGCACGGTGATCCTTCCGGGCCGTGCCGGCACAAAGGAAGAAATATTATAAAAGGAGAATGAAATCATGAAAACGTCCAAAAAAGTGCTTTCTCTGCTTCTGATTGCTGTGATGCTCGTATCCATGCTCTGCATGGGCGTCTCGGCAACGACGACCTATGAGGAAGTCAGTATCAGCGAAGGTGAACCCGTTACCATCAGCTGGAACGGTACGACCGGCACAGTCGTCAACGTTGACCCCAATTCCAGCTACATTCCGAAGCAGTTCATTCTGTGGGCCAGAAGCGGCTTCACGGTAAGCGTCAACGGTACGAATGTTTCCGCATGGACCGCGTCCTACGGCACGTTCACCGATTACGCCTACACCATCCCCACGGATGCGGAGAACAACACCACCATCGTCGCGGCGAACGGTACGACGACCTACACCATCACCTGCCCGCATTACACCGCGACAAGCAGCGCCGATGTGAACCCGAAGGTGGTCAACGGTTATCTGCCGGTCGGTCAGTTTGCCCGTTGGAACAGCTTCGGCTGGGGCACGCTCTACACGGACAGCACCAACGTTAGCTCTTCCAGCAACGATGTGAAGTTCAAGACCGGTTACGTTTCTACCGGCGTTTCCCTCGGTATGGCTGGCGGCTACGTCCAGTTTGATATGGGTAACAACCGTATTCAGAACAACGCCAACAACAAGTACGGCATCGACTTCATCGTGTATGGCAATGCTTTCGTCGGCAACCCCGAGGCCGCCGGCGTTCAGGTCTCCAACGACGGTGTCAACTGGTACACGCTGGCTGGCTCCCGCCACTACATGGACGGCACCAAGTGGAACCAGAACATCTCCTACATCCGCATTGCCGATAAAAACACCACCATCAGTGGGAAGACCTTTGCATCGGCTGGCATCTACACCTCGACGGACTTTGTCGCTCCGGCGACGGACAATGCGGCTGATGTGAACGCGGCGATCGGCGAAGCAACATGGGCTGGCGTCCCGCAGCTGACCGGCAATACCTATCCCAAGCCCTATGACACCGCGACTCCTGCTGCGGCTGCATGGTGGCCGGAATGGGAAAACGATTCCAACGGTAAAGCCGAAAACTACAAGAACGTCTGGAACATCGACAACGAAGTGAAGGGCGTGAGCTGGCTGAGAAGCGGATCCGCGGAGGTCATCACCTATAAGGGTGTTACGATCGTCGAGGACGATATGGTCGTTCTGAACCGGACGCTGAGCGCTGCACCTTCGCAGGCGCAGATGACCGATGTGTACCAGTGGGGCTATGCGGACGTCCGCACCAACGGCTCCACGTATGGCACGATCAGCAACAACCCGTATGCGGCGGCTCCCTCCACGCAGACCGGCGGCGACGGCTTTGACCTCTCCTGGGCGGTTAAGGCAGACGGCACCCCGATTGCACTCTCCTCTGTACGCTATGTCCGTGTCTACAGCGCAGTTCTCTTCAGCGCAGGTGTCTTCGGTGAAACCTCTGCCGAGGTCTGCGGTCTGTATAAAGTGAATGGTAACGGTGGGTCTGCCGCAACGAGTGATCTCATCGTTTATGATGCAGCGTACACCCCGCTGTCTGATGTAAACAATGTTGCAGAAAAAACCATTACTGTTTCTGCAAATGCTAATGCTACCTACTACATTTATTCCACGGAAGAGCATGTTTTCTTGAATGGTGAGGACATTAGCGCAACAAGTGCTACAATGTATCCGCTTACTGTAAATCTTGCGAGCGGTAGTAAGAGTTATCAGATCATTACACAGAGTGGCAACGAAGAACCCTTTGTGACAGTTCTGAAATTCGTTGTTCAGTAAAACTAAAATGCGTGGGGGCGGGCCGCAATATGCAGCCCGCCCACTTGCCATAAGGCGGTGAGAACCATAGTAAGGATAAAAACAAAGCTGCATAATGCAAGAAAAATAACAACTATTTTATTAGCATTGTGCATCATGCTTTCCGCTTTCACATTTGAATCTCATGCAGAAGCACCGACTTGCGGATTTGTAATTGCTACAGAATCGGATGAAAGCAAAGCAATCACAGTAGAAGAATTGGACGCGACTGTTGTTAATGTGAATTATAAGGGAACCCAAAATTATAAAGTAGTAGTTCCGAGCGGCACAACAACGGTATACGTTAAATTTTCATCTAATAGTTTTTCCGATGCAACTGCTTATGTAGGCGATTGTGGAAATACTCCTGCAAAGCGGTGCGTATCTCAACAGTACAAGGATACACTAACAGAAAAATTTAAAACACCTCCCGGAAGTATCATAGCTGGACAATATACAGTAAGCAAGAACTATCAGGATGGCTGGTATGCTATGCCGCTTGCAGATTTGACTGTACAAGCGAGCATCTATCCTGGTGTCACATTTGAACCCACACTAAATTACGCTTGTGCAATGATTTGGCAGTTGGGGAATGTTCCTATTGTGCCTTCGGTTAATAAAGCTGTAAACATTCTGATTCAAATTGGCGAATCTAGCAGCACAAAACTAACTGATTCGGATAAAAAGCCACTCATAGATTTGCTCGATAGTGTAACAGACGGCAATTCTAACTACTATCTTTCAAATGACCGCTACAACGGAAACGAGGAAGATACCATTACGGATCGGAAAAGCGGCTTTTGGGCAGAGTTTACGAAGCCAAACGGCCCCCGTGCCACAGCCCAAGGTGTTCTGGATACTGCAACGACGACAGCGCAAATCACGAAAGCTGTTACTGAATTGGAAACGGCCATCAAAAAGCTGATCCCCAAGACAGAGCTGAACGCGACGAAGCTCTACGAGGCGCTGCAGGATCAGGATTACAGCGAGGAATTTCTGGAGAAGTTCACCAAGCCCAGCGTCGAGAAGTTCCTTGCGGCCCGCAGAGCGGCGCAGGCGTATCTGGACTCGCTGTTCGACGCGACAACGGGGCCGACGGAAAACGTTCCGGCCAATCAGAAGAAGGCCGATGATATGGCCGCTGGCATGAATCTCCTGCTCGTTGACAGTGACACCGTTGAGGACAGCAAGGTCAACAAGCGCACCATTCAGTCGCTGGCCAAGGTCTACAACATGACGGAGAACAACGACCAGTACACCGAGAGCAGCTGGAACGCCTTTGTGACCGCCCGGGAAAAAGCCGTGGACTATGCCGCGAAGCATCCGTGCGACGAGTACATGAAGAGAGAGGAGTCGAGCGAGTATTCGGACCTGACAAGAAAGTTCCTTGACGCGGCCTATAAGCTGACCCCGTTGGGTGAGACGGTCAAGGTCACGTTCTCCTTCAACGACGACCTGCATCTGCGATTCCCGGACATGGTCAAGGAACGGGAGTATACCTATGTCAATGGGATGCCGGTTCGGCAGGACCCGACCCAGGAGCCGATCGAAGACTGGCCGCAGTGCGTCACCGTGGAATTGCCGGCCGGCAGTACGCTGGAAAATCTCTGGAATAAAACCGACCGCAAGCCGGGCAAAGGCGGGATCGCCCAGTCGTATGACAGCGTCTGGAAAACGTTCGTCAAGGGCAGAATGCTCTACGGCGCGACGCCCGGACAGCAGCAGTATTATGGCGACAGCAACTACGTGCTCAAGAACGGCGACGAGATCCAGCTCGTACACATGGACTTCCCCTCCTTCACCTTCAACTACATCTATCGCGATGAGGTGAAGTGGACGGAGATGTCAACGATGCTCGGTGCGCTGCACTTCAAGGAGACCGGTGCACAGACCGCCGCGGCCGGTACGGAAACAACACTGACCGTCGAGCGCACGTCCGCGCATCTGTGGAGCTGGGACGGCGAATATACGCCCTATAAGGGCGCGACGATCGCCGCCTACGGCCCGCAGAACACGGAGGACGGCAGCTACCCCGACACGCCGATTCTGTCTGAAACCACGTCGGATGCAAGCGGCTCCGTGAGCTTCAAGCTCTATCAGGAAGGCAAGTACATTGTCACCGCTTACGACGCCCGGCCGAACGACGAAGCCAACTCCGTCTACTATTCCGGCACGGCATCCGCGCCTTACCTGACGCTCACCGTCGGCGCCGCGGCAGATCCTGATGCGGTCAATGCGGAGCTGAAGGCAGAGCTGGACAAGGTCTACAACGCCTATCCGAAGAAGATCTTCGGCGCGGAGGCATGGAACACGATCGAGACGGCGTACAACACCGCGCTCGCCGTGCTGAATGACCCCGATGCCACGACCGGCAGGGCGTATCTTGCGCAGAAGGAAGCGATCCGCGTCATTCAGGCCACGCAGGCAGAAACGCTGCAGGCCAACAAGACTGCAATCGAGACGTTCCGCAGGTATCTGAACCAGCTTCCGGATAATCCGGAGCTGATCACCGAAAGCGTCAAGCAGGCTGCGCAGTATCTGGTGGACTGCTTCGAGAACCGCATGAACGACTATCAGAAGTCGCTCGTCACCAACGCGGAAAAGGCCAAGTACGACAAGATCAAAGCCTATCTGGACAAGATCGGTGAGACATGGCCCGAAGCGAAGCAGTACAAGCTGCAGCTCAAAGTGGAGGCGGACACGCCCGAGGCGACCGCCGCACTGGAGAGCATGATCGCAGATCTGCGTAATAATCCGGCCAAGATGGACCGCAGGGCGGGTGGTGGTGGCGACCACTCGACGGCAATCCACATTGTAACGCCGTACACCTTCGGCACTTACAGCGGTTCGACAGAGCTGTTCTCTGAGACGTTTGCCGAGGCCGACCCGCTGACGCCTGTCCGGCTTTACACCAATGTGGACTATGCGGCCTACTTCCAGACGCGCAATGCAGACGGCACTTATACGAAGGACGGCGCCGCGTGGTCGATCAGCGACGAAAACCTCCGCATCGTGCAGACGCAGATCCAAACGAAGGAACAGGTCGGTGTGTACAAGGCCGCGGGCCTGACCGTCAAGGTCGATGGTGTCGCGTATGAGATCAAGAGCATCACCTATGACGGCCTCAGCAAGTCCGATATCGTCAGCGGTACGCAGCGTGTCTACGACGCTACCGGTTATAAGGGCAAGGATGACGCAACCGTCAACGTCGATTTTTCTGATGCCTATCTCGGCTTCGCGATGCCTTATAACGATGTGACCGTCACCATCACATGGGGCCGCGTAGACGGCACGGGCGATGAGATCGAGGCAGAAAGAGCCACTGCGCTCGAGGTTCTCGAAGCCGAATACGCCAAGTATGCCGGCATTACGGATGAGGCTAAGAAAGCGAAGATCGATCAGGCGTATACAAATGGCGTGAGCGCAATCAAAGCAGGCAGAAGTGTTACCGCTATCCGCTCCGCGCGTGCATCTGCCGTCACGGCAATGATGAAAGCTGCGGCTGGTACGGACGCATCGTATGGTGATAAGATTAAGGGCTGGGGCGAGGACGCTCTGTTCGACGCTGGCAATCGCGTCGGCACCGTCACCGTCATCATAGAGAACAGCACCTGCGATGGCTCGACACTCAAAGATCCCAACGCTCAGGACGCCGCGAAATTCTTCTACAATAACGGCAAGCCGTTCTTGACAAAGGAGGGGTATCCGCTTGGACAGAATGACTCGGCTATGACTGTCATTCTCCGCGCACTGAATGATGAGGAATACAGCTGGAACGGTACAGGCGGCGGGGACTTCGGTATCACGTATCTTGCGTCGGTCACCAAGAACGGGCATACGCTCGCAGAGTTCACCTGCGGCGCAAGCTCCGGCTGGATGTGCACGCTGAACGACTTCTTCTGCAACCGTTCTCTGAGCGAGTTCCGCGTCAGCGCAACGGATCCCAATTACAGCCTGTCGGACGGCGACGTGATCCACGTCATGTACACGACGAACGGCCTCGGCAGCGACCTTGGCGGTTCGTGGTACAACTCGAACACGACGCTGGAATCCCTTGGCGTCGAGGGCGGCGAGCTGACGAGCGCGTTTGCCTCCGGCGAGGCTGGCGGCAGCTATGATTACACGCTGCTCATCGACGGCGACAGCGCCAACATCACCCTCACGCCGACCGCCGCGAACAAGAACTACCTCGTCCGGACGTATCTCAATGTCAAGGACATCGGCGCGGCAGAAGGCCCGGGCCTCTATAAGAGAACGGAGTCCATCCCTGTCGCGGCGGGCGACGTGATCTACGTCGGCTGCGGCGAATACAGCTGGCCCAGTATGAACAATCAGGGCGATGAAAACCGCGCCTATACTGGCACATGGTATGCGCTGCACGTTGTCAGCAAGTCCACCGGCGGCAAGGATGTAAAGGCGCAGATCGACGCACTGCCTGATTCGCTCACCTACAGCGATTACCAGTCCTATGAGCGCAGCGTCGCCGCGGCCCGCGCCGCGTACAAGGCGCTCGGCGAGGATGCCCGCGCAGAGGTCACGAACCTTGAGAAGCTGGAACGGCTGGAGGAACAGCTCAGGAGCTATCAGGAGATCGACGATTTCAAGCAGCGGATCGAGACACTTCCGGAGGACAATCAGGTCACGCTGGATCACAAGGAGGCTGTGGACAAGGCGTCCCGCATCTACGACTATCTGACGCCCGAACAAAAGCAGTATCTCACACCCGCAGAGCTCCAGAAGCTGCAGGAACTGCAGGCCAGGATCGATGCGCTTACCGCACAGGCTGTCATTGACATGATCACGGCCCTTGGTGACCCGGAGCAGGTCACATTGGAGCAGGAAAACGATGTCAAGGCGGCACGCGCGGCCTATGATGCGCTGACCGATGCGCAGAAGGCTCTCGTTGGCAGTGATAACCTTGCCAAGCTGAAGAAGGCCGAAGCCCGAATTGAAGACCTCAAGAAGCCCGATCCAATCACGCCGGTTGTCCCCGTCAAGCCGAGCAAGCCGAAGGACGACAAGCCCACCACGGGTTCTTCGTTCACGGATGTTCCGGCTGGCAGCTGGTATGAGGATGCTGTGAATTATGTCTATGAAAAGGGCCTGATGAACGGCACGTCCTCCAATGCTTTCAGCCCGAACGCAAATACGACGCGCGGCATGATCGTCACGATCCTCGCCCGTGTCGAGGGCGTGAACACGAATGGTACACCGTGGTACGCGGCAGGCCAGAAGTGGGCCATGGACAACGGCATTTCGGACGGCACCAACATGCCGGGCGTTATCACCCGTGAGCAGCTGGCAACGATCCTGTACCGCTACGCGAAGCAGAAGGGTTACGACGTGAGCAAATCCGCCGCCCTGACCGGTTTCTCCGATGCGGACAAGGTCAGCGGATACGCGGCAGAGGCCATGCAGTGGGCAGTCGCCGAAGGGCTCCTTCAGGGCTCGAACGGCAAGCTCAATCCGCAGGGCTCCGCCACCCGCGCACAGGTCGCGACCATCCTCATGCGCTTCATGGAAAAAATCGCAAAATGAAACACATGATCCAACGTTCTGAATTGAATATTGGATAACCACCCCAAGCTGGGCGGTTCCCCACGCGAAAGCGTGGGGAACCGTGCGGCTTATTCGTGCGTTTAAGGGTACTTCTTAAAAGTACGAATAAGCTGCACAAAATGCAGACTTTTTTAAGGGGGAAGCCCTTTTCCCGGAGGGCGAACACACATGAAAAAATTCTTTGAAAGGTACCCATGGGTGCAGCAGGCGGGCTGCGGCGTGCTGATCTGTGCGCTGCTGCTGAGCATCTGTCTGCCGCTTATGGGCATGCGGTCAGTTGAGCCGGAAAACCCGATTCTGGACGCTGCGCCGCAGGAGATCACCGTTTTGCAGGCGGGGCAGGCGCCCGGCCATGCCGGAAACGGCGAAGCCGAAAGCACCGGCGCAGCCGGTTCGGGCGGCAGCGCCGACAGTACGCTGGCCGGCGAACAGGAGCAGCCTGACCCGGAGGAAACGGAAAACCAGACCGAGCAGGGGCAGGACACTCAGCCGGAGCAGCAGCCGCAAGGCAAGCCCCAGCAGGAGGTCCTGGCCGATGCCGCCATCGGCACGAATACGGATTCCAACAAGGGCGACGAGGGTGAGGAAGCCGGAGACACCGGCGAGACGGACGAGGATCTGCCGGAAACGGAACTCGACCTTGGTGCGCTGCTGACGTGGTACAAGTACGGCTCACAGGCAAGCTCCATGGTCTGCGCGCCCGGAGACTCTGTCGGCAAGCGCGTCCTGCTGGCCCAGCTCGACCGCGGCAGACTGCGCTATGAACTCAACCTCACCGGCCTCGACGCGGATGACGCAAAAATCACCGGTGTGCAGGTCGCAGTTGGAAACGGAGTATCGCAGAAAGCGGATACGCGCGGCGTGCTGGACATGACGCTGCCGGACGGCGCAGAGTTCCAGAACTATATCCTGACCGTACAAGCTCATGCGACGCAAAAGAACCAGAAGGGCGAAACCGTGGAGACAGACGTGAATTTTGCGTTCTTGCTTCGCTTGGAAAGCGGCATTGACTTGGATTTGCAGCTCACATGGCAGCCCAACGGTCAGGCTACCTGCCCGGCCAACGGCTCTGTCAATCGCACAGTCAAGAGCGACACGCTGACAGACGGAAATTTCGCATACGCGCTGCAATTCCTCGGCGAAAACGCGGACGACGCAACGATCCGCACGGCGGAATACTGGACGACGGACGGCGAACGCGGAACGCTCTCGGAATCCGGCGAGATCCAGATGGCCGCCGCAGACGGCAAGGATACGGAAACGTACTATCTCGCCGTGACCGCCGAGGTGTTGGGGCAGACGATCAGCTATACGTTCGTCGTGACATATGAGGACGGCATTGACCTCCAGCTGCAATTTACATGGTACGAAAAATCCGTCACGTCGCAGACCGTTCTCTGCGACGCGGACAAGCGCATCAATCTGGCTGTCAAACACAATCAGCTCAGCAACGGCGAGCTGCTTTACAAATTCGGCCTGACCGGCAGAAGCGCGAAGGACGCCCAGATCGTCTCCGCCGCCATCGACGGCGCAGCTCTGAACACGGAAAAGGGCAGCTATCAGCTCCAGTCCTCTGAGAGCGGCACAACGTACACCATCCTCGTTACAGCGGATGTCAATGGCAAACCGGTCACCTTCACCGTGACCCTCCGCTACCAGAGCGACGTTTCTTTGCAGATGTCCTACACGATCACGGAGGATGGCGCGGCAAAGCCGTGTGTGCTGACGTGCGAAAACAGCAAGACTGTCAATGCTGACCCCATCTACGACGACCAACTGGCAGACGGTCTGCTGACCTATCAATTTGCAATTCAGGGCGAGGACGCCGCAAATGTGACCATTTCCTCTGTGAAATGCTATCAGACCGGTGGCGACGGCAGCAGCATGACGCTGACCGCGCCGGACGGCTCCGTCACGCTCCTGCTCCGTGAGGAGAAAACGGGCGACAATCTTTTCACTGTGACCGCCGCAGCAGCGGACGGAACGAGCTACGAGTTCAAATTCAACCTTCCGTATAAGCATCGCGGCGACAAAGAGGTCAAAATCAAGATCAACCTGAAGGACGGCGAGACCGTCACCAACGACACGGACGTCAACCTCAACGTGGAGGCATGGACAGAGGACGAAGCCGGCCAGCATACCTACATCCTCGCCAGCGGCACGGATACCGAGCTGACCGTCACGCTGGACGATGAGACTGTCCGTTCCAGCGGCATGTCCGGCAATATCCAGCAGTATGTCCTGCGCCCCAAGAATCCGGATACCGGTGATACGCTCGTACATACGCTCAAAATCTACGCCGAGGACGCCTACGGCAACTCCAACACGCTGGAGATCAAGCTGAACGGCGATCGCGTTCAGAAGGGCCAGCGGATCGGCGAGGCGCAGATCTATATTGATCTCAGCGTCGTGGGCCTCGGAATCTATGGCCCTGTCTCCTATGACGTGCTCGCGGACGAGCCGGTGTCCTATGTCGTTCTCAAGGCCATTCTGGGCCGGGACATGGGCGAACCCTTCGGCACGGCGAAAGAAAGCCTCGATTGGGCTGTCTGTGATTATTCCGGTTCCAGCCCGGAGACCGGCTTCTATCTGCGTGCGCTGGACGACGGCAACGGCCTCGGAAGCCGGGCGGAGGCCCTCTCTGGCAGTTGGAACAGCTATGGTGCCGACGCGGCGGCCGTCTATGCCGCGATCGACCAATACTTCCAGGGCTCCGCGCACAAGAAAGAAAAAGCGGCGCTCTGGCGCTGCATCTACAACAATAAGATCCCGCTGACGAAAGACTCCAGTATCCTTGGTGAACAGATATTTACCATCTATTCCGGCTGGATGTATTCCATCGGCGGCGAGACCTTCTATCCCGGCACGTCCATGTCCAACTGGCGGCTGAAGGATCAGGATACGCTGGTGCTGCGTTACACGCTGGCCTGCGGTTGGGACGTCGGCGCAACGATGGGCAGCGAGGGCAAAGGCTCTGCCGGTTACTGCGCCGGGTGCATCAACGGAACGTGGTGGGTCAATCACAACTTCCAGAAGCAGAAGGACGGAACCTACGCCTGCACCGCATGCGGTCTGACGCAGGACTGCCCGCACACCAACAGCCATTGGAAGGATCTCGGCAACGGCAGCTGCATCCAGATCTGCGATGATGAAAACGGAAAAGAGATCGGCGCAGCAAAGGCCCATGAATTTGGCAGCTATACCGCAGACCCGGAAAACGAAAATCAGCATGTCCGCACCTGCAAGAACTGCGGCGCGAAGGAGACCGGCGAGCACCGCTGGCCGTCCACCACGGCACAGGCCAAATGCGAAGAGGACGTCACACTGACGCTGACCTGTGAAGACTGCGGCGCGACGAAGGAAGAAACCATCCCCGCCGCAGGACATGAAGCGGATCTCGGCAGCTGGCATAAGGACGCCAATGGTCATTGGCATATCTGCGTCCGCTGCCAGAAGGAGCTGCCGGAAACGAAGGGCACGCACCAATATGAGCTGCTCTACGATTCATGGCGCTGCAAGGACTGCTTCTTCAAGCACAGCGACGCCTGCACCGGCGAGGTCAAAGCGACGTCCCTAGATGAAACCAGCCACCAGTGGTCCTGCACCGTCTGCCGCGACATTTCTGTCGTCGAGGAGCATCACTTCGACGACAGCGGAGTCTGCACGGATTGCGGGTACAGTGGTCACGTCTGCGAGGAAAACAAACGCTGTGTGAACAATGGCGACGGAACGCATAACATGGTATGCAACGTCTGCGGGAAAGTCTTGTCTGAGCCCGAGGGACACACCTATGTTGAGGGCATCTGCACGGCCTGCGGCGCAATAGACCAGACCTACACGCCTGACTCGAATCCGGGCGGCGATGACGGCGGCGGAAGCGGCGGCAATCCCGGCGGAGACGGCGACGATGATTCCGGCAGCGGCGGCGCTGGCGGCGATCCCGGCGGAGGCTTTGACAGCGGAGACGATTCCGGCGCCGGAGACACCGGCGGAGAAGGATAACGACATAAAAAATAACGAATAGGAGCAGCTTGCTATGAATACAAAAATCAACGAGATTTTACAGGAGATCGAGTCCGTTATCGTCGGCAAGAATGAGATTGTCGAGAAGATTTTAATGGCAATTCTGGCGCAGGGCCACGTTCTCATGGAGGACGTGCCCGGTGTCGGCAAGACCACCACAGCCATGGCCTTTGCAAAAGTCCTCGGCTTGGAGACCCGCCGTGTGCAGTTCACGTCGGACACCGTGCCGTCGGACATCATCGGCTTCTCGGTCTATGACAAAAAGGCAGACGAATTTGTTTACAAACCCGGCGCGATCATGACGAATCTGCTGCTGGCAGATGAGATCAACAGAACGTCCAGCAAGACGCAGTCCGCGCTGCTGGAGGCGATGGAGGAGCACAAGGTCACGGTGGACGGCAAGACGTATGATTTGCCGAATCCCTTCATCGTCCTTGCCACGCAGAACCCGG
>ENA-UONW01003698-UONW01003698.1-human-gut-metagenome-genome-assembly--contig:-CS52-NODE-3698-length-12199-cov-4.893363_pt1 | contig 12199 bp, 24 predicted proteins | sample MGYA00242463_ERZ724010 | MGnify/ENA metagenome assembly ERZ724010 | reverse complement strand
ATTAAACAATCATCGGGGATGCATTTGCAACTATCAGAGTTCTTCCAGCTGTTCATTGGATTTCGCATGCCACGTATAGCTGCTTCCCAACCGTAGATTTCCAAATTTTTAATCTTTATCATGTTGTTCCTCCAAACTTTTACTGTAATCTTCATACCAATCCGCTTTTGCAAAGTCCTTTTCTGCATCGCCTTTCAGCCCTGCACGGTATCGGTACTTGTACGCATTCAATTCACAGAAAGCTTTTGTCTTTTCCACTCCGAATGTTTCCAGCATTTCAACGATACATTCTTTTCTTCCAGCGATGTTGTAATGCGATGGATGATTCACATCACTGCTTGCTGCTACCTTGCTTTCTTCACCATACGGCTCTGGCAGCGGCATCCAGGCAATAATGTGTAAGTTACGCCATCCACTTATGCCGTTGACAAAACCTGACCATTCTCCATGAAACATAGAGCATATGCCGTATGTTTGATACAATCTATTGTATTCACCATATCTAAAATACTCAAACCATACAAGCACATCCTGTCCATTTTCGGGCAGTCTCTCACTGCATGGAATCCAGTTCATTTCCATTTTCAATCAGTCCTTTCTGACCAGTTCCGGATTGTCGTGGATGTTGCCGACAATTTCAAACTCATTTCCATAAGAAACTGTAAAATCCGTATCAAATTCCATGTCAAAATCAATGCAATCAAGTACGAACATACAGCAATCGCTACACCATTCTACAACATAAGAAATTGTTTTCTGTCCGTTTCTGTTGGATCGTCTAACTATATCTCCTTCGAAAATCTTCACCCCGTTTTTATCTTTCAAGCCGGTGTACTGCCCAATGGTTTCAGGATTGATCTGCACAAGTGTTCTTTTCCCAGGTAAACTTATCGCACAAATGCAATAAGGTGGGTCTGATGATCTAACCGGCATGCCTTCACGCCACATCAGATTGTCAGCGTCTTTCCCTCTGAACAAAATTTCACGATTCACTACAATTCTCCTCTCTTATCTGCCGATACGCCATTCGCAGCCCAACCAGCCAGCAAATAACACGAGTATCAATGTACTGCCCTGCACTGTAAATCCATTCCCAGTAATCTGGGCAAATTTCTAACAACACATGATCTGTATCATCCGATACATGATAAAAACCAGAAAATTCACTGAAATTCTCCATGAGAGTTTCCAAACAATCTTGTCTCTCTTTTTTTTCCTCATCTGAAAGTTCCTCATCTTTAGGAAAGAGAAATTCTTTTAATTTCTCTTTTGCAATTTTCTCGTCATATGCATACTTATCCGTACTGCATTCTATTTTCTCAACAAAATAGCCAATCTCATAATCAGACAATGCTTTCAGTGTTGCACGTTCCGTCAACTGTATCACTGCCGAACCCAAATCACCGGATATGTACAGGCAACCACGACTTTCGTCAAATACATATCGTACATAGTAATTTGAGGAACCGTCTTCATTCCGCCAATCCAAAGTGGAGATACCGTCAAGCTGGCGAAAAGCAGCTCTGTGATGTGCGAAACTTTCTTTTGCATGAGCAATTTGTTTTTCTCTTATATCAGTCATTCCGATTCCTCCAAATCCATCTTCGCACCACAATGTGGGCAATAAGGCGGATTGTAAGCCTTGTTGCTTTTTCCACATATGCTGCACCATGTTTTCCCATCATGCAAGTTCCATTTCCCGTGTGACAAAAGCCTTGCAAGCGTTTCTACATCCACCGTTACAGGCATCACAGAATCCACATCATCAAGGTTGCTACACGCTTCATCAATAGCGGCATCCCATCCCTGAAAATAAGTTTCTTTTGAATCGCAACCACCGATATAATCCAGCATTGCATACACCTCACGGCGGCGAACCAAATCGTCTGGAACATCGTCATCGAAGTCCAGATTGTCATATTGCAGCTTGATATAGTCTTTCATCTTTTCAAAACCCCCTTCACACTTCTCATATTACCGTCCCTCTCTGCAACTTTTTCGCACAAGCCGCAACCTGTGCAGATTCTTCCATCGCTCTTACAACTGCATTTTCCATTTCCTGTGCGATTTTTATCGCTGCTGCCATATCATTCTCCCGTACGCACTTATGCAAGCGATTCCAGCAATCCCATGCCACCCGCATTTCCTCGTTTGCTTCCTGCAACTCTTCCAGCAGCACGCTTTCTGCTTCGTGAAGGGAATGATATTTCATGTCTTCGTATTTCACAGTGCAATTCTTAAGTTCTGATGCAACAGCAACTTTTACTGCCGATTTTGTCTTTTCTGCTATCATAATTTACCTCCGTGTCCGCATATTCCGCTCTTTTGCCTCTTTGATTTTAATTTTTGCATGATACGACATTTCATCAATTCGCCCTGCTAACGCTGCATCCATAGATTCTATTTCGTCCAGCGTATATTCTGTGGAAAGAATCAAGGGTTTTCGTGCATTATATCTTGCATTGATCACATCAAATGCAATCGCTGCCATTTTTGGATAAGCCTTATAATTCTTCAAAAAATCATCTATATACAGAATCTCTGCCCCCCTAATATCTTCCATGATGCGTTGCCGTACCTCGTAGTGATAGGTATTTGCATCCAATTCCCGAAATAGGTCACCCCATATTTTATAAGATACTTGTTTTCCGTTTTGTATCAAATGGTTGCAAACTGCTGTACAAATATGTGTTTTCCCACTGCCAGGCTGCCCACTCACAAGCAGCCACATCGCATGCTGTTCGGCGGCATATTTTAATGCAATATCTTTCACAATTTTCTGCCACGGTTCATCTGTCCGATAGCTGTCAAATGTGCAGCGTTCCAGCAACATCCCAAGTCCACTTTCCATCATATGCCGCTTCACAAGGCGTTGCTTCATGCACTCACACTGTCGATTCATAAAATAATCGCCGTCGAAATAGTAAATAACACCCTTATTCCTGCATTTATCACACTGAATGCCATCCAATTTATGTAGTGCACCTTCCTCCGCATTCATCCATGCAGCTCGCATAGAATCGTAATTTTGCAGGTTAAATTTCTCCTTCTCCATCGGTTGCACTTTCTGTGGCGTCTGCTGCCGCACCTCTTCTGGTATCAGATACGTCAAATGTGCCATTCCTTTTACCATTATATTTTCCCTCCAATATCTTTGCAAAATTTGCATCTTGCATCATCCAATCAAAATCAGCAGACCAATTCACATTGTTACTTCCCTTTAAAAAATCACTATTTTGTGCATATTCAAATATTGTTTTAAAATCCTTTATGGAATAGACCCGCAATCTGGCTCGAATCGCTTTCCTGCGTTTTTCAGATAGCGTCCTTAATTTTGGGTAGGACTTGCATATCTCATGATACAAATCCACAATTTGATTGACTGTTATATCTTCTTTATCTTTCTTATCTTTCTTATCTTTCTTATATTGTTGTTGGTAGCCTGTTGGAAGCCTGTTAGAAGCCTGTTGGTTGTCTGTTGGTGATCGTGTTAGTGACTGATATTCATTGTAGTTATTTATCGCAATTACGGTGAATTTTGCATATGATGTGCATGTTACTTCACCTGTTGATTTAAGGTGATTAAGGGCTGTTCTTATATTTTGAATTGACAGCCCCAATTCGCTTGCAAGTTTTGGATAGCTCGACACCACTTCACCACGATGTATTGTAATACTTTCAAAGTCATGATTTTCGAAATTTGCAGAAAGTAGCAAATGGACAAATAATCGCATTGTGTTTGCATCTTTATACCACCGCCAATTAGCAAATCTTCTATAAAGTTTTACATGTCCATTTTCAAGCACCTATTTCACCCCATTAAAACGGCACATCCCCGTCACCTAGAATTTCCTCAAAGTCACTCAAATCGCCAAGCTGTGCTTGCACATCCGCTGCATAAGTATGAACACCGTTGTTCACCGGAGCGGCTGCCTGCGGCGTGCTGTAGGCGTTTTGCGTTGTCGGTGGGTAGTTTTGCGTATTTCCGTTATAATTGCCCTGTGCGGCATTCTGGCTGGTGTCAGCGGCTTTCTTGCTTTCTCCAAACGAAATGTTTTCCGCATTGACCACCATCGCATAGTGTTTCACGCCGTTGCTGTCCGTGTAATCGGCATTTTGCAGTCTGCCTTCCAAAATGATCATGGATCCCTTGCGGAAATAACGGCTTACAAACTCCGCCTGCTGCCGCCAGCAAACCACGCTGATAAAATCGGCTTTCTGCTCACTGCCTTTGTTGTACTGCCGATTTACTGCAATCCGGAATCGACACACGGCAATGCCGCTCTGCGTAGTTCTCAGTTCAGGGTCAGCACATAGCCGCCCCATTAGAATGACTTTATTCAGCATATTCCGTTTATCCTTTCTGTAAATGTTCTGTAAGCTGTTGCATTGAAACGCCGCCCATCATGGCACGAATGGTATCGCTAATCATCTCTTTTGCCCACGAAATACCGGAAAGATAGTGCAGCATCTCAATGATTTCATTGGAAAATCCAGTTGCTTTGCAAGCTGCTTGCATATCAGCATCATTTTTCTTGCAATCTGATAAACCAAGTAGATAATCTGTTGTCACATTATAATATTTAGCAAGATCAATAAACACATCCATACGTGGAAATGCTTTGCCACGTTCATATGTTGAAATGGATTCGCTTGAGACAAAAAGTTTTTTCCCAACATCACGAATGGATTCGCAACGTTCTTGCCGCAACTCCCGCAGACGTTCCCCAAACACATTATCCTCCATTTTGATTCTCCTTTCTCATAGGTGCAATTGCCACCTCATAATTTTTGTAGTAATAATAGAAAATTTCCAGTATTTTTTCGGCAGTCTCTTCTTTTTTTACAAGCGACACCTGCAACCCACAGCGATTACCAGAACGAAGGGAACGCAGTGCAAAATAAACCGTTTCGCCGATTCTCTTAATTTTTCGATTCTGTGCAATCATTTGCGGTTCTGGAATTTCAAATGCTTTCAATTCTTGTTCCGAAGTAACACCTTCCAGAATCAATTCAATATGCCTTGCATTTTTAGCCGCTGCATCTAATTCCTTTTTGATTCGTTCTCCATTTTTTGTTGTGATGTTTCCGTATAATTCATCCACGCTGCCTTTTCGTTCAATCACGCAGGAGCGTTCAAAGCTTTTCCCATTGATTTCAAAGGAATAGTCTCCATAATCCAATTTCCTATTTTCCGTTGCAATTCCGTGAGAATACAAGTATTGTACAATATGTTGATTGCACTGTTCACGGGTATCGCAAATAATTGTGACTTTTTTGTTAAATTCTTTTTTCTCTTTCATTCTTCCACCTCAAAATCATAAACAGACTTATAGTTTATCGGGCTTTGCAGCACCTTATTGGCTCTGCAATATGCACACTTTCCACATGGCATCGGAACAATTTCACCAGATTTTATTTTCTGAAATCGCTTTACCATAGATACGACAAACTCCAATGCAGCGTCCAGCACATCATCTGGAATCCAGAATAATTCCAAATCGGGTTCCGGTTCTTTTGTGACGGCGGCTATGTAAAATGGCAGTGTTTTTCCGGTATTTTGCCGTACAATTTCACGATATACTGCACCTTGTATATCATATCGCCAGAAATCAATGAAATGTAGCTTCTGCTTTTTTTCTGGACTGTAAATCAGCTGAAAGTCACGAACTACCTTTAAATCCACAATCATGACACCATCGTGATAACTGTCAATTTTGGATTTGAACGGCACGCCGCAAATTTCTCCGGTGAAAATTTTCTGCTTTTGACCGCCCATATACTGCATGAATTTTTTATCACGCTGTACCCGCTGGATGATATAATCTGCATGCTTGTACTGGGCTTTCAATTCTCCTTTTTTGGTTACAATTTCTGGATGTGCCGAAATAAAGGATTGCAGTGTTCCTTCAAAGAAAGCGTCCACATAAGAGCCAATTAAAAGAGAATCTGTGGTTGCCTTGTGATATTCGCCATTTAATTCTGCCATCGTGCGTGCCTCGCAGTCCAGAAAAGACTTGAACTGCGAAACACTCATGTACGATTGACTGCTTTCTGGTGCAAAATAATTTTCATTTGTCAGCATTTTGCTTGTCCCTCTGCAAATGGGTCTGGAGCTGTTTCCGCTTTTTTTGTTGCAACGTCATCTGCTTCACCTTCCACATGGCAACCCATCAGCACCTCTGGGCAGTGAACCCGTGCAAAAAATGCACCAGCCCGATATGCCAGCATTTGTTCCGGCATGCTTTTCCACTTTTTGTTGCTCATCCAACCTTCTTCGATTGCCATTGCAATGGTGATTTCTGTCCCGACTAGTTCTGTATCACCATCTTTTGCTGTGATATAGCACCCTCTGTTGTTCGTTCCACGCTCTCCGGTATAAATCACCCTGACATCTTGAAACCGCTGCCGAATGAACGACAAACAAGCCTGTCCACTCCATGACGGTTTCCCTTTTACAACATACAACTGCTGCATGACCATGAGCGGAGAAACGCCCATTCTCTGTGCCATATCCACAGCAATGGCACAATCTCCTGGCTTTCCTGCATATGCAGTCGGCACAAGACTGCTGGATGCAAAGACTTGACCAATCCGCATAGCGGAGGCAAAGTCTGATATCATGGAAGGGGTACTTGCTTTCTTTTCCGGCATTGCCAGTTGATTTTTATCTGTCGAATGCTCCATATCAAACCTCCTGCATCATCAATGCATTTGCTGTGATTCGCTCTGTCATGGAATCCACCAAAATTCTAAAACAATTCTCACACAGCCACTCCGAAAGAAAAGGAATCCGTTTCAATTCCTCTTCTCCTGCAACTTCTTCACCGCAGCCATCGCAATAGCAGTGCGGCACACGCCGCAGACCACAGCCCCTGCAAACCTCGCAGCAGTTGCAGTCATTTTCATACCGTATCACGTTGTTCGACCCCCTCCAACAGCGTGTCATAGATGTACTGTTCTTTCGGTGTTAATTCGGTGCCAATCGTATAAGTTTTACGATAAAGACGAGCATTTTCTCGGTGCAACAAGACTCTATACAGCCTGTCCAAGACAGCATTTACTTCTTCTTCGCTCTCCATATTTCCGCCGTATGTATTGACCATGCAGGCAGCAGCATCCGTAAATGATGCAAAATCATCAGTTCTTTTCATGTTTCTGTTTCTCCTCATGCTCTTTCAATTTTGGATTGTCTGGAATTAACATGCCGATACAATCACAGCAGTGCAGGTGTCCGTCCAATCCCAGATACAGCGGTACACCGCTGATTCCGCAGTTCACGCATTTTTCATTGCTCATCCTCATATTCCTCCGTTATCATCAATTTTTCGACCGGCATGCCAAAATAATTTGAAAGCTTGAGCCATTCTTTTGCTGAGAAATCAGTCCTACCTTGCAAACGTCTTTTGATATAGCTTATTTTACAGCCTCTGTCTTTTGGTTCATTTGGACGCAGAACTTCGTACAACCTCGTTAGTGTTGTTTTCTCAATCATCATGCAATTAGCTATGTTCGGATAAATGCATCCTTCTAAGCGACTTTTTCTGCCTCTAATACAATTAGCCAACGTTTCTTGTACACACTGCTTTGTGCATCCCATATGCTCCCCAATCTGCTTGTATGTAAATCCATCAATAAGCAGCGTAAATACCTCTATTTTTTGCTCTCGTGTCATGCTCATATTCCTCCATCTTACAAGTCAAATTTCATTTGCCTTTCCAAGGGTTTCCATTCTACACCAATGAAATCAAGCACACGACCCCAACCATATGTCTCACCATTCTGGTCTGTACAGCACCGATTCATCCAGTAATCCCATTCCTTTGGATTGTCCTCATACAGTCTGTCAAACCGATGTGGACGTTTTTCCATATGGATTCCAAATCCACACATGCTGCACCCTGTTCGTTGTGCACGTGTCGTGTAAAGTTGCCCATTTTCATTTCGCTTAATTTCTCCATAAATTTCTGGTACAGGGACTTTTAAATCCACTGCTAGCTGTAGCAAATCCTGTCTGCTAAACGTGGCAAACGGGCAGCTACGTGTTACAGATTTCCCATAATAATTGCATCCATTTTTCATAAGTGCCATTTCTCTTTGACCACCCTCAGATGCCATCAATCCTAAAAACGGGACACTGTTATGTTCTTTCGCCCAATCATCACAAGGCTTTTCTTTTAAGTAATAGCAGCATTTTGAGGAGACTTTAAAACAAGGAACATCCCTGATTTCCAAATCTGGACGCATATCCTTATAATTTCCGCCAAACAGTTTAATCCACTTGTCTTGCAATTTAATGCGGTCGGAGTGTCTGTATCCGCCTTGTTCTCCCATATCGCCAGTCATAATAGCATGAATAAAAGTCTGTTTTTCTGCATTTGGCTGCAACAGATAACTGATTTTATTTGCTTTTGCCTTGCTGATAACAGGAAAACCGAGCTCCTGTAAGACTTTTGATTTTGTCATATGTGGCTTTATACTGATCACACCAAGTTGCTTATGTACCGCTTGATTGCTCTTGTCTTCTAGTATAGAGACGCTGATTGCAGGCACATCAATTCCGACGGAACGCAAAAACACAAGCAGTGTGATACTATCCAATCCGCCAACAGAGACGTGACATTCTTTTCCTTCGCCCGTCATCTTATCGTAAAACTCCCAAGCTCGTCTTTTTGCAAGCATGATTTTTGCCTCATACGGCAAAGCTTGCCTTTGACGAAATTCACCAATATTCACTTGACTTTCCTTTCTCCCTATGCTAAAATAGAGATGATTTTTCAAACTTTTTTCTTTCAATCCTTGTGCCGTTACCAGCAGCACAGGGATTATTTTTTTGCCCGAAGCTGGGCATTGCTCTCACGAAGCAGCTTGTTTTCCTCTTTTAGAAGTTGATTTTGCTGTTTGATAGTTTGGAGCTCCTTTGTTTTTTCTCCAACTTCTTCATTTTCCAGATGAACGGTTTGCCAGCCATTCCACTGCTTCTGATAGCGTTCCAAACTCTTCTTTTCCTCATATCGTCTTTTTGCTTCTTTTTGAGATTTTTTCCGTTGTGCACTCCTGCAATCATCGCAATATTTTACACTGATAAAGCGATACCAACTATCATAATCTGTATCCGATATTTCCAATCCGCATATTTTACAATGCTTTATCATGCTATGCCATCACTCCCCTACTATGGTTAAAAAGTGCGTTTTGATTCTGTTTTGATACCATGTTTTGATACCAATGTGCCACAAAATCATTCACATTTTTTCGGAGAGGGAAGTGCTGCACTTTTCCGTCAAATCGTCCAGTGCCAGCCTTGTGAATTCCTGCAACCATTCCGGCGGCACATCCATGGAAAGAGACTGCAACTCTCCACAATGGTCATAACGGGATAGCTGTATTGTCATTGTTTCACCAGACTTGAGTGCAACAATCAAATCATCCTGCAACCGATTGACCTGCTCGTATTGCCGTAGAAGACGCTGCTGCCGATCGTTCTGTTCCTTTGCAGCAGTATAGTCAAATCCGCTGACTGTGTGGAATGATTTCTTTTCCGGCTCTGTATTATCCTGTCGCATTAACTTCATATTGTGCCGATAGTACGCCACGCCAATTGCAATACAAGCAGCGGCAGCTATGTACTCAATCATGTTGCACCTCCGGTTCTTTGTATTTCCTGTTCCAACATTTCCCATAATATTCTTCACAAACGAAATCCAAGAATGGGCATTTTCTTTCCATCCCAAGAAAATCATAATCAAATGGGCAGTATCTAACGCCACCAATGTACATTTCATCAACATCATCTGGCTGCACCTCAGCCACTTTTTCTTTCAACGTCATTGCTTTTCCTACCTTTCTCTTATATTCACATTGTAACTTCTGCCTTTTCCTCCTGCATATCTGCTGCCGCCCACGCACGGAGTGCAATTTGCACAATCTGTTCCATTGCTTTTTCTCCGTCTTCATGTGTTTTATCACGGCAACAATTGTCAGCAATCAGAATTGTTGTATTTCCTATTTTATACTCTTCTACAATATTAGGCTTTTCTATTTTTTGCCGCATATCGTCACCTCCCGACATAACATATTTATGCTATTTGGGCTTGTTTCATTGACAAAAGATATTCTTATTTTTATTACCCTTTCGGGTAGCGGTTGACAGGCTCAGCCGCTTAAAGCCGTATAGAATTAATTTTCGCTTGAATTGGTTTCCTTTGTGTCAGAGGAATTGAAATTCACAATCGTTCCATCTGCTCCGGAAACCTGTGGCAGCTGTCCGTTCCATTTCTCAACCTTATTGTATTCTGTTAAATCGGAAGAGATAGAAGCGGCAATTTCCTTGTTGGCGGCAGCTTCTGCATCTGCCTTGATTTTGATTGCATCCGCTTCTGCCTGTGCTTCAATTCGTTTCTTTTCCGCAGCGGCATTGGCTGCGACAACAGTCTGCTCCGCTTCTATCTCTGCCTTTTCCCGATTTTGTTCTGCCACTTGCTTTGCCTCAATGGCGGCATTGTACTCATCAGAAAGATTCATGTCTGTGATATTAAATTGACTTACATAGATACCATAGGGTTCCATTTTCAGATTCAGCGTATCTTGTACACCGGATGCAACAGCGGAACGGGAATCTACAAGTGCCGATGCGGAATACTTTGCCATGACGGATTTCACAGATTCCTGTACACTGGGCGTCAAGATAACATCTTCGTACTTCTTTCCGATATTCTGATACACATCCGCACTCCGGTTCGCTGGCACGTAAAAGTTGACGGCAATAGTAGTGGCAACAACCTGCATATCTTTTGATACGGCTTCGGTTTTGATTTCTGCTTTCTGTACCATGTTGTTCATGTCATAGACAGACTGTATAAATGGAGCTTTGAAATGCAGACCTTCTGAGAGGGTTTCCCCCTTCACCGCACCAAATTCCTTTACAACTCCAGTAGATCCTACTGGAACGACGGTCAAGGAGGCGAGCAGCACGATAATACCTGCTACACCTGCTACTGCTGCGGGTATCAAGATTTTGTAGTTCATATGTAATACTTCCTTTCTGCCGGAATCCGTCCGGCTCACTTATGCCGGAACAGCTCGTTTACAGAGATGTCCGGAAAAAATTCTTCTTGTAGCCGAATCGCTTCTTCCAGAGAAAAACGCCGTGCTCCATTCAACTTCAATACAAAGCTGGATTGTCCGATGTCTAAGAACTCTCGCATCTCCTTTTTTGTAATGTTCCGCAGAACAATTTCATGTTCCAATATCGGATAATAAGTACTTCCATCCATCCGCATGTTATCACCTCTTTTTCTATATTTTGTTTTACGCTTGACGTTTTGTAATACATATGGTATAATAAAAATTATGGAATGGAGGTGAATAAAATGAATATTATTGATATTGAAAAAATGTCTGCAAAAATAGCGTCAGAAATTGTGGTTGCTAAAGTTCAAGATTCTAAAGAAATTACTGTCAGCAAAGATGGTGGTAAATTCGTAGCTGATTTTTACGCAGAAGTTTACAATGGAATCTATGAAACTTTAAAGCGAGTTTCTGCAAAGAACTAACAAAAAGCTAGTAGCAAACGACACGATTGATATCGATCAATTTCGAAACGACTTCCGGAAGAACTTCCGCTTCTTTTTCGGAGGTCGTTTCTCCTTTTGATACACGCAGAATAAAACCTACGAGTGCATCAATGACTTCCTCTTTTTGTTCTTTTGTCATATTCTCACCTCTTCCACAGATACGGTTTAATTTAGCACTGATTCTTTTCTACGACACATCCACCGCCACTTTTTCTTCCCGCTCAATAACAGGAAAAATGCCGTCTGCCTTTAGCAATTCATACAAGAACAATCTGCCTTTCTGTGTCCACTTGGTATTCATTTTGATATCCGGTCTGCCATCTGAACGAGTAATATTTACTGTTTCAGAGTGGGTATAACCTTTATCCTGATACTTTGCATATAAGAGCCACTGAGAAGACTGCTTGTACTGCACTCCTAGTTCGTGTAGCTTTTCATTTAACTTATTGCCGGACATTCCATAATCCTTAGCAATCTGCGTAATGGTGACCAATCCTTTATTCTGTAAGATTTTGTCAGTGTAATCGGCTCTAGGCTTTAATTCCTTTATCTGTTGCTCCTGCACGGCTACGGTGGTTTCCAGTTGGTAGCAGTGTGTTTCCAACTGCTTCAGCTTGGCGTTC
>ENA-UONW01003694-UONW01003694.1-human-gut-metagenome-genome-assembly--contig:-CS52-NODE-3694-length-12208-cov-4.091582_pt1 | contig 12208 bp, 5 predicted proteins | sample MGYA00242463_ERZ724010 | MGnify/ENA metagenome assembly ERZ724010 | reverse complement strand
AGAGTAAGCTAATTTCAAAATTGATTTTATGAATAAACAGCAACTTGCCAATAAAATCTGGGCATCCGCCAACAAGATGCGCTCCAAGATAGAAGCCAACGAATACAAAGATTATATCCTTGGTCTTATTTTCTACAAATTTCTGTCAGACAATGAAGTGAACTATCTGAAAAGTATCGGATGGACTGATGAGGATATTGTGACACTTGTAGAAGATCATGAGAATCAGGAAGCAGTCATGATGATGGAGTATTGCAGAAATAACATCGGCTACTTCATTGAATACAAAAATCTGTTTGGTACCTGGCTGAAGCCCAATTCTGAATTTAGTGTGGCCGACTTGAGCGGAGCACTCAACAGCTTCGACCGCCTGATTAGCCCTCATTACAAACATGTCTATGAAAATATCTTCAAGACATTACAGGCCGGATTGAGTAAGCTGGGTGAGAATCCGGCCTCACAGACACGTGCCATTAAGGATCTCATCAAGCTGATCAAGGACATTCCTACAGATGGCCGTCAGGACTATGACGTGCTGGGATATGTATATGAATATCTCATCAGTAACTTTGCTGCCAATGCCGGAAAAAAGGCCGGAGAATTCTATACGCCTCATGAGGTGGCCATGCTGATGTCTGAAATCGTAGCCGAACACCATAAGGACAAAGACCAGATAGAGATCTATGACCCGACAAGCGGTTCCGGTTCTTTGCTGATTACCATTGGTAAAGCGATAGACCGTCATATCGAGGACAAGAACAAGGTGAAATACTATGCACAGGAATTGAAGGAAAATACTTACAACCTGACCCGTATGAACCTGGTGATGCGTGGTATCAAACCGGATAATATAAATACCCGTTGTGCTGACTCTCTGGAAGAGGACTGGCCTTTGCAGACTGACGGTGGAGACATCGGAAAACCGCTTTACGTGGATGCTGTTGTCAGCAATCCTCCCTATTCACAACAGTGGGATGCCAACGACCGTGAACTGGATGCACGTTTCAAGGATTATGGTGTAGCTCCTAAAAGCAAAGCCGACTACGCCTTTCTGCTTCATGAACTACACCACCTTAAACCGGACGGAATCCTGACAATTGTACTTCCTCACGGGGTGCTTTTCCGTGGCGATGCCGATGAAAACAGCGAAGGGGAAGGCAAAATCCGTCGTAACCTCATTGAGAAAAATAACATCGATGCCATTATCGGACTGCCGGCCAATATCTTCTTCGGTACAGGTATTCCTACCCTCATCATGGTGCTCAAACAGCATCGTGACAATGACGATGTGCTGATTATTGATGCCTCGAAAGGTTTTGTTAAGGAAGGGAAAAACAACAAGCTGCGCGAATGTGACATCAAACGTATTGCCGATACGGTACGCGACCGCAAAACGATTCCCGGATATTCCCGTACAGTGTTCCGTGATGAAATCCGTCAAAATGGTTACAATCTGAATATACCGCGTTATGTAGATTCCAGCGAGCCAGTAGAAAAATTTGATATCTATGGCACCATGTTCGGAGGCATCCCTCACAGTGAGATTGATGAACTTCAAAAATATTGGGACACATTCCCTTCTTTGCGCGAAGAATTGTTTGTAGCGGATGCAGACAAACCTTATTCTCAATTGAAGACAGAAGATACTCAATCGGTTATAGAGCAGAATACAGATGTAAAAGCCTTCCAGAAGAGATTTGCACGGGCTTTCGAAGGTTTTTCCGATAGTTTTCATCATCGGCTGATTGATCAGATAGCGACTGCAAATCCCTCAAAAGAACTGGATGCTATTTCCGATGATATTTTTGCCCGTTTACATGAAACACCACTTATTGACCGGTATGCAGCCTATCAAGCGTTGGCTGACAACTGGCAGGGCATCACCAACGACATTGAGACCATACAGCAGGAAGGCATTGGAGCGGTAAGAGTAGTAGAACCTGCTTATAAACTGGTAAAGAAAGGCAACGAAGAGATTGAAGTGCCGGATGGTTTGAAAGGCCGCATCATTCCTTTTGAATTGGTACAAGAGGAAAAATTTCAGGATGATTTGAAAGCAATTGCCGATTTGCAGATGCGAGAAGACATCTCCGGTGAACTGGATGAAATTCGTGAAGGTTTCTCGGAAGAGGAATCTGAGACTTATTTGGATGGTGAAAAGGAAAATGCATTCGATAAAAAAGCCATTACTGCAGGAGCAAAAGCAAAAAAGGATGCGGTAGAAGCAGAAACTAAAGAGAAACTGAAGAAAATTGTCAAACTGTGGGAGGAACAGAAAAGCAATAACAACCAAATCAAGGAGGCTAAGCAGGCTCTTATTGACAAAACGGTAGAAGCGATAGAGAATCTTTCTGACGAAGATATTTCTCTATTCCTGCACAACAAATGGCTGGATCCTATTATCCAAGGTAGTGATGAAACGCTCGCTGAGGTTTTGTCGACTTTTGAAACTAAAGTGCTTGCATTAGGTAAGAAATATGCTGTAAGTTATAAGCAGTTGAATGAGGACTTGGAAAAATCTCAAAAAGAATTGTATGGCCTTATTGGTGAACTGACTGGAGATGAGTTCGCCATTTTGGGACTTAATGAGTTGATTAATGGTGGAAAGGAGTAAGTGTATGAATGTACCAGAAATTAGATTTAAAGAGTTTGATGAGGAGTGGTCTGAAAATCTATTGGAAGATTTTTTTACTAAAGTAACATCTAAGAATAGAAAATTAAAATATTCTGCAGTCCTTACCAATTCTGCAGAATATGGTATTATTGGCCAACTTGACTATTTCGATTTTGATGTAACAAATAGTAATAATATTGGCGGGTATTTCATAGTCGAACCTGATGATTTTGTATATAACCCACGAGTCTCAGTATCTGCTCCTGTAGGTCCAATTAATCGAAATAGACTTGGTTATACAGGTATAATGTCACCTCTATATTTAGTATTCAAAATAAATGGTATAAATAAAGACTTTCTTTGTTATTATTATAAAACAAAGAAATGGCATCGATTTATGAAATTGAGCGGTAACTGTGGAGCTCGTTTTGATAGACTTTCTATATCAGATGATAAATTTGTAAAGATGCCTATTATTCATCCTAATAATACTAAAGAACAAAATCAAATTTGTAAAGTTTTTGAAAATCTTGATGATTTAATAGAAGAATCTACATTACGTCTCGTATCCTTAAAACGCATTAAAGCTGCAAGCCTACAATCTATGTTCCCACAAGAAGGAGAAACTGTACCTAAAGTAAGATTTAAAGGACTTGAAGGAGAATGGGAAAAAGAAAAACTTGGAAAATTATTTAAAGAAAGAATTGAAAATAATATAAACGGAGAACTTCTTTCTGTTACTATCAATAATGGAATTATAAAAGCTTCAGAAAATGGAAGGTTCGATAATTCTAATAATGACAAATCTCATTATAAAGTTGTGAAAATTGGCGATATTGTATATAACACAATGAGAATGTGGCAAGGAGCAAGTGGATATTCTGCATATGAAGGAATAGTGAGCCCTGCATATACTGTCATTATACCACAAGAGCAAGTATTTCCATTATTCTTTGCATACATGTTTAAGACCCAATCTTTGATTAACAGATTCAGAATTTACTCACAGGGATTGACAACAGATACTTGGAATTTAAAATTTACAGGATTCAGTGGCATAGAGGTTTGCTTCCCTAAAAGCAAATTGGAACAGCAAAAAATAGCATCTTATTTCTATAATCTTGATAAGCAAATCTCTCTCCAAGCCCAACGCCTTGAGAAGTTAAAACAAATCAAGGCAGCTTGTCTGGATAAAATGTTTGTATAAATATCATTCAAACCTTTAATGGAGTAAATATGGATAATATAAACGACATACAATATTTCGTCAAGGAAAGTCAGTTTGAACAAGCTTTGGTCGACCTTCTCCCCCATCACGGTTGGGAAAAGGAAGTAATCGTACAACCCACAGAAGAAGATTTGATTCAAAACTGGGCCAAGATTCTCTTTGACAACAACCGTGACATCAATAAATTAGGCAATTATCCGCTTACCGCAAGTGAAATGCGCCAAATCATTGATCAGGTAAATCTGTGCGACAGCCCATACGCCATGAATATGTTTATCAATGGCGGACAGGTATGCATCAAACGCGACAATCCTGCCGATACAAACAATTACGGCAAAGAAGTCTATCTGAAGATTTTCGATGCACGCGAAATCAGTGCCGGACAGAGCCGCTACCAGATTTCCCGCCAACCTCGCTTCAAGGCTTCACACCCGTTGGGCGGTGACAGAAGAGGTGATGTGATGTTGCTCATCAATGGCATGCCGGTAATTCATATCGAACTGAAGCGTTCCAAAGTAGATGTAAGTCAGGCTACCTTCCAGATTAAGCGTTATACCCACGAAGGCGTATTCAGCAACGGCATCTTCAAGATGGTGCAGATTTTCGTAGCCATGACACCAGAAGAGACACTCTATTTTGCCAATCCGGGCAAAGAAGAGAATTTCAAGCCGGAATTCTATTTTCATTGGGAAGACTTTAACAACACCGTTATACGAGACTGGAGACGAATTGTGTCCGATTTGCTCAGCATCCCTATGGCCCATCAGCTAATCGGTTATTATACCATTGCCGACGATAAGGATAAGACACTGAAAGTTCTCCGCAGCTATCAGTATTTTGCAGCCAGCAAAATCAGTGACATAACGCATAAGACCAACTGGGATACCCACCAGCATCGTGGCGGATACGTGTGGCATACCACCGGTTCCGGAAAGACCATGACCAGTTTCAAATCGGCACAACTCATTGCCAATTCAGGCGATGCTGACAAAGTAGTATTCTTGTTAGACCGCATTGAGCTGAGTGTGCAATCGTTGGATGAATACCGTGGATTTGCTGGAGAAGATGAAGCGATTCAGGATACGCAGAATACAGCTATCCTGTTGAGTAAACTCAAAAGTACGGATAATGACGACCGGCTGATTGTGACCTCTATTCAGAAGATGTCGAACATCAAGGCCGGGAAAGATATTTCACAGGACGATATTGATATGATAGACCGCAAACGACTGGTATTCATCATAGACGAATGTCATCGTAGTGTGTTCGGCGATATGCTGATAGGTATCAAGAATACGTTCAAAAGAGCTTTGCTTTTCGGCTTCACAGGCACACCGGTGTTCAAAGAAAACGCCAAGCATGAAATCATGACCGAAACCATATTCGGCGACATGATTCATAAATATACCATCGCCAATGGAATCCCTGATCACAACGTATTGGGATTCGATCCGTATATGGTGAGAACCTACGACGACAATGAGCTTCGCGAAAAAGTGGCTTTCTCTCAACTGAAGGTAAACAGCATCGAGGAGATTGAAAATGACGAGCAGAAAATGGCTATTTACAACAGGTTCATGAATGAACTGAAGATGCCGGACACTTATAAGGAAGGAGATGAAACCTTACACGGTATAGAACATTATCTGCCTAAAGACTTGTATCAGCAACCTGTTCATCATCAAGCTGTCGCAGCCGACATCGCAAGCGGAAGGGATAAACTGGGCAAGAACGGTAAATTCCACGCAATTCTGGCTACAAAGAATATACCTGAGGCAATAGCTTATTATCGGATATTCAAGGAGCAATATCCTTCCCTGAATGTGGTAGCCGTATTCGACAACAACATAGACAATTCTGATGGCGGAATCGCCAAGGAAGATGCCTTGCTGGAGATGCTGGATGACTATAACCAAAAATATGGAACAACATTCCAGCTTTCCACATACGCCAAATACAAAAAAGATGTGGCCAAAAGACTGGCACACAAGAAGCCTTACCTCAATATAGAACATGATCACGCACAGCAGATAGACTTGCTTATTGTGGTTTCGCAGATGCTGACAGGCTATGACTCCAAATGGGTAAATACGCTGTATGTAGATAAGGTAATGAAATATGTGGACATTATCCAGTCGTTCTCACGTACCAACCGCTTGTTTGGTCCAGACAAGCCTTTCGGCATTATCCGCTATTACTCTTTCCCTTACACAATGGAGCAGAATATCAATGATGCACTCGATGTATATGTAGACAGGCCGTTAGGTGTTTTTGTCGATAAACTGGAAAGTAATCTTACAAATATCAACCAGAAGTTCTTACACATAAGGGATATATTCCAGGCACAGAAAATCGAGAACTTTGCAAAATTGCCGGAAACAAGAGAAGACAGGAATATGTTTGCCAAAGATTTCAGCCAGATGACTCATCTGCTGGAAGCTGCCAAGTTGCAAGGATTCACATGGGATAAGGATGAATATGAGTTCCAGCATGGTGATACCTATACCTATGTCAAGATGGAACTGGACGAACAGACTTACCTTATTCTGCTGCAACGATACAGGGAACTGTTTGAAGGTAATGGAGGGGGCAGTACGGAAGGAGATGATTTTGACTATCCTATTGACACCTATATCACAGAAACAGGTACGGGTACGATCGATGCCGAATATATCAACTCCAAGTTTGTGAAGTTCATCAAGAACCTCTACATGTCCGGTCCGGGAAGCGAACTGACCAAAGAAGCCTTTAAAGAGTTGCACAAAACCTTTGCTTCCCTTTCACAAAAGGATCAGCGTACGGCAATGATTATCCTACACGACCTGCAAAGTGGAGATTTGCATCTGTCGCCGGGTAAGACGATTTATGATTATATCGCAGAATACCAATTCCGCGAATTACACAAACAAGTAATGATTCTGGCCGAAGCGACTGGTATAAACGCCTGTCAACTGGAGCACATCATGAGTCGTAATGTAACGGAGCAAAATCTGAATGAGTTCAGCCAGTTTGACAACCTGAAACTGACATTGAACATGGCCAAGACTCGTGAGTTCATTGCCAAAGTAGAAGGTACAGAAGTTCCGGCTCGTCTGGTTATTCCCAAGGCAGATAAATTACTTCGAGAGTTTATTTTAGACAGCAGTTGTAGAGAACGTATTCTGAAAGCGTACTTGAATATGGAGGAGAATTATCAATCCGAAGAAGAACAGGTGCCGCAAGATGAAGAAACTCCTACTGAAGAAATACAGTCTATAGATGTGACTGTTATAAAAAACAACATCCGAGAAATTCTGAATACCACTTTATCGGCAGTTATTCCACAAATGCGTCCTATCGACGAGATTATAGACAGCGTATTCTATGTAATAGACACACCGTCAATTGACTCTTTGGACAATGTAGGCATGTTTATCCAGCGGGCATTTACAAATCTATACGGTAAGAAAGCAACCATCGTAGATAAGTTTGTTGCATTTAATTTATTAGTCACCAAGTTTGAGGCATATCTGAAGAAATTGTATTATCTGATGAAAGACCATGAAGTTCCTGCCCAAAACCCCGGTGAAGATGTAACTTGGAAAAACGTGATTTATGCTCATAAATGTCTGTGGAATCTGAAATACAGCACGGATGAAGGAAAGCAGCAGCTATATCAATACCTTATGCTCATTAAAGGCTGGAGAAACAGTGAATCACACATTTCTCCTACCGCTTCAGAACAGGAAGTTGATACCGCAATCAGCATCATCTTGACCATGTATTTCTATTCCACGGGTTCATCTATTACAGATTTGGAAATAAATGGACATGAAATACAAAAGTCAGAAAGTGTGCACAAAGAAAATTCTTATGCCCATAAAGTAATTCAGTTGCATCCATATTATAATGAAGAAAATGATGATCAGCAATTAGTCGCTGAAGCGGACGTAAAGGATTGGCCAGAAGAAAAACGAATCGCAACTCTGAAAAAGAGCATTTGCCAGCTTATTGGATATGAGCCTAAAAAGTCACCTTTGAGCAAGCAAAGACATTGGATTGCGATTTATCGTATAGCAGCAGATAAGGGATTTATCATAGAAGGTGATTTTGCTTATTTCAAAAGAATCATTGATGATATGCAAATAAGTAATCTTCCTGTTCCTCTTAAAATCGAATCGCTACAAAGCTCCATCAAAGATGTGTATGCAAAAGATATTGAGGATTGGACAGACAATAACCTTAGTGGAAAAAAATTGGCAGAGTATGAAGATATTAAGAAATGTGCTGATGCGTTTGCCAAGATTGTAGAAAATAATATACATAAAGTTTGATTTTATGGAGAAAATAGCGAGAATATGCTGGAATACTAATGACTGGAAATGTCCATCCGGAATAGAAGGCAAATCTCACAACAAAAAATCTTACGAAAGAATGATGGGCTTTGGACATGAAGAATGGCTTCTGGATAATACAAGAATTATGCCAGATGGTTACCATTATGGTTTTCTACAAGCAATGAATGTGAAAAGTGACATTCATGAAAATAACAAATATGACATCCATCTTTTTACTATAGCTCCTACTTCACAAAAAGTTTATGTCGGATGTTTATACAATGCTGAAGGTGTTACACTTGAGCAGAGTTTTAACGTATATAATTATTATATGAGTAAAGGATGGATAACAGAAATGAAACAAGAAGTAAAATCTTGCGGAGGAATCATAAACGGTTTTGATCCACAATGGATGTTTAATATTAGATTCAGGTTTAAGGACGCAAAAATTAATTACTCGAATCTGCCACTCATAGAATCTAATTCTATAGGACATAGATATAACTTAATGAATAAGAAGGCTCCGTTTATCTTCATAAAGAATAACAATGGTACCGAATACTTAAATGTAGATACTATCTTACGCAAAACGAAAGAAAACGAGATAACAATCAATCCTATCCACAAGAAGATTCAGAATGCGGTAGTAAAACTCTTATCGTCTCAATATACTAATTTAAGTCTTGAAACAGGAAATACAGCCTTAGGGCAACGTGTTGACATACAAGGTAAACAAAAAAATACCAACGAATGGCATTATTTTGAGATAAAGACTTATTCTGCAAAAAGAAGTATTCGTGAAGCTTTAGGACAAATCTTAGAGTATGCGCACTATCCGTCCTCACATAGGGCCGGTAGGCTATATATCATAGGTCCTGAAAAGCCTGATGAACTGGATATTGCATACTTAAAGATATTAAGAAAAACATATAACCTAAAGGTATGGTTCAGATGGTATTCATTTGAAGATAATAAATTATATGATCCAGTATAAGAGTGCAGAATGGCTACACTCTTTCAACCTACTTTTGTTACTAAAATGAAAATACAATCATATGCCGACAAATAAAAATGCACAGTTAAGATACCAGATTATAGATAAATGCCTGAGCAACTGGTCTAGGCGTTACTATATTGAGGATTTAGTAAATGCCTGCAATGAAGCTCTCTATCTGTATAATGGAGAAACGAGAGATGGTTGCGGAGTAAAAAAACGTCAAGTACAAGAAGATCTAAAATTCATTGAAAGTGAAGAAGGATATGGTATGGATATAGATGCCATTCGAGATGGGCATAGAAAATATTACCGATACCATACCAAAGGGGCTTCCATCAAAAATCAACCTATCAATCAAGAAGAGATCAATTTGATTTATGATGCATTGATACTTCTTAAACGTTTCGATGGAGTACCACAATTTGAGTGGTTAAACGACCTTGAAAAAAGACTATATACGACCAGTAAATTAGTAGATAGCCTGGATTCAGTTGTAAGTTTTCAGCATAATCCCTATCTTAAAGGAATGGATTTATACTATAAACCCATTTTTAATGCAATTGTTAACAAAAGAGTGATTGAAATTATATATCATCCATTTGGGAAGGATGCTAGAATTGTAATTGTTACTCCTTATCATCTTAAACAATATAATAATCGCTGGTTTCTGATCGGCAAACATAAAGACTCAGATTATCTATCAAACTTTGCAATTGATAGAATCGAAGGAGTAAAGGAAACATCTAAACCATACATAATACAACCTGAAGGAATAGATTTTAAAGAATACTTTAGCGATATCGTCGGCGTTTCGCGTTCAAATGCTCCTATAGAAGAAGTCATTTTAAAGGTTAGTGATAAAGCCATTGGATATATTGTGACTAAGCCACTTCATGAATCTCAATCAGTAGTGACAACACCTCTTGAAGATGGATATTGGAAGATAACCCTAAAAGTCCAAAATAATTATGAGTTACGTTCTTTGCTCCGTTCGTTTGGTGCACAAATAGAGGTTATTGCCCCTGAGTCATTACGACAAATGATGAAAGAAACAGCCGAGGCTGTGTGTCAGATATACGAGAAATAATAAAATCACGATAACCAACGACTTATAATATAAATATGAATATGCCCGAAAATTTATATTTAGAATTTGATGCTTTTTTACGATCAATCAAACAAAATTTAGATGGGTCATTTGGTGTCCTATTAGGTGCCGGTGCATCCATCTCATCTGGTATTCAATCGGCAAATGATTGTATATGGGATTGGAAATTTTTAATATATCAATCATTATCAGGTAATCAAAAAAAATTAGTAGATCCCAAAAAATCTGATTTAAGCAAAGACATCATTCAGAAATGGTTAGATGTACAAGGTAAATATCCACAATTGGGGAGTCCAGAAGAATATTCTTTTTATGCCGAAGCATCATATCCAATAGATGCGGACAGAACTAAATATTTTGAACGCCTGTGCAATGGGAAAAGTCCATATGTAGGATATAAATTGTTATGTCTGCTGAATAAATATGGAATTGTAAAATCTGTTTGGAGTACAAATTTCGATGGACTCGTGGAAAGAGCTGCGCAACAAGCAAATATAACACCTATAGCTATAAATCTTGATTGCGTTGATCGTATATATAGGACAGAAAGTTCAAATGAATTACTTTATATAGCATTACATGGAGATTGTAAATTTAGGACACTTAAAAATACAGAGAAAGAGCTAGACTCACAGAATAGTGAATTTGTTTCAGCTTTGCGACGTTATTTTGTTGACAAAAATTTAATTATCATAGGATATAGCGGAAGAGATAAATCCCTTATGTCTGCTTTGAAAGAAGCTTTTACTGATAAGGGAGCGGGAAGATTGTATTGGTGTGGCTACGGCAAGAATATTACACCAGAAATAGCAGATTTGATTCAAACTATTCGATCTGCTGGAAGACAAGCGTTTTATATTGACACAAACGGATTTGATAATGTCATGTTGTCTCTTGTAAAATTCTGTTTTAACGAAGATTCTAATAAACAAGAGGAAATCAATGAAATACTTAAAGTAATAAGTATAGACAATACAACAACTCCATTTTACATACATGATGGAAGTAAAAAAAAATATCTAAAAAGTAATTTAATTCCTGCTAAATTTCCTGATGAAATATTTCAGTTTCAAATTTCATACGATAAGAATGAAAACAGATGGAAATATCTTAGAGAAAAGATTAAAGAAAAACCGCTTATTGCTGTACCATATAAAGACAAAGTATATGCCATCTCAACGGTATCTACTATAAATGAAGTTTTTGGGAAAAATTTAATTAGTGAAATTGAGCGTGTTCATATTTCTATTGATGAAATAGAGAAGAATAGCCATTTTAAAGAATTATTCCTCAAAGCTGTACTTTATGGAATCTCTCAAATTAGAGGATTAGGTGTTGATTATAAGCGTTCTATGCTATATAGAAAAGATATTTATGCAAATAAAAATAATGTAACAATACATGAAGCTATAAAATGTGGGGTATCATTTGTCCCACAAGAGAAATATGTCTTATTTTCAATTACCCCAACAGTCTATTTTATTTCTAATGATCAAATAAAAAAGGAGATCAAACAACAATACTCCCACGAATATTTGGATAAAATGAGAAATCAGCAATATGAGAAGAAATTACAAGAATGGTGTAATATAATGTTTAATGGTAAAAGATTAAGTTTTGATATACCTGTTAATTCACGAAGTGGTTTTATCTTTAAAATATCCAATAATCGTGGTTATGCTGAGATACACCATTACGGACAAGGTAACATAACGATATATTCTCCGAAGGGATATAATGTAAATCAAACATTATATCATGGAATACACATTAACGAACCCAAGCTTGAATTTATAAATCAATACGTTAATAAACCTGCATATGATGACAATCCCATGAGAGGATTATCAAAATACAGACCTTTCGATGCGAATTATTTTGATGTATTCCCTAAAGATGTATGCATTGGCAGTATCTGTCCTGCTTCTTATTCTTTAAAATTTAG
>ENA-UONW01003693-UONW01003693.1-human-gut-metagenome-genome-assembly--contig:-CS52-NODE-3693-length-12208-cov-6.971694_pt1 | contig 12208 bp, 7 predicted proteins | sample MGYA00242463_ERZ724010 | MGnify/ENA metagenome assembly ERZ724010 | reverse complement strand
ACTTTTACGCTGGGCACCACCGGCGAAGCGCTGAAAAGCATTGGCGTGGCCGACAGAAGCATTGTGATGCTTAGCGGAAAGATACGGAAAATACTGCGCGACCACCCCAACATGACGCTGGATATGGTGAAGCAGATACCCGCCATGCTGGAAAACCCGGTGCTGGTACTGGAAAGCCAGGGCCAGAGTATGCGGCCCGGCACCAGGAAGAACAGCCGCATTGTGGTTGTGGGGAATGTGACAGATGCAAACGGAGCGCCCGTGCTGTGCGTGATGGACCTTGCGCCGGGAACCGGCACAGACCGAAAGCTGGGCTTGCAGGACTTTAACAAGGTGAGCAGCGCTTACCCGAAGGACGTGAACCCGCGCGGCTTTTTGGAAAAGAGCAATGTGCTGTACGCGGAGCCGGACATGGAAAAAACCGGTGCTGCCTTGAGCGCCTTCGGCTTCAAATTGGCCACGTCAGCGCCCGGCAGTACCGGTGTTATTGGCAGTATAACATACGAGAACGGGGACGTCAAGATTAAGGGCGTACCGTTTACGGAAATTTTTGGGAATGAAAATAAGACCAAAGAGTGGTTCCAAGTCCGCGGCAACCGCGTGCCTTTGGACGGAACCAGTTTTGGTCTTATTCGCAGTATACAGCTTGGGGACGCGGATGTCAAGTACAGTGAGAAGATCAGCGGCGCGGTGACACAGGAAGAACTGGAAAAAGCGCGGGCGGAGTACCGCGAAGCGGAACGCGCCCTGAAGGACAGCTGGGCGAGGGAAAAAGCGTGGCGGCAGCAGGACGAGGCCGAACATGGGCGGTTTTTGGCCCGCCTGATGCAGCACAAGCGCGCCGGGGACGCGGTGCAGTGGAAACAGAGCCAGGAATACCTGGAATACAAGGCGGCGGAAAACCGGTTTAAGGCCGAGCAGGACGCGCTGCTGGAACAGCGCGACCTGGCACAGGAAGTGATCAAACAGGCCCGCGAGCAGGAGCAGGACAAGGCATGGCAGAAAAAGCAGGCCCAGCAGGCCGAGTACGACGCCGAGGTGCGGGAAAGCGGCATGAGCCGGGAGGATTACCACCGGGAACAGGCAGCGGACACCTACGGCACCACAAAGTGGTTTGAGAGCGCCGAGTACATTTTGCCGGACGGGCGAATGCTGGATTTCAGCGGAGGGAGCGACAAGAGCGTACGCGACCTTGACCACCGCGACATCCAAAGCGTTTACGGCCCGGCGGAGCTTGCGCGCGGGGCAGAACAGACGGATTACCTGAATGCCTTTATTGCCGAAGGCAATGTGCGGGTGATGGCGGAAAGCCCCGGCGTGGACGTGAGCGCCGAAACCGAGGTGAGCGACGCGCAGAAGGCGGCCATTGCCGAGATGGCCGACACGCTGGGCGCGGCAAAGCATGGGTTTAACCTGGACATCAGCCGCAAAGACGGCAGCACTGCCGCGACGCGCTGGTACGAAGGCCGGGTGCGCGGCAACGAAGTGGTGCGCGACCTGGAAACATATTACCGCACAGGCAGCCTGCCGGAGCAAAGCGAACTGAACCGGTTCCGGTACAGCAAGAAGGTAGACGCCGAGAAACACCCGCAGAGAAGGAAAACGGGCGAAGAACAGGTGAGCTTTGAAACCCTGCGGGAACTGCCGGATATGGAGATCACCGAGGTGGAGGAAAACGACCTGGCCGACAAGCCCGTAAAGGAAATTTTGGATGCGGGCCTGGCGAGCACGCAGCGCATACCGGGCAAAAACAGCGGGAGCGTGGTAAACCGATACACGGGAGATACCATTGTTGTGACGAGGGCTGGGCTGCGGCACGGGCTTTTGAACGCGGCCCAGATACAAAAAAATGCCCCGTATGTGGGGCAGATCGGGCCGATTTTGGAGAACGCCGTAAAGGTGAACGAGCTGGAAGCGCGCGGCAAGGAGGTGCGAAGTGATTTGTACCTTGGGGCGGCACGCATGAGCGACGGCAGCCTGATGGGGGTCCGCTTTGTTGTAAATATGTACGAGGACGGCCAGAAGGTGCTGGATGCCGACAGCATGGAACCCTTGCGGGGAAGCCTGTACGCCCATACAGGCAGACAAATTAAAAATGGAACCGAATCCCTCAAGGGGCGAGAGGTCAGCACGAATGCCGTTGCTCTGTACGGTTCCAACATCAGTATAGAAGATTTTTTGGGCAGCGTCAAGGAGGAACTGGGCGAAAATTTATCTGCGAATGTAAAATATGCCTTTGGCATGGACACGGAAACAACGGCTGGCTTTGGCGAAGGACTGCGGTACAGCGCCCCGACGGAGGCGGACTATGACGACCTGCGGGCGCAGAACCGGGAGCTGGCGCAGAAAAACCTGTACATGGAACAGCAGATGGAGGTGCTGCGGCAGGAGTTTAAGGCATCGGGCGGGCACAGCGTAAGCCGGGCGAGCGCGCGGGGCATTGCCCAGCGCATTTTGAAGCTGACGGGCAGCAAGTACGGCGTGGACAGGCTGAGCGGCGATTTGTGGCGGGTGTTTAACGTGGAAGGCAACGGCGAGCCGACGCTGAACGCCGACGCGATGGACGCCCTGACCGACGTGATGCGCGGGGTGCTGAACGAGAGCGAGCAGAAAAACACCGAGCTGCGGGAATACTATAAACCGCTGCGCGAAACCCTGCGCGGCACGACGCTGGAGGTGCGCCGGGACAGCGCGGAGTTTGCCGAGCTGATGAACGCCTACGGCGACGGCAAAAACGGGCGGCAGTGGGGCAACGTGCGCAAGGCGCTGTTTGGCCGGCTGAACGTGCGGCTGACCGACGGGGCCGGAAACTGGGACACGATGCAGGCCGAGCTGGCCGAGAGCTGGCCGGGAACCTTTGACGCGGAGAACACCGACATTACCGCCTTTACCGACGCGGTGCTGGGGGTGTATGAGGCAAGCGTGCCGGTGGTGGAGAACCCGTATGGCATGGACATGGAAACACTGGCGCTTGACCTGGCCAACGAGGCGGTGGAGGGATACCTGAACAGCCCGACACGCCGCACCATGGCAGACCGCGCGGCGCAGGACGCGCAGAAGGCCGCGCGCGCCGAGTACCGCAAGGGGCGGCGGGACGCGCAGGCCGAGATGAAGGCCCTGTACGACCAGGCATACGCCAACCGGAAAGAGCGGTTTGACGCCATGCTGGAGGTTTACAAGCAGAAGGCACAGAACGCCAAGGACGACGCCGTGATGCGGGAGCGGATGCAAAAGCTGAAATGGGTGCAGACGCGGGACAAAAAGCTGGTGCGCCAGCAGGCGGAGTTTGCCACGCGGATGCAACGGCGCAACGACGGGCTTTTGTACCGCAAAAGCCGGGACAGTGCCCAGAAGCAGGTGCGCACCCTGGCGGCCTGGCTGCGGGAGCCGACGGACACCAAACATGTGCCCAAGAAGATGCGCACCGCCGTGCTGAACGTGCTGAACCTGTTTGACTGGAACACCAGCAACGCGGGCACGGCGACGGCGCAGCGGTGGCAGGAAACCATGAAGGACATTGCCCTGATGGCCAAGGACGCCGAGGCGCTGGAACACATGGGCGCAGGCGCGGGCGACTATGCCGATTTTGACCCCAGCCTGCCGGGATACATTGACACGCTGTTGCAGCAGACCGGCGGAAAGACGGGGATTGGGCAGTTCAGCGGCGAGCAGATGCGGCAGCTGGATGTGATTTTGAAAAGCATGACCAAGAGCATCACGCAGGCCAACAAGCTGCTGGCCGAGGGCAGCAGGGAAACCATTGCCGCCGCGGGCGACGCGAGTGTGGCCGAGATGGCCGCGCGGGAAAAGCAACAGGTAAAGAACAAAAACAACCTGTTGGGCAAGGCGGTGAAGGCCGCCGCCGACACCACGGCGGGCGACGCCCTGGGGCAGCTGCTTGGCGTGGATATGATGGACGCAGGGCGGTATTTTGCCGCCCTGGGCGACACGGCAGAGCAGATGTACCGGCCCATACGCGAAGGGTTTGACAAGCGGGCGTGGAAGCTGCGCGAAACGGTGGAGTGGACGCAGGCCCTGCTGAAAGACAAAACGGACGTGGACAAGTGGACGGGGCGCAAGGCCGAAAAGCGCATATTTACCGTGACCGACGCGGCCAGCATGGCGGACACCGTGCTGGAGCTGACACCGGGGCAGGCCATGGAGCTGTACTGCCTGAGCCAGCGCGCGGCGGCAAAGGAGCATTTGATGATCGGCGGCATCCAGCTGAAGGACGCCAAGGGCAAGCCGGGGCGGCGGGTGAAGCTGACGCCGGGGCAGCTGGCGGAGATTACCGGCAGCCTGACGACCGAGCAGGTGCAGACGGCACGCGCCATGCAGGAATACCTGAGCACGACCGCGGCGGCGTGGGGCAACGAGGTGAGCAACACGCTGTACGGGTACGACAAATTTACCGAAACGCACTACTGGCCGATGAGCAGCAGCAACGACTTTACCGCCACAACGGCAGCCAGCAGCAGGCAGGCCGGGCTGAACGGCATTAAAAACGCCGGCATGACCAAGGCGCTGGTGAAGGGCGCCAACAACCCGCTGGTGGTGGGCGACGCCTTTGACACGTTTTTTGGGCACACGACGGAGATGGCGACCTATTACGGGTGGTGCATCCCGTTAAGCGACATGATGAAGTGGTACAACTGGCGCGCACCGGAAAGCGCCGTGAGTGTGAAGGAGGGCATTGACAACCTGCTGGGGCGCAAGGGCAAGGACTATTTTGAAACGCTGATGCGGGACATTAACGGCCAGGGCCGCGCCGAAACCGCCAGCGGCGGCGAGCGCCTGATGAACACCGTGACGCGCAACTGGAAGGTTGCCAAGGTGGGCGCGAACCTGCGCGTGGCGGTGCAGCAGCCGACGGCGTACTTCCGCGCGGGGGCGGAGATCGCGCCCAAATACCTGCGGGGCGCTTTGGGGCGCGGCGCGGCCAACCTGGGCAAAGGGCTGGCGGCCAGGGCCAAGGGCCAGACCTTTGAGGGCGGCATGGCGAAAGCCGAAAAATACTGCGCCATTGCCTGGTGGAAAAGCCAGGGATATTTTGAAACCAACCTGGGCAAGGACGTGCGCGCCATGGCGCTGGACGAGGAAACGGCGCTTGAGCGGGTGCGGAGCGCCAGCACCGCGATGGCGGAGTGGGGCGACAAAACCACCTGGGGCGCTTTGTGGAACGCCTGCGAGCTGGAAACGCTGGACAAGCACCCGGAGCTTGAATATGACAGCGAAGAATTTAACCGGCAGTGCGCCGCGCGGCTGAGCGAGATTGTGGACAAGACGCAGGTGGTGGACAGCGTGCTGCACCGCAGCCAGATCATGCGGAGCACAGCGACGTTTACCAAGATGGTGACAAACTTTATGGCGGAACCCATTAAAAGCTATGCCATGGTGGCCCAAGCGGCGGTGAACCTGGCGCAGAACCCGAAGGACAAGGCCGCGCGGGCAAGGTTTGCCCGTGTGGGCGTTACCTATGTGGCAACGGCGATGGCGACCGCCGCGGCCGCGGCCGCCGTGGACACCCTGCGGCACCCGCGCGGCGACGACGAGGACGACGACGAACGCCTGACGGCGGCGAGCCTGGCCAAGGTATATGCCCAGAACGTGCTGGAAAACTTTGCGGACGGGGTGAATTTGCCGGGGAACCTGCCGCTTTTGCAGGATGTGATCGGGTACATCACCGAGCGCGCGGACGGGAACGCGACCTATACCATAAAGCGCAACGACGTGGAGTGGATCGGCGACGTGATGGACGCGGTGAGTGTGTGGAACAAGTACCTGACGGGCAAAACAACGAGCCTGTACCAGGTGCTGTACCGCACGGCCAACGCGGTGAGCAATGTTACCGGCGTGGCGGTGAGCGCAGCCCTGCGCGACGTGAAGGGCGTATACGACACGCTGACCGGCCTTGCCGGCGCCGACGACCCGCTGGGGATGGACAAGGACCTGAACCGCATTGCCCTGGCGCTGGACGGCGGCGACGCTGACAAGGCGAGCCGGCTGTTTGCCGGGCAGGTGGATGCCAAGGTAAAGAGCGGCACCGACCCCGCCGACGCCGTGACCGCCGCCCGCAGCACCGTGACGAAGCTGTACAGCAAGGCGTACCAGCAGGCGGACAGCGAGGAACGCGCCGAGATGCTGGACGCCCTGATGGGGCTGGAATACGGCGGGGAGCGGGTGTACGATTTGGACACCGTGACCGGCTGGGGCGTGACGGTGGGCAGCGCCGACATTACGGCGGCGCTGGACACGGCGGACGCAGACGCGGTGCAGGAGATGATCGACGAGAGGGTGCGGCAGCTGGAGCGGGCCGACGAGGAAGCGGCGGCGCAGGCAAGCCGGATGATGGAGGCCGGTACCCTGACCCGCGAGGAATATGACAGCGTGCTGGACAGCGCCAGGGACGCCAAGGAACTGCGCACAGCGATCCGCAGCGCCATAACAAAAGAGATGAAGCCGAGATACCAGGCGGCGGACACGGCCGGGCGGCAGGAGATCGCCGAGATGCTGTGCAGGCTGAAGGTGGACGGGCTGACGGTGTACGAGGCGGACGATTTTAAGAAATGGGAATGAAGCTCCTGAACCAATAACGCATAAAGATGCCCCCGGCGGGCCGTGTGAGAGCGGCAACCGGGGGCGTTTTGAATTTTACGGGACAAGTGGGGGCGCGCCCGGATACGGCGGCATGGCAAAATAAAGGCAGAAGCGGGCGCACCGGCGCAAAAGCCGGAAAAACAGCCCGGCAAGGAGGGTATGGTATGACCCAGGGAACGACCCCGACGCTGGTGTTTAAGCTGGACATAGAGCCGGGAACGCTGGTGAGCCTGTATTTGACGTTCCGGCAGGGATACGGGAGGGAAGTGACCCGGCGGGAGGACAGCATTACCGCCGACAATGACGCCAAGACCCTGACGGTGACGCTGACACAGGAAGAAACCTTAAAATTTGAGGAGGGCGGCAACGTGGAAATACAGCTGCGGGCCGTGACAACGACCGGCGCGGCGCTGGCCAGCAACATTGTGGCGCTGCCGGTGGAGCGGATACTGCTGGGCGGGGTGATCACATGAAGCTGAGTTTGCTGAACAGCAGTGAAACCGTGCAGATGAGCATGAGCGGCGGCGAGGCGGTAAGCCTGAGTTTGAAAACCGGCGCCGTGCAGACCGGCGGAAGCCTGAGCATTGGCCACGGCCTGAAATGGGAGAGCGGCGCTTTGTGTGTGGACTGCGCCGACGCTGTGGAAACCGACAATACCCTGCCCGTGACCAGCGCCGCCGTGGCGGTGGAGGTGGGCAACATCGCGGTGCTTCTGGGCACCATTTGAGGAGGATAGAACATGCCAGACACGACACAGACCAACATTGCGACCGAGATCACCCGCATCCAGAACGACCGCAACACCATACGCACCAAGCTGGTGGAGCTGGGCATGGCGGAGAGCACGGCCAACATTGCGACCGAGATCACCCGCATCCAGAACGACCGCAACACCATACGCACCAAGCTGGTGGAGCTGGGCATGGCGGAGAGCACGGCCAACCTGGACGCGCTGGCCACCGCCATCAGCGGAATCACCAACCAGGGCGCAGTGAGCGCGACGGTGCAGGAGGGCGACACCTACACTATCCCCAAGGGCTACCACAACGGCAGCGGCACGGTGAGCGGCGTTTCCGGCGGCGGCAATTACAACCTGCAAAGCAAGAAGGTGACGCCGACCAAGAGCCAGCAGAGCGTGACGCCGGACAGCGGCTATTATGGCCTGTCCGATGTGACGGTGGCGGCCATCCCGTCCAACTACCAGGACGTTTCGAGCGTGACGGCGACGGCGGCGGATGTGCTGTCCGGCAAGATCGTGGTGGACAGCACCGGCAAGACCCTGACTGGCACGATGGCCAACAACGGCGCTGTGACCAAGACGCTGGACACCACGACCACCAGCTACACCATCGCCAAGGGCTACCACAGCGGCAGCGGCAAGGTGAGCATTACCAAAGAGAGCAAGAGCGTGACGCCCACCAAGAGCGCCCAGACCGTGACCCCGACCAGCGGCAAGGTGCTTTCCAGCGTGAGCGTGGCGGCCATTCCCGCGCTGTATGTGGACACGACGGAGAGCACGACCGACGCGGCGAGCGCAGCCAACATCCTGAGCGGCAAAAAAGCCTGGGTGAACGGCAGCCAGGTGACGGGCACCATGGCCAACAACGGGGCCACCAGCCTGACCATTGACGGCCTGACGACCCTGAGCGTGGCTGTGCCCGCGGGGTACACGAGCGGCGGCACCGTGAGCCTGACGGATGATATTTACGACGCGCTGGCGGCGATCTGATGCTGCTGAAAGGAGAAGCGCATGGCGGACACGAACATTAAAACGCAGATCAGCCGCTTAAGCGGGGCGAAAAGCGACCTTGCCACGGCGATCACCGCCAAGGGCGTAACGGTGCCGGATGACACAACGCTGGACGGGTACGCCGCGCTGGTGGAGCAGATCGACACGGGGGTGGATACCAGCGATGCAACGGCGACAGCGAGTGATATTGCTAAAGGCAAGACGGCATATGTACAGGGAGCCAAAGTCACTGGTACAGTTGATACCTACACCGATGGAGAAACGTGCTATTGGGCGTGCTTTGAGGTGACGTCCGACAACACAAGTTACATCTATTACTACTTAGACCCTGGCAAAAATGGCATGCTCATTAAAAACGGAGCCCGTGTAAGAGCTCAGGCTATGCTCTCTAATTTTGGCGACGCTACCGCTGCGGACGTGACTTCCGGCAAAACATTTACCAGCAAAGCCGGGCTGAAGCTCACCGGTACCAACACCAACGATGCTGATACCGGCGACGCTACGGCAACGGCAGCGGATATTGCTAAAGGCAAAACTGCCTATGTGCAGGGGGCCAAAGTTACCGGTACTGCGGAGCCTGCCGAAAGCAATAACAACGTTGAGGCATACGCCGTCACGACCATCAACCCCAGCGTGAGTTTTAAGCGCACTGACGGGGCAATCAAGATCTGGGGCTACGGCACCATGACCAGTTCCGGCGGCTGGGGCCAGCAGACTACGAGCCTGGTCGCGTTTGAGGGCGACAAGTACCACAAGGGCGCTATATATGGCAGCCCAAGCAGTACCAGTTTGAGCCTAAGCATCAGCAACGGAAAACTGACTGGCCTGCCGAGTGGTTTGACGGCGATCAACGCGATTGTAACAAGAGGTATATGATATGGCAACACAAGCAGACGGATTGACCAGCAGTGTGCCGGACCCGCTGAGCGAGGTTTTGGGCTGCGGGCTGGACAGCGGCGACGACAGGCGGCAGGCACAGGCCTATGCCGTGCAGGCTGCCAAGAGTGCCGTGCAGGCAGACGCGGACGCAAAAAGCGCGGGGAACGCAGCAGTACGCGCCGAAAGCTGGGCGGCGGGCGGAACAGGGACCCGAACCGGAGAGGATGCGGACAACGCCGAATACTATGCCGGGCAGGCCAAAACCAGCGCGACAGCCGCAGCGGCAGACAGGGCCGCCGCGGAAACAGCCAGCCAAACCGCCGTAAGCAAGGCGGAGGCGGCGGCAGCCAGCGCAGAAGCGGCAGCCAAAAGTGCCATTGAAGCAAAGCCGAGCGATGTGGCAACGCAAAGCACAAACGGCCTGATGAGCGCGGCGGACAAAACGAAGCTGGACGGCATTGCCGAAAACGCCAACAACTACACCCACCCCAGCTACACGGCAAGGGCCAGCGGGCTGTACAAGGTGACGGTGGACGGCACCGGCCATGTGAGCGCGGCGACAGCCGTGGCTAAAAGCGACATTACGGCGCTGGGAATACCGGAAAGCGATACCACATACAGCGCCGCCACAACAAGCGCAGAGGGCCTGATGAGCGCGGCGGATAAAACAAAGCTGGACGGGGTGACGGCCGGGGCAAACAAGTACACCCACCCCAGCTACACGGCAAGGGCCAGCAGGCTGTACAAGGTGACGGTGGACAGCACAGGGCATGTAAGTGCGGCGGCAGCCGTGGACAAAAGTGATATTACCGCGCTGGGTGTGCCTGCGCAGGATACCACATACACCCACCCCAGCTACACGGCAAGGGCCAGCGGGCTGTACAAGGTGACAGTGGACAGCACAGGGCATGTAAGTGCGGTGGCAGCTGTGGACAAAAGTGATATTACCGCGCTGGGTGTGCCTGCGCAGGATACCACATACACCCACCCCAGCTACACGGCAAGGGCCAGCGGGCTGTACAAGGTGACGGTGGACAGCACCGGCCATGTGAGCGCGGCGACGGCTGTGACCAAGAGCGACATTACGGCGCTGGGAATACCGATTGGAGAAGATCACGAAATAACCTTTTCAAACATTGCAAAAGGCATAACTATACCGAACGGCATCGGAAAGGACAAGTGCTATTGCTATACAGTAGGAAAACTGGGATTTTTAAGTATAACATTTACGACCGGAGATAGTACCAGCGGCACGGCTATTGCAGCAGGCAAAACACTTTTTTATGTGGAAGGGGTGCCAAAATCAATTCACACCAGCTATTCGAGCCTGAATGACGAAGATGGGGATTTCATCGCCATCAGAAGCAGCGACGGGGAACAATATATACTTGAAGCAACTCATATCTCAACCGGCGCACTAATGATAAAAGTAAAAGAAGCTATCCCTGCCGGATACAGGTACAAAATCAATGTGGTGTTTGTTGAAGTATAAAATGTCTGAACGACAACGGAGGTGTAACCCCAATGAGATTACAAAACGGCGATGTACTGCTGGCCTGGCCGCTGGCACAGCACGTCATCACGGCCGGCTGGACGTACACCAGCGGCGCGGCACACAATGCCATTGACCTGCGCACCCAGAGCGGCACCAGTTGCGTGCGGCCGGTGTATGCCGCCGAGGACGGCACGGTAGACCAGGCGCAGACCTGGGACGGCAAGACCTGCACGGGGATGCAGAGCTACGGCAACATGGTGCGGCTGCGCCATGCCGATTACAACGGGAAAAAGCTGCAAACGCGGTACGCGCACCTGCTGAAGCGTGTTGTGGAGCTGGGCGACGCGGTAACGGAGGGCCAGCTGATCGGGTACAGCGGCGCAAGCGGCAACTGCTACGGCGCGCACCTGCATTTTGAGGTGCTGTACAAGGGCAGGCGGGTGAACCCGCTGAACTGGCTGGACGCTGACTTTACGCCCGCCAGCGCGGCGGTGCGCAGGCACCTGGGCAGCTATACCAGCGTTGCCCGCCCGGCGGATGCCGAACCCGCCGCGAATGCCCTGCAAACGGTGCAGGCCAACGGCCTGACGAACGCTGAGGCCATGAGCGTGTACAGCCTGGCGCTGGCGCTGGGCCTGGTGGGGCTGGGCCTGTACAGCGCCGAGTACGCCGACGCGGCGCACACAAAGCAGAACCTGCGCATTGGCCCGGTGAGCGCCGGGGACGCCAAGGCGCTGATGGACAAGCTGACCGAGCTGGGGGCCGCGGACAAGGCCGCCAGTACGGCAGCATAAGAAGGAGGGAACAGGCATGACAAAGCTGTTTATCAGCCAGCCGATGCGCGGGCGCAGGATGGCCGACATTGTGCGGGAGCGCAAAACGCTGGTGGCCGACGCGGCGGTGGCGCTGCAGGAGGACGAGATCGCGGTGCTGGACACCCTGTTTGACGACACCGATGCCACGCCGCTGGCCCTGCTGGCGCGGGCGCTGGGGAAGCTGGCCGAAGCGGACGCGGTGATTTTTGCGCCCGGCTGGGAAACGGCGCGCGGGTGCCGCATGGAGCACCTGGCGGCGGAAGAATACGGGATCAGGATCGTGGAGGGATAGAAAAAATGGAAGAGCAAAATATGTTTTTGTGGATCAAGGCGGCGGTGACGGCGCTGTGCGCGGCGTTTTCGGCGGCCTTTGGCTGGCTGGGGTGGCTGGTGCTGGCCTGGGCTGTGTGCATGGTGATCGACTGGATCAGTGGCAGCGCGGCTGCGGCGTCCAAAGGCGAGTGGTCAAGCGCTGTGGCGCGCGCAGGCATCTGGCACAAGGCCGGGATGGTGGTTGTAGTGATTGTAGCCGCCATGGCCGACGGCGTGCTGGGCGTGGCGGTGGAAAACCTGCCCGTATTGGGCATACAATACACCGTGCTGATTTTGCCGGTGGTGCTGGTATGGTACATTTTTACCGAGCTTGGCAGTATTGCCGAGAATGCCGCAGCC
>ENA-UONW01003690-UONW01003690.1-human-gut-metagenome-genome-assembly--contig:-CS52-NODE-3690-length-12214-cov-37.264660_pt1 | contig 12214 bp, 4 predicted proteins | sample MGYA00242463_ERZ724010 | MGnify/ENA metagenome assembly ERZ724010 | reverse complement strand
GCGAAAAGAGAAAATGGCGAAACGGAGACTGAGGAACAGCAGGCTGCGGAGGAGGCGAAAAGAGAAAATACGGAAGAAGACAATGTGGAACAGAAAACAGACGATAAGATGGAAGAAATGAAACAGAAAAATCAGGAACAGCAGCCACAAACGGCGGAAACGCAGGCTGCACAAGGACAGGAACCGGCACAGGAAGGGCAAGCGCAGGCGAATCCGCAAAAGGCGAACCTGATAGCGGACAGCGATGTGGACTGGAAGGAACTGGAACAGTTCGGTGTGAAAAGGGAAAACCTCTCTGAAAAGGACATGAAAGCCCTGATGAACTATGGGAAGACGGGGCTGGTGACGGTGACCCCGACTTTCGGCGGCGATAGTTACGAGCTGCAAGCCCGTCTCTCGTTCCAGAAGACGGAAGACGGCAAGCTGAAGCTCACACCCCACTTCGTGCGCCACGAGCCGAGACTTGACATCCCCCACAACGGCTATACTTTCACGGACGAGGACAGGAAGAAGCTGAAGCAGACGGGCAATCTGGGCAAGCTGGTAGATGTAGCGGATACGAAAACCGGGGAGATGCGTCCGTCGTACATCAGCATCGACCGCCTGACAAATGAAATCGTGGACATCCCGGCAAGCAAGGTACGCATACCGGACAGAATCGGACTGACGGAACTGTTAAAACCGGAACAGGAAATCCTGCGTGCAGGACTGGCACTGCCCAAGGAGGTGACACTGAAGAACGGGCGCAAGTTTGAAGCCGTGTTGCAAGTAAGTGCGGAGAAACGCGATGTGGAGTTTGTGCCGGAACATCTGTGGCAGGGACAATCGCAGCGACGTGGAAACGGACAGGAGAAGAAACAGAAAAGCCCAGAAGCCCCGGATGCTACCGGACAGCAACAGAAGGAAGACGGGAATCAGGAGAACGGACAGCGGCGCAACCGCTCGTGGACGAACGAGGACGGAAGCATACGTCCGATAGGCAAATGGAAGGATGACAAATTTACGGAACAGCAGAAGGCGGACTATGTGGCGGGCAAGGTCGTGGTACTCGCCAACGCGAAGGATGACAAGGGACAACCCTGCACAAAATACCTGAAGTTCGACCGTGAGAAAGGCAGGCCGCTGACCTATTCGGAAAACCCTGACCTGGCACAGACCGTTGCCCCGTCGAACGAGAGCCGCACACAGCTTGCGGTGAACAACGAGGGCAAGACCAACGAGGCGACCAAACACCTGAAAGAGCCGCTCACGCAGGGACAGACCGCCCCGAAGGACGATGCCCAGAAACAACAGCAGGAAAAACCGAAGAAAAGCAAGGGCATGAAGGTCTCCTGAGTGCCGCCACTGAATCCATGACAAGAGAATAAGCAACGGATTGAAACGGGGCTTCATACGCCATACACCATATATCCCACGGATAACCGGCGTACCCCGTTTCATTCCACAAAGAACAAAAAGTATCAATGATTAAAACAGAAAATGTATGATTACCATATTGGCAGAAAAATCGAGCGTGGCGCGTGAGATAGCACGCATCACCGGAGCGACAAGAAAAGAGGAAGGATATTACACGGGAAACGGCTACCATGTGACATGGGCATTGGGGCATCTGGTACAGCCTGCCCTGCCGGACGGCTATGGCTTCAAGGGCTTCCACAGGGACAGCCTGCCGGTGATACCGGAGGAGTTCATGCTGATACCCCGCCAGGTAAAGACGGACAAGGGTTACAAGGCGGACGCGGCGGCGGTAAAACAGATAAGGGTGATAACGAAGCTGTGGCAGGAAAGCGAGGGCATCATCGTGGCAACGGACTGCGCACGCGAGGGAGAACTGATATTCAGATACCTGTATGCCTATACGGGCTGTACGCTGCCCTTCCGCCGCCTGTGGATAAGCTCGCTTACGGACACCGCCATCCGCAAGGGATTGAAGGAACTGAAGGACGGGCATGAATATGACAACCTGTATCTGGCGGCAAAGGCACGCAGCGAGGCTGACTGGCTGGTGGGCATCAACGGCACGCAGGCACTGACCGTAGCCGCCGGGCGCGGCACATACTCGGTGGGGCGTGTGCAAACACCCACGCTGGGTATGGTATGCAAGCGTTATTGGGAGAACAGGCGCTTCACGCCGGAACCGGTACACCAGCTGCATTTCTCAGTGACACCGACGAAAACGGGTACGGTAGTAAAATTCATTTCCGTAAAGAAATGGCAGGACAAGGAAGAGGCGGCTGCACTATATAATAAGGTAAAGGCGAAGATGTGTGCCACCGTGACCAAAGTCGAAAGAAAGCAGAAGGTGGAGAACCCTCCGCTGCTGTACGACCTGACCACGCTGCAGAAGGAGGCGAACACGAAACACGGATTCACGGCGGAACAGACGCTGGAGCTGGTGCAGAAGCTCTATGAAGCGAAGCTCGTCACCTATCCGAGAACATCGAGCCGCTATATTCCGGAAGATGTGTTTGCTGAAATACCGCTACTGTTTGAACGGCTGGCAGGACACTCCGCCCTTGCGGAAAAAATCAGGGAACTGGGAGAACTGAACCGCCGTTGTGTGGATGCCTCGAAAGTGACTGACCACCATGCCCTGCTGGTGACGCCCAACCGCCCGCTTGCCCTGTACAAGAACGAGCAGATCATCTACGACATGATTGCCGGACGCATGGTAGAGGCATTCTCCCCGGAGTGCGTGAAGGACACGACGAGCGTGGAAACCGAATGCTGTGGCGTGGCATTCGAGACGAAAGGCTGCATCGTGCGTAAGGCAGGCTGGCGCGGTGTATATGGTGACAAGGAAGACACGATACTGCCTGACTGGAAAGAGGGCGACATGCTGGCGATGGCGGGCTGCTCAATAAGTTCGGGTATGACCCGACCGAAACCCCTGCACACGGAAAGTTCGCTGCTGGCGGCAATGGAAACCTCCGGGCGTGATGATGTGGAGGATGAGGAGGTACGCCAAGCACTGAAGGACTGCGGCATCGGCACACCCGCCACACGTGCCGCCATTATCGAAACACTGCTGAAAAGGGAATACATGGTGCGCGTGAAGAAGTCGTTGATACCGACGGAGAAAGGACTCGCCCTGTATTCCATCGTCAAGGAGATGGACATCGCTAACGTGGAAATGACCGGACAGTGGGAAGCTGAACTGGCGGAGATTGAGAAAGGAAAGACACCGCACGAGGCTTTCATGAGGGACATTGAAGCCTACACACGGAAAATCACCACGGAGCTGCTTGCGTGTGACAAGATTTTCGGGCACAAAGCCTCGGGCTGTACCTGTCCCAAGTGCGGCAAGGGCACGATGCAGTTCTACGGCAAGGTGGTGCGCTGCGACAACCCGGAATGCGCCCAGCCTGTATTCCGCCAGATAGCCGGAAAGACGCTCACCGACGGAGATATGACCGATTTGCTGACGAAAGGAAAAACGGGAGTCCTCAGCGGCTTCAAGAGCAAGCAGGGCAAGCCCTTCAGTGCTGCGGTAACTTTTGATGCGGAGTTCAACACGAAGCTCGTATTTCCGGAAAGCAAAGGCGAAAGAAAAGGTACGAAAACGAAAGGAAGAAGAAAATAATGAGTAATTTTGCCACTGATTCATGTCATAATCTGTTTCAACCTGGTTGTACTTTTTATTTACATGGATTTAGTGGTGGCACCCGGAGGGATACCGGGTGCCTTTTTCCTTTTCATTTCCATAATCATTTATCCACTAAATCCATCATAAAATGAAACAGAACAAGAAAACCGCTCCGGCGGAGCTGTCCTACTACGGGCTGTATCTGCTGGACTATCTGAGAAAATATCATCCGGACAAAGTATCAGACACCCCATTCATTACAGGAAGGGAGGAAGCCGCCTCGGAAACCTTCGAGAAGGAAAGGACGGCGGGAAGTACGGTGGAAGCCGCACAGGAGGAAGCCATGCGCATCCTGCTCGAAGGGTTGCACTTCTCCCCCTACGCACTGCTGCTTGAGGTGGTGGAAAACGAGTTTTCCGAAGAGGTGCAGGAACAGAAACGCGAGGCTTTCTGTCACAAGCTGTATCCCTATCTGAAGAATCTGTTTGACGGTTACGACACGTCGGACGACAATTTCGCCCTGTCGCCCGACCACACCCTGCTCTATACGGAGCTTACCGGAGCTGTCATGCTTTATCTGGAGTCCTATGGCGTTTAACCGGAAACAGAGACTCAGGGACAATATCGAGGCGATACGGACGGCATTCACACTGGAGAGGGAACAGCGCACGCCCACCGCGCGTGAACGTGTGCTGCTGGAAAGGTATTGCGGCTTCGGGGGACTGAAGTGCATACTGAATCCCGCCAGGGAACTGACGGATGCCGTACACTGGGCGAAATCAGACCTCGAACTGTTTGCCCCGACCATCGAACTGCACCGGCTGATCCGTGAGAACAGCCGGGATGAAAGGGAATACAAAAGTTATGTGGACTCGCTGAAATCATCGGTACTGACGGCCTTCTATACGCCGCAGGCCATTGCGGACACCATAGCCGACGTGCTGCACGAACGCAAGGTACGCCCAAGGCTGGTGCTGGAGCCGTCGGCGGGTATGGGCGCGTTCATCAGCCCGGTATTGTCGAACAATCCGCAGGCGGATGTGATGGCATTTGAGAAAGACCTGCTGACAGGCAAGCTGCTGGGTTGCCTGTATCCGCAGCAGAAGATACGCACGGAGGGCTTCGAGAAGATAGAGAAGCCTTTTCTGAACCATTTTGACCTTGCCATCTCCAATATCCCTTTCGGGGATTTCGGAGTGTTCGATGCGGAGTTCAGCCGCAGCGCGTCTTTCGGCAGACGTTCGGCACAGAAAGCCATCCATGACTATTTCTTCCTGAAAGGTCTGGATGCGGTGCGTGACGGCGGCATCGTGGCGTTCATCACCTCGCAAGGGGTGTTGAACAGCTCGAAGGTGTCCGTCAGGAACGAGATGTTCAGCAAGGCGAATCTGGTATCGGCAATCCGCCTGCCCAACAACCTGTTCACCGACAATGCGGGTACGGAAGCCGGCAGCGACCTGATTATCCTGCAAAAAGACCTGCAAAAGAAGGGACTGACACAGGAAGAGAGGGTACTGACCATCATCCAGACGGAACAGAAAAGCGGCCTTACGGACAACGCCTATTTCGCCTACCACACGGAGCGCATCGTACATACCGATGCGAAAAGGGATACCGACCCTTACGGTAAGCCCGCCATGATATATACGCACAGCGGAGGTGTGGAAGGTATCGCTATGGACTTATACAGAATGCTGTCGGAAGACCTGTCGGTACGGCTGGATATGGAACGCTATAACGGTATCGGAGAAGAAAGGCGGAATACGGCACAGACGACTGTAAACCAACAACAAATGCCGGCAGAAAAGACGGAGGCGAAAAGAAAAAACGTAGTGCCGGGCGTAGACGTAGCGGAGGAAGTAAAAAGGGATGAAAACCGTGTGCCTCAGAAAGCGGAAGTCATGCCGGGCATACCGCATGTAGCAGAAAGCAAACAGCCGGAAGCCCCGATAATGGACCTGTATGACCTGTTCGGCTATACGCAGGAGGAAAGGCGGTTGGCGGAACACGGACTGAAACCGGAGAGGAAGAAAGGCGTCAAGCCCAAAGGGAAGAAACCCGTACAGCCGACACTGTTCTCCCTGCCTGCGGACGGCAAGGAAATGACGGTGAAAAGAGTAGAAGAGGCCGAAAGGGATGCAAATACAGGAACGGATACCGCCATTACCCCTGAAGAGGCACAAGAAATGGAGGAAATCATCAGAGGAACAGCGGCAGAAGCTACGTCCCCGGATGAGAAAGTGCAGGCGGAGAACGCGCAGGCGAACGGACAGGTTTCCGTCCCACCCGACGGGGATGACCCGGATGCGCTTTACCGGGAAATGGACTGGGAACTGAACCCTCCCATCAACGGGTTCTATGAAACGATGATGGCACTGACACCGGAACGACGTGCGGAGCTGCGCCGGCTGGGAAAGACAAAGATGGAGGCCAACGCCGCCAGACAAGCGGCCGGAACAACGGAGGCGAAAAGAGAAAAAGCCGATGCAGGGAAAACGGCGGAAACGCAGGATACGACTGCTACGGTAGTCTATCCGGTGGAAAACGGATTTGAGGCGGAAAGGAAGCGCCGGATTGCAGAGGTGGAAGAAGCCATGCGCAGGGAGGAAGCCGCCCTGACACCGGAAGAGCGGCAGCGCAAACGGGAGGAGAAAATGATGCCGCGCCCGTTCAAGGGCATACTGGAGCCGCACCTGAAGGACGGCTCGCTGGCATGGGAATACACGGCAGGCGTACGATTCCAGGTGGGCGTGCTGAAGGATGTCACCCGCTACGGCGCCACATTCCAGCCGCTGGACATGGACGGGATGCAGGCACAGAAGGCACAGCTATACATAGACCTGCGCAACACCTACGAGCGGCTCTATGCCTACGAAGCGGAGAAGCACGAGGAGAACGAAATGCTGCGCCGCCACCTGAACACCTACTATGACGAGTTCATGATGCGGTACGGCTGCCTGAACGCCAAGCAGAACGTGAAGCTGCTGATGATGGATGCCTCCGGGCGCAACATGCTGGCACTGGAACGCAGCGAGGGCGGCACGATGGTGAAGGCGGACATATTCGACCGCCCCGTTTCCTTTTCGCAGGAAACGGCAGTCGCCGCAGAATCGCCTGAGGAAGCCCTGTCCGCCTCGCTGAACCTGTATGGCGGAGTAAACCTGCCCTACATGGAATCCATCTGCGACATGCCGCAGGCGGACATGCTGGAGGCACTGAAAGGACGGGTGTTCTACAACCCGCTGGCAGAGGGCTACGAGATAGCCGACCGCTTCATAGCCGGAAACGTGGTACAGAAGGCCGCCGATGTGGAGGAATGGATAAGCGGTCACGGGGAGCACGGGATGCTGCCGCAGGCAAGGGAGTCGCTGGAAGCGCTGAAAGAAGCCATGCCGGAACAGATCCCGTTTGAGGAACTGGACTTCAACTTCGGGGAACGCTGGATACCCACGGGCGTGTATGCCGCCTACATGAGCCGTCTGTTTGACACGGACGTGCGGATAAGCTACTCGGAGAGCCTTGACGAGTATTCGGTGGCGTGCAGCCACAGGACGATGAAAATCACCGACGAGTTTCTGGTGAAGGGGTACTACCGCCACTATGACGGGATGCACCTGCTGAAACATGCCCTGCACAACACCTGCCCCGATATGATGAAGAAGGTCGGCGAGGACGAGCACGGAAACGACATCAAGGCACGCGACAGCGAGGGCATCCAGCTCGCCAACGCGAAGATTGACGAAATCCGTAACGGCTTTACTGAGTGGCTGGAGGAACAGTCGCCGGAGTTCAAGAAACGGCTGACAGACATGTACAACAACAAGTTCAACTGCTTCGTGCGTCCGAAGTACGACGGCTCGCACCAAACCTTTCCCGGACTTGACCTTAAAGGGCTGGGAATCACAGATCTGTACCCCAGTCAGAAAAACTGCATATGGATGCTGAAACTGAACAACGGCGGAATAGCCGACCACGAGGTGGGAACCGGCAAGACGCTGATAATGTGCGTGTCAGCACACGAGATGAAGCGACTGGGACTGGTACACAAGCCGATGATAATCGGGCTGAAAGCCAACGTGCGCGAGATAGCGGAGACCTACCGTAAGGCATACCCGAATGCCCGCGTGCTGTACGCATCGGAGAAGGACTTCGAGGCGGCAAACCGCGTGCGCTTCTTCAACGACATACGGAACAACGACTGGGACTGCGTCATCATGAGCCACGACCAGTTCGGGAAGATACCGCAGTCGCCGGAACTGCAGCAGCGGATATTGCAGGCGGAGCTGGACACGGTGGAGGAAAATCTGGAAGTGCTCCGCTCGCAAGGAAAGGACGTGTCACGCGCCATGCTGAGGGGACTGGAGAAGCGCAAGTTCAACCTGCAGGCCAAGCTGGACAAGGTAGAACATGCGATAAAGTCGAGGACGGACGATGTGGCAGACTTCAGGCAGATGGGCATCGACCACATCTTCGTGGACGAGTCGCACCAGTTCAAGAACCTGACGTTCAACACAAGGCATGACCGTGTGGCGGGTCTGGGCAACTCGGAAGGCAGCCAGAAGGCACTGAACCTGCTGTTTGCCATCCGCACCATTCAGGAGCGGACGGGAAAGGATCTGGGGGCGACGTTCCTGTCGGGCACGACCATCAGCAACTCGCTGACGGAACTGTACCTGCTGTTCAAATACCTGCGTCCGAAGGAGCTGGAAAGGCAGGACATCCGATGCTTTGACGCATGGGCGGCAATCTTCGCCAAGAAGACGACGGATTTCGAGTTCAATGTGACGAACAACATCGTGCAGAAGGAACGTTTCCGCTACTTCATCAAAGTGCCGGAGCTGGCGGCGTTCTACAACGAGATAACGGACTACCGCACGGCGGAGGATGTGGGCGTGGACCGTCCGCACAAGAACGAGATACTGCACCACATACCGCCCACTCCCGACCAGGAACATTTCATCAAAAGGCTGATGGAATTTGCCAAGACAGGCGACGCCACACTACTGGGACGCGGAAAGCTGTCGGAAACGGAGGAGAAGGCGAAGATGCTCATCGCCACGGACTACGCAAGGAAGATGGCACTGGACATGCGCATGATAGACCCGGCGTATGAAGACCACCCGGACAACAAGGCGAGCCACTGCGCAAGGATGATAGCGGAATACTACCGCAGGTATGACGCACAGAAAGGAACGCAGTTCGTGTTTTCGGACTTGGGGACGTACCAGTCGGGACAATGGAGCGTATATACCGAAATAAAGCGCAAGCTGGTGGAAGACCACGGCATACCGGCACACGAGATACGCTTCATTCAGGAATGCAAGAGCGAGAAGTCAAGGAAAGCGGTGATTGAAGCGATGAACGAGGGATATGTGCGCGTGCTGTTCGGCTCGACCTCGATGCTCGGCACGGGCGTGAACGCCCAGCGCAGGGCGGTGGCCATCCACCACCTGGACACGCCGTGGCGTCCGTCCGACCTCGCCCAACGTGACGGACGGGCGGTGAGAAAAGGCAACGAGATAGCGAAGCTGTACGCCGACAACCGGGTGGATGTCATCATCTATGCGGTGGAAAAATCGCTGGACTCGTACAAGTTCAACCTGCTGCACTGCAAGCAGACGTTCATCTCGCAACTGAAGAGCGGTGCATTGGGCGCACGAACCATAGACGAAGGGGCGATGGACGAGAAGTCGGGCATGAATTTTTCGGAATACATGGCTATCCTCTCCGGGAACACCGACCTGCTGGAGAAGGCGAAGCTCGAAAAGAGAATCGCCTCGCTGGAGGGAGAGCGCAAGTCCTTTAACAAGGGCAGGCGCGAGTCGGAGCTAAAGCTGGAGGAAAAGACACTGGCATTAAGGAACAACCAAGTCGGCATATCCGCCATGACGGAGGACTGGGAGAAGTTCACGGCTGCCGCACAGACAGACCGGGAGGGCAACCGGCTCAACCTGATAAAGATTGACGGGCTGGATTCGACAGACGAAAAGACAATCGGAAAGCGTTTGCAGGAGATAGCCAAGAACGCCACAACAGGCAGGCAGTACAAACGTGTGGGCGAACTGTACGGCTTCCCCATCGAGGTAATCAGCGAGCCGACGCTCAGGGACGGACTGGAATTTACCGACAACCGTTTTGTAGTGAAGGGAAATCTCAGGTACAATTACAACAACGGGCATCTGGCGATGGCTGACACGCACGCCGCCGCCACGAATTTTCTGAATGCACTGGAGAGGCTACCGGGTCTCATCGACCAGTACAGGAAGAAGAACGAGGTGCTGGAGCGGGAAATCCCGCAGTTGCAGGAGATTGCCGGAAAGACATGGAAGAAGGAGGACGAGCTGAAACAGCTGAAATCCGAACTCGCCGCCCTTGACCGTAAGATACAACTGGAATTGACTCCAAAACAAGAAGAAACGTCAGAATCGGTATCATCCCAAGAATCTGTCCTACGCCACAATTCGCATCAGCAAGGGACAACAGTCGAGGTAGTTTCCGATTTTATGGATAAGAAAATCCAAACAGTACGTCAAGAATCGTTTCCAGAATCTTCCATACGGCAAGGAAGTAGAATAAAGATTTGATGAATTTTAATAAAAACATTCAAAAGCATACAGGCTTTTAGCCTGTATGCCGCTGTTTTCCTATATATTATTATTATTAAAAATATGATTTATGGCAACGATAAAAATTAAGTTCAGGCCCTCTTCAGTTGCAGGCAGAGAGGGTACATTGTGTTATCAAGTGATACATGAGCGGCAGACACGCCTGATTAGTACAGGATACAAATTGCATCTTTCCGAATGGGATAAGGAATCAGGGAAAATCCTACAATCGGATAAAACACCAGAACGTAACCATTATCTGGATGCTTTGAAATTCCGTACGGAAGAAGATATAAAACGTCTGAAAAACATTATCCGAAAATTGGAAATAGTCGGTAAACTTACCTCCGAACAAGTTGTACTCGCTTTCCATGCTTCAGATAATCAAGACTACGGATTTTTTGCTTATGCACGTAAAATTATTAATCGTACTAAACGGATGGGAAAGGATCGTACATCGGAGATCTATGCCAGTTCGTTGAACAGTTTCATCCGTTTTCGTGGCGATGATGGAGAAGTGGGATTGGAAGATATGGATTCTGGTATGATGATGGAATATGAGGCGTACTTGAAACGGAACGGGAAATGTCCGAATACCATTTCATTTTATATGCGTAATTTACGTACCTTATATAACAGGGCATCAGAAGAAGGGCTGGTAGAAAATCGGAATCCCTTCCGCCATGTTAATACGGGTGTGGAAAAGACTATTAAACGGGCTATCTCATCAGCTGTAGTCGGTAAAATCAAGAATCTAGATCTTGACCTATATCCCAACTTGGAATTTGCCCGTGATTTGTTTCTGTTATGTTTCTATCTTCGAGGTATGTCGTTTGTAGATCTTGCTTTCCTGAGAAAAAAGGATTTACAGAATGGTGTGCTGGTTTATCGGCGTCACAAAACCGACCAGCAACTTTGTATCAAATGGGAACAGCCAATGCAGGACATCGTACGTAAATATACAGATCCCTATTCACCTTACTTGTTACCAGTCATCAAGGTACCTGGAGAGGGAGAACGGCGGCAATATTTAAATGCGTCCCATTTGATGAACAAACGGTTAAAAAAGATTGGGGTGATGGTTGATTGCCCCATAAAACTCACATTTTATGTGGCCCGGCATGGATGGGCTAGTATTGCTAAAAGTCAGAATGTCCCCCTTCCTGTTATTAGTGAAGCGTTAGGACATGATTCGGAAGATACTACTCGTATTTATCTTGCATTACTCGATTCTTCCGTAGTTGATAAAGCAAACAGCAAGGTTATAAAGTCTATTGGTTAAGAAATATGCAATAGTAAAAACTGCTTCTACATAACCATGTTAAAAATATATTTCCCCTTGAATAATCTTCTGTTCAAGGGGATTTTTATTGTTGTACAAAAAGTAGTATCTCTTTTTAAGAGAGGTTTCCCATGTCGCAAAGTTACGAAAAATAGTGTAAATAACGCAGGTTTAAAGCTAATATTTTAAATTTTGAAGAAATCTGCTGTCTCATTTTGTTCGACAATCGCAAGATGTTTGTTCGACAAATTTGCACTTTCAAATTTATAATCAATTAAATATCAGAATATTATAAAACGTGTTGTGTCTCTTAAAAAGAGATGTATCACTCACTATTCTACATTATGGAAGACAAACGATACAACGATATCATATCGTTACATTTACTTCCGTGAGTCAGTGAGAATAAAGCAGTCAAGAAATAAAAGAATTTGCGAGGTAAATCTCTTAAACGAAACAAATTGGGTTTGACAAATTTGTGTATCTCTCCGTAAGAGATGGTTTTCGTGTACAAAGTTACACATAATTGTCGAAAAACAGTGATAAAAAATGAAAAAGTTAAGAAAAAAATAAAGTTTATTACATCGAATAATCTAGTTTGTCGAACCAATGTTTGACAAATTGAATTTACTGAAAATTATATATATCTGAATATCAGAATATTCCAAAATCTGATATGGTAGTCTCATCTCTTACGGAGAGATGTACCGCTACATAAGGTTATAGACTGCTTTTTTGAAA
>ENA-UONW01003685-UONW01003685.1-human-gut-metagenome-genome-assembly--contig:-CS52-NODE-3685-length-12240-cov-3.430365_pt1 | contig 12240 bp, 7 predicted proteins | sample MGYA00242463_ERZ724010 | MGnify/ENA metagenome assembly ERZ724010 | reverse complement strand
GCGCGCCACCGGACGTGGCCTGAGTACCAAAAAGAATCTGGTATGCGGTGTAAGCGTGACTGTTCAGTTTCGAGTCGGCACCTGGAACCGTCACATTAACGGTATTTCCATCTGCTGCCATGGCGGTGGAGGCACCGGCGAAACCGGCGACGGCCATTGCCGCGGTGGCTGCCACAGCGACGAGGCCTTTGAGAACCTTATTCATTGTTCTCCCTTTCTTTCTTGTTTGAAATCTTGAATCTTCAGTTATGTGTATTCAGTTATTGCCTAGTGGGCATTGGGTCGCTACGCTACGGTCCAGTCCCCCTTCTCCTAGACGAGTTCATCATTGCCGCCTCCTGACCTTGAGGGCCATTCCAGCCGCAACAACACCTATCAACGCAGCCACCAAAGCCGCCGCGTAAATCCAATAATCGCCAGCTCCACCAGTCCCCGGCAGAATCACACCCGGCTTGTTCTTGATGTTGCCACCATTGACAGTGAACGTGGTCTGCTCGTTGTAAGCGCTTGTACCTTCAGTATTGAAGTCGGTGTTCGCGTACCAATTGCCAGCGATGTTGCCGCCTTCCAGCGGGCCAATACGGAACTTGTGAGGAGTGTTATCAAGATCGTAGCCATCAGGCGCTTTGGATTCGACGAGTTCGTACTCACCCCAGACCAAGCCGCTGATCTTGAATTTGCCGGAGTCGCCATCCAAATCAACATATACACCGGTCTGGGTAGAGCACTCAGCAACATCGTTCTGCCCATCCTCGCAGTCGGTGACCGTGCCAAGTGTGGAGTCCGAAGTGACATCGGTGTACTTGGCCACGCCATTGTCCCACGAGAAGGCCTTCGTCTGCTTGAGGGTCCATTCGGAACCGGAAAGCGGATCCGTATTGTTGAAATCCGAAGACACCTTGATCCATGTCACGGCACCAGTCTTACGGGTGTTTGCGATCTTGTTGCCAGTGTTATCTGCGCCAAACGCCGGGCTCCAAGTAGCGGTTCCGTTGGCGATGGTGATCGTGTACACCGTACTGGACACTTCGTAGCCGTTCGGAGCGGTCTTCTCCTTCAGTTGGTACGTGCCATTCGCAAGGTCGGAAACCTTGAACTTGCCAGCCGCGGTGTCTTCATCCGCCTTGGTGTTGTCGTTAGACTCGTTAGTCTCGTCCGCCACGCCCAGCACGCTGCCCTGGGTGCGCAGCACAGCCGCGACCGCACGATGCTCGCCACTGCGGGCAGCAACACGACGGCTACGGTACGCAGCGGTAGAGGTGACGGCACAGCCTGAAGGAGCCGTGGTCGAATACGACGGGCCAGCGGAAATCACCACAACATCAGGAAGCTCACTACCGTCGGTGAACTTGAAGTTACTATCAGCTTGGGGCACATTCGCCTTGCCTGGACCGTACCAACCGTTTCCATTGATGTACTTGAATCCGAACTGGCTGGTCGAGTCAATCGCATTGCTACCCGTCAACGGAATCTTCGCATATGCATAGCTGTTGCAGGAGCCATCCATTTGCGTCATGCTGATGTCCGCCCAAACAGTGTCGTTCGTGGTCTGGTAATGCACCTTGACATTATCCGCGGGCCAGTTAGTTTGTGCCTGGAAGTAGAGCGTGAGGTACTGCTTGGCAATCACGTTCACCTTCAAAGTGAACGTCTGGCTGGAGTAAGCTTCCTTGGCCGTGATGGTAACGGGTTCTGAGGTCACGCTGTTCGCGGTCAAAGTGACGTTCGTGCCAATGCGGGCGCTCAGCGAGACGTTATTCGCGCTGGAGGTAGACCATGTAACAGTGTTGCCTGCAGGAGCCACAGAAGCAGTCAGATTGAGGGTCTTGCCCTTCTCAAGATTGATTGTGTCTCCATTGCTGTAGCCGTTGATCAACACGGAAGACACTATGGTCACGCCGGTGACATCGACGGTGAACGATGACTTGACCTTGTCATCAGCCGATGTAACGGTAATCGTGGTATGGCCACTACCGGTCGGGGTGACGGTACCATTCTGGTCAACCGATGCAACTGTGTTATCGCCGGACGACCAGCTCAGTTTGGCGCCGCTAATCGCATTACCATTCTGGTCGTAGGCAGTCGCAATAAACGTCTGCGAGGTGGTATCAGTGAACGACACGGATGTGACAGGTTTCCCGCTTGCATCCGTAATCGTAATGCTCTTGACTTCCGTACCGGACTGATCGTCGGTGACGGTCCATGTCTTCTCAGCAGTATCGCCATTCATCTTGGAAAGCTCCCACGTTGAACCGGCCAGCAACGTGTCTCCGTCAGTGCCGTCAACCTTCTGCCATGTAATCGAAGAACCCGTCTTCTTATTGACGATCTTGCCGCCAGTCAGCAGCTTATCCGTATCTCCGGTGATTTCAATGCCGTTACTGTTAAAGACACGAACAATGTTTTTTGCGGCGTCAGTAGTGCCACCAGTGTTGATCTGGTAAATGTTGGTGTTCTGCGCATAACCTTCAGCCGTACCCGATTCCTTCAGGAAATAGGTGCCGTTCTTGGCGAGGTTGCCCAGCTGGAACGAACCTTCCGCATCAGCATCATCGTTCCAACCGCCATCTGCGATGGTGGCGAGAGCGTTCGTACCGTTTACCGCATCGTCCTTCTTGCCATACACGGTCCAGCTGGTTCCGCCCAAAGCGTTACCAGATTCGTCTACCTTGTCCCATGCGATTGCCGCACAAGAAGTAGAATACGAGCCGTTCCACGGAAGGTTGTGGCGTTCCTGATCCATATCCAGAGCCGAAGCGGAATGGCTTCGTTCATAGTTTATGAACGGGTAGAACGTACCGTTATTGGTGTTGCCCACCGCATCAGGGTTGTACATGGCGAACGATCCACCGACCCATACGCGGCCGTTGGTACTCACATGCGATTCAAAGCTACCGTTCGGTACCAAGATGCTGCCGAGCATACCCGCGGCCGGATCATCCTTGGTTTCCATATTGAACGTGCCGGCCCACACGTCATCGTTCCTTTCCGCCGCGGAATTCACTCCTGTACGCGTAGTAGTGCCGCTACCCTGACCACCGCGGATGACCACGTTGCTCGCATCCGCGAAGTTCCACATGATCTGCTGAGCGCGCTTGGCATAGGCAGCCTTCATATAGGAACCGCCCAGTTCACTGGTCGTGCCGTTCGTATCCGTCCACCAGAAGCGCCAACCATTGTGGAAGTCCACATTCTCACCGGTCACATTAATGACCACGGAAGAAGTGTCCGGAATGTTCTTGAACGAGAAGCTGACACCAGAATACGAATGGAGGACTTGCCATTGCCTTCGAATTCAATGATCTTCTCGTGTACGTTGTTAATGGTGAAAGAATACGTGCCATCAAATTTGGTGCGTACCAAATTGGTGTAGTTCTCGTCGCTGTAAGTTGTCTTAGCATTAGTCACGTAGACGCTATCTGACTGCTGCTTGCTGAGATTGCTCAGATTGTCCGACAACGTCTTGATATACGAGCCGAAACCATCAAAAGTTTCGCCAGTAGAGCCAATCTGATCATCGTTCTGATTCCAGTTGACAGTACCGCTTGTATCGCTCGGCACGTAAACAGAATTGCGCTGGTCGTACTTATTCTTATTGGTATTTTGCGAGCCGTCAGACGCACCGAGAATGTCATTGGACGAACCGCCGTACACGTTGGTTGAAGCGCCAGCAATGTTAGCCGTATAACTTGGCTCCGAAGTCTTGGTCTGGCCGACCCATCCGGCATTACCCCAAGCCTGCGCACCGCCGACCCAACTGATGTCGTTATCGGAGCTATTACCTCTCACCTCAAGCGTGGAGGAACCTGTTGCCGGACGATACTGACCGCCAAAGCCCACAATGCCAAAACGGAAGCCTTTGTGGTCTTTTACATAACCATTCTTCGCGCCATCTTTATCCGTGTAATACGAAGTCCATAGCCCCTTAAGCGGATGCATAAGCAACTTGCCGTTCACAGCGGTCAGACCTTCGGCCTCGGCAGCGTATGAACCGAACGGCCCATTGACGTTATTCATATTGCCGGATGAGGCTTTCTGGCCTACATACATATCACCGCCAACATATGTGGCGATTCCGGAATCTACAGTTCCACTACCGGTATCGGTGCCGAGGGAAATGCTGGTAGGCGTGCAGATTGCGCCGTCATTGTGATTTTCATCAGCTTTGGCATTGTAGGCGGGGAGGAGGGAAGTTACTGCTACGGTGGCCATCATGGCTACCGCTATGGCGGCGGCGGTCAGGGAGCGGGTACGCGAAAGCACGCGACCGGTTGCCGATCGCGTTCCTGCATAGTGTCGTGGTGCGTTGCCGACACCATTACGCCATTGCCTCATCTTGTCCCCTATCCGCAAAGTGTTCACCCTTCTGAGTCCCTCAACTCGAGGGTTGATATCCTTTGCATAATGCCGTTATCACTTCTGTTTTACGTATAGCTTCTGCGCTGTTCCCATCTCCGGCAACACAGCCGGAAACCTCTGAGTTCCCTTTTTCTCTGACCTACGGTTTACTATGATAACCTTTGCAGTTATGAAAACAAAATGAAACAGAAAGAACCCACACCCCCTCCCCCGATACGTTTTTTCGTCCCCTCTCACGGGGACAACGCTTTAAAGCCTGATATTCAACGGTTTGTCAACGATTGCAAAATCAAAAAACACATGCTGATCATTGAATGAAATTCATCATTCATCAGCCCCCGATTGGCGTGTCATGAAACACATCACTGCAAATTGTTTCATTTTTTTTCCTGAAAACGTATGCCACACACCGTGACTACAGTGGGGGTATCCCTTATCAATCCACCCCAGGCCATCACAATCAGCCCGTCGGCATTGACGGGCTGCGGAAGGGTAATGAGACTCGGCTCTCAGCGGCCAGTGCCGTACACGGAATCGGTGCCGCGTAGTACGAGCTGGGCGCGCACAATCTCATGCGCGTTCTCAAGCGGCTTGCCTTCGATAAGCTTCATGGCCTTTTGTGCGGCCGCGCGACCCATCGCATACGGATCCTGGCGCATGGTGGTCAGGTTCACAGTGTCGGCGTACGGCGAATCGTCGAAGCCGATAATCGAATAGTCACTCGGCGTGTGGTGGCCGTAACGTTCCAAACGCAACACCAGCGGAATCGCCATCATATCCATCTGGCAGCAGATCGCGTCCGGGAACTCGTCCAACGCAAGCAGCGCGGTCAACGCCGAGTCGGCGAAGGTCTTGCCACGCGGCACAGAGACGACGCGCCACTTGAAGTCATGGGAGGCCTCCATCGTCTTGCAGGCGCGGATGAAGCCCTGTCCTCGCGCATCGATGGAGGAATTAATGGAATCGACCGCATCGGAGCACACGTACACGATATTCTTGTGCCCCAGATTGATCAGATGCTGGGCGGCGGTGAACATGCCGTCCTCATCGTCGATGGAGATGGTGGCGTCGAAGCCGTTTTGCGTCGGCGTATTGATGCCGATGATCGGCACGTGGATGCGCTTGAGCTGCTGGATTTCCTTCGGATCCACGCCGAACGACGTCACGAATACGGCGTCCACGTTGCGGCGGACCGGCAGATTCGTGAAGAAGTCGCGGCGGTTTTCGGCGGTGTCGACGTGCTGGAACAGCGATACGTCATACCCGGCATTATGCATGACGGATTCGATTCCAGCGAACACTTCCGTATTGAACCAGCTAGTGATCTCTTCATTCATCAGCATCGCCACACGGTACGATTGACCCGATTTCAACGATGTCGCGGAACGTGAGATGTTGAAATCAAGCTTGTCCGCCGTTTCCAGCACCTTGCGGCGCGTACGTTCGGACACCAGTTCCGGCCGCGTGAACGCGCGCGATACCGTGGAAATCGACACACCCGCGGCCTTGGCCACCTCGCGAATGCCTGCTCTATCCATCTCTCAACCCCTTTGCGGTTTCTGCATCATAATCACAAACGTTCCCAGCCTTGGAAACACTCGCTTGAGCGGCGATGCTCTCTCAATCTGTTTCTATCATACTGCGAACGTTGTCAAAAATCACGCCAGTGTTGCACAAATCGCACAAATTATCAAAATAACCGGGTAAACCGCGTAAAAAGCCCATTTCGTCCACTGATGCTTATAGCCCAGCTTGCCGTTGTAGTAGTGCACGAACGCCACGCCCACGCCCGGCGCGATCATCATCACGGCGCCGAACAGGCCGGCTGTGAACATCATCGAATTCTCATACTGGCGCATCAGAGCGAAAATCAGCACGAAGCCAAGCGTCACTGAACCGATGCTCATCATGTGCTGGCGTAGGCCGATACGCAGCAGCAGGTCCCACAGCAGACCAATCACCACCAGTCCGACCGACAACAGCACCTTCATGACCTTCTGATAGCGCGACGCCACCCAATCGAGCGCGGCAAGCACAACAAACGCAACGAACAGGCCGAAAACGGGATTCTGCGAGCCCAGGTCGAAAGCCTTATGCGATGTGGCGAGGTCGTACGGCACCTCGCACACCACGGCGAGAATGAACAGCTGCAGGCCGTACGCGACCCGGCTGTGCGTTTCACGGAAACCCTGCACCAGCAGCCACGCGTAAATCGGAATAGCAAACCAAGATACGACCTCGCTTAAGACCATCGCCGTGAGCGACGTCATATTATTGACGTCGGAACCGAAAAACAGCGGCACAATGGTGGTGCTACCAGCTGACAGAGCCAACGCCACAGCGCCGATGACCTTGAGCTGGAACACCGTCAGTCCGCGGTGCTTCTTCTTGGTACGGCGAGCGCCGCCGAATCCGATCTGTTCAATCGAATCAGCTCCAGCACCCTGCTCGGCATAGCTTTCCATATGTCCTCCTCAGTTCCGCATACGGCCTTTCGTGCGCCCAAGACGCCCAGTACGCCCAAGACGCAACCTACACGCGTTTCACGCGTTCAGCACGAATTTCAGCAGACCGTCGTAGTCGGCACCGGTAAACGAACATACCGCATGCTCCGACTTGGGCGGGTCGCTCATCGGCGAAATTTCCGTACGGAAGTATGCTGCGTCGAGACCGGCGGAATTGGCTCCGATAATATCGTTTGCTTCATCGTTGCCCACCATGAGCGCGTTTTTTGCGATTACGAACTCGCGGTCGAGAGCCAGCATGTACAAGTCGCGGGCAGGCTTGCGGATTTTCTCTTCGCTGGAGATAATCACGTCGTCCAGTACGTTCGCCAAGCCGGTCATTTCCAGTTCGGGGCGAGTATAGCAGGCTTGTGCGTTGCTTAGCAGCGCCACGACGACGCCGGCCTCCTGCAATGCTTCGATCATGTCGAGTGCGCCCGGATACAGGCGGATCATGCTGGTGCTGCCCTGCCGGAACGCCCATGCGGCTTTCAGCGCGGCTTGCGGCAGTGCCAGTTTCTTTTCAGCCTCCTCACTACGGTTCATCAGCAGCGACCGGTAGACCGGCAGGATATCGAATTCATCCCATCCGTTACGGACGATTGCACGATCGGCTTGATGGACCATTTCGCGGGCCTCAAGTTTTTCGAAGCGTTCGCGCATTTCGTCGACCGATTCGTAGTCGGCACCCAGTTCGCAAACGCAGTCATATAGCGCCTGCCAGGCGGTTTCGCTCTGTTCGTCTGTACGAATGTCGATCAACGTCCCGTAGAGGTCGAAAAATACCACTTCATATCGTGGATTATGAGCTCCGGCTCCCACTTCTCGTATCCTTTCTGGTTTTCCGGCCCCATTGCCGTATCTGTTACGGCAACCGCAGCTTTGCGGTCGCCGTTTTGTAGCTTCCCTACTGAGAGTATTACTGCAACCGCCAGATTGCAAACGTATGCGGTGGAACAATCAAATAATCGCCATCACCTGCGCTCACATTGCCTTCCACCGGACTGACGGACGAGCCGAGACCACACCAGTATCTCCGTATTCCGCCAATCGGTTCCAAACCCGTTACGGCCACGTCAATAACGCCGACGTGTCTGCCTGGATTGGCGGCCATCAGATAATCGCCGACGCGGAACACGAGTTCGTCGCCTTCCGTATCGACGATATTGCGATTGCCGTCGAACCACTGTGGATCAGACTTGCGCAATGCAATCAACTTCGCGTAATACTCAATCAAATCGCGCTTCTGCCATGCACGGTTCCAATCGAGCCAGTTAAGCTCTTTGGCGGAATCGTAAGAATCAGAGCTGCCGAATTTGGTACGTGCGAACTCCTCGCCGGACAGCATGAACGGGATGCCAGCGGAGGTAAGCGTGATACCCACAGCCAGCTTGTTGGCGTCCATCACGTCGGTCAGCGCGGCCGCAATCTGCGGACCGACACCGGCCAGCCCTTCCGCCGAGAAATCGGCGTCATACATGACTTTTGGCACATCCACGGTATTTTCGTTAACACCTTCGGCCACGGTGCTGCCCAACGAACCAGCCGCAAAGCTCGCGCACAACTTGTCCCACAGCGTGAGGTCGTCGTGCGCGGACACGTATTGAATGACCTGGCCTGCCACTCCTTCCGAATGTTTGCCGCGACGCCACGCGTCCACGGCCTCACGCGCAGCCGCTACGTTCTCGTGCATGCCACCGTTCACATAACCCGGGCGGTCCGAGAAGAACACATGGCCCTTGATGGTGTCTCGCGTGGTGTCGCAGAAGTGGCCGATGCGACTGTCAAGCTTCGACAGGCCTGACTTGTCAGCCAGCACGGTGTCGCTGGGCAGCGGCGCGGTGGCGCCCGCGGACCACGGTTCGCCGTACATGAGAATGTCGCGTCCACGGCCGGGAATCTCATCCAGAGCAGCACGCACGGCATTCATGGTGTCCACGTCGATCAGACCCATCAGGTCGAAACGGAAGCCGTCCATGTGGTATTCGCGCGCCCAGAACGTCACGGATTCCACGATGAACCGGCGGAACATCTTGCGTTCGGTGGCCATATCGCAGCCGCAGCCGGATCCGTTGGCCAGCGCGCCGTTGGGCTTACGGCGCAGGAAATAGTCCGGCACCAACCGCTCAAACCAATTATCGGGCGAGAACATGTGGTTGTAGACCACGTCCATGATCACTTTGATGCCGGCGTTGTGCAGCGCCTGCACCATCTGCTTCACTTCGCGGATGCGCACCGACCCGTCGAACGGATTGGTGGAATACGAGCCTTCCGGCACGTTGTAATTGACCGGATCGTACCCCCAGTTGTAGCGATCGCAGGTCTCTTCGTCCACGGAACCGAAATCGTAAATCGGCATGAGCTGCACCGCGGTGACGCCAAGTTTCTTGAGATATGCGATGCCCGTGGGAAAGTCGGGATGCCCGTCCAGAGACGTACCGTCGTCGGTGAACGCCAGATACTTGCCCCGATGCGATTCGGGGAAACCGCCGGCGGGATCATTGCTGAAATCGCCCACATGGGTTTCCCAGACCACCGTCTGCGCAAGCGGCACGTCCGGCATATGGTCGCGGTACCAACCATCCGGATTGGTGCGGCTGAAGTCCACGACCATGCTGCGCCGGCCGTTCACACCGGCCCCGCGCGCCCACGGGTCGGCGATGCGGTCGACGGAACCGCAATCGCGTTCGATCAAAAAGTCGTAATACACGCCGTGCATGTTGTCGGCGAAATCGTACGTCCAGGAACCATCGGATTCCGGACGCATCGTGTACTGTCCAATCAGAGCGTCGCCGCTTTCCCCCATGGAGCCACGCGAGAACAGTCTCAGGGTCACCTTCTGTGCGGAAGGAGCCCAGAGAGCGAACTGGGTGCCGGATTGAGCAACCACGGCACCCAGAGGCCGTTCCAAACAAAGCGGGAACGGTTCGGCGACGCTCGTGTTCGGCTGTGCAAAGTTGTCTACGAGCGTCATTATTGCGTTACCTTTCCGTCAGCCCTTCACGGAGCCCGACATGGACTCCTGATAGAAGCGCTGCATCACAATGAACAGGATGGCGATCGGAACGGAGATCACGACCGCGGCCGCGGCGAAGCGGGCAAACCAGTTCTGGATATATTCCTTCTGCAGCATGAGCCACAGGCCCAATGCCACGGTGTAGTTGGATTGCGTACGGCAGATCACCTTGGCCATGACAAAGTCGAGCCACGGGGTCAGGAAGCCGATGATGGCCTGGTAGACGATCATGGGCTTGCAGATCGGGATGATGATCTTATGGAACACCTGGAAACGGGTGCAACCGTCGAGCAGGGCGGCTTCGTCCAGCGAGGTCGGAATGGTGTCCATATAGCCCTTCATCACGTAGAAGCCAGCGCCGGAACCGGCGGAGTACACGAGAATCAACGCCACGGTAGTCATGGTGCCGCTTGACAGGCCCAAGGCCTTCAAGATGAAGTAGATGGCGGTGACGGCCATGATACCCGGGAACATGCCAAGAATCAGCACAACGTTCATGAAAGTCTTGCGCACACGGAAACGCATACGGCTCATGCAGTACGCCACGGAGAGCACGAAGATCAGAGAAATCGCACAGGTGAAGCAGGCGATGATGAACGTGGTGCCGAACATCTTCGGGAAGTCCAACACGTTGCGGTCGGTGAACAGCACCCTATAGTTGTCCAGAGTCCACTCCTTCGGGAAGAAGGAGCTGGTGTACGGGGCGGTGTTCTTATTGAACGACTCCGCGAACACCCATACGATTGGGACGAGCCAGATGACGGCCAGAATGGCCAGGAACAAGTGGGCGAACACGTCGCCGGTGATACGGCGGATCTTCTGGTCGTGCAGAAGGCCGTGGCTTTCCACTTTGGTTGCGGAATGCTTGTTGCTCATCGGAATGCCTCCTCATTCTTATAGGAGCCGGAATTGCGGTAGGTGATCAGCGAAACGATGGCCAACACGACGAAGGTCATGATGCCGATCACGGCACCGAGATTGTAATCCTGCTTGTCCACGGTCAGCTTGTACAGCCAGGTGATAAGCAAATCAGTGGAGCCTGCGGAATCGCCCAATGGCGTAGGATCGCCGCCGGACAGCAGGTAAATGACGTTGAAGTTGTTCACATTGCCCGTGAAGGTGGTGATCAGATACGGGGTGAGCACGAAGATAATGTACGGCATGGTGATCTTAGTAAAGATCTGCCACCAGTTGGCACCGTCGATCTTCGCCGCCTCATACTGATCGGCCGGAATGTTCTGCAGAATACCAGTGATCTGCATGATGGTGTACGGAATACCGACCCACAGGTTGATGATGATCACGGTGACGCGGGCCCAAGTGGCGTTGGTGAAGAACGGCAACGGGCCGTCAATCCAACCCCACGTCTGCAGCATGCGGTTCACCGCACCCTGCGGCTGGAGCATGGTGTGCATGACCAGCAGAGACACGAACTGCGGAACGGCGATGGACATGGAGAAGCAGGCACGCCAGAAACCCTTGAAGTGGGTGGTCTTGCGATTGATGATCATAGCCACGAACATGCCGAGGAAGAAGTTCAGGAAGGTGGCGAAGAAAGCCCAGACCAATGTCCACACCAGCACACGTCCGAACAGTACGGCGTTAACGGTGCCGCCGCTGTTGGAGAAAACCTTGGCGAAGTTCTCAAAGCCGACCCAGTGGAACAGCACGAGGTGCTTGTGGTCATAGCTGGTGAATGCCATTGAAATCATGAAGATCAACGGCAGCACGGTGAACACGACGATGCCCAGCGTGGGCAGGAACATCAGCAGAACGTGCGCCTTGGCATCGAGCAGCTCGCGGACATCGTCCATGAAGCTCGGAGCCTTGCCGTTCTCCTCGAGCAGCACCTGGGACTTGTATGCAGAGCGCACGGACATGACCCACAGGCCGATGAAGGCAGCGGTGATAACCAGAGTGGCGACACCGTACAACAGGATGACCACGGAACGGTCAGGTTCGGTGTAGACCCAGAAGCCGTCGACCAGCTTCTTGCCGCCTGCATTGGTGCCCAAGGTCGGCAACTTGGAAAGATAGTCCACGCCACTGATTGCCATGAACACGAAGTATGCGATTTCCAGCGCCAGCATGGCAATGCCCTTGACATACTGCTTGCGCACGATATCGCCAAGACCAAACACCACTGCGGAAAGCTTAGTGAACAGGTCACCACGCCGGAACGCCGCCCTTACCGTGTAAGGCGACGGAGAAACATAATCAGCACCCTGCTTCCGAAGGCGCTTCATCTCCCGCGGGGAAAGAGTTGTTGCTGTCATTTCGACTGCCCTCTCATATGGATATTGAAAGATAAAAAAAGCTTTGCTCCCGGACAAGGGGAAGGAGAATTTAAAAACCTTGCCC
>ENA-UONW01003684-UONW01003684.1-human-gut-metagenome-genome-assembly--contig:-CS52-NODE-3684-length-12242-cov-136.568475_pt1 | contig 12242 bp, 8 predicted proteins | sample MGYA00242463_ERZ724010 | MGnify/ENA metagenome assembly ERZ724010 | reverse complement strand
GCAGGCTTGCCCAGCTGATTCAGGAGGACCGGTTCTATACCGAAGAAGAACAGGAACGTTTTGACAACATCGACCCCATCGCCATCCGGGAAGCCCTGGAGGAAAGAGGGATTGTCAACGGACAGGTGGCAGACCCGGAAAAACTGGACAATGACCCATTTATCCAACAGGTGGTGTCGGATGTAGGGCAGATCGCAGATGCCGAGACAGAGCAGACTTCCAAAGTTTCCATTTCCGATGAGGAATATGACGCAGTTCGCCGCCCAATTCCGCAAAGAACCTCCTATGACCCAGCCGCCCCGGTCTATGCCGTGGGCGATACCGTGTATATCGAGGATGACGCCTATCAGATCACCGAGCTGCGGGAGGACACCGTACAGCTTCTGCCCACCGGGATGGTATATCCCATCTACCGGGCAGAGCGCAAAGAACAGTTCGAGCAGCTGCTTCGGGCAGACCGCCGCAATGCTTACTATACCGAGTTTCTTCCTATTGACCCGGACAAGGCAGATCAGGACTTGCGGGATGTATTGGCTCATGGACTGATGGATGAAGCGGATAAAAAGCAGATTTCCACGCTGCTGCAATCCGGCAGGAGCAACAGCGAGATCGCCTACTGGCTGAGCAGAGCCTATTCTGGTGAGATCGAGACACTGAATCTGGAGACCGGCGATATTGCCGATTACCGTACCACGGCACAGGGCATAGAACTGGAAGTCATGGATGCAGAGGAAAAGCGTCTGGCTATGCTGTATTTCCGCTGGGATGAGGTTGCGCCTTTGCTGCGCGGGATGTATGCCCGTCAGCAGGACGGTTTTGGACAGGAACAGCCCCAACCGACTACCGAATCCCCGACCTTCCATTCCGAGACCATGGCCGTCTATCCGGGCGATAAGAACAATCTGCCTTATGATGTGGTGGTGGAACGACTGCATATCGAGGAGCCGGAGCCGCCAGCCCCTGTGACTGAGCCGGAGAAAACCTTTGAGGAAGTGCTGGACGAACACCCGGTTTCCATTCAGGTCAATGGCCAGTGGCAGACCTTCCCCAATGCCAAAGCTGCCGAGGAAGCCTCCTATGAGGAATACAAGGACAACCTGCGCCGCAATGCACAGAACTTCCGCATTACCGATGAGCATTTGGGTGAAGGCGGTCCGAAAGCCAAGTTCCAGGCAAATATCAATGCCATTCGTTTGCTGAAAGAGCTGGAAGCTGCCGGACAGCAGGCAAGCCCCGAACAGCAGGAAGTCCTATCCCGCTATGTGGGCTGGGGTGGCCTTGCCGATGCCTTTGACCCGGAAAAACCGGCATGGGCTTCCGAGTATGCCCAGCTGAAAGAGCTGCTGACCCCGGAGGAATATGCCGCCGCCAGAAGCTCCACCCTCAACGCCCATTACACCAGCCCTACGGTCATTCAGGCCATCTATGAAGCGGTGGACCGTATGGGATTTGAGACCGGAAATATTCTGGAGCCGTCTATGGGTGTGGGCAATTTCTTCGGTATGCTGCCGGAAGAAATGCGAAACAGCCGTCTGTATGGCGTTGAGCTGGATTCCATCAGTGGACGGATTGCAAAGCAGCTCTACCCCAAGGCCGACATCACCGTGGCCGGGTTTGAGACCACCGACAGGCGAGATTTCTATGACCTTGCCATTGGTAATGTGCCTTTTGGCCAGTATCAGGTCAACGACAAAGCCTACAACAAGCTGAATTTCAGTATTCATAACTATTTTTTTGCCAAAGCACTGGATCAGGTGCGTCCCGGCGGTGTGGTAGCTTTTGTGACCTCTCGATATACCATGGACGCCAAGGATTCCACCGTGCGCCGGTATCTTGCTCAACGTGCCGAGCTGCTGGGAGTCATCCGTCTGCCTAATGACGCGTTCAAAAAGAATGCCGGTGCCGAGGTGGTATCCGACATCATCTTTCTCCAAAAGCGGGATCGCCCGTTGGACATCGTGCCGGAATGGACCCAGACCGGACAGACGGAGGACGGGTTTGCCATCAACCGGTATTTTATCGACCACCCGGAAATGGTGCTAGGCAGACAGGAGCCGGTAAGCACTGCACATGGTATGGACTACACCGTGAACCCCATTGAGGGGCTGGAACTGGCCGATCAGCTGCACGATGCCGTGAAGTACATTCGCGGCACCTACCAGGAGGCCGAGCTGCCGGAGCTGGGCGAGGGCGAAGCCATTGACACCTCCATTCCTGCCGACCCCAATGTGAAGAACTATTCCTATGCCATTGTAGACGGGCAGGTGTACTACCGGGAAAACAGCCGTATGGTGCGCCCTGACCTCAACGCCACCGCCGAAGCCCGCGTGAAAGGTCTTGTGGGACTGCGTGATTGTGTGCAGGAACTGATCGACCTTCAGATGGATGCAGCGGTTCCGGACAGCACCATTACCCAAAAGCAGGCGGAACTGAACAGCCTCTATGACAGCTTTTCTGCCAAATACGGTCTCATCAATGACCGTGCAAACCGTCTGGCCTATGCAGACGATTCTTCCTATTACCTGCTCTGTGCGCTGGAAGTCATCGACGAGGACGGTAAACTGGAACGTAAGGCAGATATGTTCACCAAGCGGACCATCAAGCCCCATCAGGCGGTGGCTGTGGTGGATACGGCAAGTGAAGCACTGGCGGTGTCCATCTCGGAAAAAGCCTGCGTGGATATGGACTATATGAGCCAGCTTACCGGAAAAACAAAAGAAGAACTGGCCGGAGAGCTGCAAGGCGTGATCTTCCGTGTACCGGGACAGCTGGAGAAAGACGGCACACCCCATTATGTGACTGCTGATGAATACCTCTCCGGCAATGTACGCCGCAAACTGCGTCAGGCGCAACGGGCCGCACAGCAGGACCCGGTTTATGCAGTCAATGTGGAAGCTCTTACCGCCGCCCAGCCCAAAGACCTGGATGCGTCGGAGATCGAGGTGCGTCTGGGCGCTACCTGGATTGACAAGGAGTACATCCAGCAGTTTATGTACGAGACCTTCAACACCCCGTTTTATCTCCAGCGCAGTATCGAGGTCAACTATTCGTCCTTTACCGCTGAATGGCAGATCAAGGGGAAATCTTCTGTATCCTACAACGATGTGGCAGCTTATACCACCTATGGGACCAGCCGCGCCAACGCCTACAAGATTCTGGAGGATTCCTTAAACCTGCGGGATGTCCGTATCTATGACACCATAGAGGACGCAGACGGAAAAGAGCGCCGCGTACTAAACGCCAAGGAGACCACTCTGGCTGCCCAAAAACAGCAGGCTATCCGGGAAGCCTTTAGGGACTGGATCTGGAGAGACCCGGAGCGCCGCCAGACTTTGGTGCGCCAGTACAACGAAGAAATGAACTCCACCCGTCCCCGTGAGTATGATGGCAGCCATATCACTTTTGGCGGCATGAACCCGGCCATTACCCTGCGGGAACACCAGAAAAGCGCCATCGCCCATGTGCTGTATGGCGGAAATACCCTGCTGGCACACGAAGTAGGCGCAGGCAAAACCTTTGAGATGGTGGCCGCTGCGATGGAAGCCAAACGCCTGGGCTTGTGCCAGAAATCTCTCTTTGTGGTTCCCAACCACCTGACTGAGCAGTGGGCATCAGAGTTTCTGCGCCTCTATCCTTCTGCCAACATCTTAGTCACAACCAAAAAGGACTTTGAGACCCATAACCGCAAAAAGTTCTGCGCCCGTATTGCGACCGGTGACTACGACGCCATCATCATGGGACACAGCCAGTTTGAGCGTATCCCCATCAGCCGGGAGCGTCAGGAACGGCTTCTCTATGAGCAGATCGACGAGATCACCGAGGGCATCGCAGAGGTGCAGGCCAGCGGCGGCGAGCGTTTTACCGTCAAGCAGCTGGAGCGTACCAGAAAGTCTCTGGAAGCCAGACTGGAAAAGCTGCAAGCCGAGGGGCGAAAAGACGATGTGGTAACCTTCGAGCAGCTGGGTGTGGACCGTTTGTTTGTGGACGAGGCCCACAACTATAAAAACCTGTTTCTATACACAAAAATGCGGAATGTGGCTGGTCTTTCCACATCGGACGCGCAGAAATCCTCCGATATGTTTGCCAAGTGCCGCTATATGGATGAGATCACCGGAAACCGTGGCGTGATTTTTGCCACCGGCACCCCGGTCAGCAACTCCATGACCGAGCTTTACACCATGCAGCGTTACCTTCAGTATGAACGCCTGCAAGAACTGAACATGACCCACTTCGACTGCTGGGCTTCCCGATTTGGGGAGACCGTCACAGCATTGGAGCTGGCACCGGAAGGCACCGGCTACCGGGCAAGAACGAGATTCAGCAAGTTCTTTAATCTGCCAGAGCTGATGAACCTGTTCAAAGAAGTGGCGGACATCAAGACCGCCGACCAACTGAACCTGCCCACCCCGGAGGTGGAATACCACAACATCGTGGCGCAGCCTACCGAACATCAGCAGGAAATGGTCAAGGCCCTTTCGGAGCGCGCATCGCTGGTACACAGCGGAACCGTTGACCCGTCCCAGGACAATATGCTCAAGATTACCTCGGATGGCCGTAAGCTGGGCCTGGACCAGAGAATCGTCAACCAGATGCTGCCGGATGAACCTGGCACAAAGGTCAATCAGTGCGTGGACAACATCATGCAGATCTGGCGGGACGGGGATGCAGACAAGCTGACCCAGCTGGTGTTCTGCGACATTTCTACCCCGCAGGCAAAAGCTCCTGCAAGCAAGGCGGCGAAAACGCTGGATAATCCACTGCTTCACGCATTGGAAGGCGCTGTGCCTCTGCCGGAGCAGGAACCGGCCTTTACGGTATATGACGATATTCGTCAGAAACTCATTGCTCAGGGGATGCCTGCCGACCAGATCGCTTTTATCCATGAAGCCAATACCGAAGTGCGGAAAAAGGAGCTGTTCTCTAAAGTCCGTACCGGTCAGGTGCGTGTCCTTTTGGGCAGCACCGCCAAGATGGGCGCAGGCACCAATGTGCAGGACCGTCTGGTGGCACTTCATGACCTGGACTGTCCGTGGAGACCGGGAGACCTTGCCCAGCGCAAGGGTCGTATCGAGCGCCAGGGCAACCAGAATCCTCTTGTCCATGTGTACCGCTATGTGACCGAAGGAACCTTTGACGCATACCTCTGGCAGACGGTGGAGAATAAGCAAAAATTCATTAGTCAGATCATGACTTCTAAATCGCCGGTACGCTCCTGCGATGATGTGGATGAAACCGCCCTCAGTTTTGCAGAGATCAAGGCTTTGTGTGCCGGAGACCCCCGTATCAAAGAGCGTATGGATTTGGATGTGGAGGTATCCCGCCTGAAGCTGATGAAAGCCGACCACCAGAGCAAGCAGTATCGTCTGGAGGACCAGCTGCTCAAATACTTCCCGGAGGAGATTGAAAAGCACAAAGGCTTTATCAAGGGCTTTGAATCCGATCTGGAGGTTTTGGCAGCTCACCCGCACCCGGAGGACGGCTTTGCCGGTATGGAGATCCGTGGAGACCTGCTGACCGATAAGGAGAACGCCGGTGCTGCCCTTTTGGATGCCTGCAAGGAGGTCAAAACCTCCGATCCGGTGCAGATCGGCAGCTACCGGGGCTATGCCATGTCCGTGGAATTTTCCGCTTGGAAACAGGAATATACGCTCCTGCTGAAAGGACAGATGACCCACCGGGCAACCCTTGGTACAGACCCTCGCGGAAATCTTACCCGTATCGACAATGCCCTCGCCCAGATGCCCCAGCGTCTGGAGGCGGCAAAGGCCCAGCTGGATAACCTCTATCAGCAGCAGGCTGCCGCAAAGGAGGAAGTCGGAAAGCCATTCCTTTATGAAGAAGAACTGAGAAGCAAAAACGCCCGTCTGGTGGAGCTGGATACCCTGCTCAACATCGACGGAAAGGGACAGGCACACACCGAGTCTGTTGTTGCCAAAAGTACACGGCCTTCGGTGCTGGATAACCTAAAACGCCCGGTGCAACCCCGCAGTACAGACAAGAAACCAAAACAGCATGAGGAGGTGCGATAACATGAATACCAACGATCTGAATACGGCTCTTTATGAAAAGATGGCTGCTGAGCAGGAAAAATACAGGGACTGGCTGAAAAGCCGACCCCCGGAAGAAATCCTGCACCACACCTATGAATATACTGTCCGTGAGGATATTGTGATGGCGATGGAGGAGCTGGAGCTGACCGACGCACAGGCCCAGGCGCTTTTGGAATCTCCCTCGCCGCTGGCGGATGTGTACCGTTATTTTGAAAAGCTGGAGACCGGCTATATGGATATGATCCGGGACAGCATTGAGAACCGTGCCGACGATGTGTGCAGAGCTAAAGAGGAACTGCGAACAACACCGATCTATCCCCATTCAGCTGCCTATGCGAGAGAACATGGGGAGCTGGAGCAGTACCGAGCTTCCAACAATGTAAATCGCCAATGCAAGGAGTCCATTGAAGCGGCGGTGCGGGAACACTTCGACGGAATGTATCTCAGCCACGATGCGGCAAAGGGTGTGATTGAGACCTATGGCATGGAGCGTGTATCTATGGTTCTGTCTAACACGATCCAGCTTCAGGACTGGGATGGGCGCTACTCCCGACGCAACAAAGAATGGGCCAAGACCATTCCTAATGATAATCCCGAAACCGTCCGTTGTGGTTATGCCTTAAACAGCCACCCTGCTGTGCTGGATGGTTTTATTGATCTGGTGCGTGAAGAACAGCAGCGCAGCCGTACCCAGAGAGAAAAACTGGAACCGTCCCGTCCCTCAGTACGGGATAAGCTCAAACAGGAGCTGCCCGCCAATAAGTCTGCCGCCCCGAAAAAACGGGAGCTGGAGCGATAACCATGGCAAAGCGCAAGCGGGATGTGCCGGTTCTGTTTTGGGTGTCCGCAGAAGAACTGGAACTGATCCATCAAAAGATGCAGCAATACGGGACAGAGAATTTGAGCGCTTATCTGCGGAAAATGGCGCTGGATGGTTATGTGGTCAAGCTGGAACTGCCAGAGCTGAAGGAGTTGGTCTCCCTGATGCGCCGAAGCAGCAACAACTTGAACCAGCTGACCCGCAAAGTGCATGAGACCGGGCGGGTTTATAATGCTGACTTGGAGGATATATCCCAGCGGCAGGAACAACTGTGGGAGGGTGTGAAGGAAATCCTTACCCAACTCTCCAAACTTTCATAACAGGGATAGATACTCCATTTGCGGAGGGAGGAACGGCGTTTCTTCGCCGCACCTTCCTCCGCTTTTTCTTTTTGTCTGTATCCTTGTCTTTTGCCTGTCCGTACCGGATAATATGAGTAGAATAAGAAGCGTAGCAAAGGAGTGAAAACAGATGCTGACCTTTGAAAAGGTGCTGGAGATTTTTGCGGATTACCTGACCGCAGACGAGACCATAGAAGTTTATATCAGCCGCCATGGATGTGTAAGAGTTGAATTTGACCAAGATTTTCACTATTGCTCTGGCGAGGTGTGCCATACTCCCAAGGAACTGTTCAATCTCTTAGCTGATGATTACCGGACTTATGTGGAGATTGAACTGACCAAAGGCAGACGGGAGTTGACGGAAGATGATGAGAGAGAAGCGGATGCCCTGTGCAAACGGTATCTGGAGCGTTGGAGGGAGGAACTGGAATGAAGATTTTGAAATGCTTGCTGATGATTGTAACTGCACCGGTCATTTTGGTGTTGACGCTTTTTGTCTGGCTCTGCATGGGGCTGATCTACATATCTGGTCTGGTGCTTGGTCTGCTCAGCACGGTAATTGCTCTACTTGGCGTGGCTGTGCTTATTACCTATTCCCCGCAGAATGGTGCAATTTTGCTGATTATGGCATTTTTGATTAGCCCGATGGGGCTGCCGCTGGCTGCGATCTGGCTGCTGGGAAAGGTGCAGAGTTTGAAATTTGCGATCCAGGATTGGGTGTATGGGTAAATGATGTGAATATAATTTGGAATGAAAAAGAAGCAGGACAATGGGAGATGAGACCCAATGCCCTGCTTCTCTGTTTATTCGGAACGAACTGTAATATATTTTTGATTGCGACTTTTAGGTTTATCGGGAATAGTCATTTCTAATTGCCCGGATTCTAAAAGCGGATTGATATGCTTCAAGGTGAAGTTTCTTAAATCTTTGAAGCCGCAAAATACTGCAAGCTCTTTCTTGGATTTTGGTGTTGTGCAAAAAGCCAAAATCTGTTTGGATACCGTTGATAGTTCAATAACTTGGTGGGTAACTTGGTGGATAACTTGGTGGGCGTCACCCTCTAAGTTGTAGTTTACATTTTTCAAGATGACTCTGAAATCTGTCGCTGTTGAGGAAAATTCGGGCTTATATGCCTCTGTGTATCCAGGCAGCTTTTCGGTTTCACTGACGATTTTGCGTAGGCCACTTCCACGGCGTTCCATGTACTTCATGCGGTGGAACAGGTCAGCAATCACAGGGTTTCGTCGCATCGAACGGATACTGTAAATATCGTATTCCTGAATTGAGCCGCCGCCAAACATACCGCCCGGAGATGTGATTTCCACCCGATCATCAAACATATCAATATGGATTTCGCTGCCAAGCACAATATAATCACGATGGATAAGCGCATTGACAAGAGCCTCTGTCACAGCTCGTTCAGCATAATCCGGCTTGTCTACACGATACTGTGCCTCTTTGACAAAACGGACTTTGGAATTATTGCGAATAAATTCACTGCCGCTTTTCAGTAGATAAATCAGATTCCCTTCGTATTCTTTATCGTCCAGTGCATCATCAAAGATAGAGCCTTTTTCCAAGCCATTCCACCGGGTACAGAACATACGGGAGTTATAAACTGTGTGCTGATCGGTCATGAGCTTTCCGGCATTGGTCAAGACCCCATTTTTGTCAGCCAAACCGAAGGAGACATAATCGGATGGCTCAAAGCGGAGGCCGGTTCGTTCCAGATAGGTTGCCTCCAGGAGTGTGAAGCTGTAATCCTTTTTCACAGCTTCTGTTGTTAAGGTGTCAAAGGACTGATTGGTTCCCTTTAAGATCAGTTCATTTACAATGTAATCCGGGGCAATTACGCTTTCATTTCCAACACGGATATATGCTTCCATCACGCCGTCTGCCTTGTAATAATATGGGGTGCTGCGGCCGGGAGAAACCTCCAGAGCCAACAGGTTTTTACCATCTTCCTGCAATGGCTTTAAGATAAACTGCGGTAATGGTGTGATACGTTCTTTGATTAAGCGGCTGATCGCTTCAGCATCCTTTTGAACATCAGACAAGCCGATAGGCTTCCGGTCATCAGAGACCCCGAAAAACAGAGTGCCGCCGATTCCATTGGAAAAGGCACTGACACTTTTTAACCAGCTTTTTGGCTTTTTTGTTTCGAGAGCAACTTTGAAATCACATTCGGTTGCTTCAGCAATGAGCTGTTCTATCATAGAAATCCCTCCTTTGAGGTTGTAGAATATTCTTTTTTATTATACCCAGCGGAGAAAGTTATTGCAACGATAGAAGCAAAGAGTTCAGCGAAAACAAAAATATTTATGAGAGGAGGACCTTCTATTATGGCAACTACAAGAATCATGCCGCTTCATGTCGGCAAAGGCCGCACAGAGAGTCGGGCAATCAGTGACATCATCGACTATGTGGCCAATCCAAAGAAAACAGATAACGGCAGGCTCATTACCGGCTATGCGTGTGACAGCCGGACTGCGGATGCGGAGTTCCTTCTGGCAAAGCGGCAGTACATTGCCGCTACCGGACGAGTGCGTGGTACAGATGATGTGATTGCCTATCATGTGCGCCAGTCCTTCCGCCCCGGTGAGATTACCCCGGAAGAAGCAAACCGGCTGGGCGTAGAATTTGCAAAGCGTTTTACTAAAGGCAATCATGCCTTTGTGGTCTGCACTCACATAGACAAGTCGCACATTCATAATCACATTATCTGGTCATCGGTCAGCTTAGAATATGACCGGAAATTCCGAAACTTTTGGGGCAGCACCAAGGCAGTCCGACAGTTAAGTGACACCATCTGCGTCGAAAACGGACTGTCCATTGTAGAGAATCCGAAACCTCACGGAAAGAGCTATAACAAATGGCTGGGCGATCAGGCAAAGCCCTCTCACCGAGAGCTGCTTCGTGTGGCGATTGACAACGCATTATCACAAAGTCCTGCTGACTTTGAAGAACTGCTGAAGCTGTTGCGAGAATATGGTTGTGAAGTCTCAAAGCGCGGAAAATCGTATCGACTGAAGCTCTCTGGTTGGGAGAAAGCCGCCCGCATGGACAGTCTGGGCGAAGGATATGGATTGGAAGATTTGCGGGCAGTTCTCTTAGGGAAGAAAGCACATACCCCGCGAAAGAAAACAGTCACACAGGCAGAGCCGCCGAAGGTCAATCTGCTGGTGGACATTCAGGCAAAATTGCAGGCTGGAAAAGGTGCTGGCTATGCTCGATGGGCCAAGGTTTTCAATCTGAAGCAAATGGCGCAGACCATGAATTACCTGTCAGAGCATAACCTGCTGGAGTATGCGGTTTTGGAAGAAAAGGCTGCGGCTGCCACGGCACATCACAATGAGCTTTCGGCGCAGATCAAAGCGGCTGAAAAGCGCATGGCAGAGATTGCTGTTCTGCGTACTCACATCGTAAATTATGCCAAGACCCGTGAGGTCTATGTGGCATACCGCAAGGCGGGTTACTCTAAGAAATTCCGGGAGGAACATGAGGAAGAAATTCTGCTCCACCAGGCTGCTAAGAATGCCTTTGATGAGATGGGCGTCAAGAAGCTTCCCAAGGTCAAAGAGTTGCAGACGGAGTACGCGAAATTGCTGGAAGAAAAGAAAAAGACCTATGCCGAGTACCGGCGTTCCCGTGAGGAAATGCGGGAGCTTTTAACGGCAAAGGCAAATGTAGATCGAGTGCTGAAAATGGAGGTAGAACAGGATGTTGAAAAAGAAAAAGACCACGGCCAGCGGTAAGCTGGTCCTGGTCAAAAGCGTTCGCAGAACGCGCAGCCACAGAATGAAATTCTGTGTTCAAAGGGGCTTGGGGGCGCTGCCCTCAACAAGCAAGCGGAGAGGAAAATCACGGAGGGATTTTCTTCTCTGCGGGCCTGTGTGTATTAACACAGGCATTGCTTGCCTCTTTTCTCCGAAAATGAAAAGAACCAGTGAGAGAATCGTTAAATTTCACTCACTGGCTCAATTCGTTTCAAATTTCTCGGACAACTCTGTCAGTTCTTTCACCGTTTCCTGGGTGTGATGCAACAGGGTGTCACGCATTTCTGGCGGACAGCTGGAATAAAGCATTTTCATCTGATTGACACCCTCATCCTCCAGAGAAACATCTGGATTTATAAGTGTATCTAAAGAGATGTGCAGGACCTTTGCCAATGCTCTTAAAATTAAATAAGAAGGATTCATTTTCCCCTTTTCGATATTGGCGATTTGCTTTACAGAAACATGGCTCAGATCCGCAAGCTCCTGTTGTGTCAGGTCTTTTTTCTTTCGGGCTTCCCGCATTTTTTGCCCTAAAGCAGTCAAATCATCAATCGGCATAATCGTTCACCTCAATAATATTGTATCGTTCCGGTTTATATGATGGAATGACCTTATTATGCCTGACAAGCTGTACGATTATGCCGATTATATAAAGCTGCGATTGGTGATAAACTTGTATTGTTCGAGACAAAGAACTATAATGTACTCTGTGGAGGTGCATAATGGATTATATGACACTAAAAGAGGCCGCCGAAAAATGGGGCGTGACACCTCGTAGAGTAAATTACTATTGCGCTGCTGGGCGTATCCCCGGCGCTGTGAAAATGGCCGGTGTTTGGCTGATCCCAAAGAACGCAGAAAAGCCGATTGACGGAAGGACAAAACAAGGGAAGGGGTTGCACCATGAATAAAATTTTGATTATAGATGATGACAGAGAACTGTGCGCTTTGATTAAACGTAGCGTACAAGCAGAAAACATAGAAGCTGATTTTTGTAATACCGGAAAAGAGGGCTTACAAAAATTAAGAGAGCAGGAGTATCAGCTTGTGGTGCTGGATGTGATGATGCCTGGTATGGATGGCTTTGAAACGCTGGAAGAAATCCGCAAAGAGAACAGTCTGCCGATTTTGATGTTCACATCTAAAAATGACAGCATTTCTAAAGTACGGGGCTTACGGGCCGGAGCGGACGATTATCTTACAAAACCGTTTGATATGGACGAACTGATTGCCCGTATTGCGTCCCTCATTCGCC
>ENA-UONW01003680-UONW01003680.1-human-gut-metagenome-genome-assembly--contig:-CS52-NODE-3680-length-12256-cov-14.204328_pt1 | contig 12256 bp, 8 predicted proteins | sample MGYA00242463_ERZ724010 | MGnify/ENA metagenome assembly ERZ724010 | reverse complement strand
TTTGTCTTTGCCTTAGCACTCTTCTTTGTAGAAGTCTTGTAAGTTACCTTAACCGTAACTTTAGCGGTACCTGGCTTAACACCTGTAACCTTGATCTTCTTTGCTGCTGTCTTCTTAACTTTTGCAACAGACTTCTTGTTGCTTGTTGCAGTTACTTTAACAGACTTCCAAGACTTTGGAGTTTTAACTGTAACTGTCTTGTAGCCCTCAGAATAAACTGTGGCTTTTTTTGCGCTAAGCTTTGCTGTAGAAGCTGCCTGTGCGTTTGTAGCAGGAACTGCTGTTACAACCATAGCTGCAGCGAGAGCAAAAGCTAACACTTTTTTGCTTGATTTCATGTTTTTTCCTCTCTTTCTTTTTGACTAACTTCCATCTCATCTACTCGTTTAACCCTGCACGTTTAAGTTCCTTCATTTTCTCTTCCAAACCGCTGCGGACGATTCTTCCAATCCAATGTTCTCGCTAATTGCCTCCACTGACCATCCTCGGTCTTACTGTTAAGTCCATCGTCAGTTTCATCTACAGACACACAAATCATAAATGACCAGAAACTTTCGTACATCAGACGTCGGCGTAGAGTGTGATATCAACGTTGATTGTCCAGCATCAAAATCAGCAAGCTGATGTTCCGATGACTTATATTTCTAATATGTATCTGCAATTGTAAGGTCTGTCTGGAACAAGTTCCAGTTTCCATAGCCTCGATAGTAGTTCATCACTTGTCGTACTATTTATAGTACTCTTTTAACTACTCTACGTGACAATCATACACCAAGTATTGTATCTTTGCAACACCAAAATTACATTTTATTGAAAAAATTCTTTAATATTTTCTTAAGCATTTAAGAGTTTTTTCACTTTTTTCTATTATTAAAACTATTTCACGCGTAGTCCGAGTGAAACTACACGTGAAGATAAACAATTCTATTTAAAGTAAGCAACTCCGGATTCAAAGATCTTCATATCCTGCTCTCCGTAGATGTTCATGGCAACGGCCTCACCGCGGCGCTCGCTGTGTGCCATCTTTCCGAGTACACGTCCGTCCGGACTTGTGATACCCTCGATCGCCATGTACGAACCATTGACATTCCACTCTTCATCCATGGTTGGCTCGCCGGCTTCATTGACATACTGGGTGGCAACCTGTCCGTTTGCAAAAAGCTTGTCCAGCCATTCCTTCGGAGCTACGAAACGTCCCTCTCCATGGGATGCCGGGTTGCAGTATGTTGCACCAAGCTTTGCCTGCTGCAGCCATGGGGATTTATTTGTCACAACCTTGGTATATACCATCTTGCTGATGTGGCGGTTGATGGTGTTGTAGGTCAGTGTCGGGGAATCCGCACTCTGTGCCTGGATCTGTCCGTAAGGAACAAGTCCCAGTTTGATCAGCGCCTGGAATCCGTTGCAGATACCAAGTGCCAGTCCGTCACGTTCTGACAGCAGTCTGCTTACTGCCTCGGTCATCTTTGCATTCCGGAATGCCGTTGCAAAGAACTTTGCAGATCCTTCCGGCTCATCTCCTGCGGAGAATCCACCCGGGAACATGATGATCTGTGACTGGTTGATTGCCTTGACAAATTCATCGACAGAATCACGAATGTCTGCTGCACTCAGATTCTTGAATACTTTTACAATTGTATTGGCACCTGCACGCTCAAACGCTTTCGCACTGTCGTACTCACAGTTTGTTCCAGGGAATACCGGAATGAATACGGTCGGCTTTGCGACTTTGTTCTTGCATACATAGATATTCTTGGTATCATATACATCACTCTGCACTTTTTCCTTGCCCTCGGTTGCGCGGGTTGGGAAGACTCTTTCGAGTGTTCCGGTCCAGGCTGCAATTGCTTCCTCCATGGAAAGTGACATTTCTTTGTATACAAATTTCTGTGCATCGTTCACTTCACCGACAACAACTCCGGATGCTTCTTTTATAATAGGAAGAAACTCCTCTTTTACTTCTGCAACGATATTACCAAATCCCGGTGCAAATAACGTTTCTGCTGTGACATCCTCTGCAATGGTGACACCTAATTTGTTACCAAATGCCATCTTGCTGACTGCTGCTGCCAGACCTTTTCCGTCCAGTGCATAGGCACTGCGGATTGCTCCCTTGCCGATCAGCTCATGAATCTTGTCATACAGTTTCATCACCTGCTCATATACCGGCAGATCATACGCGTTCTTTTCGATCGTAAAGAGTACCAGCTTATCTCCTGCTTCTTTCAGTTCCGGTGTGATCACGTCTTTTTCTCTTGCCACATCGACTGCAAAAGAAACCAGTGTCGGAGGCACGTCAATATCGTTAAAGGTTCCGGACATGGAATCTTTTCCACCGATGGACGGCAGACCAAAACCGATCTGTGCATCAAATGCACCGAGCAGTGCTGCAAACGGCTGACTCCATCTCTTTGGATCTTCACTCATTCTGCGGAAATACTCCTGGAAGGTGAAGCGTACTTTCTTGTAGTCACCACCGGCGGTCACGATACGGGAAAGGGATTCCAGTACGGCATATACCGATCCGTGGTATGGACTCCAGGAGGATAAGTACGGATCAAATCCGTAGGACATCATGGTTACGGTATCGCATTTTCCTTTCAGAACCGGAAGTTTGGCAACCATGCTCTGTGTCTCGGTCAGCTGATAGCGGCCGCCGTATGGCATGTAGACACTTCCCGCACCGATGGAACCGTCAAACATCTCGACAAGTCCCTTCTGGGAACATACATTAAGATCCGCAAGCATGGCAAGCCATGCTGATTTGTTGTCGTTTTTCTGTAATGCATCTGCAACTTTCGGAAGTTCGATCTTTTTAAAGAAGTTGTCTTCCTCTTTTGGCATCTCGACTTCGACATCTGCTTCCTGATGCGCACCGTTGGTATCGAGGAATGCACGGGAAATATTGACAATGTCTTTTCCTCTCCACTCTAAGATCAGTCTCGGCTCCTCGGTAACAACTGCCACCTCGGTTGCTTCAAGGTTTTCTTCTTTTGCATAAGCAAGGAACTGCTCGACATCCTGCGGAGCGACAACCACTGCCATACGCTCCTGAGACTCGGAGATTGCAATCTCCGTTCCATCCAGACCAGCATATTTCTTCGGTACTTTATCCAGATTCACGCGCAGTCCGTCTGCAAGCTCACCGATGGCTACCGATACACCGCCGGCACCGAAATCGTTACATTTTTTGATAATATGGCTGACTTCTTCTCTGCGGAACAGGCGCTGCAGTTTACGCTCAGTCGGTGCATTACCTTTCTGTACCTCGGCACCACATACAGACGTAGACTGTGTGTTATGTGCCTTGGAAGATCCGGTTGCTCCACCGATACCGTCACGTCCGGTACGTCCGCCCAGAAGGATAATCTTATCTCCCGGATCAGAGGTCAGTCTCTGTACGGCACGTCTCGGTGCGGCACCCATGACAGCACCGATCTCCATACGTTTTGCTACATAATCCGGATGGTAAACTTCTTTGACATATCCGGTTGCCAGTCCGATCTGGTTTCCATAAGAGCTGTAACCTCTGGCTGCCTCGCGCACGATCTTCTTCTGTGGCAACTTACCCTCAATCGTATCTTTTACAGATACGGTCGGATCTGCGGCTCCGGTTACACGCATTGCCTGATACACATAAGTTCTTCCGGAAAGCGGATCACGGATGGCTCCTCCTAAACAGGTAGCAGCACCACCGAACGGCTCAATCTCGGTCGGATGGTTATGTGTCTCATTCTTAAAGTTTACAAGCCACTCCTCTGTCTTTCCATCTACATCCACCGGTACCACGATGGAACATGCATTGATCTCGTCAGATTCTTCCTGATCTGCAAGTTTTCCTTCTTTTTTCAGACGTTTCATGGCAAGCAGTGCCAGATCCATCAGGCAGACAAACTTGTCATCGCGTCCCGCATACAGTTTCTTGTGGGTATCCAGATATTCTTCGTAAGTCTTTTTGATTGGTGCCTGGTAAAATCCTTCATCAAACTTCACATTTTTCAGTTCTGTCGAGAAGGTGGTATGACGGCAATGGTCACTCCAGTAAGTATCAAGCACGCGGATCTCTGTCACGGACGGATTCCGCTTCTCGGTATTTTTGAAGTAATTCTGGATATGTAAGAAATCCTTAAAGGTCATGGCAAGATTTAAGGAGCTGTACAGTTCCTTCAGCTGTGCTTCTGCCATGTCGATAAATCCGTCGAAAACTGCCACGTCTGCCGGCTCATCGAAATTCTGTACGAGGGTATCCGGCTTGTCCATACCGGTCTCACGGGAATCTACCGGATTGATACAATACTTTTTGATCGCCTCTAACTCATCCTCTGTGATGTCACCCTTGATCACATAGGTCGTCGCGCTGCGGATGATCGGCTCCTCATCCTCATTTAAAAGCTTCACGCACTGCTCTGCGGAATCCGCTCTCTGGTCGAACTGTCCCGGCAGGAATTCTACGGAAAATACGTTTCCACCTTCTGCGTCAAAGTTCTCCTCATAAATATCATCCACTGGCGGCTCGGAAAATACCGTCTGCAATGCCTTCTGGTAAGTGGCATCCGATACATTTTCCACATCATAACGGATCAGGACACGCACCTGATCTGCAGCGATTCCGAGATAATGCTTTACCTCATGTTTTAATTCTTTTGCCTTTACGGCAAAATCCGGTTTCTTTTCTACGTACACACGACGTACATTGCCCATTGGATTTACCTCCTTCTTTTGCGAAACGGAATGCCCCCTGCATTTGGGGGCATTCTATTGATCTTTATGTTATTGTATCATGGGTTGACAATTAAGTAAAATTAATATCGCTTACGATATCTATTACCTGTTCTTATGAAATTACTGTACGGTAATTGCACTGTCCGTTACAACGCCCGGAGTGTCCGGTTCCGGCTGATCCGGCTGATCGGTACCCGGGTTTGGATTTACAAAATTAATCCTTACTTTCAGCTTTCTGGATTTATTTCCTGCCGTATCTTTGACATATACGGTCACGCTATAAGTTCCATAGGTTCCTCTTTCCATAGCGGTAACTGCCTTATGTGCTTCTCTGGCATCCACGAAAACATATTTTGACGCAAGTTTTTTGCCCAGATCTTTTGCCACTACATCTGCCTTAATTGCAGAAACCAGTTTTTCTTTGGAAACGGCTTTATTGTAGGTCAGTGTCTTTCGCTTCAGGCTGATGGATGGTGCTTTCGTATCTTTTACGGTAATTACGATGCTCTTTTGGGTCTTGTTTCCTTTGGCATCTTTTGCGGTGTATGTAATCTTATATTTTCCGGTCTTTGCCGCATTGACTTTTCCGGAAACGGTAAATTTAAGTGTCTTACCTCTGTAATCGGTAGCTTTCACACCCTTTTTCAGATCTACTTTGCTGTTTGTTCTCTCGATGGTTTTATTCTTGATTCCCTTAATCGTCGGGCGAAGTTTCAGCCATGGATTTCTCGGATCCGGATCGGTCGGATCCCATCCGCGGTACGGACTGTTTACATCAATACGGATCGGGGTAGGCTTGCCCAATGGTCCCGGATCTTTGCTGTCATAGATGGTTACTTTGGTTCCTACCGGGCAGTTGTCATAGATCCACTTGGCATCTTCCACATTCAGACGGACACATCCGTGGGATGCCGTCTGTCCCAGACGGTTATAAGAATTGTATGCCAGCCTGCTCGGATCCTGTGAACTGTAAAACACAGAGTGGAACAGCACACCACCGTGAATACGGCTGCAATACTGTCCGTACACACCGCCCATAAGTGTATGCCAGCGGTATTTTGCCGGAATCGAAAATGTTCCTGTCGGGGTGGCATTGTTGACACCGACAGAGCAGGCAAATGCTTTGACCGGTTTGGTATATTTGCCTTTGGAATCAAGTGCATATACGGTCACACAGTTCTGCTGACGATTGATTTTAATGTAATATGGCAGTTTTGCTGCCTGAGTTGTAACGGGTGTTCCTGCGAACACAAGCAGCATGAGTGCCGCCATCAATCCGCATAAGGTTTTCAAAATTCCCTTTTTCATGATAATCTCCTTTTCTCTCCTTTGTGAAAGGTATATAATATATCCTATACTATACTATACTACTGAGGATATGATCGATGGATATCAATTATGAATTATACAAGGTTTTCTATTATGTTGCAAGCTCTCTCTCATTTTCGGATGCAAGTAAGAAGCTGTTTATCTCCCAGTCAGCGGTAAGCCAGTCTATCAAAACATTAGAGCGCAAGCTGGGACAGCCGCTTTTTATCCGCAGCACAAAAAAAGTGCAGCTGACTCCTGCCGGTGCTCTGCTTCTGAAACATGTGGAACCTGCCATGAATCTGATCTCACGCGGCGAAAGCCAGCTTTTAGAATCCGGCTCTCTTGGTTTAGGACAGCTGCATATCGGTGCCAGCGACACGATCTGCCGCTATTTTCTTCTGCCGTATCTGCAGAAATTCCATCGGAAATTCCCGGATGTTCCGATTAAAATCACCAATGCCAGCTCGATGGGCTGTGTAGACCTGTTAGAGCAGCGCCGGGTAGATCTGATTATCACAAATTTTCCAAACCCGCATCTGAATCCTTCCTATATTCAGAAAACGGTTGGCTCTTTCTCGGATGTGTTCGTCGCCAATCCGGCATATTTTGATCTGGCGGACCGCATCGTTCCTTTCTCGGAGCTTGGCACCTATCCGCTCATGATGTTAGACCGCAAGAGCACAACGAGTGAGTTTCTGCACCACATTTTCCTGCAGCATCAGCTGGAACTGCTGCCTCAGGTAGAGCTCAGCAGCAACGATCTGCTCATTGACATGGCCCGCATCGGTCTTGGAATTGCTTTTATCCCGGATTTTTGTCTGAAACACAAGCCGGAGGATCTCTTCCTCGTCCGCACGCAGGAAACGATCCCGCAGCGGCAGCTGGTGGCTTCGTTAAACCCTACCCTTCCGGTTTCTGCCTCCACCGAAGAGTTTTTAAAGCTCCTCCCGGACGTCTGACCAGAACCGGCTCACTTCTTCCCGCAGCTGCGGCAGACCACAGACGCTTCTCTTTTCCCATTCTCTCGGAAAAAGTGCTCCGTATTCGCGCTGCAGGAAACGTTCATCCAGCAGAAGGATCACGCCGCGGTCCTCGCTGGTCCGGATCACGCGCCCTGCTGCCTGCAGGACTTTGTTCATTCCCGGATAGCGGAACGCATAGTCAAATCCGGACAATCCCCGCTCATCATAATAATTCTTTAAAATTTCACGTTCATCGCTGACCTGCGGAAGTCCGGTTCCCACGATGATGGCACCGATCAGCCGGTCGTTTTTCAGATCAATGCCTTCCCCGAAAATTCCACCCATCACACAGAACGCAACGAGTGTCCCCTGGCGCTCTTTTTCAAATTCTTCCAAAAACGCTTCTCTTTCGTGTTCTTTCATATTATTATGCTGCATCAGAATCTCGCACGAATCGGCCGCCTTCCCGGCAAAGACCTCATATACATCCTGCATCAGCCGGTAAGACGGGAAAAACACCATGTAATTTCCCTGCTGTGCTTCTGTGACTGCACCGATATAGTCCGCGATTTTTTCGTATTCTTTTCTGTTCCTCCGCGTATATTTTGTGCTCACATCCCGGCCAAATGCGAGAAGTCTCTGTGTCTGGGCAAACGTACTCTGCGCATAAATGGCATAGTTATCCTCGTCCGTGGAAAGTAGCCGCTTGTAGTATCCGATCGGCAGGAGCGTTGCGGAGAAAAAGATCGTGGAATTGCTTTTATCGATGCATTTCTGCAGATTGACCGACGGATCTACGCAAAAGAGCCGGATCCGGAACTGGCCTTCCTCCGTCATCTGGCTGTAGATCACGTAATGGTCATCCACCAGATCATAGATATTCAGGAAATTGCGCAGTGCAAAGTAAAAATCCAGCACCGTTTTCTTCTCCGGAAATTCCAGCGGTTTTTCCAAAAATTCATCCATCTGGGAGGCCAGCCGCATAAGGTGGAAGGTCAACGTTCCCACACTGTCCAGAATCTGGTAGTGCTCACACTCACGTTTCATTTCCAGCATGGCTTTGTTGCATTTGTCCAGGATACGGCAGATCGTACGGCTGTGCGCTTTCATGATCCGCTTCACTGCAAGCACGTCTTCTTTGTACAGATCGGCACTGTACATCTCCCTGCTGCGATCCACGAGGTTATGTGCCTCATCCACCAGGAACAGATAGTCTCCCTTTATCCCCTCCTGAAAAAAGCGTTTCAGATATACATTCGGATCGAATACGTAATTGTAATCACAGACAATATTGTCCGCCCAGGTTGCCACATCCAGACTCATCTCAAACGGGCACACCTGATATTCTTTCGCCTGCGCTAAAACTTCCTCTCTGGTAAACAGGTTGGATTTCTGCAAGAGATCAAACACCGCATCGTTCACCCGGTCAAAATGTCCCTTTGCATATGGACAGTTTACCGGATTGCAGTCCATCTCTTCACACAGGCAGAGTTTTTCTTTGGCTGTAATCTGGATCACTTTGGCACGATAGCCCTGTTCTTCCAGCAGTGCGAACGTTTCTTTTGCCACAGTTGCTGTGATGGTCTTTGCCGTGAGATAAAAGATCCGGTCTGCCAGCCCTTCTCCCACTGCTTTTACCGCCGGAAAGATTGTGGAAATTGTTTTGCCCACTCCGGTCGGTGCCTCGATAAACAGGTTCTTCCCCCGCAGAATGGTGCGGTAAACATCGGCAACCAGCTTCTTTTGTCCCTGCCGGTAGGGAAATGGAAACTCGAGTGTATGAATACTCTCCTGCCGCTGTTTTTTCCATGCGATCTGCCAGTCTGCCCATTTCCGGTAATCTTCGATCAGATGCGTAAACCACACGGTCAGCGTCTCAAATGTATAAATCTCCCGGAAATACCGGATTTCCTCGGTATCCAGATTGCAGTAGGTCATCTGCACGCCGATCCGCTCCAGACGGTTCTGTTTCGCATAGATATACGCATAGCACATTGCCTGGGCTTTATGCACGTAGACCGGCTGTTCCATTGCCGCAACGTTTCTATATACACCCTTGATCTCATCGATGAAGCTGATTTCTTCTTCCGGAGGGATTTCCGCCGCAAACTCCTTCTCCGGTTGCAGCACAGACTCCGTCGCAGCCGGCAGATCCGGCTGAAATTTTCCATAGGCGATTCCGTCTGCACGTCCTTCCACGACCAGTACGTAATCGTTGGCTTTCCATTCAATTTTCAGCGGTACTTCCGCCTGGTAGGAGGTGTCCATGCTTTTTTGAATTTTCCGGTGGATACGGCTGCCTTCCATCATGGCCTCTGCACTCGCCAGCTTTCCGGCACGATTATCGATATCTCCTGCCCGGAAAATAAACTCTACCAGATTTCTCACGGATATATGTAATTCCTGCATGTACACCTCCTTTCTCCCACGGGTATTTTCCTGTTGTATGAAGCGGGTTTTTATTTGTTCCATTATTTTACAATAAAAAGCCCCGCTCCGGAATACGGAGCGGGACTTAAAGTTCCATAGTCACGATATAATAATTGTATTATGCCACTGCAAATTTAGCAACTACGTTTTCGAAATTTTCATTCTTTCCACCGTAGCAAACCTGAAGATTCTTTTTTACGCCAAGTCCAATCATACCAAGCAATGACTTTGCATCAATGAATGTTCTGTCACATTTTACATCAATATCAAAATCACAACCACCTGCTGCACGTACGAAATCCTTAACTTCATCCATATCTGATAACCGAATTACTTTAACAGTTTCATACATAATCCAACACCTCTTTCTACCTTTAAACAACATACTTTTATTATCATCCCCAAGTTTAGAAAAGATTATGCCACTTTTTTTCTCATCTGTCAAAGTTATGCAAACTTCGCATTTCTCCGGTTTTTCCTGCATAATGACGGTAATCGCGCAACCGTTTCCATCAGATTCTTACCGTTTTTTTTCGTGTATTTATATTTATACCTGCTATCTTATGCAATTTCTCCAAAAAATTGCCTTTCCAATGACCAAAACAAGCATTTTTTGATGAAAACTATTTTTATCAAAGTGGTTTCCCACTTTTTTTCAGAATATCCACATATAATTCTCCGATCGGACTGACCTTTATCCCCTTGTGCCGGATATAGCCGATCCGCATCTTTTCGCTCTCCGCCAGCGGCACTGCCGCATAATCATTTCCGTTTAATTCTTCACAGATAATCCCGGAACAGAGCGTATAACCATTCAGCCCAACCATCAGATTCAGCATGGTCGCCCGGTCATCCGCATGGATCATCTTCTTATATTCATAGGTACTTTTCATCTCTTCGGCAAAATAAAAGGAATTATTTTTCCCCTGTTCGAACACCAGACATGGATATTCCTGCAGTTCTTTCATGGAAATTACATCCCTTTGTGCCAGCGGATGTCCTTTCCACAGATATACATAGGTGTCACAGGTAAACAGTTCTTCAAAAATCACATCATTTTCCTTGAAAAGTTTCTGGAGTACTGCTTCATTAAATTTGCTCAGGAAAAGAATCCCCAGCTCACTTTTCATGTTGCGCACATTTTCGATTACCTGATTCGTCTGTGTCTCATGCACGGCAAATTCATATTCTTCCATTCCCACCGCCTTGACCACTTCCACAAATGCCTTGACCGCAAAGGTATAATGCTGCATAGACACGGAAAATTTCTTTTTGGATGCAGACGAAATATAACGGGATTCCAGTAAATGATACTGCTCCACGACCTGCTTGGCATATCCGATAAATTCCTCTCCCTCTGGTGTAAGCACGATTCCCCGGTTGGACCGGATAAAAATGGTGATTCCTGCTTCTTCTTCCAGTTCGCGCACAACCGCAGACAGATTGGGCTGTGAGACAAACAATTTTCGGGATGCTTCGTTCATGGAACGGCTTTCTGCAATCGTAATTACCTGATGTAACTGCTGTAGGGTCATAGGTCTTACCTCTTTTCCTTAAGCAAATGATCTGTTATATACCGGACAAGGATCTGAAGTATCCATGCAATCACAATGGAACTGCATACCAGCACCAGTTCGTAACGCAGACGGCATGTATGAAATGCTGCTCCCTTCATAAATTTTCGTATGGTAACATGTACCAGATACAATTCCAGCGAATGAGCACCAAACCATTCCAGTATTCTTATAACCGGGCGCATAGATAACTGGGAAAAGATCCAGGCAATTCCCGCACAACATGAGATATTAAAAATTCCAGTCACATACCTTGCAAAAATAGGAGATCCACTTGGAAGCATGGTGAGCAAATAGCCGGATAACGCAAAAAGAATCAACCATTTCCAATAACTTTCCCTTTTTTCATAGCTGGATCTGCCATAAAAACAGCCCGCTATAAAAACAGGCAGACGAAGCAAAGCAATATTTACATTTCCAAACACCTCTTTCTCATATAATGCAATTACAAGTGCCAATACGGTAACAGCACTTACCATGGAAATCAGCCGGATCTCTCCATCTATTGCGTCCCGTGCGCTATCCACAATCTGAAAGATATAGGGATAAATCAGATAGCATAACAACATCAGGCCAATATACCAATAAAGCCTGTCTCCATCACTGAAAAATGTGATAAATGTGAAGTCTTTTATGGCTTCTCCCCATCCTGTTTTATCTACACAGACATCCAGTAAAATATAAGAGGGTACGGCTACGATGCAATAAGGAATCAGAATTCTTTTTAATCTTCTTATGTAAAAACTTCTAACATCTGATCTTTTTTTCATGGAATAATATAACCCCAGACCAGAAAAGAATAAAAAAGCATCCACACTTGATGATGAAATATATCTCCAAAAGAAGGAAATCCAGCCACTAAAATGATAGGAATAATAATGACAGTCATCCGTAAAATGAAAAACTATAATCAATATGATGGATATTCCCATTAACGCACCCCGATATTGCGAAAGCACGCTGTTACTTGTTTTTCTCATATATATTCTCCTCTATAAAAATTTAATTTAAATTACTATAAATAAAAAAACACCTAAACAGGTGTTTTTAAAGAACAGGGGATGAGAGAATCGAACTCCCACCAAAGGTTTTGGAGACCCCTATCATACCATTTGACCAATCCCCTATCTTTAAGGAGAAGGATTGTTCCTTCAAAACTGCATATTAAATATATCATATCGTATCTGTCTTTACAAATACTTTTTCATCCGATTACTCTTAAGAATAACTCTCTTTGTTCTATCCAAACCGTCTTAA
>ENA-UONW01003677-UONW01003677.1-human-gut-metagenome-genome-assembly--contig:-CS52-NODE-3677-length-12274-cov-6.936083_pt1 | contig 12274 bp, 11 predicted proteins | sample MGYA00242463_ERZ724010 | MGnify/ENA metagenome assembly ERZ724010 | reverse complement strand
TTTCCCCACTTTTGCCTTCACCACTGAAAAACCGCTTCGTTATACGCCCCATACAACCACCTCGCTCTTGCCGTCCGTTTCCGAACGCGGAATGCTGTATGTTCGATAAAGAAATGCTCCGGGAGCTTTTGGAGTCGTACTGTACTGCACCAAAGACTGCGCTACATTCGAAAGAACCTTTCCATCGACATCAGCCGTATAATATATGTCATATCCGGTATCACTGCCGGAATACTTCGCAGTAATATAATTCTGTTTTGTCCCGTCAACCTTCAGTACTACAGAATATTCTCCACCGTTGATACCGGTATATATACCAGAATACGGATTGTTTTCATAACGCAGACAAGAACGCCCTGTCTCTCCTAGCAGTCCATCTGATACGATGTCCACGTATTGCGGACAATACGTAGTAAAACCATGCGCCGTTTCACTCTGTTCATTACCAAGCAAAACACGGTCTGTGTACTGTTGTGAAAATACATTCTGACAAACACACATCTGCAAGCACAAAAATGAAATTTGTTTCCACATATTTATTACATTTTTTATTCAGTCAAGTTCCTTGCAACAAAACACATACAGCGTCCAGACCAAGCATAAACATCTGATAAAAAGGCTATAAGCTCCAAGGAAGTTTGAATCAATATTGTTATAAATAGAATTTATAAGAAAAAAATGGAGCGGCCATGGTGCAAGCCCCTGACCACTCCTAATAAAAATGAACTTCTATTACTGCTTAATTTATCTGTAAAGCAACTTCTGTGTTTCCACCTTGCCGTTGCTGTAGACTGTTTTCTTGATATAGATTCCATTTACAGGTTCCGAAACCTTCATACCACCAAGATTGAAGTACTCAACAGAAACAACCTCACCTGCATTTTCTGCAGATTCAACGCTTTCTATACCTGTTGTCGGAGAAGCAGGGTCCAGAACAAACACATACTGCGGTTCATCAGCCAACTTCATCTTGTTGTAAGGAGCATTCCAGTTGATGGTATTTGTCCAGTAACGACCGTCAGACACACGCTGAACAGCAAATACAGAATCTGCAGGTTCTTTCTTGACAAATCGCAAAGCATAAGAATCATAGTTGTAAGTCGTCAACTCTGAAGACACCTCTCTAACGAAACCGTCAACATTTACGAAGCCGTTCTTGTTGCCCATAGTGCAAACCTCAACACTCTTTGTTTCACCAGTCATCTCATCTACAACATCAACTGTCTGTTTGTCGAAAGTCCACTCCCAAAGATACTCCGCGATATCTACACCGCTCTTGTTCGAATCATCTACAACATTCTTTATTGTCATGAATCCCATATAGTAGAATGTACCTGCGGCATCAGAAGTCGCATTCTTCTGAGTAAATCTGTATTCGGTTCCAGCAAGACGTACATTGTATTCACCTGAAATATCAAAAGTGAACGGAGCTCTTGAATCAACAAGCTTATTGTATGTATCGTGCAGAGAAATAATGAGAAGGTCTACATCAACCTGAGTTACGGAACCTTCATCTTCAACCTCTATGTAACTGTCTGCTACATCAAGCATACCTTCCAGTTCTTCAGCAACAGCAAGGTCGTACATACCTTCAGGAATATTACCGTTTTCATCAGGTCCGGCTAGTTCATCGGATATTTCCTGCATGAAAGCCTTCATCTCGGCAACGACAGTTTTCAGAGAATCCATATTTGCAGGTGCATAAGGATCGAAGTACTTAAGACCTGACACAGAAGCAGAATCAGCTGTAAACTGAATATCTTCATTCAGACAAGAATATACACGAAGCAGAGTGTACTCTGTACCACAACTTGAGTTTTTACCCTGAGTATAGCAGTCGTTTTCGAACAAAATCTTATCTCCGGACTTCATATTGACAAACATCTCGACTACAAGAGTATCCGTACCATTATGATTAGAATTGCTCTTATGTCCATAGGCCTCTCTCAAGAAATAGTTACCCTTGTCGCATGTTGAATTTCCACTGTTGATGAAATGGCCTACAAGATACATAGGCCAATCGTTAGAACCTGGATTTGACCTTGAAACTCCGACCTCAACCTTATATACATGGTCTACAGGAGCCGTAAACATTATAGAAGAAGCCTTGTCGACCATAGGATGAACAAAACCGTCATCAGAGATGTACAACCAGTCACTAGACTTTTCATACCATGCCGGTTTGTTGCCTGCAAGCGAAGAATTGTCATGATTAGCAAAAGCCGTGAACGAACCGTCTGCAGGTCTGTAGTAGCCGAAAGACCACGGATTGGCATCATTCGAAGCCATTGCATCAGCATCATAAGACTTTTCTGTGCCGTTCAGCCAGAACAGACGGTAATTGTTCATTCCCTCTGAGAAATCAACGGTAATTTTCTGACTCGACAAAATATCCCAAGCATCTCGCAGCATTTTCTCATATACGACAGCCGTCATCATGTTCACCGCACCGCTCTCCATAGCCTCTTGAACTTCAATGAACACTTTTTCGAAAGCATTGACTGCATCTAAAGGGTACTCACCGTAACCTGTACCGGCAGACACATCCATCCAGGCAGCATCTATTTCATTGAAGTAGTCTCTAAGAGCATCCAGAGCCTCTGTACCATAAGGGTCTACATAGTTCTCGTTAGCCTCGGCTGTTTCCTTCTCTACCTTCTCGATATCCAAGCGCTGGAGAAATGTTCGTGCCCAGCATGTACGTGACCATCCGTCATCCAAGATTCCCAAAGTACTTACACTTGGTGCAAACGAAATCTTATCGCCGGCTTTAGCACTGAAAGCAAAAGTATACTCCGACGGTGTCTGGTGCAGATAGCGTTCACCGGCACCGAGAGCCAGCGTACAGTCGCCTGCATAATCAGGCTTCTCACCATCGCTCGCGCCATACATGAACTGCAGTCCCATAGTTGAAAGCGGATTTACCTTGTTCTGGTCAGCATCTGTTGCATAACGGTAACGAGGCACAATGCACATCGGTCCGAACTGAGGACAATCTTCTCTTTCCACCTTTCCGCTGACCACATAATAACCGTCCTCAGGAACCGTAAATGTAACAGCAGAAGAGAACTTAAAGTTGGCATATACCTCCCAACCGAAATCCTCACGGTCGTCACGAGCGACATAACAATATATCTCCGTATCATTAGTTTCAGGGAGCGACTGACCTGCACACTTGTAATCACACCATCCAGGGCGCGTATTGGCAGCATGCATAAAGAGGTAGCCCCCACCTGCATAATCGCTGATCTGCCCAGGTATCTCAGTGATACGTCTTCCTTCAAGCCTTTCAGGATTCCACCAATCAAGATAATTGGCCGCACACGAATCATCATAAAGGGTAAATTTGGAATATTCACCGCTCATCTGATTGAACTTCTCAAAGCTCCACTGAGCATCGCCGCCTTCGGCGAAAGTCTCCTGCGACATATCTGTCAGTTTCCAAGTCTGAGCGTTTGCAGTCATACCGGCAAACAGCACAGCTAAAAAAGTAATAGGTTTTACCATAGGTTTTTGTTTTTATAGTATTATAATAGTTTAAGTAGTCAAATCCTTCAAATGTCCATGGCATCATAAAATGTGGCCCAAACTTCACACAACAAAGTAAAACAACAAAAAAAGCAAGTTGCAAAAAATAAAAGACAAATATCAAAAAATACAATTCCAAAATAATTACAGACGATTATCCATATATATTTTGGACGCATCACAATATTGACAATCAGCACATTATTCACCAAATCCATTAAATTAAGCGCAATATGCAGGCACACCTGCAAAATCAATGAGCAACATAAAAAACAGGCTGTACACTTATTCAACCAATAGACAAAATGCAATCAGAAAACCAACCTTGCAATACCTTACCGGCACACATACGACAAAGCTCAAAATGTCACGACAAACAGCCTGTCATGTATATAAAACAAACGCAGACAGAAGTCATGCCGTAAAACATGACAACCGACACACCCACATACAGGCTGTTCCGAAAAAGACATATATGCATCCTTATATGGACAAAAAGCATGACACATGCAGTCGTGGCATATTTTTTGCACGTAACTTAGTGAATGACAGATGTTAAGACATAAGAAAGGAGCAGAAAAAGTCAAGACTCTGGACATTCAAAGAGACAGGCGATAATTAACAATAGTATTAACCTTTAAAATCCTGAGATTATGACATACACATATATCGGATACTTACTCTATGCTATAGTTGGTTTAGCCTTTGTTCTCAGCCACTTCGTTATTTTCGAAAGCAAATAGCTACAACGTTTACAAAGGCCTTTAATCTAAAATAAGTGAGGGGCGGTCATAGTGATCCGCCCCACTTCATGTATACAGGGATACAACTCGACAGCCGTATCATATATCATGTAATATAAAAAAACAGCCCCGCTCACGAGGCTGTTCATTTATGTTTCAACAAATCTTGCATCATCAACGAATCCTTAAGGCATTCTTCTCTTTCATATACGCCAAATTTTCCTTTGTCTTAGTATATATTCTGACAACGTCAAACTCAGGCATACCCTTCAGAGCCTCTATTTCTGATGAATGCACAATTTCTGTCTTCAGCACAAAATTCTTGTCAATGCGGTATGAATCAGCATCATCGAATATGATATGCTTATTTATCATATATACACAAGGAGTATCGTTAGCACCATACAAATCCTTCTTGATGTCGTCAAGCGAAACAAGTTCCATCTTATAGTTGTCCGCAATAATGTTCACCAGACTCTTATACTTTACACCGTTAACAACCAGAGGAGCATCCTTTGATGGAGCCTCAACCACAGTCTCGGCATTTTCACCGTTGATGCCCTTAATCTTCATAGGATACGTCTTTTGTATATAGCCGCCTCCGTCAGCAAATATTGCGTCCATGTCAACACCTATCAGACTTTTCACAAACTCACCGTTGACAGCATAAGCCATATTCTGATTATTGAAATCGCTGTCATACATGCACTGAGCGTGAAGATTCAAATCACTCTCCTGTTCGTCATCATTACCGAAAGCCATTACCGGCGAAACAACAAGCATCATTAAAACAGATGCAACTAAACCCCTGTAAAAATTCTTCATAGATAAATATTTTTAAAGTTAGACAACGCGCAAAGCAAAAAAAAAAACGACATACAGCCCAACGCGCAAGTTAAAATATCATAAACATACTATTTTACAACATTATATTTACAAAAAACTGCTCAGAACTGTATCACACCGATATTGACAGTGCCACTTTTCCATGCCTATATATACCGATGCACTACGCGGAAATGCGGAAACATCACCTCACACCTGTTTCCCGCAAATTGCCAGAGTGCCGTCCCCATCCACGGCCACCGTTCGTATATGTCCTGGATACCCCCACCTGAAAACTGACCACATCGTTGACCTTTACGTCAAGCTGCGCACCGATGGTAGTTGATGCCTGTCCGAATATGGAAGGACAGAAAAGCGGGTTGTCTTGAGGAGCAAACGAGTGCAGTCCATAAAATGTAGCATTCATCCGCTCGTTGATTTTATATGAAGCCAATGCCTGAAGTCCGAAATCGTTATACGAATCATGCGACATGCTGAAACGCGACAGATAACCTCCCAGTCCAACAGTCCAGCGGTCGTTTATCTGCTTGGCATATATTGCAGAAGCATTGGTAAAGAAAGCTCCATTGCGGAAAGGATTGTCGCGTCCGAACCCTATTGTTACGCCGGCATTGAGCATCACGTTCAATCCAGAATGTATATCCCATGTGCTCCATGCACCGAACGGAGTGTCGGGAGAAGCAAGAGTGAAAATGGTAGGACGGAAATACGAATTGTCTTCAAACGTCAGTCCCAGCGAATCACCCATCGTGTCTGCAGGCACATAATCAACGACAGAATCATAGAGACACTCATATTCAGCACGAGCCCCGCCGGCCGACAAGACAGCCGGAACATCAGCCGAAGTGTCCACACGACCATGTCCGCGCTGAACGTCAACAACAGCCTGCGCAAATGAATCCGCACAAAACGCGAAGAACAAACATAGTATGATAAAAAAATTCTTCATGTTGCAAATTTAATCGGTGAAAGGACAAACCGGTCAAGCGGCACAATTAAGAAGAGTTAAAAAATCACGTCAGCAAAGTCACATAAGCCATATACCACAAAAAGCCCGCCGACAACTCGGCGGGCCCCATCGCGTCATACTCGTATTGCAGAGGCGTCTCACGACTTTCTGCAACTCATCACAATTGAATTACTTGGCCTTTTTCCCTCTATAATTCATTTTGGTTTTATATTATACACATTTAAGTTTCCTGCCTTCCTGCAGGTGAAAAAACATTTGTAGGCCGTCAGACACAATCACAGTCTCAAGACTGGAACGGCGCTGATGGGAGCCCATCGCATATATGTTCTTGCGGCAGCCATTGTACAATATGTATCAGGCGCCACTTTCTTGCAAAAGAAAAAGGACTTCTGCCTCCCCTATTGCCGCGCAGGACGGCTGATTGTCACATCCCCGCCGGCCGCAGCCAGAGAAACGTCTACGGACCCGACTTTCCAGAAGTCCAGCTTATATTCCGACCTGCATCATGACACCTCTGCGCCAGCTTCCCGTCCTCAGGAACGTCTGTTGAGCCCGCTCTTACCGGGCGTCCAGCAGACGCGATGCATCCGGTACTTCATAAACAACAATATCATTTCTTTATAACTATCAGACTTTTGTGTCTTATTTTGTTTGACACTGCAAAATTACATCTACCACGTTTCGAAAAGCATACAGCAGTTTTAAGATATAGTTAAGAATAAGTTACAAACATGTTATACGGTTGCCAGTGGCGCCTCGTGCAACATTTTCGAGGGCTCAAGACCAACGTCGCGAGGTGCAGGAAATAAATGTACGAGCGCCCGCAAGATTCTTTTACGACAAAAAAGAGAACCAACTTATGAGATTATTGCTAACTTTGCGGTGCGAACCATAAGACAAGGGGTGCTGATATGCGAAATGGGCGTACGGGCGTGCGCGCCGCGGCATATCGGCTGAGATGATACCCGACGAACCTGATACGGATAATGCCGTCGTAGGGAGACACACTGGGATTTTCGGGAAGCGAGCCTGCATGCGCAAAACTGACCGAACATCCGGAGGCCGGCTGGGCGCACATATTTTGATTATATATACAAAAGCCGGCAGAGTTTCATTTCAGCAAACACCTTTCAAGTCAATTATAAGTTTCACAGTCAGCCAGCATGATTGTGGAAACGGCATGGCATCGTGTCTCAACAAACAAGATACTGAGGGAACAAAATATAACATCACAGCTTAAATGAAGTACATAAAAGCTCTTACCATAGCAGGAAGCGACCCCAGCGGAGGGGCCGGCATACAGGCCGACGTGAAGACAATGTCGGCACTGGGAGTATATGCTTCGACGGCCATCACGTCGATAACTGTTCAGAACACCATGGGCGTAACAGCGGTCTTCCCGCTTGAAAAAGCGGCCGTGGCAGGACAGATAGCCGCCGTCATGGAGGACATTCATCCCGATGCAGTGAAAATCGGCATGGTGAACGACCTTCACGCTGTGGAAGCCATCATTGAAGAATTGTCGCGGCTGGAAGCCGGCACGATTGTGCTCGACCCTGTAATGTCGTCCAGCAGCGGACACAAGCTCATCAGCGACGAGGCTCTCCAACTGATGACTGACGAACTTATACCGATGTGTACACTCGTAACGCCCAACATACCAGAGGCGGAAATGCTGAGCGGGATGAAAATATCCGACAATGACGCACGACGCGCCGCGGCCGGAAAGATTCTGGAACTTGGATGCAAGGCCGTGCTAATAAAGGGAGGACACACCGAAGGACGCGTAAAAAGCGATTTGCTGGTATGCGCAGACGGCACTGAAAAATGGTTTTCCATGCTTTCGGTCGATACACCGAACACACACGGAACAGGATGTACTCTCTCATCGGCCATCACAGCCTATCTGGCACGCGGCGAGAGACTCGACGAGGCTGTCCTCAAGGGCAAACGCTACGTGTCTGAAGCGCTGAAGGCAGGAAAAGACGTTACCACCGGCAAAGGGACGGGGCCTCTGAACCATTTCTTCGAACCGGAGAAACTTATTATTACCGAATAGCAGGAAAAAGTACAGACACACGAACCATCAAACCGGAAACACATGACAGGACTTCAGTTCATTACACATTACACAGAAAAATATTCCTACCTCAACTCGGCCATGCTTGCCTTGGAAGGCGGATGCCGATGGGTGCAGCTGCGCATGAAAGATGCCGACTACGAGGAACTAAAGCGCACGGCGCTGCTTGTGCAGGCCGAATGCAGACGAAGAGGCGCAACGTTCATCATAGACGACTGCGTGGAACTTGTCAAGGAGATAGGTGCCGACGGCGTACACCTCGGCAAAAACGATATGCCAGTAGACCAGGCGCGCAAGATACTGGGAAGCAGATTCATCATTGGCGGTACGGCCAACACGTTCGACGACATACGCATGCATGTCGGGCGCGGTGCCGACTACATCGGCTGCGGTCCTTTCAGATTTACCACAACCAAGCAGAAGCTTGCGCCTATGCTTGGACTGGACGGATACAGACGGCTCACTGCACAGATGAAGGAAGCCGGCATAAACATACCGGTTGTAGCCATCGGCGGCATAACCTGCGACGACATACCAGACATCATGTCGACGGGTGTGAACGGCATAGCCCTGAGCGGAAGCATACTGAGAGCGGCCGACCCGGTGGAGGAAACGAGACGTATTGTGGAGATGTGCTCGAAATACAAATAAATATTCACACCAGAAACCAAAAAGATTTTCAACATATATGGACAGCAACATAAGAATAAAATTTCCTGACTCTGAAAAGGTCTACATGGAGGGAAAGATTCATCCTGAAATCCGTGTAGGCATGAGAAAGGTAAACCTTACGCCGACCGTAAGCATTGAGAACGGGAAAAAAGTTTACAAGGAGAATGCTCCTGTGTACATCTACGACACCAGCGGCATATACAGCGATCCCAACGCCGAGATAGACCTCAAGAAGGGACTTCCGCGTCTGCGCGAGCCGTGGATTCTGAAACGAGGCGGTGTGGAGAGGCTCGACGAAGTGAGCAGCGAATATGGAAGGATGCGGCTCAACGACAAATCGCTCGACCATCTGCGCTTCGAACACATCTGCAAGCCTCTGCGTGCAAAGAAGGGCTGCCAGGTGGGACAGATGTACTATGCCAAGCAGGGCATAATAACACCTGAGATGGAATATGTGGCCATCCGCGAGAACATGAACTGCCGCGAACTTGGCATCGACACACATATAACTCCGGAATTCGTACGTGACGAGATTGCAGCCGGACGCGCCGTTCTGCCGGCCAACATCAACCATCCGGAAGCAGAACCGATGATTATCGGACGCAACTTTCTGGTCAAAATCAATACCAACATAGGCAACTCGGCCACTACATCGAGCATCGACGAAGAGGTGGAAAAGGCTGTATGGAGCTGCAAATGGGGAGGCGACACGCTGATGGACCTCTCCACCGGCGACAACATACACGAGACACGCGAGTGGATTATCCGCAACTGCCCTGTACCGGTGGGCACAGTGCCTATGTATCAGGCCATGGAGAAGGTGCACGGCAAAGCTGAGGACCTCACATGGGAACTGTTCCGCGACACGCTCATCGAACAGTGCGAACAGGGTGTCGACTACTTCACGATACACTGCGGCATAAGACTCAAGAACATACATCTCGCCAACGGACGAATGACCGGCATGGTGAGCCGCGGTGGAAGCATCATATCAAAATGGTGCCAGATGCATCAGAAAGAAAGCTTCCTCTACGAGCATTTCGACGACATCTGCGACATACTAGCGCAATACGACGTGGCTGTATCGCTCGGCGACGGCCTTCGCCCGGGAAGCATCTATGACGCCAACGACAAGGCACAGTTTGCCGAACTCGACACTATGGGCGAGCTGGTGGAAAGAGCATGGGCAAAGAACGTGCAGGCATTCATTGAAGGACCTGGACACGTGCCGATGCACAAGATACACGAGAACATGGAAAGACAGATAGAGAAGTGCCACAACGCACCGTTCTACACACTAGGTCCTCTCGTAACGGACATTGCTCCAGGATACGACCACATCACCAGCGCCATAGGTGCCGCACAGATAGGATGGTACGGAACGGCCATGCTCTGCTACGTCACGCCAAAGGAACACCTCGCACTGCCAAACAAGGAAGACGTGAGAGTGGGCGTTGTGACATACAAGATTGCGGCACATGCAGCCGACCTGGCAAAGGGACATCCGGGTGCATACATACGCGACAACGCGCTGAGCAAGGCGAGATACGAGTTCAGATGGAAAGACCAGTTCAACCTGAGCCTCGACCCGGAACGTGCTCTGGAATATTACAAGACGGCCAACCATGTAGGCGGCAGGTACTGCACGATGTGCGGCCCTAATTTCTGTGCCATGCGCATAAGCCAGTCGCTCGGCGACGATGCCTGCGAAGTTGACGGCAAAGAATGAGAAAGCGGCAAAAAAAAACAGATTTCAGACAAAATAAGATACAATACAACAAAAACTAAAAGAAACATGATTGAAACAGAAGTATCAAAAGGTATCATCAGTACCTATTTCGAGAAGCTTGAGAAGAACCTCGAGCTTGACGTGGCTATCGTAGGAGGAGGTCCATCAGGAATCGTTGCAGCCTACTATCTTGCAAAAGCTGGACTGAAAGTTGCACAGTTTGACCGCAAGCTCTCTCCGGGCGGAGGCATGTGGGGAGGAGCCATGATGTTCAACCAGATTGTAGTTCAGCAGGAAGCTATGGACATAGTCAAGGAATTCGGCATCAACTATGCGCCATACGAGAACAACCTCTACGTTATGGATTCTGTCGAGAGCACTTCTTCACTGCTCTACCATGCAGTACATGCAGGTGCAACAATCTTCAACTGCTATTCTGTTGAGGACGTGATATTCAAGAACAACATCGTGAGCGGTGTCGTTGTCAACTGGACTCCGGTGCTCAGAGAAGGTCTGCACGTCGACCCGCTGAACATATTGGCAAAATTCGTCATCGACGGAACAGGCCATGACAGCGAGATGTGCCAGACTGTTGCGCGCAAGAACGGCATAAAGCTTGCAACAGACACAGGTGCTGTGATAGGTGAACGCTCGCTCGACGTCGTTGCCGGTGAAGACGAAGTTGTGAAGGGAACAAAGGAAATATACCCAGGACTCTATGTATGCGGTATGGCGGCTTCTGCAGTATCCGGAACTCCACGCATGGGACCAATCTTCGGCGGCATGCTCATGTCTGGAAAGAAAGTTGCTGACGAAATCATAGCAAGACTGAAGAAATAATCTGCAAACGCCGTATGGCGGCACGCAATGTTTTTGACTCACAGGCCCCTGCCCGATTGACGGTGCAGGGGCTTTATGTGTCAAATAATTACCGATTAATACTTGTCCTAAAGTTTTTTATATTATATTTGGGCGATTCATAAAACTTTAAGAACATGCTAAAGAACAAAAGCTTATCAATCATCACCGCAGCAATATTTGCATTCATGGGTTCACTGATGATGTCATCGTGCATGGACGAGGACGACCAGGCCTCATACTACCTGTCAGGACAATGGGCCGGCGACATGGGCATGTACTATACAGACGGACACTGGGAATACTATGCATACAAGACAGAGATTGAGTTCATACCCGACTATGAATATGCTACACACGGATATGGAAGACAAGTAGACTTCTACAGAGACGGCTACTACCCGACCATGCATTATTTCTTCTACTGGAAAGTGAACAACGGCGTCATCACACTTGTATATCCAGACGCTCCGGAGCTGAATGTTAACATCTACGACTATTATCTATACGACGACTACTTCAGCGGACGTATCGGCAATACATCCTTCAGATTGTATAAAATATATGACTTCTACTGGGATGACAGCTGGGGATATGACGACTGGTACTGGTCGAAATCAAGAAATGCTGAATCGGACAGCATCGCAAACGACACGTTGAAAATCAGAAGAGGGTGCAAATTCAATGAACCGGCTGTAGAGAAGGTCCATTGACCGGCCTTCATACACAAACCGTCCCTACTCCTACAGATGCCTCGTCAGTGGTTCAATAGACGCAAAAAACGCATATAAAGAATACCATTAAGGCATAAATCGAAGAAATTCGACAAAAAATTTAAAATTACCAGC
>ENA-UONW01003666-UONW01003666.1-human-gut-metagenome-genome-assembly--contig:-CS52-NODE-3666-length-12314-cov-41.035896_pt1 | contig 12314 bp, 16 predicted proteins | sample MGYA00242463_ERZ724010 | MGnify/ENA metagenome assembly ERZ724010 | reverse complement strand
CTTTACAACTCACTATAAAAATATTCATAATTACCAGACCACAATTCGTTAAAAATTTAACGAAATTCATAATTATTATAGTTAGCATATGCTAACTAAATCTTAATACAATGTCAATACATTTACTATAACAGTTTACAATTTATAGCTTACACAGACATAATATTATGCTATACTATAACCACAACGAAAGGAGATTGAGCAATGAAAATTGTGAATGCTGAAATATCAACATGTCGGTTGTATAAATCCGAAGGTTGGTATTGGTGGGAGATAAGCTTATTGTTTGAAGATGGAACAGGAACAAATATTGTTAAATGTATATCTGACGGAAGTATTCCTAATGTAGTAAGACCGTCTGTTGCTATGATGTTAAACCTGATGACCATTACAGAAAGTTATTGTTTGGAGGAAATCCAAGGGAAATATGTGCGTGTGGAGTTTGACGATAGTGAAAAAATTGTTAGGATGATGCACATCATTAAACCGTATGAATTGATTTTTAGTGACTATGATGGATGAGGTTTATTATGAATATATATTTTAAAAAAAGCCTTGGCATGACTGACGCTTATATGTTGACGACATGGGACGAATTGGATAGAATAAATGAAGTATGTGATGATTACTTTATATTTAGGGGTTACGAAATAGATGATAATAAAACCGGACGATATGTCATATTCTTATATAACGCTAGGGGGTATTGCGTTAAAGATTCTGACCTCGAATATAAGCACATGATATTAGAGCCGTTGGGGTTAAGATTTAATGAGGGTGAAGAAGTAATTGAATTTATTGATACATGTCATAATAGAGGTTATACATACTGTTGTGATGGTAGAGCAACACAATTAGAATTAGCGAGCGTCAGAAAATGTGTAGAATCGCCCTCTGGGTTAGCGCATTGTACAGTTGCGGGATTTAATGTTGTATCATGGACGTCAACAGATGATTAACCAGTACGATATAAAAGATGTTAGCCGCGCGGGCGATGTTGGGATAATTATATTTGAAGATGTCGAGAACGAGAAAGTATATCCGAAGCGATAGAGGAGGTATTAAGACATTATGACAAAAACAGATAAAATGATTAAGTTGTATAACTATTATGAAATAATGTACCGTCGACACTATAGCGTCTGCAAGAATAGTTTAGAAACTGATATCTATCAAGCGAAGCTGTCGGCAGTTAAAGAATGTTTAGATATTATGACAGAGGATAACGCTAATGACAGATAGGCAAGAATACCGCAGATTGTATTATATTCTTAAGAAGCGCGAGCAAAGGTTTTCAGCGTCTAAGGAATGGTCAGATTATGACAAAGTGCTTAAAAGCGGATTATTTGATTTAGAAGCCCCTAAGGACATATCAGATGAGGATTTACCATTTTATCGAGAAATTGCGGAGAATTTATATAAAAATAAGTTTGCAAGTGTTGCGGGGCTAAGAGAAGGGCGCCGAAAAAGTGTTGCAACATTAAAAAAACACGGATATAATATTCCAGTTTCTAAATATAATAAATTTGCCGATTTTATGGCCGCGGCGAAGAACACAAAACTAATAGACATATATTCGTCGGAGGAGCTTGCACGTGCGTTTATTAATGGAGATGCTAAACACAAGACTGTCCAAAATATTATTAACGAAATCGGTTAATAAGTATCTGGAATTAATAGCGTCATGGGATATAGAAACGAGTAAAATTGAATACAAAGATGAGACACACGCGTTTATGTATATATGGCAGCTGCATATATGGGGCATGCCTGTAATATATGGCCGAACTTGGGATGATTTTATAACCGTGATTGACGAATTAAACCGAATAATTCCGGAGAAGAAACGATTAATTATATATGTTCATAATTTAGCTCATGAATTCCAATTTTTGAAAGGCATCCATGAGTTTGACCGAAAAGATGTTTTCTTAGTTGATGTTAGGGAGCCGCTATATTGCGTATGGGATAAAGTGGAATTTCGTTGTAGTTATAAGCTCGCAGGGGTAGGACTTGAGCGTTTCATGAAAGATATGAACGTTCCAAGACCATTACAGAAAACAGAAATGAACTATGATATTGTGCGATATCCTTGGTCAGAGATAGACGCTGATGATTTAGTTTATATGCGAAATGATGTTGTAGGTTTGTCATGTGCAATAAAAGCATTGTTAAAAGCCAATGGCGACACACTAAACACAATCCCGTATACTTCAACTGGATATGTCCGGCGTATGGCAAAAAAGGTGTTATTCCCATATAACGGAATATTACGCGGTTTAGTGCCCACCTTACACGTGTTTGAACTGTTGCGTGAAGCGTTTAGAGGTGGAGATACTCACGCTAACCGTTTCTATGTTGGAAAGATATTATATAATGTTGGAAGCTATGACCGTGAAAGCTCATATCCTTACGAACTGGTTAATAAAAAATTTCCGCTGACCGAGTTTAGAGAAACGACAGATGATATTAAAACCATACTATCAAATTCGGAAAAATTCGGATACGTATTCCGTGTACGATTGGAACATGTAGAACTTAAGAAATGGCATCAACCGTATATATCGTTCAGTAAGTGTCGGAACATAAAAAACTATTTGCTCGATAACGGGCGAATATTGTACGCTGAAAGTTTGGAGACAACTATTACAGAAATTGACTTAATGATTTTATTAGAGGATTATAACATTTCTTTGCAGGATATAACAATAATAGAATGTTATAAGTCTCTCAAACGATATTTGCCCTACGAATTTAGGAAGCTGGTGATTGATTTGTTTATAAAAAAAACAGAGCTGAAAGGCGGAGAAGATAAAATTGCATACGCAGAGTCAAAAAAGAAAATCAACGCGTTGTATGGTATGACGGTACAAAACACTTTGAAAGACGATATAGCGTATCTTTTTTCAACTGACGAATACTATCTCATAGACACAAAAGAGGAGAAGCTTGCTAAAATGAAGCGTTCGCCTTTTCTCCCGTATGCTGTCGGTGTATGGGTTACAGCTTATGCCCGGCAGGACTTAAAAGTTTTTATGTGGTTAGTCGGAAGAGATTTTGTATATGCAGATACAGACAGTGTAAAATATATAGGAATTTATACTCCGATAGATTATAATAAACGCATGGTCGCAGAAGCTCAAAAATTGGGCTATAATGCTATCGATAGAAAGGGTGGTAATCATTATATGGGGGTATATGAAAACGAAGGAATAAGCGAAAAATTCGTCACTCTGGGAGCGAAGAAATACGCCCAGGTTAAGGACGGAGAATTAAAAGTGACTGTGGCAGGTGTCAATAAGAATAGAAAAGGGTCTACTCCGTCCGGCGCGGAAGAACTCGGCGATATTGAGAAATTCAAGGAAGGTTTTATTTGGAGTAAAGCGGGGGGTACAAGGGCAATCTATAATGATAATGATACGGACATAGATTTGAAAATTGACGGGCATAATCTTCATATCTCGTCAAATGTCGCAATAGTACCAACGACATATAAGCTTAGTACAAGTATAGATATTGAGGACATATTAAAACGTATTAGTAATTCATCCCTTGAATGGCTACGAAAAAACTATTTTGATATGGAAAAGATACGATGGATAGAGTAAAGAAAAGTAAATTATATCAACCGTCAGGATATCCTGATATTGAATATCTGTTAAATAAGGGTTTGCCGTTTATGTGGCTAATCGGAGGCCGAGGAATTGGGAAGACGTATACTATACTTGAAACAATAGTATTAAATCGTCATACAAAATTCATATTACTTCGGCGCAAAGCTTCCGAGGTTAAGAAGCTTTCTACAGAAGCTTTTAACGTATTCAAAAAACTGAATTCTGATAAAGGGATAGATATTCGGCCTATTCCTAACGCTGACGACTGCTATAGTTTTTATTATGCCGATGAGGATGGCAAGGCGTGGGGTGAATGTCTCGGATATATGATGAGCTTATCAACCTTTGCGAATTTCCGCGGTGGTGATATGACGGACATTGATTTTATAATACAGGACGAAGCGATACCTCAAACATTAAAGGGGCAAAGCATGAATGGCGAGGCTTTCACGTTCTTCAATGCTTATGAGACAATCAATCGTAATAGAGAGTTAGAGGGCCGCCCGGCACTCCGCGTTATTAGCATATGTAATTCTACAATTTTAAACAATGACTACTTTTTGACACTTAATATGATAAGTCCAATTATGGAAATGTACCGTAATAAGAAAGAATTGAAAATAGACAGAGAACATGAACGTTTAATAGCTTTATATCTAAATTCGCCAATAAGCGAGCGCAAAAAGAAAACAGCATTATATAAATATACGAAAGACACGGCATTTGCCAATCAAGCTATTGATAACCTCTTTGAAGATATGGACAGCTTCTTAGATGTGTCACGTCCACTTGCTGAATATATACCTGTTGTATCAATAGGTGAAATTACAATATACCGGCATAAATCCAGGCAAAAACCGTACTACTTGTCAACACATAAAAGCGGAGCACCTAAAGAATTTAAGCTTAATGAATATGACATCTTGGTGTTCCGCAATAAATACCGAAATATTGTAAATTCCGTGTATTTTGGAGAAGCTGAAGCGGAAAAAGGATATTTATTAAAATTGTTATTAAAATATATAAAAATGTATTGAGGTGTATAAATGAAAAATAATTTTACATGGATAGAGATGTTGAAATTCTGGGCTGCTCGATTACTTATAGTTACCATTATTGCGGTAATTTTAATTTGTATCTTATATTTTAAATATAGATAAATATTAATTATTAAAGGAGAAAGAAAATGTATAACAAAACAGTAATTCAAGGCAGATTGTGTAAGGAGTGGAGCGAGGTTAAAACAAGTACCAAAGTTATGGTTGCAAACTCTCTGGCCTGCCAAATATTCAAAAATACAGTATTTTATGATATTATTGGTAATAAGGAACAATTAAAAAATGTGCTGCAATTTATTCCTAAAGGTGCAGAAGTAATTATTGAGGGTGTCGTAGAAAAGCCCAAAAAATCATTAGATTATAACCTTAGATTATTTATTGATAAGCTCTATATAGTCCGGGGTATCAATCCGGATGAAACGGACGATGAGCCTCAGACAGCTTCTAAAATGCCAATTGTTAATGACGACGATTATTGTCCATTTTAAAAAATAAAGCGGGCTGAGCCCGCTTTATTTATGTCTGCAAGTGACAGTCCAACTGCCCGAGATTGCAACACCATTCGTATATATTAATATTACAGGCACTCCGGATACTGGAGACACGGAAATTAATGTTGAATCTCCACCTATTAAATTTGTAATATCAGCGTCAACAATATAATAATTTGTTAAATCGACATCCGTTCCGATTATTTTTAATATGTTATATCCTGTTCCTGCACCCACAGCTATTCGTACGAATCCTGTAACTGAAGAAGTAAACACTTTTTCAACGGGTTCTATAGTTACGGACGGAGTGGTAGTATATGTTATAATATAGTTATTATTTCGGAGGACATACCCGGTGCTATTTGCACTGTCAACATATAATTGTTCAGTCACATCATCCGTTGTAATTTTCAAATAAATTTGTGGTGAATAATTAGTAACTACTATTGCGTTAAGAATATTTTGTAATATAGTAAGCTGTGACGATGGAATAGTTTCACCGTTAGATGAAATTACAAAGTGTGGATATGCTGGAATATAACTTAACACTGGCTCGTTATATGAAATTGAATTATTTGAATCTAAAGAAATGTCAAATGAAGATGTAGTACTATAAGATGTAATTCCCCTGAAAGATATCACAGAATCAGAACTATTATATAAATAGCAATAAACACGTTTACCCGTGGAAGTAAACGTCGCGTCGCAATAAACAACCGAGTTTCCAATATATTCCGATATTGTTTCGAAACTATAATTACATCTTGCGGTTTGTGGAGTTATAGTAAACTTCACATATAATGATGTTTTGTTCACCGCTTCCGTAACCGCTCGCTGCGACATTACCGTTGTTTGACTTGTACCGGATGATTGAGATACAGCTATAAGCCCTATTCCGGAATATGTTATGGCTCCAGATGTAATGTTAATCGTTGCACGATAGACGGCATTTTCATTAGTAAAGGGCAAAGTCTGAATCATCATTGTCGGTGATTGTGGCGAATATGATTCATATGCATATCTGACAAAATTATTGACAGTATCCTGTATATAATATCGGACGTTGGCTCTGGTTCGGTAATTTAGTAACTCGGACATCGATACATTTATAGTATCCTCCGTTTCAGTATGTCTAACAAAAACATAAAAACGTATAAGAGCGTTCTCAATAGTTGATAGTCTATTCCTATCAGATGAAAAATTTGAAGCTGTTTCATTTTCAAATTCTGCTAAATTTGCAATATCCTCATTGAGTTTCGCTGTCAATTCTTCTACGGTAGTATTAAGGGTATTAATTCTGGAGCTTAAAAAATTCAATTGTACCGTTACAGCGTTTTGGCTCATCACCTTATTTGTTGAATCGCCGGTCGTTTGAACTATTAAGTTCTCAAATTGATTTATTAAATCTTCTATTTCACTTTTAGCGGATTTTACATATTCAATAATCCAATCTAAATTTAAGTCATGAAAATTAGTATAAGGAAAATAGTACATTGTTTCACCTCTTAATATAACAAAATACAGAACTCATTTTTAAATTCGTCACATACATATTTATTAAAATCGAACATAACTAAGTCTCTTTGACTTTGCGCCATTTGCTGACTTGTAGTTACTCCGATGTTTCCGTGACGACTTAGCGTTACTGTACGATTTAATATATCACTTCTGCTTATATCGAGCTTTTGCGTATCTGTAAATGTGTGTTCCTCTGTAGTTGTGTGCGTTAAATTGTCAGTTCTGGTATTAGTAGAAGTAGTACTAAAATTATCAGCGTCACTATGCGCGTCCGCTAATGTTGATGAATTAAATGCCGATACTTTATGCGTAGTAGTTCCGTCACGACTAGCGTCCCCGCTGTCTGATACTGTTCCGGTATCATTAGTCGTAATACTATCTTCAGTGGCGGTACCTCCACTGTGGGTATGCGAATCAGTTCCGGTATTAGTATCTTCTTGCGTAGTTGTCTCTTCCATATTGTAATTTTCAAGAGGTTCAAACGAATTATAGAATGCGTCAGTAGTAGTATTATATAATTCCGTAAATCTCACATCATTTAATTGAGCCCATGCACTAATAGCAATTTCAGCAAAATTAGGGTCGGGAAATATGAATTCAAGTTCCGCAGTATTTATAAGAATATATCCGGCGAGTTGCGTCGTCATCCAACTACTGGATACATTAAACCAGCTTTTAAATTTTGAAGCTAAATCCTCAAAATCCGCTGTTGTCGGAAGTGTTGAATTGACTATCCCCATTATTGAAAGACAAGCGTCCATTAACATCTACCCTCCATTTAACCGATAGATTACCCTCAAGTTCAGGGAATATTTCTATAGCCTGCTCAATACCTCGCCGGACTTCCTTTAAACTCATATCCATTGCGGAGAACGACTGTTGTGTATTAGCTTCAACCTCCGATGTTATAAGTCGTTCTTTTTTATCAGTATTGGCAGTTGGTATACCTATTCGATTAAGAAAATCATTATATAGATTTTTAAGAAGTCCGTGTAAATCAGTGGCTATGAAATTATTTCGAATTTCATTATTAAACTTTACCCAGTGGGGGTTATGTTCTTCATCAAATAAATTTTTATCTATAAATGCCGCAGGTTCACCACTGGCAATTTTATCCATAAACTTCTTAAATGTTTCTGCTCCAGCTTTATTATCAGAAGCGAAGACATAAGCAAGTTTTGAATTCAGTATATTAGTATCGAGTGTTTCGGCAGTCAACGCCATCATATCGCCATAATAATTAACAATGTCAAGCATGCCGCAATAATCGGGACGTATTCTGATTACGGCACATTCTTTACCAATTATAGGTTCAAGTATTTGATTTATTCTCGGATTAGAAATTACAGCATTGGTAGGTTGATACTGTACATTATATCCTTTTAATCCCGCCTGTTGTGGAATTATACCGAATGCCGGAGTATCAATAATTGCAAAATATCCCCATGAGAATAGTACAGCTTTGAAATAATTGCTATCCCAATTCTCCGGGATTTCCCATTCCCAAACACTTAATAAATCAGAAAATAAATAACGCCTGAAGAATGTTGATAAAGCTGTATTCGTTACATGTATTGTTGACGGCGTAACAGGTGCCGTTTCACGCATGATATTACCGTATGAATACGGCACACTATTCATAGAAAAATCCCCCATTCAAATATTCTTCAATTTTTGCACGCTCCGTTGCAAGACATGGGAATTCTACTTCCGCATTTGCACACTTAATAAAACCTCCTACAGTGCTTAATACCGCCGGTGCGCAATATGGACGGCCAAACTCCGAATTATATTCATCAGCTATTGAATAAAATGCTGAACATAATCTATTACTTTCAGCAAAAGAAAATGTTGCTAAATCCCCACCTGTTCCAGTCTCACGAATAAGCGGCACTCCGGCAATTGCCGCCCAGTTACTAACGCCTGTTTCGATAGTCATATTCGACCCGTTTCCTGTTAATGTGCTAATAATACTTGAAGCTGAATTAGCTATCGCTGTTGCTCGTGAAAGTTCCGATACGGCCTGAACATTAAGAAGTACATCAACTCCAACCTGTGCCTCTGATTCAGCAATTATCATAGAATTGGAACCATTAGATACACGTAACCAGCCCCGGCCAGAATATGCGTCAATACCAATATAAATTTTAATAGACGTTTCATTAGCAATTAAACTGCAATCCAAAGGAATCTTACCAAAGGGTTTAACTGATAATATACGCTTAGTATATAAATCTGAATTTACATAGCTCCCCCGACTTGTAGTCTGCGGATGTTGTGGCAATGTAATTGTTCTTTGCACGCTTGTATATGCTTGTGTATCAGATATTATCCTACATGTGGCTGGCACGCTCCAATATCCCATATTTACACTGTCTACCACCGTTCCGCCAAATGAACTTCTGTACAATCTTATTGATTTTATAAAATCCAGCGGATTGAATATTGAGGGGTCGTAAGTAATATCTGCAGTTGAAGCATTCCACCACGAATTACTATTATATATGTTCTGAATAAATGCTGAATATTGAGAGGATGAAAAAATATAGTAAGTAATCCCTGTTGAACCTCCACCACCACTTATACCTACAATATAATAGGTTTCATCAATCCATGGAGAGTCAATATCGGTTATATTGACAGTAGGATTAGTTAAAACAGGATATACAGTATCAACAATACGTCCGTTAAATGTTCCGCTGCAACGCTCGACATAATGTGTACTTGTTCCAATATCCCCCTTATATGACGCCATAGGGTCAACTTCAAGTGTTGCAATCCAATTCCGTTCCACCCATTCCCATTCCGTAACAAAATAATATCTCTCAAAAGCGTCAATATAAGCGTAATTATAGCTTGCGGGAAAATAATCAACCGCCCCGGCAGCCTGAAAGATAATGACAGGTTTTAGTATTGTACAAGTATCTTTCAGCGTTCCTGTGTATATAACACCCCCTGTAGGGGGTGTTTTGGTTGAATTGTTCCGCTTTCCAAATCCTGAATATAAAGTAACTTGCATAATATTAATCCATTGTAAATACTACAGCATTTTCGGTAAAGTCGTTCCAAAATCTATCCGTAAAATGCCATGCAACATTATAATAACCGCCTGAAATATTAAGCGGACTTGTTGCACTCCATTCATTACATACTGTCATTCCACAGCTTTCCTCATCACAAAGAAGAGCATATACTCCGGGAACTGATACTTCGCTTGCGGGGGTATTTATAGTTCCAGACGCTGTTAAATATGACGGTGTAACCTTAATAGTGTCTGGAGCGTCTACAGCCTGCCAGAAATTGACAGTTTCATGGTCAGCATAACGGAGAAACGTATCATGATATGTATCAGCTATTACTCGTGCCGTACTATCATACATAGTAGGAGCGTACATATACAGTCTCTGGTTTTCATACGGCGTATGACGAGTAATTTCTTTACCTGTTACATTGATATGATGAATTTGCAATCTTTCAGTCATTAATGCTGATTTAGTCGCTATCACCGAATACATAAATTTGACAAAATCAGGATATACATCGGTAGCTTGTATAGTTTCCGCCGTATATGTCCCGCCAGTTTTTGTATTATATTCTGACAGCAAATGCACGACTTGTTCACCTCCGCCACCCTGCACAATTCCGCCAATTAAATTGGAAAGCGTTGCACGTTTAAGATTTTCATGCGCAGTTTCTATCATATCCATAATATTTCCGGTAACCATAGAATAAAAACTTGCCAGCTCTTCAGGACCCGTAAATGCACATTCTATCTGCTCACGAAAATACGAACGCTCAATACTAAATACATTTGCACCATAAAAATTTGTTTGCAATATATTGGGACGGCGGAGCTTATACATGTCTACACTTTGTCCGTCTTCAGGCAATGCGAAAGATGTATCATCTATATAATCACCATCAGCAATATTCAGCTTTCTGACAATATTCCCCCATCGTTCATTATCGACCCTCAGTCCCGGGAACTTTTCAGAATAGGGTCTAATCGAAAAAATTGTCCGAGTAACCATCTGCGTTATGGCGTTCATTACAGGGTCTGTTCCATTTTTTAACGCTGTTGTAGCTACAGATACAAAATCCCCAGTATTTGTGGGGGTCAAAACCTTTTCACCTGTAGCCTGTGCCACAATTGACGTTAATACCGTTGAAATTTGGTTAAAATTCAAATCATTTACACTTGCCATTATTTCTTATTCCTCCCATTGATAAGGTATTCGTTTATATCATCTATTGTAGTTGTTTTATCTCCGCCTAAATTCCTTAACTGATTAGTCGCTATAATCGTTTTCTTTAAATCATCAATGCTTTTCTGCAAATCTTTTATATAATCAATATTCCCCGAATGTGTTTCTTCCGGCGTTATTGATTCAGTCGTCACCTCCGGCGTTATGGTTTCAGAATTCGCCTGCGAAATATCCGCTACCGTTTCTGCGGGTTTAGACATTTCTATAATATCTTCTTTTGTAAATCCCGCGTCTATTAGTTTAAATATATCGTTAATTTCCATTGTGCAAACTCTCCACTAATTTTTTTAATTCTTCAACAGCTTCTGTTAATTTATTAATTGTTTTGGTATTCATTATATACAATGCAATACATGCTGCAATAGGAAAACCTAAATTTGCTATAATTTGAGTAATATCTGTAAATGTCATTTATCGGATATCTCCTTCATTATTCTCACGACATCTTTACTGTTTATTTTGCCGTCTCCGTTTACATCCAAACCTCCTGAACCATTGGATATTGCTTTCATCTCTGCAACAATATCCTTACTATTTACTTTACCGTCTCCGTTTACATCACATGTCAAATCCGTCCAACCGTTGCAGTTAGTTTTCGGTATTATTTCAGAATAATCATATTTACTATAGTTCTGGTCGCATATTACGCCCGCAACCATATTAGAACGTATTAGATTCGTCTCGCCGCCATACTGCCATAAATCATATCCTATTGCCGGCGGGTTAATGCTCCATTTAGCAACCCAGCATACATATCTGCCGTACAACTCATCATAATTTACACAATTTTTGAACCAATCCTGAGAGGAGTAAACGCCGACAAAAAGGTTATATGATTCCATTTTATCAAGTATTCGCTTAATTACTGCTGTGTTAACTTCCTTGGTGCGATTTCTCCAACTGGCGGCTTCCACATCAAGGAATACCGGATATTCCAACTGTAATGTATCAAGTCTGCTTGCCGTCTCATATGCAAACACATCTAAAAAATAATTTTCCTCATTAAGACCGTTTGCGTATACATACGCCCCGACTTTCAAACCTTGCTCTTTACAGTTTATGTAATTATCCAAAAAATACTTATCCTGATTAAATCCCGGAAGCCCTCCTCCAAGTCTGCAAATACAAAAGTCGAAGCCCTCCGCTTTTGCTTTCTCGGTGTTAAACGCGCTTCCTTGATATTGACTTATATCTATTCCTGATATCATATTACACCTCATTAATAATTCCCAACCATTACCCGCCCGTGAATTTCTTGCGTGAGCTGCGCACGTCCACCCTTCCGGGGCTTGCTCTGGACTATTCACAAGTTTATTATAACATACGTTCAACGGTTAATTGTTAATGAGAAATAGATTGTGTGTAAAT
>ENA-UONW01003664-UONW01003664.1-human-gut-metagenome-genome-assembly--contig:-CS52-NODE-3664-length-12320-cov-15.211904_pt1 | contig 12320 bp, 5 predicted proteins | sample MGYA00242463_ERZ724010 | MGnify/ENA metagenome assembly ERZ724010 | reverse complement strand
TTTTATTCATTCTTCATCGCCTCCACCGGCTTCACCCGGCTCAGCATCCAGCCTTGCAGGCAGACGATGAGGGCCGACACGCCCCATACGACAACCAGCGGCCACACAAAGATGCCGGCCGAAAGCGGGGCACGGTAGGCAAACTGCTCCAGCCAGCGCTGCATCAGCCACCAGGCGACGGGCATGGCCAGCACGTAGGCCACTGCGGCGTAGAGGCAGAAGGGCTTGTTGAGCAGCCAGATGATCTGTCCGCGCGTGGCGCCGTGCACCTTGCGGATACTGATTTCGCGTATCCGCTGGCGGGTGGCATACCAGGCGATGCCGAACAGGCCGAAGCCCGTCAGCAGCAGGCCGATGAGGGCGTAGAACGTCAGGATGCGCGACAGCGAAAGCACCTTCCCGTTGCGCTTCATGAAGTCCTGGTGCATGTCCGTGTATTGGAAGGACTGGCCGGGATGAAGCTCGTTCCACACAGCTTCAATCTGTTGCAACGTCTCCGCACGGTTCTCGGGGCGCAGGCGGATTTGCAGGCAGAAGGCTTTCTCCAGACGGGACATCGGCGCGATGCTGACCACTGCCGGAGCAATCTCCTCTTCCAGCGAGTTGACGGGGAAGTCGCGTATCACGCCTGCAATGACGGATAGTGTGTCCTCGTCAGCCGTGTCAAACTCACGCAGCGAACGACCGACGGGGCTGCCTTCCGGCACCAGCGTGCGGACGAAGCTCTCGTTTACCAGAACCGGATAGGCGTACCTCTGCTGAATCTGTCCGACGCTGCCGCCTTCCAGCAGTTCGAGGCCGAGGGTGCGCACCAGGGTAGAGTCGCCCGCCAGCTTCAGCAGGTAGGTGCGTATCTCTTCTCCGCCGGGACGCCGGACCGTCAGCTGGCTGATCCAGGCGTTCAGCATGGAGCTGGACGACAGGGTGACGGACTCGATGCCCTGCACGCGCTTCTCCAGTTCCGCCTTGAACGGGCCGGCGGGAGGGCTGAACATGTCGCCCGTCTCGATGCAGTTCTCGTAGCGCGAGGCCTGCCGTTCGGTCAGGGACATCTGGTTGCGCGCCACGAGGGTGGCCAGCAGCAGGCCGATGGAAATGGCAAACTGAACCGTCACCAATACGGCCACGAAGCGCTGCTTGCGCCGTCCGCCGTAGAGTGTGCGGTACTGACTGAACGACAGGCGCGACAGGCGGCGGCTGATGTACCAGGCCGGTATGACGGACATCACCAGAATGAACACCAACAGCCAGGGCAGCATCTGGCTGCTGAAGAAGAAACCCATCGTGAGCCGCGAGCCCAGCAGGCCGTTGAACACCGCCAAGCAGTCGTTCACCAGCAGGATGGAGAGAAGGAACGCCAGTACCACCGTCAGGAAGGCGTCGCCGAAGAGTTGCAGGCGGATGTTGCGCAGCGTGCTGCCCATCAGCTTCTCCACGTGGATCATGCGGAGCTGTTGCAGCAGGCGCGAGAGGCTCATGTTGGTGTAGTTGCAGCAGGCGATGACCAGTATCAGCACCGCTGCCAGCAGGCTGATGTAGAGCGTCTGCACGGGCGTCTGGCTGATGTAGTCGAGAACTTGCTGCGAAGCGTCGTCGGGTGTGGTGAAGCAGACGGCTTCCAGCGGGTCGAGGTAATACTTCGTCTGGTCGGGCAGCATGGTGGGCACCTTGTCGGCGTTTATCTTGTCGGCCAGGCGGGCAGCATCCGTCCCTCGCGAGAGCTTCAGCAGTGTCGGACCGCCCCAATAGTTGGCAGCCGAAGCCGTCAGCATGTCGAAGCGCAGGAGCGACTGCTCACGTTCCCTGAGCACCGCCGCCACTTCGTACGTCTGCCTGTCCCCGCCTTCCATCTGTACCTCGATGTGCTGCCCCACGGCCTCCCTGCTTCCGAAGAGCTTGCGGGCACAGGCAGCGCTCAGGGCCACCTTGTCCGGCTGGCGGAGTGCCTGCTCCAGGCTTCCTTCCGCCGCACGGTAGTCGAAGAAGCGGGTCAGCGTCGTGTCGGTCGAGAGGACGATGAAGTTGCTTTCCACCTTCTGCCCGTCCACCTTGCAGCCGAGCAGGTGCAGCGTGCCCATGCGCAGGTAGTCTTCCACTTCGGCATAGCTGTTCTTCAGCCGCTGGGGGATTTCGGCAGCGGCGTAGGCCACGCGCTTTCCTTCAGTCATCGGGTCGTCCTGCCGCAGGAAGACGATGCGGTCGCGGTCGGGGTTGCGCCCCTCCAGCCCGTGTTCATGTACGAAATACGTCATCAGCAGATTGGTGCAGGCCAATCCCAAGGCCAGACTGGCCACGGAGACGAGGAAGAACACCTTGTTCCGCCACCAGCTCCTGAGAATCATTTTCAGTGTTACGTTCAGTATCATAGTCGTTATTGTAATATGTTGTTATTCAGTCGTTAATCAGTTTATTTTTGTTTATCCGAAATAAACTGTCAGTTTAATGGCTTTAAACTGTCAGTTTAAACGGACTAAACTATCAGTTTAAACGGAGTAAACTGCCGGTTTAAACGGGTTGTACTGCCGCCACGAAGCGTTTCCTTGCTCTGCAAAGCCGTTGCAGTGTTTCTGCAAATCCGTTACAGTGTTTCTGCCAAGCGTTTGCAATGTCTCTGCAAAACGTTTGCAACGTGTCAGCAGGACGTTTGCATCGCAGCGACAGGATGTGCATTATTCTCTTTTTATCACTTCCGCCGGATTCTCGTTAGCCGCCCGCCACACGCTTCGCCCGATGCTTGCCATGACCACAACGGCCATCAGCAGAAATACGGAGAGGAAGGGCAGCACGCCCATTTCCACCTGACGGGTATAGGTCTCCATCCAGCGTTTCACGACGGCATAGACAACCGGGAAGGCCAGCAGGGCCGCCACGCCCAGAATGACCAGGTATTCACGGCAGAACATGGAGAGCACATCCTTTGCCGTGGCACCGTTCACCTTGCGGACGGCTATCTCCTTGCGGCGCTGTTCGCAGGTGAGGGTGATGAGGGAGTAGATGCCGAAGACGGCCACCAGCCCGCACACCAGGGATGCGAACGTCAGCAGGCGGGAAAGCATCCGCTCCGAATGCAGGAACTCGTTGTACGACTCTTCTTCGTTGTAGAGCTGCATTGCTTTTCCGGGCGCCTCCGTGCGGCACAGGTCTTCAATGAGGGCGCGGCACTCGTCCCATGTTCCTTCCTTATATTTGAAGAGAATACCGGCAAAACGTTCCAAGATACCCACTTCTTCGCCGAAGATGAAACCGGTGGCAGGCATCGGCTCCGTAGGCGGAACGTATTGGAAATCTTTCACGACTCCCGTAATCGTTTTGTCGGCTACCATGTTGGTCGTGCGGATGTGTTTCCCGATGGCTTCTTCCGGCGTATAGCCCATGCGGCGTACCAGCGACTCGTTGAGCACGATGTCCTGATAGGATTGCAGCGTGCACTCACCGGCCAGTGGGGTCAGTCCGTAGAAGCGGAAGAAGTCGTTTCCGGCCAGATAGAGGTTGACGGGCAGCGGCGCGTCCGGCTGATGTTCTGCCCCCTCCCAGCTGAGTATCTGTCCGATGGCTTGCGGACCTATGGAAACCAGGGGATGATAGGCCGTAGGAAGCACTTCCGTAATCAGCGGCAGGCTTTTCAGCTTCGCTTCGAAGGGATAAGTGTCGGCCGATGTCTCAAGGGCAAAATAGGCTCGGTTCTCCAACTCCATACCCAGGTCGTATTGACGGAGGTAATCCAGCTGACGGTTCATCAGCAGCGTGCCCGTGACGAACAGCATACACACGAACAGCTGGAACACCAGGCTGCCCCTGCGCAAGGCAGAGCGCAGGCGATGGTGACCTACCGCACCGGCCGAACGGCTGAGGGCTTGTTGCTGCATGCGGTAGATGAATCCCAGGGCCACCACCAGCAGCACCAGCATCATCAGGCCCAGGAAAGCCATTGCCTCGCCATAGAGTACCGTGCGGGTGACGTCTATCTCTGCCAGCCGGATGAAGGCGGTAAACAGCAGTTCCATCAGAATCATGCCCACGAACAGGGCGGAAAGCATCAGCATCAGGAATTCCATTCCCAGCATCCACACCAGCGAACGGAACGACGCGCCATGCACCAGGCGGAGCGCCATCTCGCGTTGGCGCACCTGCATGCGGTTGACAAACATGGTAAGGTAATTGATCAGGGCACATACAATGACCAGCACCCCCACCAGCGAGAAATAGACAATGTAGCGGAAGGTGATGCCTCCCTTGCGACTGTCGCGGAAATCTTTGGTGTAGCGCAGTTCTGTCAGCGGAGTCAGAGACAGGCGCTCAATTCCGGTGTGGCGCGTCTCGGTCGGGTGAATCAGTTCGTGCGGCAGGGAGGCAGTCATCTTGTCCTGCAACCCGGTGACGTCCGTACCTTCTTTCAGCTTCAGCACAATGGTCCACAGGTGATACCACCAGTTGTTTCTCCCGCTGCTCATTTCCTGCATCAGCGAGAAGGGATAGTTCGTGTGGCGGCAGTTCACCCTGACGACCGCCCCTATCTTTTTCTTTCCGTCCGACTTCAGGTCCACCTCTTCGCCCAGCGGACTTTCCTTGCCAAACCATTGCCGGGCAGCTTCTTCGGTGATGGCTACCTCGTCGGAATGTCTCTGCATGAAGTTGAAGCTGCCGTCCACCAGCTGCGCATCGAGCAGTTGTATCCAGGCACTGTCTGCCGACGACACGTTGACTTTCCGTTCCACTCCGTCCACCTCAACCCTTTCGCTTGTAATCCTGAAATAGGCGGCAGACTCCACTTCGGGATAATGCTCCGTCAGGTAGGCAGCCATCGGTACCGGAAGCCTTTCGGTCATCTTTCCGGCCTTGTAGCCGTCGTTCACCCTGGCCACATAGAGGCGGTCGGCATCGCGGCGGAAGCTGTCGTAAGTCATCTCGTAGTGTATCCAGAAGGCCGACAGCGCAAAACAGACGAATCCGGCCGCCAATCCCAAAACACTGACGGCGGTTTGCATGCGGTACTTCAGCAGGTTGCGCCAGGCTATTTTCAAATAGTGCAGTATCATATTCTTTTTTTATTTAGTAGGCATCATTCTCTTTTCACCACTTCCGCCGGGTTCTCGTTCGCCGCCCGCCACACGCGCCAGCCGATGCAGAGGGCTACCAGCAGCGCCATGCCGAGGAAGATGACGGCATAGAGCCACCAGCTGAGGGGCGTCTGCTCTACATAACTCTCCAGCCAGCGTTTCATCAGCACGTAGCCCACGGGGAAAGCTACCACGGCAGCTGCGGCGAGCAGCAACAGGTATTCGCGGGCAAAGAGGCCGAGGATGTCCCCCACCCGTGCCCCGTTCACCTTGCGGATGGCCACCTCCTTGCGGCGGCGTTCGCAGCTCAGGGTAATCATGGAGAAGATGCCGAAAGCAGATACCAGGATGCAGACGGTGGAAACAAAGGCCAGCAGACGCATCAACAGGTGTTCGGCCTTGAGATAGGCATTATACTCGTCCATGACGTTCACCAGCCGGTAATGCACTTCGGGATAGTCCTTGGCAAAGAGGCTGTCCACGCGATGACGAAGTTCGGGCCAGGCTCCTTCGTGGTACTTCAGCAAGACGTGGCTCCCGCTTGTCCAGTCAAACCGTCTCACGTAGAGCGTGGGCTGGACGGGAATGGTAGGTGCTGTGATGTGAAAGTCGCGTACCACGCCGACCACCGTGGCTTTCTCTCCCCCGTAGTAGGTGACGGTCATGCCCACCGGGTCGGTTATCTCCATCAGCCGCACGGCCGATTCGTTCAGCATGACTTCTTTGTCGCCGCCTTGGGCTCTGGTGAAACGTCCCGCCGACAGACGGACACCGTAGAAAGCGGCCAGCGTGTCGTCCATAAGGGCCATGCGCATACCCTTTATTTCAAGGTCCGCAGGTTTGCCCTCCCAGTCGATGCTGGTGGCTCCCCGGGCTCCTTCGGGCAGAAGGCCGAAATAGCCCGTAAGCACCCGGCTGACAAACGGCATCTGACGGACACGGTCCACAATCTCCGTTTCCGAATTATCGGGATAGAGGAAGGTGAAGGCGGCGATGTTGCGGCGCTCCCAGCCCAGGTCGGTGTGTTGCAGATAGTTCAGCTGCTTCATTAGCACCACCGTGCAGAAGATGGCCAGCAGGCTGATGAAGAGCTGCAGGCCCACCATCACCTTGAGACGGCGGCCCGACCGGCTACGTTCAGGCCGCAGAGAAGAATAGCGGAGGACGAAGGGCAGCAACAATACAAGGGAAAGTGCCAGTACCATCAGAAAATAGAGCAGTGACTCGCCATACACGCCGCCTTCCACACCCGAAAGCTGCTGGAAGGAAGTCTGTAGCAACTCGACCAGCACAAAGCCGAAGAAGCCTGAAAGCAGGATGAGCAGGGAATACTCGGTAGTGAGCATCGCGAAGAGCCCGCTGCCGGAAGAACCGCACGTGCGCCGCAAGGCCAGTTCGCGACGGCGGATGTCCATGCGCGAGAGAAACAGGGCCAGGTGGTTGAACAGCGAGCAGAGAATGACCAGACCGCCCGCCGCGGCAAACAGCACAAGGTAGGAGAAGCTGACCAGCCGTTCTTCGTTGAACGAGGCTTGGCGGACTTCGGAGAGGGGCATCAGGCGGAGGCGGCCGGTAATCTTGCGGTTGCGGTCATCGGTCTGCCCGGCGTAGGCGCGGAACTTCTCTTCCAGCGCCCGGGGCGAGACACCCGGAGCAAGACGTACCACCACCTCGAAGCCTCCGTTGTACCACACGTCCTGCCACTTGCGGAAGTAAGCCCCTTCATGGATGAAGCCGAACGAGAAATTGCTGTGTGGCAGGTCGCTGACGATGGCGCAGACGGTAACCTCTTCATCATTGCACGTTACGGTGCGTCCCAGCACGTCCGTTGTGCCAAACAGCCGTCGGGCCGTTCGCTCCGTCAGGGCTATCCGCCCGTCAGTATAAAGGAAATCGTTCGTGCCTGCCAATACACGGATGCCGAAGAGGTTCATGAAGCAAGAGTCCAACTGTATGCTGGGCAGCTCCACCTCAGGTTGTCCCTCCAATTCCAATTTGTCAGCTTTCGTATAGCGGGTGAAGGCACAGGCCGCCTCCACCTCGGGAAACTCCTGCTTCAGCAGGGTAGAGACGGGGTAAGGCACATGGGGTGACAGGCCTCCGGCCTCGATGGCCGTTTCGGCGTAGAGCAGATACATGCGGTCGGCCCCCTCATGACGGCTGTCGAACGAGGCTTCGTATCGCATCCACAGGTTGGCAAAGGCGAAGCAGGCAAAGCCAACGGCTATCCCCACCACATTGACGGCGGTCTGCATGCGGTACTTCAGCAGGTTGCGCCAGGCGATTTTCAGGTAGTGTAGTATCATATTTGTCTATTTTTCTTATTATTCACTCTTTATCACTTCCGCCGGATTCTCGTTCGCCGTCTTCCAGATGCGGTGACCGATGCTGGCAGCCACACAGGCGGCAATGCCGGCAAAGATAAGCAGAAACGGTAGTACGCCGATTTCCACCTGACGGTTATAATTCTCTATCCAGCGCTTCATCGCCCACCAGGCGGCGGGGAAAGCGATCAGTGAGGAAACGACCAACAGCAGGGCATATTCGCGGAAGAACAGGGCGAGGATGTCCCTCACCGTGGCGCCATTCACCTTGCGGATGGCAATCTCCTTGCGGCGCCGTTCGCAGGCCAGCGTCACCAGCGAGTAGATGCCGAAGATGGAGATGAGGATACACACCACCGACGAGAACCCGAGCAGCGATGACAGGGCGTCTTCCGACTTCAGATAGTTGTTGTAACATTCTTCTTCGCTATAAAGGAAGAGCTTGCGGTCGGGCAGTTCGGCTCGCTGCATCTCCTCGATGCGACGGCGGCATTCGTCCCACGTACCCGGACGGTATTTGAAGAGGACGAAGCAACGGGCATGCATCCACTCCATCCGGTCGGTGTTGACAAATATCGTGTTGGGCAGTTCGGCGGTGGGCGACTTGTAAGCACAGTCCTTCACCACGCCGATGACGGTCATAGGCTCCACTTTGCGGTTGACGAAGAACAGTTGTTTGCCCACTGCCTCTTCGGGACTCCAACCCATGCGACGGGCCGTACTCTCCATGATGTTCACCTGCCGGTACTCCGACTTGGCCGATACCCATTCACCGGCCAGCAGCTGCATGTCGTAGAAGCGGAAGAACTCTTCACCGGCCAGCACTTCGTCGAAAGTCAAAGGTTGCTCCAGTCGGCCTTCCATGCCCGTGTATCCATCTATCTGGTACGACGAATAAGCCCCCTCGCCCAACAGCGGCCAATAGGCCGGGCGTACCACTTCCGTCACCATAGGCAGAGCCTTGATTTTCTCGGCCCACACGTTCATGTCCACGCCCATCCAGATGCTCATGGCCGCCCGTCCGCGATAGTCCAGCCCTGTATCCACACTACGCAAATGGTGCAGCTGCATCTGCATGGCCACCGTACAGAAGATGAAGGCCAGGCAGACCGTCAGCTGTAGGACGACACTCCCCTTACGCCAGACCGTGCCCGAGAGGGCGTTACCCGTATGGATGTTGCCGTGCAACGACCGCTTCTGGAACAGCCATACCGACAGGACGACAACGGCCATCATAACTGCCGAGACGCACGTGATGTAGAGCAGCGCCGAACGATAGACCGAGAAATCGATGTCCTGAATAAGAGAATAGCGCAGGAAAGCCGGCATCAGCAATTCCACCAGCACCATGCCCACCACCAGCGAGGCCAGCACGGTGAGCAGAAAATCGGTGCAGAGCAGGGCCACCAGCGAACGCAGGCCTGCTCCGCAGATCTGCCGCAAAGCCATTTCCCTGCGACGCGTACGGAAGCGGTCGGCGTAGATGGTCAGGTAATTGAGGAAGGCACAGACGATGATGAGCACCCCCACGGCGGCAAACCAGGTGATGTAACGGAACTGCACCGTCTGGTTGTTTTTGGTAATGAAACCTTCTGTGGCACGAAGACCCGTCAGCGGTTCCAGATAGAAACGGGTCAGTCCTGTAGTTGCTTGATATTTGCTTTGGGTCAGTTCTTCGGGGAAGTGGGCATTCATCTTCTCCAGCAGACGGGAGACATCCGTACCCGGCTTCACCTTGACAAGCGTCCGGTAGGTGTAGTCGTCCCAGCCTGTCCGACTGCTTCCGTTGCCCAGGAAGGCGTAGGGGAAATTGGTGTGTACTCCCCAGTCGCTCACGACAGAGCCGATGGTGTATTCCTTGTTCCAGTTGGCGTCGGTCACAGTCTGGCCGATGACATCCGTTGTGCCGAACAGCAGGCGTGCGGTTTTCTCAGTAATGGCGATACGGTTGCCTGCCGCACCGGCGGAGCGGAGGAAACTCTCGTCACCGTCCAGCGTCCGGATATCCAGCATACGCAGGGCGGTTGTGTCGGGCATGAGCATGGGAAGCTCCAGCATCCGGTTGTCTTTTACGACAAAAAGCATACTTGTTTCAAACAGACAATAGTCCTCAATCTCCGAATAGTGTTCTTTCAGGTAACGGCCCAGCGCTTGGGGCGTGTAGCTTGCGGAGGAGCCTCCGAAACTGTCATCGTTCACCCCGACCAGATACAGGCGGTCGGCATCGCGGTGAAAACTGTCATAAGTCATCTCGTAATGCACCCAGAAGGCCGAAAGGGCAAAGCAGGCCAGGCCCACAGCCAGTCCCAGGATGCTGACGACGCTCTGTGTGCGGTATTTCAGCAGGTTGCGCCAGGCGATTCTCAGGTAGTGTAGTATCATATCTTTGTTTTTTAATTATCATTCTCTCTTTATCACTTCCGCCGGATTGAGTTTCATGACTTGCCAGATCTTCATTCCTAAGGTAACGACTACCAGACTGCCTACCGAAACGAACATCAGCAACGGCCACTCCCAACGATAAATACAGTCTATGGTATAACTTTCCAGCATGGTTTTCATGGAGAGGAAAAGTAACGGATAGACCAGCAGAAAAGTGAAGGCAAACAGCAGGATGTAAACCTTGCCGAACATCCAGGCAATGTTTCTCGGAGTGGCTCCGTTGATTTTGCGGATGGCCACTTCCTTCAGGCGGGCTACCGTGTCCATGGAGATGGCGGAGAAGATGCTGAGCACCACCAACAGCAGGCTGACAACTGCCAATACCGACATGGCCACGCGCATGGTCTTGATGATATTCAGACCTTCGTCGGACTCATTCAACATCATCAGGTCAATAGGCAGGGTGGACGGTACAAATTCGCGGCAGAGGTCGTCCAGCCGCTTCAGGAAGGAAGGCAGGTCGGCTGCTTCGGTTACCTTTATATAATAGAGCTGTGCATCGGTACTGGGCATAAAAACAGAACCCGTGTATTTGGGGTCTTCCACCTCGTTGAACAATGCCTTGTAAACGCCTGCTATCCGATAATCCTTGTTATCCAGGCGAACCGTTCCCGTATTGCCGTCGGCATCCAGCAGCCGCTTGAAGGCTTCGCTTACATAGACCTCGCCTGAAGCATCATCGGGGACTACCTTCCCCTGCATCGGTACATGGAAGAAACGGAAGTAACGGGGACTGCCACTGGACATGATGATATGGGCCACGCTCTTGTCCTTGCGTTCGTATTCGGTGTAAATGTGGAAGTTGATCGGGTTGGAAATGCAATAACTGATGACGTCTTCCACTTCGGGCATCTTGCGTACCTCTGTCAGAATGGGTTGTATGTTGTTCTCCAGGTATTGGGTCTTCAGGGGAAGCACCACAATCCGTTCCCGCTCTCCTTCGGGCAGGGGGTTGTACATCTTGTCGAACAGCAATTCGTTTGACGCGAGCCAGGTCAGGGCGACACCACCCGCAAAGAACATGGAGATGACCAATTGCAGACCGATCATCGCATTGCGGAACGTGTGCCTTTTGCGGCTCTGCTGGAGGAAGGCATACAGGGACACCTGGCGCAGCTTGCGCAGCGGGAAGCTGACAATGAGCAGGCAGACCGCCACGACGACCAGGTAAACCTTCAGTTGGGTCAGATAGACATCCTGCAAACGGATATCGGGCACTTCGTCCATGGGCAGAAGGCTGTATGCCAGCCCGAATGTCCATTCCGTCAGCAGGAACGAAAGAAGCAGGGCGGCCGTCATCATCAGGATGACTTCCGATGCAAGCAGACCATACAGGCCTTTGGTATCGGAACCCAGGCACTTGCGCAAGGCCAGTTCGCGCTGGCGGTTGAAGAACATCTGGATGGTGAACTTCAGGAAGTTGATCAAGCCCGACACCAGGATGAGGGAGACAACCAGCAGAAACAACAGCTTGGCAAGCAAGGTCTGTCCGTGCTGGCTACTTTCCGACTCGACCTGAAACTTTATCGGTTTGCCTTGCGAATCGGGCCAGGCAATCTTTTCCAATAAGGACTGGAAGCTGTTCAGGTCCATCTTTTCGGGCCGGTAGCAACTGGCGTACAGGATATGGTTGTCTGACGGTTTCGTTACAGGAAAGTAGCAGTCGGGAACCGTATTCGGATCTTTCCCCGTGGCCACACCTGCCACCTTGAACAATTGGCCCGACTGGTCGTTGACGACGCGCAAGGTCATGCCTGTCGGATCGGTGTTACCAAAAGCTTTCCGGGCAAAGGCTTCGGACAGCACGACGTCCGTAGGTCCGAATTCATTCGTTGCCCCCGTTATCGAAATGCCGTTGTAGGTATAGTAATAGGCGTCGGCATTGCGATAACGGACCAAGAAAGGACGCTCCTGCCCTTCCGGGTCGAAGAATACCACTTCCCGGGTACTCAATCCTTTGGAATAGGCTGTCACAGCTTCTACACCCGCATGCCGGAGTTCTTCCTCCATACGGGTAATCTGGTTGATGGAAAACGCCCAGTTGTTTGCCAACGAAAGATTCAACCGGCGGTCGTAGTGGGGACGGTGGTCGGTGGGGGCTACCGTCTCCACAAACTGATAGGTATAGCTGAAGCATACAATGCCGGCAGCCAGGCAGAGAGCCGATATCAGGCTCTGCATCTTGTACTTCATCAGGCTGCGGGCAGCCACTTTCAGGTAATGTAGTATCATTCTTTGTATCATTATTTATTCTGTGTTTATCATTCTCTCTTTATCACCTCCGCCGGATTCTGTCGCGCCGTACGCAGGATGCGGAAGATAACCGTCAGCGCCGTAACAGCTGCCACCAGAACAAAGACGCCGGTCCAGTAGAAGAAACCGCAGTCGAAGAACACGATGTACATCCGCTTCCATTGCTGCAGTGCGAATCCGACCAGCGGGAAGGCCAGCAGGGCACTGACGGCCAGCAGCACGATGTACAGGCGGGCGAAGAGCA
>ENA-UONW01003662-UONW01003662.1-human-gut-metagenome-genome-assembly--contig:-CS52-NODE-3662-length-12335-cov-9.506352_pt1 | contig 12335 bp, 11 predicted proteins | sample MGYA00242463_ERZ724010 | MGnify/ENA metagenome assembly ERZ724010 | reverse complement strand
ACTACCCGACAAGCCACAACTCCACCACCCTCTGCCGCAGAGAGGGGACGGGATGTAAAAATGTAAAATGTAAAAATGTAAAAAACTACCCCACCCTATGATACGTGGGCTCAGATGCTGCCTCCGGGCACATGGTGGTGTAAGGATTTATCGTTCCGTTGTCTTGCCGCTTTCACCTCCGCAGTATTCAAAATGAATGCCGTCCTTTTTGCCGGCCACGTATGCCGGTACGGATTGACCTTCGTGTACCAGATGATAAAGATACAGCGGCTCTTTTTCGATGAAAATCTGGCATTCGAAAGTATCGCCGGCCTGCAACTTGGTCTTTTCCGAGCGGACCACGGTAAATTTGCCTTCGCCCTCATGCACAATCTCGCAGAGGCGTTCCGGCACCCATGTCAAAAGGAGGTGGGCATGCAGAGGAATCTTTTCGGAGGACAGCATCTGGCTGAGGAGCAGATGGCTCTGCGGATCCAGCGGGCATTTCATGCTTTCGCAAAAGGAAGACAGGTTGGAATAACCCACATACTGTGCCAGGAAATTCAGGGTGGAAGGGCGCGGGGTGACCGGTTCTCTCAGGTAGCCCCAAAGTCGTTTCAGCGTAGTGGGACTGATCTGCACATGAATGCTGTCGTAAATTCTTTCCGTCAGGAGTGTAAAGTCCTTGGGCGTCCTGACGGCCTGCCCGAAGGTCTGTTCGGTCTGTTTCTTCAGCAGTTCTATAATCTGATTTTCTGGGTTCGTGGTCATATCTTTAATGTTGTTTGTTGCCTAGTTGTTCTAATTTTTGGGCCCATTTCTTACTGTAATGGTCATACAGATAGGTGTAGAGCGTGTTCCTGATCTGTGTCCATTCGTTTTCGTTAAGCGGTGCTTCTGATTGTTTGCCGTATGAATTGATATAATCATTCAGACGAATAATCTGTTGGGTATAATCCGCTCGCAGATACTGAAGGGAGGAAAGCGTATCAAAGTGTTGTGGGAGTCCTGTGCTACGGACCAGTTGTTCCAATCCCCTCTTGCCTGCTGCTGTGCACCGTAGAATCAGCTGTTGATGCTTTTCTTGTTCATCCCATTTCTGCCGCAGGGCATTCATGCGCGCCAGACTGTCGGAGATTTCCGCAATGACGGTCGTCTGCCGGTTCAGTTTCTCGGCGTGGCTCCGGTCGGACTGTACGAGCTGGCGTTTCAGCGCGCTGAGGCTGTCGGCCGACAAGGTCCTGACGTTCGAGAGCTGCCGAATCTGGAAGGCCTGCCAGCCTACAAAGAGACACAACAGAAGCAGCACGCTACCGAGAATCAGCTGCACGCGGCGTCTTTTCCGTTGGGCCACTTGCCGGAGCGCCTGCTCCAGATGCTCGACATCCGGATATCGCTGTTCGATGGGGGCCACGCATCGCCTGATGATTTTCTGGTAACTCTTGCCCGGTTGCATGTTCATCAGGATGGTGCCCAGACTGTAGATGTCGTTGCGCACATCGGGGGGGCTGCTGACTTTCTGTTCGGGTGACATATATCCTTTGGTGCCGGCCGGTTGCTTGAGAATGGAGAAATAGTCCGTGTCCGACAGACCGAAGTCGATGATCTTCACGTTCCGGTTGTTGTGGGTCACCAGAATGTTGGAAGGTTTCAGATCGCGGTGCGTCACCTGGCAGGAATGGATGTAGCGCAGGGCATCCAGGATCTTGAAAAAGACCTGCAGCCGCTCCTTGCGGTCGGGATTCTGCAGCAGATATTCGGTCAGGGTCACTCCGTCCACATATTCCATCACGATGCAGAGACCGTAAGGCGCTATCTGTTCCAGAGAAAATACCGACACTACGGACGGATAGGACAGGCTGGCCATGATTTCAAATTCCTTGTGCAGCACTTTCTGATAGACCGGGTCAGCACGGTATTCCTCCTTCAGTCCTTTCAGTAGAAACCACTTACCGAAACGCTTGGCCTTGAGCAGGATGTTGAAGCCATGGCTCGGGAGCTCCTGAAACGCCGTGAAGATTTCTTCGGGCTGTTTCTCCGGCATCTGGTAGATGAAGTCTGACGAACTGGAGGTATCTGCTTTCATGTCTTTTTCGCTTTTTCTTTTTCCCGAATGACAAAAATACATTCTTTTCCGCTCATTTTATCCATAAAGACCGGTAAAAAGCACACGCATGGAACCTATTTTCCCTGACAACCCTCGGGCGGAGTGCCCGTAAAAAGGATTTTTTCAAAAAGGGCCAAAAAGGGCTAATTTGCACGAAGAAACAGCGCGGATGAATCTACAGGTTCAGATTCAGAGAGTATGAGTAGCAGTTCTTCTTCCTCTTCTGAGGATTGGGATGCCGTGCTGGATACATACAGTTCTTATGTAGACCAGTATGTCGCTTTGGTAAAGAAGGCGGCTAAGGGGGATCTTACTGCTATGGGAGAGTATGCCTCTTTTCTGGAAAAGTCGGAGGAGCTCTCTGATAAATTGGAGCGAGCCAAGAGCGATATGTCCTCATCACAGGTGGCAAGATATATGAAGATCTCTGCCAAAATGCTTAAGGCTGCTTCTGAAATGAATTAATATTCGTGAAGACTTATTGTACTTTCTCCCAAGCAAAGTTACGAAGCAAGAAATGAGAAGCGAAGGCTCATGTTGTATGTATGACATTGAAGCACAAGTTCCAGTGTCTATACTGTAACCACTGCATCAAAGCACGATTCTACAGCAAAGTCTTCAATCTATTATCATGAACCAAATGCTTATAACGTGAGTTCGACGACTTCACGTTATAAGCATTTACCATTCTGCGAACTCACGTTCTTACTTCGGGCTCACACTGAATCAAAAAAACGGAGCATCCCCCAAAGAGCAAAAAAAGAGGCACACCGTTACTCCATTACAGAGCCTGGTGCGCCTCTATGATTACGATTTACCGTTTGGAGGAGCCGTCATTTCGGTGGGCTGACCTACCCTCCAGTCTGGACCATGCTTATTTGCCCTTGAGCACTTTCTTTCCGCTCTTGGTGACGTAAACCCCTTGGGCGGGATGCTGCACGCGGCGGCCCTGCAGGTCGTAGTATTCCTCGGGAGCATTGGCGTCCGTCGTGACCGTGCCGAGACCGGTAGTGGTGCCGTCGCTATCGTCGAAGGAAATGCTGAAGTAGCGGACACCGGCGGCTGAAGCCGGAATGTGACTGTCGGGCAGATAAGCCTTGTTTTCGCCCAGAATCGGGTCGCTGATGTCCACACGGTAGAAGCCTACCACACCGTTCTTGCTGGCCAGGATGTAGTCGTTGCCGGTCAGCGTGGTGGGCAGGTAGCTGCCGTCCAGGTCGTTGCGGCCGTCGACTGAAGATTCGTCACCGTGGGCAGACACCGTCAGGGTGTAGCTCTTGGGCTCGCCTTTGAGGATGACGGCCGTGTGTGCCGGAATCCAGCGGCCGCCCAGCTTATTCAGGATGAGGCGGTTTTCAGTGCCTTCCGTACTCACGGTGCCGGTGTAGGCCCGAAGACTGCCGTCCTCGGGCAACTGCAGGGCAAAGGGGAAATGGGCGGTGGCATACCCGCTCGGCCCGATGGTCACAGTGAGGGTGGGCGCTTCAACCAGATACCACTGCGTGCCCTGCACCTGGTCACCGCTGGCCTCGACGCTCTGTCCGTTCAGATGCACGTAAGAGGGGCTGCCGGCTTCGGCGTTGGTGTTCTGCAGATAAAAGCGGGCCTTGCTACCAGACAGCAGAGCAAACTCGCCGCGCTGAATCGTCGTGCCGTTCAGGCTCCGCCCTTCCAGACCGAAGTTGTTGTAGGCGCCGTTGCTCTTGGCGGCTCCCACGTATTCGCCCTGCACCTGAATGCGGTAGCGTCCGTTGGACAGCGGCTCCAGCAGGAAGAGGCTGCTGGCCGGTGCCGTGGCGTCGCTCCGGGTGTACAGAAAGCCGTCCGCCTGTGGGGCAATGCCGCTCTGGTTCTCCGCCCCCAGCAGGCAGTAAGCCTTGTCGGGGTTCAGGGTGGTGGCATGGCCAAAGGCGTCCCACACGGCCTGATAGTTATCGATAGTAGAATGGTTTTGCAGGTTCAGAATGGCCTGCGCCGCGGCATTGCGGTCGGTCGGTTCGCCCACGGCGCCTTGGGGAATGCGCTGCAACAGCCGGCTGAAGGCCGCGGCAGCTTTGGGCAGCACCTGAGCCTCGGTGAGGGCGCTGAGGGCGGTGCCATGTCGGCCGGTCGGGCCAAACACTACCTCGCCTTGGCTGAAGCTAAGCAGGTTGTGGCCGCTTTCGCGCTGTGAGGTCTGGAAGCAGAAGCTCTGTGCACCTTCAGCATCAGTAGCAGTCGGGGCTTTGAGAATCTTCCACACGGCGGCAGGCTGGTCGGCAGCACTCATGTCGGCTCTGCCATTTTCGGCGGTATAGGTTACGGCCGTGGCGGTGCCGACCTGCTTGTTATAGAGCTTGAAACCATCGGTCACACTTCCGCTGATGCACCACATCGTACTTTCGTCGAACAGATTGCCCTCGTCAAGCGACACGGCCTTGAGCTGCCCCGGGGCTTGCGCGTCATACTGCAGGATAGCGGTACCGGCAGGATCCTCTGCACTGAGCTGATACCAGTGCGCATTGGTGAAGTCGGTGCCCGATACGGCGGTCACCTCAAACGGCAGCTGGTCGGCATACTGCAGGGTGATGGACGTGCCGTCCGACTGGGAGGGCAAGATGGTTCCCTGCGGACTGATGGTCAGCTCCCTGTCGCCAGCCATGGCTCTGACTACGGTGCGGAACGGATAGACAGGCAGGGTAATCTCCCGGCCCGGTTCCAGACTGATGGTCTGTTCGTCAAACGACCGGCCGCCGGCATCCTGACAGGTAATGCTGTATTTTTCCTGTCCCTGGGCGGCAAAGTAAGCCTGCCATTTCTCGGTGCCCTGATCGTAGGAATATATACGGATGATGGGAACCTCACCCTCAACGACTTCACCATTGATGCGGGTTTGCGGAGCCATGTAAGGAAGCCGGTCTGCATCGTCATGATACTTGATTGCGATTTTGCCCAGCGACAAATCGCGTCCGGTCGACGTATTATTCCAGGAAGTAGCCGAATCACTGTAGTACAAGGCGCAGACATATCCCTCGTCATCAAAATCAAAGCCCCAGCAGGAGATAGCATGTCCGCCGACCAGATTACTCTCGTCAATGGTCATCATACGTTTGTTCATGAGTGCGTCCTGAATAAACTTGTTGAAGCTGCGGCGATTACTTGACCGCAGAGATGTGACCAGAGTGGCATCGCCGAAAACATCACGGAACAAGCCCCCCTGTCCCTTGGCCGATTCCTGTACGTTGACGTTATTGTCTATGCCATTGATAAACCAGTTGAATCCGACACTGGGATAAGAGCCTTTATTTTGAGTCCATCTTTCAGTGAAGTATTTGAATACGTCCGAATCGCCCTTGCCCCGGTATTCAAAAACCGGTATGTGGTGAGTCTGCCGATAGCGGTCGATGTACTCCTTGTTTCTGTCCATCCACCAGTGGATGGCGTTTGAAGCAGCTCCGGCCCAGCAGAAATTGAGCCATCCCTGAGCCGTGTCATACCATCCGCAGTTTTTTTCCCATTCCGCGTAAATATAAAGAGGTTCCTGACTGGTTATGACCCAATCCTGCGGGGCAATGTTTACCCCATCAAAGAACACGGTTTTACCCTTATACTCCTCGCTGGCACCTCCGACGGAACCATCCTGCGCAGACCAAAAAGCATAAAGCGTACACGATTGCGAAAACGAATGCAAACCTCCGATACGGAATCTGCCGTAGTCATCAGGCGAGATGCCGTAACCTTTACATTCATATCCCTCTTCGGCCGAAGTGAACCGATGAGGGGGAATGAAGATGCTCTGACCTCTTCGCACATAAATCGGCTCCATGCTGCCACTGCCGCCGTTGGCGTCGAAAGCAATCTGCAGGGCGGTTTTCTCCGGCTCCCATACGGCATAGAGATTCGTGTTGGAAGAGAAGAAAGAAAAACAGGGATACTCATCCTGGAAGATCGGATCATCGCTATCCGGCATATTGGTCCATCCCACAAAGCGGTAGCCGGTGCGGGTGAATGTATTACGGGGCAATTGGAGTTCCTGACCTTCGGAGAGTCCGGTTATCGACTGCATGCTGCCATTACCCCCGTTGCCGTGAAACGTAACAGTTCCGGTAGCTGCGGCACTTTGAATGCCGGTCTGCTGCGGAGCGATCATACCGGGCACTGCCGGCTGAAGCGGACTCCTTGAATGCTGTTTCGCAGAAAGATACTCGGCATGCAAAACTGACACACTGAGCGATGCTGCAAAAAGTAAAGATTTGTTCATAAAAAAATAAGGGTTAGCGTTCTATAAAGAACAATTATACTTTTGTACCTGACGAATCAGGCTGACCCGATAAAGTAAGTCATAAAAACTTTGGCTTTCAGAATCCATTCAGCCGGCTGCAAAGGTATACAATATTCATGCAGATGACAACTTAACAGACCTTAAAGTACATAAAAAATACCCATCACGATGAAACGCCATGCGCCTTGTCAGGAATGACTTCGGGACAACCGGACATAACGATGAGTGACAGCTGGAGCAGATTCTACCCCAAAGCTCCCCAACCGCACGCCGCTGAGGGAACGAGTTGTAAAAATGTAAAATGTAAAAACGTAAAAACACCTGCCCACTAGACTTACTCCCCAAGTGGTGGAATGTAAAAATGTAAAAAACATACCCGTACAAGTACACACCGGCACGGGGCGGAAATACCATCCATCCCGACCGCTCTGCGCCACGGAAGGCGAAGAACAATCGGGATGGATGGGGAGAGATAAAAGAAACAAACGCCGCGGAGGGATTACTTCAGCTTGGCGTAATCCTTGTCGCTCACCGGCTCAAGCCACTCGTTGCCGGTTTGCTCACCGGGCACCTCTATGGCCAAATGGGAGAACCAGCTGTCGGGGGCGGCTCCATGCCAATGTTTGACGCCGGCGGGAATGAAGACGGCATCGCCCGGATGCAGCTCCACGGGTTCCTTGCCCCACTCCTGATAGTAACCGCGACCACCTACGCACACGAGGGTCTGGCCTCCGCCCCGAGTGGCATGGTGCACGTGCCAATTGTTGCGGCAGCCGGGCTCGAAAGTGACGTTGTAGACGGGCACACCGTCCGTCACGACGGGCGCCAGATAGCTCCGGCCCACAAAATATTGGGCATAGGCATCGTTGGGCTGTCCAATGGGAAAGAGGATGGACTGCGCATAGACATCGCGCGGCATGGTGGACAGACTGTCGGAAGCCCACACCTCCTTGGCCATGCGGAAAGCAGCCCACGCCTTGGGCCAGCCGGCATAGAAGGCGGCATGGGTCAGGATTTCGGCAATCTCCTTCTTCGTTACGCCATTGTGCTTGGCCGTTTCCAGATGGTACTTGAAAGAAGTGTCGGTCAGGCCCTGCGACATCAGGGCCACCACGGTGACGATGGAACGGTCGCGCAACGACAAAAGGTGGTTGCGACTCCAAACTTCACCAAAAAGCACATCATCGTTAAGATGCGCAAACTCGGGGGCAAATTCGCCCAGGGCCTCACGACCGGCCGTCTGTTGTATTTTTACTTGTGATTTTGCCATAACGGGAAATATTAAGACGAATAATACAATTAAAAATTTTCGGTTCATTTTCCTTGCGCTTCAAAGTTTAACCTGACACGATGCAAAAATAGAAAATATTACACCGTTAGGCTTTGCTCTAAAGCTCAAAATACTTTGCTCAGAGGTTCGCGCCGGAGGAAGAGGGCGGCATACCAAAGTATTCCTTGTAGAGCCGGGAAAAATGAGAAAGATTCTTGAACCCGACCTCAAAGCAAACCTCCGTGATGCTCTTGCTGCCAGAGCGGATGAGGTCGCGTGCAGCCTCCAGACGGCGCCGGAGAATCCACTTTTGGGGCGTCAGATTACTAACCTTGGCAAAGTCGCGCTTGAAGGTGGAGAGACTGCGCCCGGTGTAACGGGCAATTTCGGACATGGAAAGATCGAACATGTAATTTTCGTTCAGGTAGTCGAGGATGTCAATCTTCCAAGGTTCTACAAAGTCGAAGAGCGAGGCATACAGCTTCGGGTCGGTATGCAGCAACACGTACACACCCTCGGTCATCTTCAGCTTAAGGACATCGGGCGAAGGCTGCTCACGCGATTCAAAGTACGGCATGACCGACTCGAACAGCGACTTAATGTCGGACCGATTGCGGGGCAGCAGATACAGGCTCTGACTGGACCGCCGCGAGTCAAGCGGAATGCGGTCGGGGCGAAGGCCCTTGTAAAACTCCCGCAGGAAAGGGCGCAGAAATTTCAGAACCACGGAGCGGTAGGGGCCGTAACGGCCGGGCTTCTTCTGCAAGTGCATCCGAACGTCGCGCCGCATGAAAGCGCAGTCGCCGGGATGCAGCGTGGTGGTGCAGCCATTCTCCTCTATCTCCAACTCACCCGAAAGCAGATAAAGCAGCGTGTGCTCACGGTTCTCGCGGGTGCAGTGGCAATCGCTGTTGACATAACAACCAATAAGCACATTTGAGCAATCAAATACCTTAAAATTCTCCATAGCTTATCGTTTTTTTGAATCTTACACGCAAATATACGCAGGCAAAGGGTTATGGAATTTTGCCATAAAGCCCAAATTTGAGAAAATGGGATGGTTTTAACCAAAATCGGGATGTGCCGGCGGAGCATGAAACGGAATGGTCGAGACCAAACGTCATAACAACAGCCCCGGCTCAACGAGTCGGGGCTTCCACCATCAACGTCTGCTTAAACCAGTCAACCACCTTTTGGATTAAAGCGGGCTGATACCAATACAAATCGCCATGGCCGGCCCCCTCGACCTCGACATAATCCACCCGGTTGCCCTTGCTGACCAAGGCCTGACAGATTTGCTCGCTCTGTTTGGGCGAAACCAGCTTGTCGGCAGAGCCGTGCATAATCAGGAACGGCGGCATGTGCTCCTTGACATGGCCCATGGGGCTGGCGTCCAAAGCTTTCTGCGGGTCGTCCATAATGCTGCGTCCCGGCACTCCGGCAAAAGCGAGACCGTTGATCAGCAACGACTCCGTAGAAGCGGGTGACCGATGCACTTTCTGCACCTCAGCGGAAAATCCTTCACCAACATTTAGCAAATTACTGATGCCGTAGATGGAGGCTACGGCCTGCACGTCGGAAGACTGCTCCAGGTCGTCGCCTACATCAAAACGCTGCTCGCCGTTGGTGGTGCCCAACATCTGCACCACATAGCCTCCGGCCGAGGCACCCAGCACACCAATACGCGCAGGGTCGATGCCCAACTGACCAGCATGTGCGCGCAGATAACGGACGGCCGACTTTGCGTCACAAATTAAAGCGGGGAAACAGTCGGGAACCGTGCGATACTCAGCCGCAGCTACCACAAAGCCTGCCTTGGCCAAGGCCATGCGCATCTCCAGAAAGCGCTCATAATTGGACGTGGTGAAGCCCCCACCAGGAAAGAACACCACTGCAGGCTTGGGGGCCTCAATACGAGGCACTAGCAACGTCATGTGCAAGGCGCGGTTCTGCGGCATAAGAATCTGCGAATAGACGATTCCGCTGATCATGTCAACCGGCATTTCGGTAATTTCAACTTTAAGAGTTTGCTTTATGATCTTCATCTGCTTTTTTACGCTAAGTCTCCTGTGACGGCGAGTGAGCATGAATACAAGAAAAAAATCTTTTCATCATATTATCCCTAAACAATCTGCCATCCAGTCGTCGGAACAGACAAAACCATCAGGCAGTCCCTCCGGAAAAAGCCGGAACTATTCCTAACTCCCACCCCCGGGACTCAATTCGACCACAAGATATTGTATACAACAAAAAAGTCCACAAATTAAAAAATCTGTGGACTCGGTAACGATTTTTTTCAGCTTTTGTTGCGGTGTGTACGGGACTCGAACCCGTGACCCCATGCGTGACAGGCATGTATTCTAACCAGCTGAACTAACACACCAATTAAGTTTTTGTCATTTCTCTTTCGAAACGCAGTGCAAAAGTACGCATTTATTTTGAATGAACAAATTTTTTACTCACTTTTTTGAAAAAACTTTTGCAAAAGATGCACATCATGGTAAACACCATCTTCAAATACCCAATCCTTCAGGGTAGCTGTAATGCAGAAACCAGCCGCCTGAAACAGCCTGATGCTACGCACATTGGAAACTTTAATATAGGCATACAGCTGATGAATCCGGAATTTTCGCTGCGCCATTTTCATCAGCTCATTCAATGCATCACGAGCATATCCCCTCCCCTCTTTCTGCTTAAGAAGCGCAATACCCACCTCAGCTTTAAGGGCAACAGGATTATATCCATACAAATCAGCTACGCCGACAGCCTCCCCCGTATCCAAATCCTGGATGGTCAGACGCAATTCGCCACTTTGGAAAATATCCGCCGGCTGATTGACAAGAAACTGCTTCAGCACGTATTTGGAATAAGGAATACCACTTGAACTAACCGCCCAGGCCGAACGCTCCCTTTCAATCTGATACAACACGACCAGATCCTCGGGCTCCATCGGACGCAACACCACTTCGACCATGTGTTATGCCTTGGATTTAGGCCAGCAAAACACGGAGGCCAGCATGGAAATCAGGAAACAGAATGACAACTGGCCATTCAACGTGGCATAATACATCACAATATTATAAATCACTGGCACGGCAATAATCAGTACGCGCACCAATCCCAAACGCTGATACTGGCGAGCATCGGCATCGTCTTTCAGACGCCGCTGTATGAAAGAGAATTTATACCATTTCAAGCTAATGTAAATGCAAGCCAAAGCCAACACGATACCAATCATTTGGGTTGCATACTGACCGGCAGGATTCTGACGGATGTAAGCCACCGGCAAGATGGCCAATTCGGACAACAGTGCCACAACACAGGCCACCACCCAAATAAAAGCGAACAGCAATCGGGATAATAACAAGGTTTTCATACTTACAAAAAATTAAAGTTGTTTCAGCTCCGTCCGAGCCTGTATGGAACGTCCCAGCGTCACTTCGTCAGCATATTCCAAATCGTCCCCCACACTAATACCACGCGACAGGGCGGTCAGCTTAATGGGCAAATGACTCAATTTGCGCTGAATATAAAAATTGGTGGTATCACCCTCCATGGTAGGACTCAAAGCAAAAATAATTTCCTGAACAGGTTCGATTTCGGCCCGTTTGACTAACGAATCAATCTGCAAATCAGCCGGACCAATGCCGTCCATAGGCGAAATGAGCCCACCCAACACGTGGTACAATCCCTTGTATTGCCCCGTATTTTCAATGGCCAACACCCCCTGCACGTTTTCCACCACACAAATGGTACTCTGATCACGTAAAGGGTTGTCACAAATATTACATACTTCTGTATCGGATATGTTGTGGCAGCGCTTGCAGTACATAATGTTTTCCCGCAAACGTATCAGACTGTTTCCCAGCATCAATGTCTGTTCCTTATCCTGACGCAACAAATGCAGCACAAACCGCAAAGCCGTTTTCTTACCGACACCGGGTAACTTGGAAAGTTCATTGATAGCTTTTTCCAGTAAAACAGAAGGTAGTCTTTCTGACATAGCACCCACACTGCCTTAAGCACCTTGCTGTGCAGGCATATTGATATACGAAAAAGTAAAATTATTACCTCTTGCAGAAGGGAACTGGCTACGCAAATCCACATCCTGACGATTTTTCAAATATTCCACCATTTTTTCGTAACAGTCCTGGCCACTATTTGCCTTGACATAAGCCGAAAAAACCGTATCCTGATACTGGAACTTCAAAGTACCCGGAATGGGAATGACACGTTTAAATGTGATTTTTCCTTCATACCAGCCTTCACGCTGTATAGATAACATGGTAATCTTAGCTTCCTTCTTGCTTGCAACCTCTCCATTGCCGGCACTCACACTATTTTCCTTCTTATTGGCTTTGAATTCCTCCAAAGTAGAAGCCTGAGTTTTAATAACGATAAAATAAACGCGAGGACGCACCTTATACCGTTTGGGGTACATATATGATCCTACCGCATATTCCGTTATATCATCTATCAGATTCTGGTCAACGACCAAATCAGGAATAGAACTTAAAAAAGTAAAAACTTGTTCAAGGGAAGTTGCCAGCGTTTCTTGCTCGAAGTATCTTACGTATAAATTCATATATGAAGTATGTGAGTCTGTATTTGCATCCCACAAATACCTATGTTCTTAAAAATCTCTATAAAAATATTTATAGATAGAGCGGAAAACGAGACTCGAACTCGCGACCCCAACCTTGGCAAGGTTGTGCTCT
>ENA-UONW01003655-UONW01003655.1-human-gut-metagenome-genome-assembly--contig:-CS52-NODE-3655-length-12362-cov-6.684001_pt1 | contig 12362 bp, 10 predicted proteins | sample MGYA00242463_ERZ724010 | MGnify/ENA metagenome assembly ERZ724010 | reverse complement strand
TATCTTTTTGGTTATGATTCATCGGGAAAACCTGACAGAGCCGCAAAGGCATTTCAGGCTTGTAAGGAAAAACATTGTAAAATTCTTGAAAACTGTGACAGTGATGCCGCTGTGTCAATAAAAAAGTTTTTTGACCATACTATTGAAAATGTGCAAGATGAACTTTTAAGTTGCGGATGTACTCAGCCTATGGTTGACGAAATTCTCGGCAAGGGTGCAAATATGTTGCTTATGCCTTTGGGCAAGTATCCATTCGATTTTGATGAAATTTGCAGAGCATGGGATGAAAGTTATGCAAATTCGGACGGTGAAAAGGGAATTTGTCTTGTTACGGGAAAATACGATAATATAGCCGTTTTACATCCGCTGATTAAGAATGTTAAAGGTTCGCAATCGGCAGGTGCGTCGTTAATTTCATTTAACGGAAGTGCGTTTGAGTCATACGGCAAAACTCAGGGATATAATGCGACCGTGAGTGAATATGCCGCATTTGCCTATGCAGCGGCATTAAATAAGCTTATTTCCGATACCGATCATAGAATCAATGTAGGCGATACAACTGTTGTTTGTTGGACGGAAGATGCCGAACCAGCTTATCAAAGTATGCTTTGTTCTGCTTTTGATGGTAATGATGATACGGTTTCTCAGGCAGATTTGAAAAGTGCAATTACTCATATTGCTCATGGTGAAACAGTAAATTGGGAAAAGGTTCCCTTGCATCCCGATAACAATTTTTACATTCTCGGTATCTCTCCAAACTCAGCAAGATTGTCGGTAAGATTTTTTATCAAAAATACTTTTGGCAAGGTTATGCAGAATGTTTTGTTGCATGAAGAGCAGATGAAAATTGTAAGACCGAGTTTTGAAACGCGTGAACATCTCACTTTATGGCAAACAGTAAGTCAAACGGTCAATCCAAAATCAAAGGACAAGTCCTGCAAACCTCATCTTGCAGGAGATGTGCTCAACGCAATTTTAAACGGCACAAGCTATCCTGCAACCCTATATTACGGAGTTCAGAGCAGAATATCTGCCGAAAGAGATATTACATGGGGTAAGGCGGCAATTATTAAAGCGTATCTCATGAGAAACATAAAAACTATTCCAAAGGAGGATTTAACAGTGGAATTAAATGAACACAGCGAAAACAAAGCATATTTGCTTGGCATACTTTTCTCGAATCTTGAAGAAATTCAAAATGCGGCAAATCCGGGTATCAAAGCAACAATCAAAGACAGATACTTTACATCTGCAAGTTCAACGCCTGCTTTGATATTCCCATTATTGATTCAACTTGCACAGGCTCATCTCAAAAAAATAGGCGAAACAAGCCGTAAAATTTATTATCAGAAAAAATTGACCGAAACAATGTCAAAGCTCGGAACGAAATTTCCGGTAAGACTAAAACTTGAAGAAAAAGGTATGTTCCAGCTCGGTTATTATCATCAGACACAAAAACGATATACACGCAAGGAGGAAGTAAACAATGGCTGAAGTAATTAAGAATAAGTATGATTTTGCAATTATTTTCGATGTGGAAAACGGTAATCCAAACGGCGATCCCGATGCAGGAAATATGCCGAGAGTTGACCCTGAAACAGGTTATGGTATTGTAACAGATGTTTGCCTTAAAAGGAAAATCAGAAACTATGTTGAAACCGCTAAGGAAGACGAAAAGGGTTACAAGATATATATTAAAAGCGGTGTGCCGCTTAATAAGAGCGATAAAACCGCACTCGAATATGTCGGCGTTGATACAAATGTTGCTGATGACAAAATCAAATCACAGGTTAAAGAACTTAAAAAAGGCAACGCAGAACTTGATTTGAAAATCAGAGATTTTATGTGTGCAAACTTCTTTGATGTAAGAACCTTTGGCGCTGTTATGACAACATTTGTTTCAAACGGACTCAATTGCGGTCAGGTGAGAGGTCCTGTTCAACTGAGTTTTGCCCGTTCGGTAGACCCTGTTTTTCCGCAGGAGGTAACAATTACAAGATGTGCAATTACTACAGAAAAGGATGCCGAAGACAAAAATAATACAATGGGCAATAAGTTTATCATTCCATACGGACTTTATGTTGCCGAGGGATATATTTCCGCAAATCTTGCCCGCAAGGTTACAGGCTTTTCGGAAGATGACCTTGAACTTTTGTGGAACGCAATTGTAAATATGTTTGAGTTTGACCATGCAGCCGCAAGAGGCAAAATGGCAGTACGCAAGCTTGTTATTTTTAAGCATGACAGCGAACTCGGAAACGCACCGTCATACAAATTGTTTGAGAAAATCAATATCAATAAAAAGGAAGATGTAACTGTTCCGAGAAAGTTTGCCGACTATGATTTCTCAGTGGATACCGACACGCTTCCGTCAGGTGTTGAATGTATCATAAAATGATGTACGATGATGATAATATTTTGAGCATATCTGGAATACAGCATTTTGTGTTTTGTCGCAGACAATGGGCTTTAATACATATTGAACAGCAGTGGGCAGAAAATCTGCTCACAGTCAGCGGTGAGATTATGCACGAAAAAGCCCATGACGATACTTTTACCGAAACGAGAAACGGTATTATCACTTCACGGGGAATGCAGGTTTCATCTTATGAACTCGGCATATACGGAGTTTGTGACATTGTTGAATTTGTTCCGTCAGATGACGGTACAATATTGTTCGGCAAAGAGGGCAAATATTCCGTAGTGCCTGTTGAATACAAACACGGCGAGCCACCTTCCGCGAGGAAGGTGTGGATTGAAATGCCGATGATATATGCAATCATCGTACCTGCGGACGTCACCTTCCGCGAGGAAGGTGTGGATTGAAATGTTAAGCTGTTTTTGTGTGTTCAGAAAAATCAAAAGTCACCTTCCGTGAGAAAGGTGTGGATTGAAATAATCAATAACTTATGTAATGACTCAATCAAAGCTTTGTCACCTTCCGCGAGGAAGGTGTGGATTGAAATACTTACAACCCCACCAAGTCATTATCATTTTTTGCGTCACCTTCCGCAAGGAAGGTGTGGATTGAAATTACTATGTCGAGATTGCCGTGAATCAGTACGGCGCAGTCACCTTCCGCGAGGAAGGTGTGGATTTGTGGAGCTGCGAAGAATGAAGTCTTAAACTTTATTTTTTTCACAGCCCCCTTTCCTGAAATTATCTACATGGTATGTAGACTACCAGATGCGCTGCTTTCGCGCTCGCATTATAGAACATTATTACAAGTCAAAGACCCTGAAGCCCGTAACCGGCATGATAAAAAAGCCGCAGAAAAGAAAATAGATCAAAAACTTATTTTTATATCACATATTAAACCACAATCTGACCGTTATAACACTCATGATTGCGGCGGTTAGGTCGGCGGTTATGGCGGCAAAGAGGGTGTGGCGAATTTTTTTGACTCGGATACAGCCAAAGTACATTGCGATTGCGTAGAAGGTTGTTTCGCTTGAACCTGCGAGTACGGATGCGGTTCTTCCTGCAAAGCTGTCGGGTCCGCAGGTTTTGTAAAGGGCTGTGAGGAGTGCGGTTGAACCGCTTCCCGAAACGGGGCGGAGGAGTACGAGCGGAACGATTTCTTTCGGAAACCCCAAAAATTCTGCTGTCGGCTGAATCAGTGCGCATATTGCGTCAATTGCTCCGCTTGACTGCAAAAGGTCAACGGCAAACACAAGTCCCATAATTGTAGGAGCAATGTTGTACAAAAGCTTTACTCCCTCTTTTGCACCCGAGATGAACACATCGAATACGGGTACTTTTTTTATCAGCCCGAATACCACAACAATACACGCAAATGCCGGCATTACAAATTCCATTTGCTCACCACATTTCTCAAATTTTACCTTGCCTGATATTCAGCGTACAGGCAATCAGCAATGCCACCGTCAACGCACACGCAGAGCTTATCCAGACGGGAACGATAATTTCAAAAGGCGCAGAGCTTCCGTAGGATTGGCGGAGTGCGGCAAGCGTTGTTGGTAACAGCTGGAGTGACGCTGTGTTCATAACTACAAAAACAACCATTTCGTTGCTCGCAATGTCACGGCGGTCATTGAGCGTATGCAGCTGTTCCATTGCTTTTAGTCCGAAAGGTGTCGCGGCATTGCCGAGTCCGAGCAGATTTGCACTGATATTCATAGTGATGCTTTGAAAGGCGTCACTTTTTTTATCAAGCCTCGGAAAAAGCGGACGGAGCAACGGTGCAAAGATTTTTGCAAAAATGTTTGTCAAACCGCTTTCAACTGCGATTTTCATAATCCCCGACCAAAGGCAGATTATGCCTGCCATTGTGAGAATAAGCTGTATTGATGACGCTCCGCTTTCGATGAGTGCGTTTGAAATGTCGGCGGTGTTGCCCATAAACAACGCACACAATACGCTCACGGCAATGAGTCCGCTCCAGATATAATTCAGCATTTTTACTCCTTTTGCTGCAATTAACGACAAAATGTACAATATTGTCATTTTTGTAATCAAATTATTTAATAAAATCGTTGACAAAAATCCCGAAAAATGGTAGTATAGGTAAAAATAGGGATTATGGTGAATTAAAAAATAGGGATTATGGTGAATTAAAATGATTTATACAAACTTTAGGGAAATTGATAAAGCAGGCAGAATTGTAATATCAAAGGATATCCGCAACCACCTCAACATTAAGCCGGGTGACATTCTTCACATTGAGGCTGACGATGAGTGCGTTACGATTAAAAAGGCAGAGAGCAAGTGCGTTTTTTGCAATACTCTTGATAATCTGATTGCATTCGGCGGAAAATATGTATGCAGAGATTGTGTTGAAAAGCTCAAAGGCTGATACTGTTTTCGACTACTCTAAAATATACTTGACCGAATTTGAAATTATGATAACGGACGGTGTTTTTATATGGACAGAATTGACAAAATTAATTATTATCTTGACATTGCCGAAACTGTGCTTGAAAGGGGAACTTGCCTGCGCAGAAATTTTGGTGCAATTATTGTGAACAACGACCAGATTGTTTCAACAGGCTATACAGGCGCTCCGAGAGGCAGAAAAAATTGCTGTGATTTGGGATTTTGTATCCGTCAGGAACGCAACATTCCCCGTGGCGAGCGTTACGAACTTTGCAGAAGCGTTCACGCCGAGGCGAACGCTATTATCCATGCTTCAAGAGAACAGATGATTGGCGCAACGCTTTATCTTGTCGGCAAGGAGATGTCAAACGGCGAGTATGTTCAGAACACATCTTCGTGTGCAATGTGCAAGCGTATGGTTATCAACGCAGGTATTGACAAGGTTATTGTCAGAAACGATAAAACCGATTTTACGGAAATTGATGTGAACGATTGGATTATGTCCGATGATTCGCTTGACGCACTCCGTGGCTATTGATATGAAAACACGGCTTTTTATAACCGATATCCGCAAAATTTCTTTTGACAGAGTCGGTGAGCTTTCTCCCGAAAGAGCGGAGCGTGTTCAAAGATGCCGCAGAGCTGACGATAAACTGCGTTGCATTGCAGGCGGCTTGTTTATGAACAAATTTCTTGGCGGTGCAAAAATCACCGTGAATGAATTCGGCAAACCCGAATGTGACAACGGGCTTTGTTTCAATATTTCGCACAGCGGAAATTATGTGCTTTTTGCGTTGTCGGATTCCGAAGTCGGTTGTGATATTGAAGAAATTCGATTTCTCAAGGGTATAAGGCTCGGCAAAATTGTTTTCTGCGACAACGAGATGAAATTGCTCGGCAACGCTTTTGACAGGCTCGGCACATTTTTTGAATTGTGGACTAAAAAAGAGGCACTCCTAAAATGTATGGGTGACGGATTTCACCGTGGCGCAAAAAGTGTTGATGTCAGCAACGGAAAATTCTCTGAAAATCAAATCGAATATTATATGAAACAATACAAATTTTCGGATTATGAAATCAGCCTTTGCAGTGTGCAAAATGATTTTCCGAAAGATATTGAATTTATCACTTTATAACTATAAAGCCACGATTTTGAACCAACCTCCAAAATCATTAGATTTTTGGTCTGACTTTTTTTGGGGGTAACATCAATTTCGGGGCTTTTTTACATAGGAAATACAAAACAAACCCCTGATTTTGTTAATATGCTTGTTATTGCTATTTTTAAATAATTGTGATACAATTTACTTTGATTAGTGCAGCAATCGGCTGCATATATTGTGTATGAAAAAATTCGGAACGGAAATATCCGTCTGCACACGGATGTTTTGCAATTTTCAGGGGGGACACTATGCCGACATTTACCAAGGCGGCTATCAAGGCGACCTTTATTTCGCTTTTGAATAAAAAGCCGTTGAATAAAATTACAGTCAAGGAAATTGTTGAAGAATGCGGAATTAACCGTAATTCTTTCTACTACCATTTTGACGACATTCCGTCGCTTCTTGAGGAAATTCTCGTTGAAGAGGCTGACAGATTTGTTGCGACCGAAACCGACAACAATACTTCTGTTTATGAAAGCCTGATTTCTGTAATTGACTATGCTTTTTCTAACAAGTCGGTGATACAGCACATTTACAATTCTGCGAACAGAACTACATTTGATGTGTATCTCAACAGGATTTGTACTCACGCTATAAAAAGCTATTTTGACAAGCTTGAAATTACAAAAAATATTGCCGAAGATGACCTTGACGCAATGATTATGTATTACAAGTGTCAGCTTGTCGGTTTTATTATCGACTGGCTCGGCGGAGGTATGAAATATGACCTCAGAATTAAGATGAAACGCATTTGTGAGCTGTTTGAGGGTTCAATGGAGTCTGCATTGGACAGATGTGCCAAAATCAATGCCTGATTGCTGTTTTATTGGTTAAAAATGAATATTTGCGCTTGCTTGCGTGTCTGAAATGCAGACGAATTTAACAAAATGTCTGATTTTCGTACAAATTTATTGCCGTGTCTAAATTCCTGACACGGCATTTTTTGTGTCTGTTTAAATTTTAACAAAGCCGTAATAGAATATATTACGGACAAAGGAAATACGGTTCACCTCTCGGATCGTTCCTTTGAATGCAGAGTGCAGTCTGCAAATCATATATGAAGGAGTATGAAATATGAAGTTAGGGAAAGCGGTTGTTAAAAGCCGTTTCGTAATCCTTATACTTGCCGTTGCGCTGATGATTCCGTCAGCCTTGGGAATGGCATTTACAAGGGTTAATTACGACATTCTTAGTTATCTTCCCGATAACCTCGACACAATCAAGGGTCAGGATTATCTGCTTGATGACTTTGGAAAGGGTGCTTTTTCATTCCTCATCTTTGAGAATATGGATGATAAGGATGTTGCGGCAACGGAGGAAAAAATCAAAGAAATCGACCATGTTGATACGGTTCTTTGGTATGACGATTTTGCCGACATCTCAATTCCAAAGGAAATGTTGCCCGACAAAATTTATGATGCGTTCAATTCGGGAAATGCAACAATGATGGCGGTATTCTTCGATACCTCAACATCAGCTGATGAAACAATGAGCGCTATTGAAGAAATCCGTTCGGTTGCCGGTAAGCAGTGCTTTGTTTCGGGTATGTCGGCAATGATTACGGATATGAAGGATATGTTTGAGGAACAGGAAATGACTTATGTTGCAATCGCTGTTGTCCTTGCGGTAATTGCAATGATGATCTTTATGGATAACTGGATTATCCCGTTTGTGTTCCTTGCAAGTATAGCGGTTGCTATCCTCGTAAATATGGGCAGTAACTACTTTATGGGTGAGGTTTCATTCATTACCAAAGCGTTGGCGGCAGTCCTTCAGCTTGCGGTAACAATGGACTACTCAATCTTCCTGTGGCACAGCTACGAAGAACAAAAGGGCATTTGTGAAAACCACAAGCAGGCAATGGCTGTGGCAATTCACGAAACCGTCCGTTCCGTAATCGGAAGTTCAATCACAACGGTTGCAGGCTTTATCGCACTTTGCTTTATGACATTCACACTCGGTCTTGACCTCGGTATTGTAATGGCAAAGGGTGTTATCCTCGGTGTTATCTCCTGTGTAACGGTTCTTCCGTCACTCATTCTTGTTCTTGACAAGCCTCTTGAAAAGACAATGCACAAGTCGCTTATTCCGTCAACAAAGAAGCTTGCAACAGGACTTGTTAAAATTTTCCCCGTATTTCTCGTGATGTTTGCGGCTCTTATTTATCCGTTCTATTCGGCATACAGCCAGACGAACAATGAGATTTACTACGATTTGTCGGAAAGTCTTCCCGAGGATATGGCAAATGTAATTGCCAACACAAAGCTTAAAGATGAATTCGGTGTCGGTACAACACATATGGTTCTTGTTGATTCTTCGCTTTCTGCAAAGGACGCAAGAAATATGACAAACGAGCTTGAAAAGGTTGACGGCGTAAAATATGTTCTCGGTCTTGAAAGCGTTGTAGGTTCGCTTGTTCCGGAAGAGGTTCTTCCCGATTCAATCACAAGCGTTCTCAAAAATGATAAATGGGAGCTTATGCTTATCAACTCTGAGTACAAAACAGCCACAGATCCTATGGCAAAGCAGATTGACGAGTTGAATAAAATCATTACAAAGTATGATAAGGACGGACTTCTCATCGGTGAAGCCGCTTGTACAAACGACCTTGTAAACATCACGACAGTTGACTTTCAGGTTGTAAATGCAATTTCTATTGTTGCAATCTTTATTATCATTGCGATTGTTGAAAAGAGTATCACACTTCCGATTATTCTTGTTGCGGTTATTGAGCTTGCAATCTTTATTAACCTCGGTATTCCGCATCTTATGGGCGAGTCGCTCCCGTTCATCACACCTATCTGTATAAGTACAATTCAGCTTGGTGCAACGGTTGACTACGCAATTTTGATGACGACACGATATAAGAAGGAAAGGTATCTCGGAAACGATAAACGCACCTCGGTTATTACGGCTCTTGAAACTTCAATTCCGTCAATTATCGTTAGTGCAATGGGACTTTTTGCCGCTACAATCGGCGTCGCTTTCTACTCGGATGTTGACCTTATTTCATCAATCTGTAAGCTCCTTGCAAGAGGCGCTGTCATCAGTATGTTCTGCGTAACGCTTATTTTGCCGGCAATGTTTATGCTGTTCGACAAGGTAATTGCAAAGACAACTCTCGGTTTTAAACCGAAAAAAACATCAAATTCGGAGGCTGCTGTATAATGAAAAAGACTAACAAAAATAATAATCACAAATTTTTAAATAAAAACTACATTAAGGGTGCTCTTTCGGGCGCACTTGCACTCACAATTCTCTGCAGCGGAGTAGGCGTTGCCGCTTATTCCGCCGGTGCAGACAATACTGCACAGGCTCTCGGTGTTCAGACAGAAAGTACGGTTGAGGCTGTTAAGAAGGCAAGCACAACTAAAGAGGCTCTCAAAAAGCTCAGCAAAAATGAAACCGTTTATGTCATTGCCGACGCAAGCGGTGCGGCTAAGAAAATCATTGTAAGCGACTGGCTCAAGGGTGTAGATACAAAGGGCAAGGTTAAGGATGTTTCAAAGCTCAAGGATGTTAAAAATGTTAAGGGTGACGAAACATACACGGTAAACGAAGACAATGCTTATGAGTGGGCTGCAAATGGCGATGACATCTACTATCAGGGAACAGGTACAACCGAACTTCCCGTAAAGCTCAAATTAAGCTACAAGCTCAACGGCAAAACTGTTTCTGCCGATGAAATTGCAGGCAAGAGCGGTAAGGTTACAATTCGCATTGACTATGAAAACACACAGAAGGAAAAGGTTAAGATTAACGGCAAGACAGAAGAAGTTAATGTTCCGTTCCTTATGCTTTCGGGTATGATTCTTGACGATGACAAATTCAAAAATGTTGAGGTTTCAAACGGCAAGGCTATCAATGACGGTACAAGAACAATCGTTGCCGGTTTTGCTCTTCCGGGTATGCAGGACAGCCTTGACATTGACAAGGATGAAATGGAAATCCCTGATTATGTTGAAATCACAGCAGACACAACCGACTTTGAGCTTTCAACAACAATGACAGTTGCAATGAACGATATTTTCAACGATGTTGATTTTTCAAAGGTTGACGATAAGGTTGACGAGCTTAAGGATTCTCTTGATGAACTCGAAGACGCCGCAGAACAGCTTGTTGACGGTTCTTCGCAGCTTTATGACGGTATCGGCACACTTCTTGACAAGTCAGGCACACTCATTGAAGGTATTGACAAGCTTTATGACGGTGCAGAACAGGTAAACAGCGGTGCAAAAAAACTTGACAGCGGTGCAGACGGTCTTTCAAGCGGTGCAAAAACGCTTGATGACGGTGCGTCAAAGCTCAAAAACGGTGCGTCACAGCTTGATGGCGGTGCATCACAGCTTGACAGCGGTCTTGCAACACTTGCAGGCGGTGCGTCACAGGTTGACAACGGTGCGGCAAGTCTCAGCAGTTATGTTGCAACACTTGCGGGCGGTCTCGGCAAGCTTTCATCCAACAGTGCAACTCTAAACGGCGGTGCAGAACAGGTGTTTAACACACTTCTTTCAACTGCCGACACTCAGATTGCCGCCGCAGGTCTTACAGCCGACAAGCTTACAATTAAAAACTATGACAGCGTTCTTGAAGGACTTATTTCATCACTCAGCGATGAAAATGCTCAGAAGCTCGCTTACAATACAGCACTCGAAACAGTAACGGCAACTGTAAACAGCCAGAAGGATGTTATCAGAACTGCCGTTGAGGCAACGGTAAGAAAGTCTGTTACAGAACAGGTTCTCGCAGCCGCAGGTCTTGGTATGACGGCAGATCAGTATGATGCCGCTGTTGCTGCAGGTCAGGTCAGCGAAGAAGTTCAGGCTCAGGTTTCTACTGCAGTTTCTACACAAATGAGTTCATCTGCGGTTCAGACTGCAATTGACAGCAATACAGAGGCACAGATTCAGAGCCTTATCGAAACAAATATGAACAGCGAAGAGGTTCAGAGTCAGATTCAGGCAGGTGTTGCAAAAGCTCAGGCAGGCAGAAAGTCACTTCAGGCTCTCAAAACTCAGCTTGACAGCTACAACACATTCTATCAGGGTGTGCTTTCATACACAGCGGGTGTTGATCAGGCTAACGAGGGTGCTCAGCAGATTCTTGCCGGCACATACACACTCAAGGACGGCACAGGTTCACTTGTAAGTGGTGCCGGTCAGCTCAAGAACGGTTCTTCAAGTCTTAAGAGCGGCACAAGCGAACTCAAGAGCGGTACTTCAACCCTCAAGGACGGTACATCAAGCCTTAAGAGCGGTGTAAAGACTCTCAAAAACGGCACAAGCTCACTTTCAAACGGTACGACAACACTTCTTGACGGCATTGCAACGCTTAAGACCGGCGGCAAAACACTTGTTGACGGTGTACAACAGCTCAATGACGGTGCAATGACATTGTCCAAGGGTATGAAGAAGTTCAAGGAAGAGGGCATTGACAGCATTGTTGATGCCGCAAACGGTGATGTCAAGGATATCATCGACCGTTTCAAGGCTGTTCAGAAAGCATCAAAGAAGTACAACAACTACAGCGGTATTTCCGATGATATGGACGGTAAGGTTGACTTCATCTACAAGACCGATTCAATCGAGAAAAAGTAATTCAATATATTTAACAGCAAGACGAAAGGCTTATTTCCCTAACCCTTTCATACACAATATAAAAAGCAGTTATGTCGTTTGGCATAGCTGCTTTTTGCTTTGTATGATGTTTTTTGTGAATTTCAAAACTTGAAAAAATTACAAATAATAAAACGAATTTCATCGCTAACAATACTATTGCGGCGATGAAAACGGGATGCCGAAACGCCGCTTTATTGATAAATTTAACGAGATTTAAAAGTTTTGAAAAGGAGAAAACAAATTATGTCAAGCAATAACAATCAGATTAATGTACCTCAGGCAAAGGAAGCCATGGAACGCTTTAAGATGGAATGTGCCAACGAAGTAGGCGTAAACCTCAAACAGGGATATAACGGCGACATTTCTGCAAGAGAAGCAGGTTCTGTAGGCGGTCAGATGGTTAAAAAGATGATCGAGTCTTACGAAAACAGTATGAAATAAGCTTTAAAACCGATTTTCAGGGGCATATAGCTATGGTAGCTGTATGTCCCTATTTTTCGCCCACAGGCTTATTATGGGCAATTCAGGTCAAATAACAGGCGGTGTAACATTATTCTTGAAAATATTCAATCATTTGTAACGAAATTCTTGATTTTTAAAGGTGATTTGTAACATTTTTCTAAAATCAATGCTTGAATTGCGTATTAAATGAAAATTACATCCGACTTTACGCAAAAAATCGGTCGGACAATTTTAATAAATTATCCGACCGATAAAAGTTTTATAACAGGTTGTTAAAAATAGA
>ENA-UONW01003648-UONW01003648.1-human-gut-metagenome-genome-assembly--contig:-CS52-NODE-3648-length-12399-cov-18.655946_pt1 | contig 12399 bp, 15 predicted proteins | sample MGYA00242463_ERZ724010 | MGnify/ENA metagenome assembly ERZ724010 | reverse complement strand
AGGTCTTGAAGCGGCGGTAGAGCAGCTGCGTCAGCTTGCCGGGATAGGAAGCGGCAGGCGCGTCGGTCAGCTTGCAGGCGGGGTCGAAGGCGATGCCCGCTTCAGTCGTGTTGGAGATGACGAAGCGGATGTCGGGCTGGTCGGCCAGCGCCAGGAAGGCGGCGTTCTGCGTATAGGGGTTCAGGGCGCGGCTGATGCAGTCGATGCGCGTCAGCGTGTTCACGGCCTTGCCCTCGAGGCGCCCCTGCAGGTTCACGTGGTAGAGGCAGTCCTGCCCGTTGAGCATGTCCGCCATGCCCTTCTCGATGGGCTGCACCACGACGACGCTGCCGTTGAAGTCAGTCTTCTGGTTCATGTTGTACACAATCCAGTCCACAAATGCGCGGAGGAAGTTGCCTTCGCCGAACTGGATGATTCTCTCGGGTGCCACGGCTTTGGGGGCCGTCAGCTTGTTCAGTGCTTTCATGTGTCTATTCGTTTTTGGGGTAAAACTACATTCTTAAATATTACAAATAAGTGTGGCAAAGATACGAAATAGTTTGTACCTCCGCGTAAAGTTCCTACTTTTGTGTTCGATAACGGTTAATAAAAACTAAAAATAAACTCTATAACTAAGGAGATCGGATTATGAAAAACTTTATGGACGAAAACTTCCTGCTGCAGACCGAAACTGCGCAGAAGCTCTATCACGAACATGCGGCCAAGATGCCCATCATCGACTACCACTGCCACCTCAGCCCCCAGATGGTGGCCGACGACTACCAGTTCAAGTCACTGACCGAAATCTGGCTCGGAGGCGACCACTACAAGTGGCGTGCCATGCGTACCAACGGCGTGGACGAGCGCTACATCACGGGTAAGGACACCACCGACTGGGAGAAGTTCGAGAAATGGGCCGAGACCGTCCCCTACACCATGCGCAACCCCTTGTACCACTGGACCCACCTGGAGCTGAAGACCGCCTTCGGCATCAACAAGGTGCTCAACCCGCAGACCGCCCGCGAAATCTATGACGCGTGCAACGAGAAGCTCCAGCAGCCCGAATACTCCGCCCGCGGCCTGATGCGCCGCTACCATGTGGAGGCCGTCTGCACCACGGACGATCCCGTCGACTCGCTCGAGCACCACATCCGCACGCGCCAGAGCGGCTTCGAGGTGAAGATGCTGCCCACGTGGCGTCCCGACAAGGCCATGGCCGTCGAGGTGCCCGCCGACTTCCGCGCCTATGTGGAGAAACTCTCGCAGGTGAGCGGCGTGTCCATCTCCACCTTCGACGACATGGTCGATGCCCTGCGCCGCCGTCACGACTTCTTCGCCGAGCAAGGCTGCCGCCTGTCCGACCACGGCCTCGAGGAGTTCTATGCCGAAGACTATACCGACACCCAGATCAGGGCCATCTTCAACAAGGTCTACGGCGGCCATGAGCTCACGCAGGAAGAAATCCGCCAGTTCAAGTCGGCCATGCTCGTCCTCTTCGGCGAGATGGATTGGGAGAAGGGCTGGGCGCAGCAGTACCACTACGGCGCCATCCGCAACAACAACACCAAGATGTTCCGCTTGATAGGCCCCGACACGGGCTTCGACTCCATCGGCGAGGTGAACACCGCCAAGCAGTTGGCCAAGTTCCTCGACCGCCTGAACAGCGAGGGCAAGCTCACCAAGACCATCCTCTACAACCTCAACCCCTGTGCCAACGAGATGATAGCCACCATGATAGGCAACTTCCAGGACGGCACGCTGCCGGGCAAGATTCAGTTCGGTTCGGGCTGGTGGTTCCTCGATCAGAAGGACGGCATGGAGAAGCAGATGAACGCCCTGTCGCTGCTGGGCCTGCTGAGCCGCTTCGTGGGCATGCTCACCGACTCGCGCTCGTTCCTCTCCTACCCGCGCCACGAATACTTCCGCCGCACGCTGTGCAACCTCGTGGGCCGCGATGTGGAGAACGGCGAACTGCCCGCCTGCGAGATGGAGCGCATCGGCCAGATGATTGAAGACATCAGCTACAACAACGCCAAGAACTACTTCCAGTTCTAAGGCCGGACGTCGCTCTTTTTTTCACCACCGATTACACAGATGGACACAGATTTCCTTTTCAGACGATGAATATAATCTGTGAGAATCCGAGTAATCGGTGGTGCTTTTTTAAGTAATGCCGGATGGCCTTCTGCAAAAAATCCGATGAATTTGTTTTTTATCCGCCCATCTTTCACTACATTTGTCATGCATTAGATAAAAGCCTCCATGAATACGGTTGTCGAACATAGTCCTGTACGGGACAAGGCAGAGTATCTGCTTTCCCTTATTTCCCATTTCGCAGAGCGCAACGGGCTCAACGTCATGCAGGCCTACCGATATGTGAAACGCTATGGCGGCATCAGGCTTGTAGACGAACACTACCCCATCATGCACACCCTCAGCTTCGACGATGCGCTCGATTCGCTGACCACCTATCTGAAACGCCAGGGAGGGGCTATTTCATGAAACTGTACCACGGCAGCAACCTCGTTATCGAGCAGATTGACCTCTATCAGTCGAAACCCTGCAAAGATTTCGGTCGGGGTTTCTATTTGTCCGACGACCCTGTACAGGCAGAAGAACTGGCTTCGTTTCGGGCGTTGACCTTGGGAGGCAATCCTGTCGTAACGACCTTCGAATTCGATGAATCCCTGCTGACAGACGGTAGTCTGAAATACCTCCGATTCGAACATTATTCCGAAGAATGGGCCCGTTTCGTATTCGAGAACAGGAAGAATGCATTTACTTTCGACAACTCGTTCGATGTCATCTACGGTCCGATAGCCAACGACAGGGTCGGGTTTCAGATTCAGAAGCTGGAAGACGGCAGCATTGATATGGCCGAGTTCCTCCACCGCATTCAGTTTTTCAAGGGAATCACCTATCAGTATTTCTTCGGAACCGAACTTGCCATCTCCAAACTCAAGAAAGTATGACAGACGTTAACTATATGATAGAACACGTGGCGGCCGACCTCATCCGACTGCTGGTCGAGAAACGGGGCATGACCTTTGTCGATGCAGTAGACACGCTGTACACCTCGGATACCTATGCCAAGCTGTCCAATCCCAAGACCGGACTCTATTTCCAAAGCCCCAATTACGTTTACGCCTATCTGGAGCACGAACTGGCTACCGGTGTCATGGGATAGCCAGTTCGAGGACGAAATTTCACTTTATCGTAATCCAACCCCCCTCTCCCCGCTCCTTGGCCTCCACGATGAGCTGCTTCACCAGGCGGACGTAGAGCGTGGAGCACTCCAGCTGGCGCGACTCCTCGTTGTATTCGCCCACGAGGATGCACCCCTCCGTGTCCGTGGGCAGGTTGCCCGCATGGATGCGGATGCCCTCGAAGAAGGGCACGTTCAGCAGCAGGGGCAGCCACTTGCCGAACTTGGGGCTGAGGGTGATCACCACGGGATAGCGTCCTTCGGGGATGGCCGTGCAGCCCTTCACCTTGCGTTCCTTCTTCAGGTCGCGCCACGTGGGTTCCATCGTGTCGCACATCTCTTTTCCGTTCACGGCCAGCACGCCCAGCGTGCAGCCTTTCCTTTTAGTAGTTCTTGTCAGTGTCAGTTCCATCTTTTTTTGAATTTTAGTTTACTGTAATTGTCATTTGTCATTCTCTCAATGTATTTGCGGTGTACCCACTGGTTGAGCATCGCTTGGGTACCTCCTCCATCGCGTCCAGCCTGTTGCCGCACCTGCACAGCCTCCTGATAGGTGAAGTCGTCGGGCAGCAGTTCCAGCAGATTGCGCGGCCCCTTTGTACTGCGTTGTCCTTCTGCCACATGCGCGTTCTCTATGTCTGCTCCGAAGAACTCCATCTTGCAAGCCAGGTCGTACTGGAGCGACCAGCGGATGAAGTCCTCGAACGTCTTGTCCCATTGGCAACCGTTGGCCACGTAGAGCACACACGCCTTCAGGTAAGCGATGACATTGGCACGGAAAGACAAGTTCTCGTACACGCGGCTTTGCGAAAGGCGGGCGAAGTCGGCACATTCCTCCTTCAACGTCTGCGCCAGCTTGTAGGCCTGCGGGCAGTCAATCAACCCCTGCGCCTTGACGAGGTTCTCGATGTAGGGGCGAAGCTCCTCGTCGAAGGCGGCGTCGTAGGTGCCATAGACGGGCATCTCCGCGCCGATTTCGCGCTCGGGGATGGTGCAGAAGTTGATGCGCGAGACAGGTCCGTCCGTCAGTACACGGCTGAAGTATCGCTTGCCCTTCTGAATGGTCGTGGCGGCGTTCCAGTTGAAGCGGATGGTCACCTTCTCCGTGACGCTCTGCACGCCCACGCGCGTCTGTCCGTAGCGGTTGCCGGGGTCGAAGGACAGGCACATAATCTGGAACTGCTGCCCTGCACGTCCTGTGCCCTTCAGCGCGTCGAACTGGTCGATTTCGTTCAGCTTCGTGTAGAGGAAGTGCCCGTCCGCCTCGGCCATGCGCATCACGAAGGCGGGGTTCGTCATGTCGGCGTCAATCTCTTGGATGATAAGTCCTTCGGGTCGCTGGCGTTTGTCCTTGTTCGCGCCTTTCGAGGTCACCTCGTTCTTCCACTCCCGCTCGCGTCGCAGGTTGTCCTCGTCGCGGCGGCGGATGTCGGCCATGATTCGGTTGATGGGCTCGGAGATGCAGTCCTTTCCTGCGCCTGTGCCTGCCATGAGGACGTTCATCAGCGTGGCTTCGTGCTCTACGTTGTCGATGTATTTAAACCTTACGCGATGCAGGTGCGCCCCCAGCGCAGGGAAGACGGCATGTGCGACGGCTGCCTTGTAGACATCGGGCGTGCGGCTCACGAGGAGCTTTATCAGGGCAGGCAAGCGCTTGGGTAATGGAGAATTGAGAATGGATAATGGAGAATTGGTTTCTTCATCGGATGCGGATAATTCTCCATTCTCAATTTTCAATTCTCCATTATTCAGTGCCTCCCGCATCATCTTCGGCATCGAGTACCACTTCGCCGAGCAGGCAGAGTGTATCAGTCCCCGCATCTCCTCCTCGGACAGACCGTAGCGTGGCATCACTTGCAGGAGTAGCGCCTCGTCGTTGTCGGCAATGTAGCGCAGGTGCGAGGCCAGGCGGTGGAGCTTGTCGTTGCGCTCGCCCTGCACGGGTTCGCCCCCTGCCAAGCGGAACCATTGTTGAATAATCTGACTATATGGTACACCCTTAAACTTTGGTAATGAAGAATGAAGAATGTCGGCTTCGCCTCCGAATGAAGAATTTTCACCATCCGCAGGCCATTCTTCATTCTTCATTTTTCGTTCTTCATTTCCCAAAGATTCTTCATTCTTCATTCTTAATTCTTCATTAAAAAGCTTCTCCTCGTCCAGGTAAAGCACATACCCCTCCGGCACCACGAACGACGAACGGGCATAATCCTTCACACTGGCATCATAATTCGCATCACCTATTTGCTGGGACATCCACCGCTGCGCCTCGGCCAGGTCCATCCCTGCGGGGATGATGAAGAACAGCCGCAGGCCCTCCGTGCTGGGCGTGATGTGGGCCAGCACCACGTAGCGCATCACGCCCCTGGCCTCCAGCTCCGCCCGCTTCTGCTCCCAGTAGCCGCGGGGATTGGGCAGGTGGTCCACGTCGTACATCGACAGGCCGCTGGGCACAGCGTCGGCGTTCAGCCGCCGTCCGTTGCGGAAGGTGGCGTGCGGCGTGAAGATGGGCAGCCGCTTCTTCAGCCCCGCTTTCAGTGTGTCATACTCTTCCTTCGTCAGCTCGCCGCGAAGGCACTTTTCCTTTCCGTCCGCTATCTCGGCGCAGACCTCCGCCACCAGCTCCGAACGCATCGCCTGGTGGAACAGCTCGGGGGTGCACTCCCGCACCACCCGACTTCTTACGTTATTGCTTATTCCGAACTTCATTGCTTTAATGGATAATGGATAATTTATAATGGATAATTGAAAATCTTCGTTAATTGATAATTGAGACTATTCCTTAGTGTAAATATTAAAGGAGGTTTTGAGCGAAGCTAATGGAGAATTGAGAATTAATTTCGGCCGCATTCTTAATTTTCAATTCTCCATTTTCAATTTTCCATTAAATAAGCTCCGTGTCGAACACGCGATCCACAAAGTCACTCGCCTGCCGGCTCTCGTCGATGAGCACGTCTGCCGGCGTGATGTCCGCCTCGTCCAGAGCGATGCGCAGGGTGAGCCGTACGTGGCTGTCGCCCACACTGGCCCGTCCGTGGGGCAGTTTGATGTACTTGCTGCCGGGCCTCGACGCGCTGCGGCGGTAGGCGTTGAAGTTGCCCTCCGTGGGGCTTACCAATCCCAGACTGCCCTCCAGGCGTCCGTTTCCGTTCATTAAAGCCTTGTAGGCTTCGTCGCTGATTTGAATCTTTACGTTCATAGTCGTGTAATTTTTTTTGATGTTGTGAATAGGGTTTTGTTAGCGGTAAGCGGTAAGCGGTTAGTGGTGAGCGGTTAGTGGTGAGCGGTGAGCATACTAACCGTTAACCGTTCATCTTCACGATTTCCACCGCCAGAATATCCTGAAACATCTGCCCGTTGTACTCGCGCGTCTGGAAGCGGAGGACGGCATACACCAGCTCGCCCGCATAAAACTTGCACGAAGCCAGCTGCCCCAGCATGGCTGCCACGTACGTGTCCTCGTACTTGCCGCCCACCTCCTGCAACACGATGTTGCACTTCATCACCTGTCCGCTTTCGGCCTTCTGGCTCTGCACGGCGAAGGGTTCGCCCTGCGCTACGACTTTCATTAATTGCTTCATATTATATTGCCACGACGGGGATGGTTTGTCCGTCTTGACTGAGGCAAAGATAGGGTAAGGATGATGAATAATTGCGATATAATAATCTGATAATCAATGTATGTACAACCAATCCGATGACTATGCAATGTTTTGTCCGATCCATCCGATGAAACTGTCCGATAGCTATGGGAAGAGAAGGCAATCCATGGCAGAAGCGGCAGAGATAAAGTTATAATTTTATCAAAAACAAAGCCGAACTGCATAAAATATAACTGAAAAACATTATCTTTGCAAGCGGAAAACGTAACGCACAACTATCATGACTCTCAATCAGATTATCGGCAAGAACCTTGCCAGCTACCGCCAACACCTTGGCTACTCCCAACAGGAGATCAGTCAATATTTAGGTATCAGTCAACCGGCTTATGTCAAATACGAAAATGGAGACACCGTCGTGCCTATGGAAGCTATTGAAAAACTGGCAACGCTCTACAATGTAGAAGAGTACGATCTGATGGAAGAAAATGCCGAACTGACACAAGCCAACGTTGCGTGTGCATACCGCAAAAACGGCGCCATAAACGACTTGGAACAGATAGCCCAATTCCAGAAAATTGTCAAGAACTATATCCAGATGTGCAATGAGCTTGAGAAGTAAAAACGAATTGGAGTGTCTGGCTACGCGCCTGCGCGAAGAGATGCACGTCACGACGAAAGATCCCGTACGTATTCATCAGATTCTGAAAGAGAAAAATATCTTGACCTGGTTTCGGAAGCTGGATGACAATTTTTCAGGTATGGCTATCCGTATCCAAGCAGATGATAGAAGCCGGTACTTTATGCTGATCAATACGGCCCAGTCCTATGCCAAACAACGGTTCACCGCCTGTCACGAGCTGTACCACCTGCTTTATCAAGAACAATTTACCGTATCGCAGAACAATGCAGGATTGTTCAACAAAAAGGAAACAGAAGAATACAATGCCGACCTTTTTGCTTCCTACCTGCTGTTGCCCGAAATGGGATTGAAGGAATTGACGCCGGATAAAGAACAGGGTCGAAACAAAATAACACTTGCCACCCTGCTGAAAATAGAGCAAAACTTCGGATGTTCGCGCAGTGCATTGCTCATGCGTCTGAAGGGGTTGGGATGGATTACCGACGAGGTTTTTGCCCGCTACCAGAAAGATGTCCGAAAATCGGCCATCGAATATGGTTACAGCACCAGGCTTTACGAACCGACCTGCCAGACGGAACTGGTTGGAGACTACAACCTGAAAGCACGGGCCTTGTATGATGCCGGACTCATTTCGCAGGCAAAATATTTTTCATTACTGGCCGATATGGGTCTTGACTTTTCAAAAGAACTGGGCGATGGCGAAGAATAAGGTCATATTGATTGATGCGGACGTTATTTCGCATTTCATTGCTACCGGTCGCATTGACACGCTGACAGCGATTCTCGCTCCCCATGCCGTCTATGTGGTGGACAATGTGTACAAAGAAGCCACCTGGCACCCTACCGATTCCCAACGCAAAGCCAAAGTAGACGCCTGGATGACCCGCTGCAAAGTTTCGCGCATAGGCTTTCCCTATACGAACGACCATGTCAAGAAGGAATTCTTCCGCCTGAAGAAAGAAAGCCCGCTTTTGGGAGAAGGCGAAAGGGCCTGCATGTCGATGGCCCGTTTCGGGCATGAAGTGGTGGCCAGCAGCAATTTCAGGGATGTGGCCGACTATTGTGACGCATTCGGCATTGAATACATCGGCACCTTAGACATCCTGGCCATAGCATTGAACAAAGGCATCTACACACAAGAAGACTGCAATAACTTCATCGCCGACGCCATCAGTCTCAACAAGGCCCGGTTCCCCGTCAGCGACATCACTCACTACACGCCGACACGCGACCTGAGCGATTTTTGAAGAACCTGCCTCGTCACTTCTGAAACTCCGCTTTCAGCTTCATCACTCCCTTATACAAGCCGTCGTATGCAATGCGGATGAAGCGGTCTATCTTATTCGGGTTTTGCATCATCTTGACAAACTGCTGGCGGGAAGCCCGCAAGTTGGTCACCTTAACCCTCTCTCCTTCTTGCAACCACTTGTTCCGTTCGGTGGAAATGGCATTGGCTATGCTCCTTGCACTGCAATTCAGCCAAGGTGAATCAGGAAACCACTCCTGCATCTGGCTGATGAATTCAACATCTTTTGTCTGAAAGTTCATCACCTCGGCATCGTCCAATGCAGCATGTAGCCAAAAGAGTTCATTTTTCCCCTGCAGTTGCTCCAATGCCGAAGCTATCAGGTTGTGAAGCTGCCCAAGCCGTTCGGCTGTGGCAAATAGCGAAGGGGAAAAAATGAGGTTATTGAGGCTGGTGTCTTCTTGTTCTTCTTCCGCCATCTCTCCATCGTTCTGTATGGGGTTTGCCTCCGTCGCCTCCACGTGCATGTCGCCCTGCACGATGGTCTGGAACTTGATGTCCGTCATCTGGCAGCGGTCGAAGTAGATGCCGCCGTAGAAGTTCTTCACTTCCGTCTGTTGTTGCTTGTTGTCTTCCATGTCTGTTGTCAATTTTGGGGTAAACTTTGGCTGGCAGGCTCCGCATGGATACTGACACCCTTTATCTGGTTTCCGCTGAAGTGGTTGGCGCCTTCGTAGTAGTTGTACTGCGTGTGTGGCGCCCGGTCGACAGGCTTCTTTATGGCCCTGTCCACCCGTTCCACATGCTCTTTGACGCATTCCGAGTACTTCATGGTTGTCAGGCACGAGAGGAGCGCCACCAGCCCCGCTTTGCTGAACAGCTCCACTGCCCTGTCTATCAAGGCGGCCAGCAGCTTCGGCTCGGTCTCCATCTCCACGGCTGTCTCTATCTCTGTCCGGCAGAGGTCGAAATCTTCGGGCATCACCTGCGGCTTTTCGGCTTCACCCGACGGAGGTGTACCGGGTGGACACTCTTTCTTCAGGTTGTAGTAGGATGTTTCGATGCAATCCAATACCTGTACCCTCTCGTCTTTCGTGGTCCAACGGAAGACGATTTCCTTGATGTACGCACTGTTGAAATGGTCCGTTGCCAGCATCCAGTCCTCCGTTGTCATGATGGCACACGCATGATGTGCCTGCTCCGGCAGCGGAGCGTCCACGTCAAAACTTGCCAGATTTACACATCATATGCACAGAATGAAAATAACATCCAATAAAGTGATAATATATATGTTGTAAATCAGTATTTTATAAACGTCTTTTTATTTTCGGTTGTTTTCAGAACTTTCAGTAGATTGGTTCTTATTTGGTGCAATTTTGTTTCTCATTTGTTTCTCAAATTCGATACTTATCCGTATATTTGCAGTAGAAAAAATGAGAAAGGAATCCCTATGGCACGAGTTAAGAATCATACAAAAGTCAAAGAGCCGATTCGTCTTCGGATGAAGTCGCTGAGCAATGGCAGCAAGAGCCTGTATCTGGATATATACCGCGACGGAAAGCGGACATATGAATACCTCAAGATGTATATTATCCCGGAAACGGATAGCAACTCCCGCAGGCAGAATCAGGCGACAATGGACGCCGCCAATGCCATCAAGTCGAAGCGTATTATCGAACTGACCAGTAATGAGGCTGGGATTGTGTTCCGTAAGGACAAGACTTTCCTGCTGGATTGGATGCAGGTTTATATGGAGGCTCAAGAGAGTGCCGGTAAGAAAGATGGCAGTCAGATCAAGATTGCCATGCGCATACTGAAAGACTATGCCGGAGAAATGGTCACACTGGATCAGATTGACGGGGACTTCTGCCGGGGCTACATCACTTATCTGTTGACGGAATATCATCCGAAAGGCAAGGACATATCAAACTACACGCTTCACAATTATTACCGTGCGTTGAACGGTGCGTTGAACTCTGCCGTCAGGAAGAAAAAGATGAAGGCCAACCCTTTCAACGAGCTTGAGAAGTCGGAGAAAATCCGTAAGCCGGAGAGTATGCGGTCGTACATGACCATCGAAGAGGTACAGGCGTTGATTGACACTCCTATGCCCCACGAGGAATACGAGATAGTAAAATGCGCGTATCTGTTCTCCTGCTTCTGCGGATTGCGCATCAGCGATATAATCAAGTTGAAATGGAAAGACGTGTTCGTTGACCGGGGACAGTACCGTTTGGCCGTGTCCATGAAAAAGACCAAAGAGCCTATTTACCTGCCCCTCTCTCCTGAAGCGTTGAAGTGGATGCCGGAACGTGGGGGAAAATCATCGGAAGATAATGTGTTCGACCTGCCGTCCGCCAATACAATCAGGATGCAGCTCAAACCTTGGGCGAAAGCAGCCGGAATCTCTAAGCGGTTCTCCTATCACACCAGCCGGCATACGTTTGCCACCATGATGCTGACGCTCGGAGCGGACTTATATACCGTCTCGAAGCTGCTCGGTCATGCCGATGTGAAAATGACACAGGTGTATGCCAAGATTATCAATAAGAAAAAGGACGAGGCTGTGAATCTTGTAAACGGTTTGTTTCACTAATTGAAGGCATTATGTGGTCCATGTCTAATTTACAAACATCTATTTACGGCATTTCTTCGGTTGTAAATGCAACCGAAGTTAATGCTTTCATCACATATTATAAACTCAAAAAGGTAAATCGACATGAAAAGACCTGAAGACGGCCTTCTCTCTTTTTGGAGGGAGCCAACACCTGCAGCACTTCGCTGCGGAGAAGGATGTGGCGAATGAACTTTTCGCCCTGCTAACCGAAGCAAAAACAGTTTATCTCCACGATGTTGTGTCGGGTGGTAAACAGTACCACCGTTATGTGGACGATTTCGTAAACGGACACCGGTACATAGACTGCGACCATGCGGCCTGCCGGAACTGCCACGAAATGAACATCCACATCGTCAAGGGGCTGCTGACCGAGTACGCCCGTTTCGTCCAGATTTGCTTTGCTACGCCGAATTTCACGTTTGACGAGTGCATGAAGCTGAAACGGATGTATGATACCTCGGAATCGTTGCCTCCGCTCGGTCCGCCCCACATTGACCGACCGGCAGATCTCTCCCTTTCTTTTGGCTGTGATTTTACCCCGGAACAGATGGAAAGTATTGTGGCTTGTGCCAATACTTATCATCTGTTCTGTGTTTCTGTACGCATTGAAGACATGGAGGCTCTTTTCGCCTGTAAGAAAGGCTTTTCCATCCGAGTGAACAATATCCGCCGTGTGGTAATCCTGTTCGACGCGCTTCTTGAAAACTCGCTTATCCAGTCCCGGTGGCAGAATGTTCTCGGCAAGGGTGCATTCCTGCAGTCCAAGGACGGGACACGTTCCGTTTCGGTTTCGACCCTGTCGTCTGCACTGTCATCCGTCAGGAACAACATGACATCGGTCGCATACGGCATACGAAAGTGCATTGACCGGCTGAAAGAATGACAGAAAGTGACAAGAAGCGAAGTATGTGAAAGGTAAAAGCATGAGAGTTACAATGACACGTGCATAGTATCATTCCCCAAATCACGACATCTTCGTTTACAGGACATACCTTTGACCTCCGTTAGCGCGCTGCATAACGGAGGTTTCATCTCCATTGTCAAAAATCAAACTGTGTTATTATGCCGAATAGAATGACATTCATGGAGCGGATGAGCGGACGGCTCGCC
>ENA-UONW01003644-UONW01003644.1-human-gut-metagenome-genome-assembly--contig:-CS52-NODE-3644-length-12420-cov-3.739749_pt1 | contig 12420 bp, 10 predicted proteins | sample MGYA00242463_ERZ724010 | MGnify/ENA metagenome assembly ERZ724010 | reverse complement strand
AACGACAGGCCGTATGGTTTGAAATGCAAAGCATTTCAAACTGAAATTGCTCTAAGAAAAGCGGCCTGACCATATCGAAAATATAAAAAAGCCCCTTTCGGGGCTTGCGTAACCTCGGCGGGATCGCTATTTCGGCAGCGAATCCCGCAGCACATCGATCATCTTGTCGTCAGGGCGCTGCTTGCAGTTGGCAATAAAGCGCTGAATGTCCTTATCGCTGTTCAGAATGGATTTCTTTGTGACGCTGTACTGCCGGTTATAGGCATCCAGCCAGACGATGAAGCCGCTGCCGTCGTCGGGATTGTCGTTAAGGCGACGGCACAGCGTCGTATCTGCATCCCACGGCTTTTCAACAGGTTCCTCGATCATGCGCTTGACCTGTTCCCACTGGACCGCCACGGGTTCCGTCGCATGTTCCTCGCACATGGCGTAGACGGCCGTCATCAGCCCCTTGACGGTATCGGGGTCCGCCCAGGTCGTACCCTGCTCCGCGCTGACGAAGCCGTCTATCTGCAAGGCCTGAAAGAGGGGGCCCTCCGGCGAGGTGGACGCCAGCGCCAGATACTGCGCGCAGATGTAATCGGGATTGATGCGTTCGTTATCGTCCGCGGCAAGGGCATTCTGTCCGGCCAGCAGCGCAAGGCCGATCAGGGCGCCCGCAAGATGTTTTTTCATATGCTCATTCCTCCGTGGGGGACTCGCCCCCGAAACAAAAGAGGGAGAGGAAACCGTCCGGAGAAGGAAGCATCCTTTCCCCGGCAGACTCCCTCCCCCGTCAGCAAGACAGAAGACGACCTCCGAAATGACGGCATTTTGGAGGTCGCGGCTTCGCCCTATTCAAAGCGGCTGGCGCCGGTGATCATCACCAGATCCGCAGGCACGTTTTCATGAATGCCCACGCTCTTGGTCTTCACCTTGGCAATCTTGTCCACCACGTCCATGCCGTCCGTCACCTTGCCGAACACGCAATAGCCCCAGCCGTTGATGGTGGGCTCGCTGAAATTAAGGAAATCATTATCCACAAGATTGATGAAGAACTGTGCGGACGCGCTGTGGTGCGGGCCATGGCAATGGTGCCGCGCTCGTTCTTCACGCCGTTGTCGGCCTCATTCTTGATGGGTTCACGGGTTTCCTTTTCGTCCATGCGCGCGCCCATGCCGCCGCCCTGAATCATGAAGCCGGGGATGACGCGGTGGAAAATGGTATTGTTGTAAAAGCCGTCATCCACGTATTGCAGAAAATTCTTGACGGTTTCCGGGGCCTTGTCGGGATAGAGCTCGATCAGGATATCGCCGGAAGTCGTTTCAAGCAGCACAATGGGATTTTCAGCCATGAAAACATCTCCTCAAGTGGTATTGCCGACCGTGCGCGCACGGCCCGCGGGCGGGCCCACTATAGCCCGTCCGTCACGGGACGGCAAGGCCGCAAAAGGCGGGCCTGGCGGCAGGATGACAACGCGGCGGCGTCGGTGTAGGCTGCGCCCATGACACAGCATTCCCTTTTCCAGAGCGCCGGTCCGCGCATCGAACCGGAAAACGTTCCGGCACGGCCGCCGGCATCCACGCCCGGCGGGGCGGTTCCCCCTCCCGGCCATCAGCCCCCGGAGGAGCATCTCGATGCCTTGCGGGAAGCCCTGTTCGACTGGTTTGCGCGCCACAAGCGCCCCCTGCCCTGGCGGGAACGCTATACGCCGTACGAGGTCTGGATTTCCGAAGTCATGCTCCAGCAGACGCAGATGGAACGCGGCGTCGCCTATTTCCGCCGCTGGATGGAACGCTTCCCCGACGTGGCGACGCTGGCGGCGGCCCCGGAAGAAGACGTCCTGCACGCCTGGGAGGGGCTCGGCTACTACAACCGGGCCCGCAACCTGCACCGGGCAGCCCGGCACATCATGGAACAGGGCGGCGTTTTCCCCGAAACGCCGGAAGCCATCCGCGCCCTGCCCGGCATCGGCCCCTATACGGCGGCGGCCATTGCCAGCATCGCCTTCAACAGGCCCGTCGCCTGCGTGGATGCCAATGTGGAACGCGTCGTCGCGCGCCTGTTCGATGTGGACAGTCCCGTCAAGCAGGAGCCCGCGGCCTCCACCATCCGCCGATGGGCGGAAACACTCCTGCCCCCCGGACGGGCGCGGGAACACAATCAGGCCATGATGGAACTGGGGGCGCTGATCTGCGGCAAGAAGACGCGCTGCGACGTCTGCCCGCTGGAGCGCTTCTGCACGGCCCGCCATCTGGGCATTGTGCATGAACGCCCCGTGCCCGGACGCAAGCCCCCCATCGTGCCGCTGACCGTGGCCAGCGGCGTGCTTTCCTGCCGCGGCAAGATTTTTGTCCAGCAGCGCCTCAATACCGGCGCATGGGCCCGCCTCTGGGAATTTCCCGGCGGCCGCGTGGAAGCGGACGAAAGCCCGGCGGAAGCCGTCGTACGCGAATTCCGGGAAGAAACCGGCTTTGCTGTGCGCGTGCGCCGGCCGTACGGCATCATCCGTCACGGCTATACGACCTTCCGCGTCACCCTGCACTGTTTCGACCTGGAGCTGGAAGACGAAAACGCGACATCCCTGCGCGATGCCGAAGGCCGCCCCCTGCCGGAGGTTCTCACCGCCGCCACGGCCTGCCGCTGGCTTGCGCCGGAAGAATTGAACGGCATTGCCCTGCCCGCCGCCCACCGCAAGCTGGCGGATATGCTCTGCAACCCTGATTTGTTTTGCAATACAGGATTATTGAAATATATATCATCCAAGTAAAGAATACAATGAATTCATCTATGTACATTTTATAAAAAATATCAATACAACTCTTGCAATATTTACAACAATCACTGTTATTATATTACAAATAATAATACATACAATCTTTATTTATATATATTTTACTATTGACCTTGCACGCAAAGATGGGCTAAATCTCTCTTGACACCATCGGCCCATTATCCATGTCCTTGCGGAGCCCTTCATGGACCATTATCACCCACTGCACATTCTTCTGGTCAATAATTATACCGTCCGCGGAGGAATCCCCAAATCTCTCTGCACTCTGGCCAATGCCATGACGCACAGGGGGCATCGCGTCACCATTTACAGCCAGAAGCCTGTTTCTCGGCGACTCCAGAGCCTCTACCGGCTGGGCTATCGTCTCTATGAGCTGAGTCTTCCCGACGGCGTCCGGCCGACATTCCCGCGCGGCGTCTGTTCGCTTCAGGAAATGTACGACCTTGACCCGGCGGTCACCGTCATTCCCTATTCGCTGACAGACAACAATCTGAAAATCCAGCGCCTGCGTCGACAGCTCCGGGATCTGGGACCCGACGTCTGCGTGTGCGCCGACGCCGGAGGCAATCAGCTCATCTGGGCGGTCACCCTGCTGGGAAGCGGCATTCCCTACGTCTATTCCGAACGCCATTCGCCGACGACCATCGAAAATGTTTTCTGGAACCGGAAAGGACGTCTGGCGGCCATGAGCGGCGCAGACTGTATTCACCTGCTGCTTCCCTCCTTTCGCTCCAGCATCCCCGATTTCCTTCAGGAGCGCGTCCGTATTATTCCCAACGGCATCACGCTGCCCGCACAGGCCGCCGATCCGGCAGGTCCGCAGCAGGGCAAAAAAATTCTGCTCTGGCTGGGACGCCTGCACGAGGAGCTCAAGCAATGCTGTCTCGCAATGGATGCCTTTGCATCCGTTGCCGCCAGACACCCGGACTGGGAAATGCATATCGTCGGCGACGGACCGGATCGTCGGCGTATCGAGTCCCATGCATATGCATTGCAGCTGGGCGACAGATTGCAGCTTTTGGGAGAGACTTCCGATCCGGCCGCCCAGTTCGCACACGCTCAGGCCTATTGCTTCTCCTCGCGTACCGAAGGCATGCCCAACGCGCTCCTGGAGGCCATGGCTTCCGGGCTTCCCTGTGTCGGCTTCGCGGACTGCGAAGGCGTAAAGGACCTCCTCACGCATGAACAAACCGGGCTGATTGTCGAAGAAATGAGCGTGCCCGCTCTCGCGCAGGCTCTGGACCGGCTGCTGTCCGACACTTTGCTGCGCCGGGCACTGGGGCAGGCCGCCAGCACCTCCATCGCGACATTTGAAACGGACGTCTGCATGGACGCATGGGAACAACTCCTGCTGGACGCAGCCGCTCAAAAAGGTCATAGTGCGCTTGACGCCTTTGCCCTGGAACCTTTCGCATCCCGGGCGCGACTGGCGGCCGCCGCTCGGCGGGAATGGCTGTGGCGGGATTTTCGCAAGCCTATGCACGGCAGCATTGAGAGTATACTCTATTGGATACTGTGGGAGCTTCCCCGTCAGCAGTATCGCAAATTTCTGCGGCGGCTGAAAAGGAAATAAAGATGCACATCGCCATTGCCTGTTCCAGCCTCTGCGTCAGCATGGGAGGAAGCGAACGCGCCGCAGTCAACCTTGCCGGAGAAATGGCGACAAGGGGACATGACGTCAGCCTGCTCTCAATGTATTATCATAACCAGCAGGCAAGGGAGCCGCTTTATCCCCTGCATCCCGCCGTAACCCACACGATATGGGATGGCAATGGAAAACATGCAACGTTGCGCGCATTACAGGCGGATCTGTTGCGCAGAGGCGTCGATGTTTTCCTTTCCATGCAATCCGGAAGGGAGCATCTCTTCTGGGCCATGGGCTGTATGGGAAGCGGAATGCCCTTTATCTGTTCCGAACGCTGCGATCCGGCCTTCTATACGGAACAGCTTGTCTGGAATCGCCCGGGGAGACTGGCCGTTCTGCATGGAGCGGACATCATTCACGAACTGCTGCCGGCATACGTCGAAAGAGTCCCGGACTATCTGCGCCGACGCGTACGCGTCATTCCCAATGCAGCGCCGCTCGAAACAAAGGCCGCCAATGCTGCGGGTGAGCCGGGGCGGCGTAAAAGCCTACTCTATCTGGCCAGATTTGACGAACAAAAAAGGCCCTTGCTGTTGCTGGACGCTTTTCGCCAACTCGCTGACGAATACCCGGACTGGGATCTTGTTCTGCGGGGACACGGCCCCCAGGAGGCGCTGCTGCGCCGGCAAATCAGGGCATGGGGAATGGAGCAGCGTATTCTTATGCCGGGCATCTGCCGTGATGCGCCGTCCGCCTATGCCGCGGCGCAACTCTACTGTCTGCCCTCCTCTTATGAAGGCTTTCCCAATACCATTCTTGAAGCCATGTGCGCGGGCCTGCCTGTCGTCGGCTTTGCCGAATGCGTCGGCGTCCGGGATGTGATTGAACATGGGAAGACCGGCTTCGTTGTTGCGGAATCATCATCTTCGGCTCTTGCAGAAACGTTGCGTCGTCTGATGTCAAGCGATCGCCTGCGCGAAACACTGGGAAAGGCGGCCCAGGCCGCCGCCGTAAACTACGCTCCCTCGAAAATTTACGATCAATGGGAACAACTCTTTGCGGAACTGGCAAGAGTAAAGGGAAAAACCGTCATGGACGCCTTCGCCGAAGAGCCCTTTGCCAGTCAGGCCCGGCTTTCTGCCGTAGCCCGGCGCGAATGGCTGTCCCGGGATTTCGGCATGCCCATGCCCTACACGGTCGCCTGGCTGCGGCAGCGAAGTTCCTGTCTGTGCCGAAATCTCGGCCTGCTCGCGTTCAAGAACCTGAAAGCCTGGGGACAACGCATCATCTCCAAGGGGAAAAAGGCAGACTAGCATGTGCGGCATCGCAGGATACTGGGGATATGGCGAAAGCCTCCCGCCGGAATCTCTCAGAAACAATATCGCCGCGATGACGCAGGTCCTGTATCATCGCGGCCCGGACAGCGGCGGTTTATGGATTCAGACGGATACCGGCCTGGCGCTGGGGCACAGACGCCTTGCCATCCGGGATCTTTCTCCCTTGGGGCATCAACCCATGGTATCGCCCGACGGACGTTACGTACTGTCATACAACGGCGAAATATATAATACGCAAGAATTGCTTGATGCTCTTGACCGGCAGGGAGTTCGCCCTCATGGAGCCTCGGATACCGAAGTCGTCCTGCTGTCCTGCGTCGCTTTCGGCATTGCCGCCACGCTGGAGCGTCTGCTGGGCATGTTCGCCCTTGCCCTCTGGGACAGAAAGGAGCGCAGGCTCACGCTGGCCCGGGATCGTTTCGGCGTCAAACCGCTCTACTGGATGCAGGAAAAAAAGCGCTTCTGCTTTGCTTCCGAGCTCAAGGGACTGCGCGTCCTGGAAGACTGGCATCCGGAACTCGATCATGGCTCTCTCGCGCTGCTGCTGCGCTACGGCTACATTCCCGCGCCGCACTGTATCTGGAAAGGGGCATTCAAGCTGCCTGCCGCGCACCGTATGGACATTACGGAAGACGGCTCGATCGCGCTCCGCCGATACTGGGATCCGCTTGCGGTCGTCTGCGAAGGCCAGAGTCACCCTCTGGAGCTGACACCCGCAACGGAGGAAGATTTCGTTGCAGAACTGGACGAACTCCTGACGGATGCCGTTCAGCGACGCATGATTGCGGATGTGCCGCTGGGGACATTTCTCTCCGGAGGCATCGACTCGTCCGTTGTGACAGCCCTGATGCAAAAATGCAGTCCAACGCCGGTGCGCACCTTCTGCATCGGCTTTGAAGAGGCCGATTACAATGAAGCGCCGTATGCCGCCGCGGTGGCGCGACATCTCGGCACGCAGCATACGGAACTCTATCTTACCGCCCGCGATGCGCATAACGTCATTCCCGATCTGCCGCACATCTATGACGAGCCCTTTGCCGATGCCTCCCAGATTCCCACGACGCTGCTGTCAGCCCTGACGCGGCGGTCGGTGACAACTGCCCTGACAGGCGACGGAGGCGACGAGCTTTTTGCCGGTTACGGCCGCTATGCGGAATGTCTGCGGCGCATGCCGCATTTCGCCGCACCGACGCTTCGGGGAAAATGCCTGTCCGCCCTTATCCGCAGTCTTTCTCCGGGAACCTGGAACAAGGTGGCGACCCTCATCCCGCCCCGGCTCCGACCGAGAAATGCCGGCGTACGGCTCCATAACTATGCGGATCTTGTGCTGGAAGGTTCTCCCCTGGCCTTTTATCATCGCTACTTCATGCAGTACTGGTGGCACCCTTCTACAATCCTGCGGATCGGTACGCCTCCCGCAACGGAGGCTGATAACGCGATGCTGCTACACAAGATTACTGAAGACTTGCCGCGCATGCAGTATGTGGATACCGTCATGTACCTCGGGGAAGATATCCTGACCAAGGTCGATCGCGCCAGCATGTATCATTCTCTGGAAACACGCGTGCCCCTGCTGGATACGCGCGTTTTTGCCTGGGCCTGCCGCATTCCCCCACCTTGGCGTATCCGCAATGGAGCGGGAAAATATCTTCTTCGCCGCGTTCTCCACAAGTATGTCCCCCGCGATCTTGTGGAACGCCCCAAAATGGGCTTCGGAATTCCCGTCGGACAATGGCTGCGCGGCCCGCTGCGGGAATGGGTCGAAGATATGCTGTCCGAAGAACGTCTTCAGCGCGAAGGCATCTTCCACGTCGCGCCTCTGCGCGACGCATGGCGGCGTCATTATGAAGGGACAAGCAACTGGGAATATCTGCTGTGGATTATCCTCATGTTCCAGGCGTGGCTGACAGCCCCCGCTCCAAGGGCGGACGCAGCCAGCCACGCTCTCCCCATAACTTTTGCCTGATCCTCCAGACAGTAAGCTCTTTATCAAGGGCCTCTCAGGATCATGGACAGTATCGGTGCGCATTATGTTTTTGCGCCCCCGCAGCCGCGCACGCAATGGCCTTATTCTTGCATATTGTTCCTTATTATCCTCAAATTGACGCCATCCTCCTGCCTCATGCAAAAAATGTTGCGGCACCAGAAATCTTCTACACAACGGTTCTTCTAAAGCATTCGGAGCTCTGTTACCATGTGCGCAAAACGCAATATACAACGTATTGATTGTGTTGGAAATGCCAATAATTATATTTTACTTATCGCAGAAGCGCTTCGTTCTCTTGGCATAGATGCACATATTCATCTCATGTCAGGGTATAGTCGCGATCAGCCAGAGACGCTGCATCCAGAATATTCTGCTGGATATCCGGATTGGATTCATGACTGGCGACTGGATAAAAGCGATGTCGATCTGCGTTCAGCAACAGAGACTGAACGGGAATTGCATGCAGCTCTGGCATGTTCCGATGGGCTTATCCTGAATTATGATGGCGTCGCGCTTGGCGCATTATGGGAAAAACCCTTCGTCTGCGCCCTTACGGGAACAGATCTATATGATTTCTCAACCATAGATTCTGTAATAAATTCCTATTATGGACAGCATCCTGTATTACCACGATGTGAAAATAAGCGTTATCAGAATCTGATTATAAGGACATTGCGGCAAAGGTCTGCCATACGGAATGCCTGTGCCTTTACATTTTTCCCCAAAGGTCTTCTCCCAAAAGCCGACGCCATATTACAGGATATCGGAGTACAGGAAGATCGACGTATTTCTTTACTGCTGACAGATACACTTACCCAGCAATACAGCCCGCAACCTTTCCGCAAAGAAATGCATATTCTGTATGGAGCCAGAATCAGCTGGGATATCGGCTCTGGAGACTGCTACGAACTTGACAACAAGGGCACAGATATATTTTTACGAGCATTTTCCCAGTTTATCCATACAGGCGGTAAAGCGCGCCTGAGATTGTTCCGTGCAGGAGCACGCATTGCTGAAGCAGAAACATTGATAAAAGAGCTAGACATAGAAAACTGGACAGACTGGAGTGATCCCCTCCCGCAGTATGCCTTCAATGCTGCCCTGGGAGAGGCTGATCTCGTCGTCGATCAGACAGGTACTTCACATATCGGCATGGCCGTTGTCGATGCCATGGCAAAAGGACGTCCGGTACTTGCCACGGGGCCGGATCCGGCCTTGTGGAAGCTTCCGGAGAAAATTCCGCTCTGCGATGCCTCCACAGAGGGAGATATTTGTACATGGCTGCACCGTCTTTCACGAGACATGAATCTGCGAGAACAAATAGGCTGCGCGGCACGTTCATTTGTCGAAAAATACTGTTCCACTCAAGTTGCGGCCAAAAAGATATTGCACGCTTTGACATATGCAGAACAGCCGCACCAGGAAATCTGGCTATGGCGCCAATATGAGTATACACTCGTCCGTGAGCAAGCCTTCGCTGCACAGGCAGCGCAACATATTTCTGCAGGAATATTGCAAAAGAATCTTTCAGAGTAATAAAAAAGAGAACCAATATGGCGCAAAATAGTATCTATGGTTTTGGCGGTCGGCTCCATGCACAATTTCCGTCACAAATTGTCGTTGATGTGACAGAGCGCTGCAACCTTGCCTGCATCCACTGCGGCCATGAAGATTTTTCGCATAGTACTTACTATTCCGGAGCTGATTTGCCGGAGGCTGTCCATAACGAACTTGTGCGCCAGGTACGGAAAGACGGGGCGGGCCAGATCGAGTACATCCGCTATACAGCGCAAGGCGAACCTTTGCTCCATCCCCGCCTGTTCGATTTTCTGGCACACGCCAAGGCGGAATCCGGTACACGGATATCCCTGACGACAAACGGGACCCTCCTGACTCCAGAGGCGACAGAGAAGCTTCTGCATGCCAATATTGATATTATCGACATCAGTATCGATGCCTTTTCGCAAGAATCCTATGCGGCCATTCGACGTAATGGCAACTATCAGCATACCGTGGATCATGTGCTGCATCTGTTGCGTGAACGAGATCGAACGCAGTCCCCGCTGCGTATCGTAACGACATTTATCGAACAACAGGCCAATGCCGGAGAAGGAGAAGCCTTCGAACGATTCTGGAAGGATGCCGGGGCGGACTACGTCATACATCGCCGACTCCACTCCTTCGGCGGATATCTTGGCCGACAGGCTGCCGAGCTGCGCCGGATCCTAAGGAATCATCCACGGCGTCCCTGCCTTTATCCCTGGGAACGCTTGAGTATCAGTCCTCGCGGGGATATCAGCTTCTGTCCGTCGTCCTGGACGGATGCGCCGCACTTCGCCTCCCTGCTGACGACATCATTGGCCGAAGCCTGGAAAGGCACCGTCATGCAGCAGGTGCGCGAAGCTCATCTCCGCGATAATTACGAATGCTGTCCGGCCTGCGCTGACTGCCCGGACTGGGCGATGACTCGCTGGCCTCATGAGGGCCGCAGTTTTGCCGATATGGTAGAGGAATTATGTCCTCGAAGGCAAGGATAAAAAGAAGTATGCGTGTCGGTATCATTCAGCCAAACTATATTCCCTGGCGAGGGTATTTCGATTTTATCAGCGCGGTGGACACATTTGTCTTCCTTGACGATGTACAGTACACCTCTCGGGACTGGCGCAACCGCAACCGGATCAAGACCGCGCAGGGCCTGCGGTGGCTGACCGTTTCCGTACGATCGCCGCACAGGCAGCGTATCTGCGAAGCCACGATCGATGACAGCACGCAATGGAGAAAAAAACATCTCCAGTCGCTTCGCCATGCCTATGGTACAGCGCCCTTTTTCCAACCATATTTTGCGGAGTTCAGCGACCTTCTGCAACAGGAGACCAGTCTTTCCACCCTTGATATTCGCCTTTCCCGCTGGATAATGGACAAGCTGAATATCCATGTACCAACCATCCTGTCATCGGAGCTGGCCCCCCAGGGGAACAGTACCGCCCGTCTGATCGACATATTACAAAAACTGGGAGCCGACACCTATCTTTCCGGCCCCGCAGCGGCGGCCTATCTGGATACGGATATCTTTCAACGTCACCATATCAGACTGGAATTCAAGACGTATGATTATCTGCCATATTCTCAGCTGCATGGTCACTTTATCTCCGAGGTCAGTGTGCTGGATCTCCTGTTCAATACCGGGCCGGAAGCTCCCAGATACCTTCACAGCATCACACCGCATAAGCAAGTAGTATAGCCACCTTCTTCATGCCGAGAAAAAGATGACACCCTTCCGTATTCCTCGCAAAATTCTGCACTACACCGGTCAGGAGCTGGCATATATGGCGGATGCCATGCAAAGCGGGCATCTTGCAGGTGACGGCAAGTACAGCCGGCGCTGCTCGCAATGGCTGCAACAGCGCACCGGCAGCGCAGCGGCGCTGTTGACTCCTTCATGTACCGCATCTCTGGAACTGGCGGCTATGCTGTGCGATCTTCATCCCGGAGATGAGGTCATCATGCCCTCATTCACTTTCTCCAGTACGGCGACCTCCTTTCTCGCAGCAGGGGCCATTCCCGTTTTTGCAGATATTGACCCCGAGAGCATGAATCTGGATCCAGAATCTTTTGCCCGGGCAATCTCCCCCAAAACGCGGGCCGTGGTTCCCGTCCATTATGCCGGTTGTGCCTGCCGCATGGATGAAATCATGCAGCTTGCCCGCGAACGGGGTCTGCAGGTCGTGGAAGATGCCGCGCAAGGAATACTGGCTTTCGACGGAGAGCGCCCCCTGGGCTCCATCGGCGATTTCGGCTGCATCAGCTTCCATGAAAGCAAGAATATCCAGTGCGGCGAAGGCGGATGCCTTCTGATAAATGATCCCGAAAAAATTGAACGAGCTGAAATTTTTCGGGAAAAGGGAACTGACCGCAGCCGATTCTATCGGGGACAGATAGACAAGTACACATGGAGGGATCGCGGGTCATCCTATTTGCTCAGTGAACTCAACGCCGCCTTTCTCTGGGCACAGCTGGAAGCGGCGGAGGATATTATCAACGAACGCCTCCGCGTATTTCGACGCTATCAAAAGCTGCTTGCCTCTCTTGAACCCCAGGGCCTGCTCCGCCTCCCCCATCCAGCTCCCAACCAAAGACATAATGCACATATATTTTATATTATCTGTCGTTCTCCCGAGGAGCGTATAGGACTCAGCAACCATCTTCGCCGCCGGGGCATTGCAGCCTACTTTCACTATATTCCCCTCCATAGCTCTCCGGCAGGACGACGTTTCGGAAAAACATATGGACCGCTCACGGTCACCGATTCGCTTGCGGCCTGCCTTTTGCGCCTCCCCCTGCATGTCGGGATGCCGGAAAGCGACATTCAGGAAGTCGCAGCGGCCATCCATGACTACTTTGAGCAATGACCCTCCCAAATTGCGGATCGCCTTCAGATCAATCCCACCACATGCCGGACGACCTCCCCCCAAAAAGAGCGCAAGACATGTCAAAGAGATACCTACATATAGGACTCCCCAAAACAGGAACGACGGCCATTCAGGCATATCGAGATCTGGGCGCCAAGCAGCTGCGCGAAGACGAGATCATCTATATTGATACCCGGTTGAGCTGTAATTTTGCCTTATCTCTCCTGGCTATGCACGCCGTCAGACCGGATTCCATTGCACAGCAATTTTTTATAAACAGAATATTTCCGTGGCTTCACCGCTCATACACATTCCTCTCTTTGATGTTC
>ENA-UONW01003633-UONW01003633.1-human-gut-metagenome-genome-assembly--contig:-CS52-NODE-3633-length-12466-cov-16.957779_pt1 | contig 12466 bp, 6 predicted proteins | sample MGYA00242463_ERZ724010 | MGnify/ENA metagenome assembly ERZ724010 | reverse complement strand
ACGCCGCCCTCGGCGCACTGCTCGATGACGTCGCCCACCATGAAGGTCATGATGCCCTTGCTCTGGTAGTCCTTGACCACCTTGACCACGTCCTCGGCATTGTCCGCCTTGCCCAGCACAACGGCCACGCCGGGGATATCGCCGGTGACCAGCGGCACGCCCAGAGAACGGATGATGGGGTCGGGAACGAAGCCGATGCCGGACTCGTTTTCGTAGGGGTTGGCACCGTCGACGTATTTCAGTCCCTCAAGAATTTCCGCGCCGACAGCGGTCGCAAGGCCGGCGTTCAGCGCCTGACCCAAATCCTCCTGATTGGTGATCAGGCTCTTGAGCACGCCCACGCAGGCGGGCAGGTCGCCCAAAGTCTTGACCTTTACGCCGGTGGCAGCGTAAATGGTGGGGAAAAAGTATGCGGTATCGGGGAAGGCAATCTCCTTGTCTGCGCCGTACTTGGCAATGGCGTCGTTTACGGCACCTTCGGTCAGTCCCGCAACGGCATTGGAACCGCCATAAATGAGATCGGTTAATACGCTCATGTAAATTCCTCCCAATTTTTGTAATCCTCAAAGATAATATATATTAAGCCCGAAGGCTGAATATACCAATTTATTTTCCGGCACCACGCCGGGGCTTTCAAATGCAGCAAATTCTTCCAAAGCAGAAAAAGCAAACTGGCTGGGAGGGAGGTTCCCTCCCAGCCATGTAGTGCATGGGAAAACTGTCAGTCACATTACCCGGCCAGCCAAATGCCGACCTTCTGGGGTTTATCGTCTTCCGGCACCTTAATCAACAGACTCGAAAGCAGTCCGTCAACCACCCAGTGCCAAATCCATCCTTAATCTCCCCCACTCAGCACGGACAACCGCCGCACAACCGGTCGAGGGGCCCAAAGGATGTTCGACCACCACCCAGCGTCCGTAACGTCATTGGCCGCCCGTCCTACGGGCATTAGAGGTCGAGGTAGGAGTCGGAGTAGAGGACGTGGTTCTTGAAGATGTCGCAGGACTTGATGGTCTCCATCAGACGCAGGTCGCAGGGGTTGACGATGGCGGAGGTCAGGCCCTGCATCATCGCCATGGCGACCAGAGCGGAGTCCATGATGGGACGCAGCGTCTTGGGCGCGCCGTTAGAGTTGTTGGACAGACCGCCGGTGGACTTCAGGCCTTCCGATGCGAACATCTTGATGGCTTCCAGAACTTCCATCTGCTTGTCCTGCATACCCTTGACGACCAGGAACAGGGGGTCGAACCACAGGTCGGTGGCATCCATGCCCAGACTCATGCCGCGCTCCAGCATGTTGTGGCAGTGCTTCATGCGCTCTTCGTTGTCCTTGGCAATGCCGTCGGCGGAGCAGAGGGCAATACAGATGGCGTCGTTGGCAGCAGCCAGATCAATGTTGGAAATACGGGAACCGGCATCGGCGGAGTTGACGATGGGCTTGCCGTTGGTGCGGTTGTAAACCTTGATACCGGCCTCGATAGCCCGCTTGTTGGCGGTGTCCAGTGCCAGAGGAACATTGTTGAAGTTCTCCTGCAGCAGCTTGACAGCCCACATCATGCGCTCGGGACCGTCCTTCTCAGCAGGTCCGATGTTGACGTCCAGATAGGTGGCGCCGGCAGCGATCTGCTCGGCAGCACGCTTCAGGATAGGCTCGGGGTCACGCTCGTCCATAGCCTTGCGGACAGAGGGCGCGATGCAGTGGATGCGCTCGCCGATGGTGACGAAGGTCTGGGATTCGGGGTTGTAGCCCTTGTACTTGACGCCCATGTCCACGACCTTGATCTCGGGAACCTTGGTAGCCAGCAGCTCGTCGAAGGACAGCTCCTTGACTTCCACGGTGGTGGCAGCCTTGGCGGCGTTCTCGGCGGCGGCAGCCTTGGCAGCGGCCTCGTATTCCTTGTCCTTCATGTACTTGGGCAGCTGAACCGCCTCGGTGGGGCCGACAACGACGTTCCAGCCGGGCAGCTTCTCCTGAATCTCGCCCTTCATAACGGCGACCTTGCCGGGGATAATCAGGGTGCGGTTCTTGATCTTGTTCTCGATGTCCAGGGTCTCGAAGGTCTTCTTGACGGTGGAGGAGGAGAACTTACCGGCAGCCCAGGCAGTCAGAACGGACATGCCGGAAGCGTCGGTGATGATCAGGTTCACGGGCTGGTTGGAACGCTCCAACTCGCCGGAAACCAGGAAGTAGGTCAGAGCGAAGTCCACGGTCAGGGCGCAGGGGCTGTTCTCGTCGGCGCCGTTCAGAGGATAGATCTTGCTCTCCACCTTCATGGGCTTCTGAGGATCGGTGAAGATGTTCTGACGCAGGCCGTACAGAGGCAGCGCCTGGGCGTAGGTCATGTTCTCCATGACGATGATGGAGCCGTACTTCTCGGTGAACATGGAAGCGTAGGCGGTCTGCAGATGGTCATCGCCGCTGGCGATGCGGCCTACGTTGACGATGGAGGGATAGCCGAAGCTGCGGTCGCCATCCTTGATGGCGGTGCGGCGCACCAGAACGGCGTTGGCCAGCGTCTCCTTGGCGGTCTTGCCGGTGACGTCCAGCACCAGGTTCTTGTTGCCGGCGGCTTCCAGCTTCTTCACGGTGTCGTACAGGTCGGAGATGGTGTCGGCGTGAACGCCCAGAACAACACCGGCCTCCTTGGCGACAGCGTTCATAGCCTCGTAGTTGTCAGGGGTAGCGCCGTCGAGAATGACGTTCTTGCCCGCGACTGCCAGAGCAGCCTTGGCGCACTCCACATCCCAGCACTCCAGAATCAGGTCACGGCCGGTAGCAGCGGCCTTCTTGACCAGCTCCGCGTAGACAGCGGGATCGGACTGCTTGTTGGCGACGAAAACGAACTCAACGTACATTCTCTCGCCGATACGCTCGTAGTCAACCTTCTGCAGGTCGGCCAGCTTCTTGTCGGCTTCCTCAGCGGACATGCAGGTGCAGACGGAAACTGCGTACAGGTTCTTGTTGACCAGAGTCTTCTCGTGACGGAAGAGGACAGTCTCGCCGCCCAGCTTGTGATCGCCGACGGTGATGGTCTTCATGGGAGGCGCGGTCTGCTCGTTGAGCATCGCCTTCGCGTCGTCAGAGAAGTAGGGGCACTTGTCGATGGACACAGCACCCTGCGCCACCTTCATGCAGAATGCCATACAGGTGGGGCTGCCGCACTCCTTACAGTTCTTCTTAGGAGACAGCTTAAAAATGTCAAGACCTTTCAAAGCCATTGTATGTATCCTCCTTCCGATTACACGAGATCCGTGATGAACTTCTTGATGGTGGCAACGGCTGCGGGATGACGCATGATGACAGCGTCAGCGCCGCCGGTCAGGTTGGCAGCGGCGGTGGAGACTTCCATCCCGATCGCGCGCTCTTCCCGGCTGCCCCATTCGGGCTCATCTTCTTCGGAAGCGGTGGATTCCTTCACGGCCCAGGCGTCGGGAGACACGGGGGACATGATGGGCATCTGCAGGTCGGCATCGGACTGCGCCAGAGCGGCCAGACGGACACGGTCCAGGGTGGAGGCCACGTACTCGAAGCCGTAACCCACGGCGGCGGTGCCGATGTTCATGACGATGTTCTCAGGGTTGATGGAGAGGCCCTTGAGCATGATGTTCAGCTGCTTGGCGAGGTTGATGTCGTCAGCGGTCTCAGCGCCGACCTTCTGGCCGTAAGCCAGAGCGACGGAAGCACCGACGGTCTTGTAGTCCTCGTTCCGGGCGGACAGAACCAGAATGTTCTTGCCCTGCAGCGCCTCAGCGATCTTGCTGAACAGCTCGCCGTCCTTCTCGATGTTCTTGCAGCCCATGACCACGATGGGCATGGTGGTCGCCTCGGCGACAGCCTTGGCGTCGGCCACACAGTCGGCAACGGAGCGGTTGGCGCCGTTGGGGTCTGCGGACTCAAAGTGCAGGCACAGGAAATCCGCGCCGGGCATGGTCTCTGCCTTCTTGGCAAAGTCAACCATGGTGGTGCAGCCGGCGTAGAACTCCTTCAGAGCAGGAGCATCCCACTGTGTTGCCAGATCGGAAATTTCAATACCGATCTTGGGCGCGTGTTCGATGGCAGCATCGAAGGTGTAAAACGGCATCACGTTCTGACCGCCGATGACGATTGCCTTGTCACCGGTGCCCAGCGTCACGGCATTGATCTTGCCGCTGAAGGGTGCCGTTTTAGGAGTGAAAGCCATAATTTGTAATCCCCCTTGATATATTTTCCACACGCGGGGCGGAAACCGCCCGGCGCAATTATGGATGTGTTTCTGCCGCGGAATGCCGCCCGGCATCCTGCGGGTTTACCGGCTCACAGGCCGATAGACTGCATAATTCCCCGCAGCGCGACCTTCATGGGGTCGCTGTCCGGGAGCTTCGCGGACGGATTGCCGTCGCAGTCGCAGCGGTAAACCGCCTCGTCGTGAGGCAGAACGCCGAAGAGCTTAAGACCGTGCTTTTCGATCTCGGCACGGACGCCGTCGTCCAGCTTTCCGTCCGGCGCGCGGTTGATGATCAGGCCCATCTGTCCGGGGTTTAAGCCCATCTCGTCGATCATTTCGGCGATTCTCGCCACGGCCTGAACGCCCCGGCGGGAGCAGTCGGAAATCAGAAGCATGGTGTCCACATGGGGGAGCGTCCCCCGGGCGATATGCTCCAGCCCCGCCTCGTTGTCCATGACCACGTAGGAATAGTTGGGCAGATACTTGCCAAGCTGAGATTGCAGCACGCCGTTGACATAGCAGTAGCAGCCCTTGCCCTGGGTGCGTCCCATGACCAGCATGTCGAAATCGTCGTCCTCGATCAGGGCGTCGCCGAACTTCATTTCCGCGTAGTCCGCCTTGGTCATGCCCTTGGGAATGGTGCCTTTCAGCTCCGCCTGCGCCATTTCCTCGCGAATCTGGCCGAGGGAGGTCTCAACCTCCACGCCCAGAACTTCGTTCAGGTTGGAATTGGCGTCGGCGTCCACCACAAGGACGGGGCCGCGCTTCTTTGCGCACAGGTAGTCGATAATCATGCCGCAGGTAGTGGTTTTACCCACGCCGCCCTTTCCGGCAACGGCAATGGTATGAGGTGCCATAGTCTGGTTCTCCTTAAAAGTGATTTTGCGTAACGCTGGTTCGGAGCGCAGCCCCTCCCGCGTTTTCTCCCTTCCGGCGAAAGCGGAAAAGGAGCGGCCGACAGGTCGGAATTTCGTCCATACAGGCCGCGTCACCACGCGCACTCATGGCTCGGGAGCCGTTTTTGACTGCGGATGGTGACTTTGCCCTACGGGCGCACTTCGCCCATATCGGTACTAACTTATCGTATCACATATGCCATCTAAATTCAACCCATAATTTGCGAAATTTTTTCAGAAAACTTGCCCAACTCTCATTTATCCGACGGCTGCAAGTGGATATTTTTGTTACACCGGCGTGAACACGTACTTCTGGATCAGCCCGTCCACCACCGCGTGGATGGTCACGCTGCCGCCCGCGCCTTTTTCCGTGGAAAATTCCACGGTTTTCCCCTTCAGGCGGCCCCGCAGATATTCCTCCGGGTCGTCGCATTCCACATCCTCAAAGAAGACGTCCCGCATCTGGTTGTTGCGGCAAAGGTTCTTGATCTCGTAAACCAGCTCATATTCTGCCATAAGCGCTTCTCCTTACAAATCACGGCTCTGCCCGGCATTTTGCCGGGCTGTCCTTTTTCCTTAATATAACACATCTGATGCTTTTCCTCAACCGGGATTCCCTTTTCCGACAAAAAAAGGTTGCTTTTTTCCGGCGGCTCTGCTATAATGCACCTGTACGCAGGATTCGTACATCGGTAGTACAACAGCTTCCCAAGCTGTGAAGGCGGGTTCGACTCCCGTATCCTGCTCCAAAATAGCAGCACGCCCCGCCTTGATTGGCAGGGCGTGCTGCTTTATTTATTGTACATGGCTTGCAGGACTCCGACACGCTTAGGGCAACACCGCAATGGGGACACGGTTCCCTTACTTGCGGAAAGGAACCGAGCTTCCGGATTGTGACATATCCTCTCGCGAAGAAAATACTGTCAAATTACAGAGAAATTGAGGCGCCTTGTGTGAAAGGGTGGGGAATATTGCTTGTTACAGGGTATTGACGAATCCGGTAAAATACACTATACTAGTCTTAAAAGATATCACCGCTTTGGTAAAACTGCTCATTCCCGGCTTTCCCTTTCGCAGTTTTCAGTAGCTGACACTGCGGGTGAGCCTTTTCTCTTCTCTAAATCCGGGCATTTCCGATACGTCCTCCAGAGTCTCCTGCGCAGAAGCGCATGGATGGCGGGAATGCTTCGTCTTATTTCCGGAGGTGGGAAATAATTAACAAAAATAAAGCTGAAAATTCGTTAATTCTGACACACAATATTCGACGATCAATGGTTGCATTTACGTGTTAAACGCGATATCATCTGTATTAAGAGGTTGGAAACGATTCCAATTCCCGTATATCACCGGGAATCAGGTCTTTTAGCTACATTGTGGGAAGGATGGGCAGGAAAATGACCGCTGCTTTTTTCTGCTTTCAGCCGTAAGCGCAGATTGGAGGGAAGTCGGATGACGGATAAGGAACTGAGACGGTTAAGCCGGAGCGAGCTGCTGGAAATGCTGATTGCGCAGACGGAAGAAAACCGTCAATTGAAAATCAGGCTGGAACGTGCGGAGGCGCAGCTCCGGGATCGCAGAATAGCGGTTGAAAAAGCCGGTTCCCTTGCGGAGGCGGCGCTGCAGCTGAACCGTGTGTTTGAGGCCGCGGACAAAGCCGCGCAGCAATATCTGGAAAACGTGCGTCTTATGTCGGAAAAGGGAAGCGGAGAGTTATGAAGTCGAAATCGTGGAAATCTCCCGAGCCCCCGACTCTGGAACAGCTGGAGGCGGAGCTTGGCAGAGAAAAATACAAACGGCGGTATAAACGCGTTCTTCGCAGCACCGTCTATACGCTTGTGGTTGTTGCGGCTGTAGCCGTGCTGGTGGCTACCATCTGGATGCCCGTGCTGCAGATCTATGGGTCTTCCATGACGCCCACGCTGAATGAGGGGGATATTGTCCTCTCCGTCAAGGGCTCGGGCTTTGAACCCGGCGACCTGGTGGCGTTCTACCTGGGAAACAAGATTCTGGTGAAGCGCTGTATTGCCGGCCCCGGCCAATGGGTGGATATCGACGAAAGCGGAAATGTATCCGTGGACGGAAGGCTGCTGGAGGAACCGTACCTGACGGAAAAAGCGCTTGGAGAATGTGACATTACGCTGCCTTATCAGGTGCCGGATAACCGTTACTTCTGTGTGGGCGATCACCGTTCCACCTCGGTGGATTCCCGCAGTACCGCGGTCGGCTGCATTTCCGATGAGCAGATCGTCGGAAGAATCGTATTCCGGGTCTGGCCTCTGCCGGACTTCGGCGCATTGAGATAGGAAGGATGGTGAAGGGATATATGAAGTATGATGTTCTGCGGGGTGCGGAAAAATACACGAAGGTGCATAAGAGGAAGCGCCTCCGGCATCGGGTAGTGACCGTGCTTGCCGGTGTGGTGGTATTCTGTACCACCTATGCGCTGATTCTGCCGGCGATCACACTGGAAAAGCAATGTGACATCCCGGAGCACACCCACACGGACGCCTGCTATGCGCAGGTGACGTCGGTTGAGAAAAGGGTTCCCGTGTGCAGCGCGAAGACGCTGGAAATTCACCGGCACACGGCGGACTGCTATGATGCCGACGGAAATCCAAGGTGCGGGTATGCCGATTTTGTGGTTCACAGCCATGATTCCCGCTGCTATGACGAAACCGGGAATCTCTGGTGTCCGCTTCCCGAGATTAAGGCACACCGGCACACTGCCGACTGCTATGCCCTGCCGGAAGGACATACCCACGCGGAGGGCTGCTATACGTCGGTGCGGGGCGATCTGGTCTGCGGGGAGCATGTCCATACGGATGCCTGCTACACCGAGACCGCCGTGCTTGCCTGCGGCCTGGAAGAATCCGAGGAACACCAGCATGACGAGAACTGCTATGAGACGTCCCGGGAACTGACCTGCGGCATCGACAGCGACCATAGTCATACCAATGCCTGCTATGAATGGGAGCAGGTTCTGAGCTGCGACCTGCCCACGGATTCGGTGGAAGACGCTCAGCCGGTGCTGGTCTGCACGAAACGGGAGATCATCCTCCACCGTCACACACCCGACTGCTTTGACGCTGACGGCAATCTGATATGCGGACAGGCCCAGATTCTGGAGCACCGGCACTCCGACGCCTGCTTTGAGACGGTGGCGGAGCCGGTGGACACCGGGACGCTGACCTGCACCGATACGGCGCACGTGCATACCGCCCGGTGCTACGGCATCTGGGAGCTGGTCTGCGGACAGGAAGAACACACCCACAGCGAGGCTTGCAAGCAGGAAGAAACGGTATTCTGCGGCAAGGACGCCCATACCCACGGGGAAGCCTGTCGGGATGAAAACGGGGAGCTGGTCTGCGGGACGGAGGAGCACACCCACAGTCTTGTCTGTTACGCGGACCCCGGCGCGGATGTGGAGACGGCGGAGCTATGGGAGCAGACCTTCGCGGGGGTGACGCTGACCGGGAATTGGCGGCAGGATACCCTTGCCATCGCCGAAACCCAGCTGGGCTATGCCGAGAGTACGAAAAACTACGTTGTCGCGGAGGACGGCGAAACGGTTAAGGGCTACACCCGCTATGGCGCGTGGTGCGGGGAGCCTTACGGCGACTGGAACGTCATGTTCCTGACCTTCTGCCTGCATTACGCCGGGGTGGAGGGCGTCCCGCCGGACAGAGACTGCGGCGGCTGGGTCACGTCCTGGGCGGACGCCTTTGAACCGGCACAGTCCCACACCCCGGCGGTTGGAGATCTGGTGCTCTTTGACCGGGACGGGGACGGCACGGCCGACCGCGCGGGTCTGGTGGCGCAGACCACGGATTCCGGCTTCGCCGCCATGGAAGGCGACGCGGAGGACGCGGTGCGTCTGCTGACCTATGGGGTGGACGACCCCGGGATTCTGGGCTATATCAACCTGCCGGAGGGGCCGAAGGAATTTACCCTGACGGCGCAGACCGAAAACGGCATCACCGTGACCATCACCGGCGAGAGTGCCTCCCTGCCCTATCCGGCAAGGGAAATCACGGTAACGGTGACCGAGGTAACGGACGGGGAGCGTCAGGCGATTCGAGATCAGATTTTGGGCGAAGAGCAGGCCGAGCCGGAGCGGAGCTACCTGCTGGACATCACCCTGTGGCACGGAGAGGATGAGATCGAGCCAACCGGCTCCGTGACCGTGACCTTCAGCGGCATTGACACGGAGGGGCTTTACCCCAAGGTCTACCACATTGATACGAATGCCCAGACCGCCACGGACATGGAAGCGAAAACCGGAGAGAACGGCGACGTGACGATAGACACGGATCACTTCTCTTTGTATGAACTACAGGCTCTATCCTTCCAAGGTCTGTCCGGCTATGTCGGGGACGCGTTCATCAACGGCGGCGAATTTCAGCTGACCGGCGATGCCTGGACGGCGGATGGGGCTAATAGCCCGATTTTGAGCATTACGCAGAACACTACCATCGATTTGAACGGGCATACCCTGACGATCAGCAAGGCCAATCAGTACTTTGATGTGCACGAGGGTGCGAAGCTCACCATTATGGACTCGTCCGACAGTATTCAGGATACCGAATCTACGGTCACTGGAAACGTGTGCGGCAATAAGGCGACACTGGAAAATGATACCCTGACGTATTACATCACAGAATCCACGGCCAATGGCACCGGCACCACGGAAACACTGGTAAAGCATACCGTCCCCCTCACCGGCGCAGGAAAGATTCTGGGTCAGGCGGCTTCTGAACAGGTGATTCTGGTCAAGGGTGCATTGGAACTACAGAGCGGTGTACTCCAAAACACCGGCGGCAAACATATATTCACCGTGGACCGCGGAACGCTGGACATAAATGGCGGCTATATTGTGGGCGGCGGCAGTGACGGCACGCCCGGCGGCGGTATTTACGTTGACAACGGAACGGTGAATATCCAGGGCGGTGTCATTGCGGCCAACCGTGGCAGTTCCGGCGGCGGTATCTTCTTTCAAAACGGAACGCTGAACATCTCCGGCGGTGCGGTGACGGGCAACTGGGTCAACAGTGGCCATGACAACGGCGGCGGTATCTACGTCAACAGCGGAACGCTGAATCTGTCCGGCGAGGGCTATGTGACCAACAACTATAAAGAATGCGGCTGCAACGACTGCCGGAACGATGTCAACAACACCCACGGCGGCGGCGGCATCGCCCTGGCGAACAGTTCCGTTATGAACATGACCGGCGGCTATGTCACCGGCAACTATTCCGGTCTGGCAGGCGGCGGCATTTACGCGGGCTTCTTTGGCCACAATGTCGGCTTTACCATGAGCGGCGGAACCATTGCCGGCAACTGCGCCGAACTGGGCGAGGGCGGCGGTCTTCGTATCGCCGGCGGCACCAACGGCGTGATTCAGGCAACGAACAAGGTATACATTACCAATAACATAACGAATTCCAACAATGACTGGGGCGGCGGCGGCATTTTCGTTCAGGAAAAAGGCAACCTGTCGATCATGAATGCGCTGATCACCGGAAACACCGCGGGCGGCTTTGGCGGCGGCGTGGGCGCCTGTCCTACGGGTGAAACCCTGATTGTCAATCAAGACGGAGCGGCCATTTACGAGAACAGGGCTTCCGGCACAAATATGTCCGGCGGCGGCAACAACAAAACCTATGATTCCACTTTGGCGCAAACGAGCGAGGTCTTTACGCGAAACGGCTACGCGGATTACTTCTGTGTCCGCGCAAGAGACGGCGCAAACGGCCCGATTTCCCTTGTCACCGGTCTGATGGCGGGCGGCGGCGCGGCGAACTGGACGGGAAGCTGCGACGAGCAGCCCGTCAGTATCGGCCCGAGCGGCTACGCGGCCGCGAAATATCTGTTCGGATTGGATGCGCACCCGGATGGTGCCGCCAAGAGCCAGGCAGTCAATGCCGCGAAGGTCATTATCACCGGCAACCATTCCAACATCCACGGCGGCGGTATTATGACCAACGGCGGCCTGATCCTTGGCAGGAAAGAGGAAATTGTGACAGCCACCCCTGCGCTGGACATTACCGGCACCAAAGCCCTGCTTAAGGACGGCGCAGCGCAGGAGAGCGGACGGGACTTCCACTTTCTGCTGAAAAACAGCACAGGAGAGGAAGTCGGCACGGCAACAGCCGATGCTGCTACCGGGCGATTCACGATTTCGCCCAACGTGCAGTATACCCAGGCCGGAACCTATACCTACACGCTCAGCGAGGTCAACGACAACCGCCCCGGCATCACCTACGATACGAACGTACATACAATCCAGGTGACAATTGTGGAGAAAACCGTTTCCCTTTTGGGCGTGACGTTCAAAAGCTACAATGTGGCCTCCGTTACGCTGGACGGCAGCGAAAGCGGCGGTTCCTCCGGCTCTGGCTCCGGAACGGGTTCCGAGACGGGGACGTTCAGGGTACGCTATCAGAACACAAATAACTGGGACATCGTGAACGTGTATGTATGGGATGCTGACAACAGGAAAATAGTCGGTGACTGGCCCGGTCAACCCATGACAAAGGATACTACGAATGACACCTACTATTACGACCTGACCGTTACCGGAACGGGTAATTACAATTATATTTTCAACAATAAAATTGGTGATTCTGGTACGCAAACAAAGGACATTACAAATGTCCCCTATGCACCGGGAAAAGAAGTTGTGTTCAAAGCTGACGGTAGTATCCAGTCGAACACCGCTGCTGGCGGCTCTTCGGGGTCGGGCGATGCGGTTGGGCATGGGAGCAATTCGGACGGGTCTTACACCCTGACCATCCCGGGAGACGCCTTTACCAACACCATGACGACCCAGCTGAATCTGAAAATCACGAAGACGGACAGCGCGGACGCTTCGAAGCTGCTGGAAGGCGCAAAGTTCACCCTGAAAGAACAGGGGACAGAGAACTCTATGGAGGTCACCACCGATAAAGACGGCATCGCGCTCTTTTCCGGCATCCGGCGCAATACCACCTACGATCTGCGTGAGACACAGGCGCCGTCAAATTACATGACGGCAGGACCCTGGATTCTGGAGGTCAGGGACGAAGACGCGACGCTTTACCCGGCCACGGAGAACCCGGACGGAACGTTGGAAAAGGCCAGCGACACCGACACCGGAACGGCTTTGACCGTTACCACCGGCACCGACTCCAAGGTGTTGGAGCTTCCCATTCAGGACACCCTTTGGGGCTATGAGCTTCCCGACACCGGCGGAGCCGGAACAACCTCTTATACCGCAGGCGGCCTGGCGCTGGTCTTCGGCGCGGCGACCCTGTTGTATAGCCATTGCAGGCGTCGAAAGGAGGATGAGGCATCTTCCTGACACGCGGAAAGCCACCATTCCAATTC